>ERZ795057.814-NODE-814-length-30348-cov-20.589971_pt1 | contig 30348 bp, 28 predicted proteins | sample MGYA00375141_ERZ795057 | MGnify/ENA primary metagenome ERZ795057 (study PRJEB30186, sample SAMN05720163) | activated sludge metagenome | isolation source: Anaerobic digester | place: Hong Kong | collected 2015-01-26 ...
TATACAGCAAGGGGTTGCAACCCCTTGCTGTATTGTCCCGGTTGAAATTCATATTTCACTCATAAAGCCAGCATGATACTTTATGGCCTGCCGAAATCTCTTTCAGAGGGGGATACTCCTCCCTGCATCTCGGCATTGCATTGGGACAGCGGGGATTGAAGTGGCACCCCTGCGGCGGATTTATGGGTGAAGGGACATCCCCCACTACGATCTTCTTTTCCCTCTTATTCCGCGGATTGATGTCCGGGAATGCCTCGAAGAGGGCCTTTGTGTAGGGGTGGAGCCTGTTCTCTATAAGTTCGGTCTTGGGAGCTTCCTCCACTATCCGTCCTAAGTACATCACTATTATCCTGTCGGAGATAAGTTCCACCACCGCAAGATCATGGGCAATAAACACATATGTAAACCCATACTGCTGCTGAAGATCCATCAGAAGATTAAGTATCTGCGCCTGTACAGAAACATCCAGGGCTGATACAGCTTCATCACATACTATGAATTCAGGACGGAGGGAAAGTGCCCGCGCTATGCCGATCCTCTGCCTCTGCCCGCCGGAGAACTGGTGCGGGTAACGGTTCCTGTATTTTCTGTCAAGGCCCACGACATCAAGAAGTGTATCAACCCTTTCGTCAAGATTGAACTCCTTAGCCAGCCCGTTCACCCTCATAGGCTGAGTCAGAAGATAGGAGATCTTTTTACGGGGATTAAGGGAGGAGAAGGGATCCTGAAATATCATCTGCATCCTTCTTCTGTAGGCCTTCATCTCCTTATCGGAAAGGCTGCTTATATCTTTTCCGTCAAAGATAACTTCACCATCAGTCTTGCGGTGAAGATTCAGCAGGGTTTTCCCGAGGGTTGATTTACCGCACCCCGATTCTCCCACTATCCCCAGGGTTTCACCTTTATATACATCAAAAGATACTCCGTCAACAGCCTTCAGTATATGATGGCCGCTGCTCCTCATACCATCTTTCTTTATTTCAAAATGTTTTTTCAGATTTTTTACTTCTAATATTTTTTCCATTATCAGACCTTCAGTCAATTATCAGCCGAAATTTATTTCACCGGCGAAGTGACACCAGACAGCATGACCGTTACCGGACTCTTTAATATCAGGGAACTTCTCCCTGCAGATATCTTTAGCATATTTACACCTGTTTTCAAAGGGACACCCCTTCCCTATTTCGAGAAGACCGGGGACATTCCCTTCTATCGCTTCGAGCCTCCCTGCATGCCTGTACTTTTCATTGGAGGGCATAGAATTCAGAAGACCAACAGTATACGGGTGCATCGGATTTTCAAAGATATCGTAAACATCACCGGATTCAACCTTCCGGCCCGCGTACATAACAGCAACACGGTTCGCCATCTCGGCAACCACACCCATATCATGCGTTATCAGGAGTAGAGACATCTGTATCGATTTCTGCAGTTCACTCATGAGATCAAGTATCTGCGCCTGTATGGTAACATCAAGTGCCGTTGTAGGTTCATCAGCAATCATTAAACCCGGGTTAGGTGACGATAGCGCCATGGCAATCATCACCCTCTGCCTCATGCCGCCTGAAAGCTGGTGCGGATAGTCCTTAACTCTCTTTTCAGGAGCCGGGATTTTAACCATGTCCAGCATTTCTACAGCTTTTGCAAGAGCTGCCTTCTTATCCATTCCATAATGAGTTATGAATACCTCGGCAATCTGTTCACCAATCCTGAATACCGGATTCAGTGAAGTCATGGGTTCCTGGAATATCATGGAGATCCTGTCACCCCGGATCCCCTGCATCTCTTTTTCTGTCAGCTGAAGCAGATCTTTGCCGTCTAAAAGTATTTCACCGGATTCGATCCTCCCCGGGGGAGAGGGCACAAGCCTCATTATAGCTGACGCTGTTACAGATTTACCGCAGCCGGACTCACCGACAAGAGCAAGGGTTTCACCCTTATTTATCCATAGGTCCAGTTCACGCACAGCCGGAACAATACCCTTCTGTGTATAGAATGAAACGTTAAGACCTTTTATATCAAGAAACCTGCTGTTTTCCATAACCCCTCCTAATCCTTAAGCCTCGGGTCAAGGACGTCCCTGATCCCGTCACCTAAGAGGTTGAACCCGAGAACAACAAGCACTATCGCTATACCGGGGAAAGTTACTATCCACCAGGCATTGGAGACAAACTCGCGGGCTGAAGCAATCATAAGGCCCCATTCCGGCGTGGGCGGCTGTGCGCCGAGACCGAGAAAAGAAAGGGCAGCTGATTCGATTATAGCACTACCAACTCCAAGTGTTGCCTGTACAATTATCGGCGCAAGACAGTTGGGAAGAATTGACATAAACATAAGCTCAAGGTTTCCCACTCCGAGAGACCTCTCAGCTTCGACATATTCGGCCTCCTTTTCAGCAAGCACCGATGCCCTCATAATCCTTGTGTACTGAGGGAGGCGCGCTATACCTATCGCAATCATTGCATTGAGCAGAGTAGGCCCGAGAAGCGCGACAATAACAATAGTAAGAAGTATATACGGGAATGCCAGCATGATATCTATTACTCGCATTGCTATCCTGTCAAACCATCCGCCGTAAAATCCCGAGATGAGCCCGACAAGTGAGCCGAACACAAGGGATATTGACACAGCAAAAAAACCGATAACAAGCGATATGCGGGAACCGTAGATAATTCTTGAAAGGATATCCCTGCCGAAATCATCTGTTCCAAGTATATAGGGCCAGGAAAAGTAAGTCATCTTTCTCAGATCAATATTCTGAAGATAGGGATCAAAAGGCGCGACAACAGGCGCGAATACAGCAAGAAATACAAAAAAAATAATTATGTAAAGTCCGAACATGGCGGACCTGTTTTTCTTAAGGAGAAGCCAGTTTTCATACCAGATCGATTCAGCGGCACGAGTCTCCGCATCACTACCGGCTTTAAATATCTTAATTGGATTCATTATGTGCTACCTTCAGGATTATTCTGTTCTTATTCTTGGATTTATTACTGAATAGAGGAGATCAACAAAAAGATTTATAACCACAAAGCATGTTGATATTACTATTATCCCCCCCTGCACGGCAGGAAAATCCCTTGATTCAATGGCGTGATAAAGCCACTTACCGATTCCGGGCCAGGCAAAAATTGTCTCAGTGAGTATCGCCCCGGCCAGAAGCATACCGAACTGGAGGCCAATTACAGTAATTACAGGGAGGAGCGCGTTACGCAGCGCATACTTGAATATAACCTTTTTTTCGGACATCCCTGTTGCGCGGGCAGTCTTTATATAGTCCTGCTTCAGCACCTCAAGCATTGAGCTTCTTGTTATACGGGCAATAATCGCAAGGGGTATTGTCCCCAGTGTAACTGCCGGCAGGATCAGATGAGTCAGAGCGGAGCCCAGGACTTTCGGGTCTCCTGTTTTAAAGATATGTATTATTCCGTCAAGAACATAGAAATTTGTTATCGGAGTGAAATAATACCTTATATCCATCCTCCCCCCTGTCGGCAGGAGATTCAGGTTCACTGAAAATATTATTATAAGGACAAGGCCAAGCCAGAATACAGGCATAGAAACTCCGAACAGCGCCCCGAACATTGAGGCATAATCCCAGAATGAGTACCTCTTTGTTGCTGATATAACTCCCACAAATATCCCCAGAACCGAAGCAAGGATCATTGAAAATATTGCCAGTTCAATTGTGGCGGGGAAACGGGCTTTTATCTCATCAATAACACTCTGCCCTGTTTTGATCGATTTACCGAAATCAAGCTGAACAACTTTTTTCAGGTATATTACATACTGAACATGCATCGGCTTATCAAGCCCCAGTTCAGCGTTCATCTTTTCCACAGCCTCTTTGTTCGCCCTTTCACCAAGAATTACCCTTGCAGGCTCACCGGGAGAGAGTGCAAGCATGAAAAAAACAAGGGTTATAACCCCCAGCAATGTAGGGATAAGAAGCCCGAGCCTTTTGAAAATAAATCTGTACATATAAAACTCCGGAAGACTTTGTTTTGCTTTAAAATAATGAGCAGTTGTTTCATCCCCTGTCATTTCGAAGAAGCGGCAGCGACTGAGAAATCTCAATTACAGAATCAGTTTTAAACCAGAACTCTCTGCAATTATTAAATTATACAATTGAGATTTCTCACCCGAAAAACTAAAAAAGGGTTCGAAATGACATGATGCAAACCATACCGTTTGCAGTTTATGATAAAGTTTGTACCTAAAAAACAGCATCATCCCCGCTTCCGCAGGGATGATGATTAAATCAGCTGAATCTATTTCTGAATCCAGACATCTCTGAATTCACGTTTTGACATTGGAGAAAGTTTGAAATCCATTACGGACTTCTTCATAGGCTCAACAACAACTGAATGAGCAATAGGCACCCATGGCGCTTCCTCGTGGAATATAAGCTGCGCCTCTTTATAAAGCTTTATCCTCTTGTCTTTATCAACAGTCTCTTTGGCCTGTGTTATGAGAGAGTTAAACTTCTCATTTTTCCAGAACGCATAGTTCTGCGCAGGCTTGTTTGTTGACTGTATTGAAAGAAGAACATAAAGGAAGTTGTCCGGATCACCGTTGTCCCCTGTCCAGCCGATGAGGCACATATCGTGCTGCAGGTTATCAAGCTTGTCAAGGTATGTACCCCACTCATAGGAAACGATGTTTGCCTTGATACCGACCTCTTTAAGCTGTGACTGCATAATCTCAGCAACTTTTTTCGCATTAGGATTATACGGCCTTGATACAGGCATTGCCCATAAAGTGGTTTCGAAGCCCTTTTCAAGTCCTGCTTTTTTCAGGAGCTCTTTAGCAAGCTTCGGATCGTATTTGTATTCTTTAACAGCATCATTATAGGACCACATTGTAGGCGGAAGAGGATTCTTTGCCGGCACACCGAGATTGCCGTAAACGGCTTTGATAATGTCAGCTTTATTTATCGCATGATTAACAGCCTGGCGCACCAGTTTGTTATCAAAAGGTTTCTTTGACTGGTTCATTGCCATGTAACCCACATTAAGGCCTGGCTGTTCAACTATTTTAAGGTTAGAATCAGCTTTTATATTTTCAATATCTTCAGGCGAAGGGAAGTCTATAATATCAACTTCACCTTTTTTAAGCGCAAGGTAACGTGCTGTAGGCTCCGGGATTACCTTGAGTATGAGCCTGTCAAGATATGCTTTTCTTCCCCAGTAGTTATCGTTTCTTTCAAGTATTATTGAATCATCCTTAATCCACTGGACAAATTTAAAAGGCCCTGTACCGCAGGCTGTGCTTTTAAAGTTTTCTTTCTCTTTTTCGGCAGTTGTCGGAGATACAATTGCAGCAAACTGCATCGCAAGATTTGCAAGGAATGGAGCTTCTTTTTTCTTCAGAAGAATCTTAACTTTATAATCATCCACCTTGACAACATCTTTTATGATATCGTCCATACCCATTGCGCTCCAGTATTTCCAGGGACCGTATTTGTATGCAGGGTGATCTTTTTTAAACTGTCTTGCCAGTGAATAAACAACTGCATCAGCATTGAAATCTGTACCGTCATGAAATTTCACCCCTTTCCTGAGATAGAAAGTGAATTCAAGACCGCTTGCGGCAACATCCCATTTTTCCGCAAGCCCCGGCTCAATATCTGTTGTGCCGTTTACAAAAGACACAAGATTGTCATAGACATTGTCCGCAATATAGAATGATTCTCCATCTGTTTCTCTTGCGGGGTCAAGTCCGCTGGCATCACCTGAACGGCCGAATACCAGTACACCGCCCGCCTTATCGCCGCTCTTACCGCATGATGCCAGAGAAAAGAGCATGAGTGAAGCAAGAAGCAGAACAAGCAATAGACTTATCCTTTTCATACACAACTCCTGAATTAATTTTTTTGATTTTTTTTATAAGTGCTGATAAAGAGACCCTCTACTGATTTCAGAAAAACAGTATTAGAGGCAAACGTCACGGTAAAGCTCCCCCCGACTCTCCTGTGTCTCCGGAAAATCTCTATTATTCCGGAATGCCTGCCATTCCATACTCTTTATTTCAGCATTTACCTTATTTAAATTATAATTCAGAGAGAAAACAATTATAATCAAGCTTTTTTTAAACAAAAAGCTTCCGGAAACTTTCAGTTAAAAAATCTTTTCTCGATAACGGGTATATTCAGGATTTACTTTTTTTTCTTTTTTTCTTTTTTTAATTGCCATATTATAGATTATGGAAGGATTATACAGACACATTTTAATCCTTTACGCTATCCATATCGGGTAGTCACAATTAGATATCCTTAAATGCCGGGGTGGAGAGATTTTAAAGACATACCCCTCAGTATAAATCCGGCATAGCGCTTAACAGGCGTTAGCAGAATTTCTGTGATCAGGGATTTTTTGTGGCACCTTAATTACTACACAGAACAGTTCTGTCAGGGAGGTTTGTTGTGGATGACTTTCTGATTTTCGATGGAATATCAAAAAGTTTCGGTAATCATAAAGTTCTCGATAATGTTTCCCTGACGGTAAAGAAAGGCGAGATATTTTCATTGCTGGGGCCCAGCGGCTGCGGTAAGACTACCCTGCTGCGTATATGCGCAGGGCTGGAAGAACCTGATTCAGGAAGAATAATTCTGAACGGCGAGGATATAACTGATCTGAGCCCTAACAAGCGGCAGGTTAATACCGTATTTCAGAACTATGCGCTGTTCCCCAACCTTTCTGTTTTTGATAATATAGCATTCGGCCTAAGAATCTCCGGCATGAAAGAGAATGGTATAAAGGATGAGGTTTATAAATACCTTGAAATGATCCAGCTTACTGATCACGCGGGGAAAAAACCTGACAAACTGAGCGGCGGGCAGAAACAGCGGGTGGCCATTGCCAGGGCGCTCATTAACAGGCCGAAAGTGCTTCTCCTTGATGAACCTCTTGCCGCCCTTGACCTTAAGCTGCGGCAGAGGATGCTGGTTGACCTGGATAATATCCATGACGAAGTCGGGATCACTTTTCTTTATGTGACCCACGACCAGAGCGAAGCAATGAGCTTGAGCGACAACATCGCTGTAATAAACGAAGGGCTCGTGGAGCAGGTTGGCACTCCGACTCAGATTTACGAAGCCCCCCGCACAAGTTTTGTAGCTGCTTTTATCGGTGACACTAACTTCTTCGAAGGTGATGTAATTGAAGTTAATGAACCCTACAGCAAACTGCGCATTGAAGACTTTACAGATGTCCTTGTTTATAATGACAAAAAGATAAGAAAAGGGGACAGGGTGTACCTCTCTATCCGTCCGGAAAAATTTACTGTTACTCTGCAAAAGCCACGGCTCCCGGAAAGCTACAATATCGTAAAAGGGAAAGTAGAGGAGATCATCTATCTCGGCTATCATACAAAGTACTGGGTGAGGGTAAATGAATACCTGATTGAGACAAAAAGACTTCACGACAGGTACATGCTGGACGAGAAAATGATCACATGGGGTGACGAGGTATGGCTCTCCTGGCACGCTGACTACTGTTATATGCTTGAGCAGTACAACATGGAGGACGAAGCCCTTCTCACTCTCCCGGATGAAGAGATTATGGCTGAAATTGAAAGCGAAGCAGTAGAGGATGAATAATGCTTTTCCAGCTCTTTAACAAAAGAAAAAGCGAAGTATTAATATCTGTTTCTCCGATGGGATGGCTCTTCATATTTTTTGTCATACCCACTCTCCTTGTAATTGCAATGGCATTCAGAAGCGCAGACCCTTACGGCGGGATTGGAGATGAATGGACTCTTAATACTATAAAAGATCTGCGTAACCCGAACTATCCTCTAATAATCTGGCGCACAGTGTGGCTGAGCATTGTCTCAACAGTTATATGCATACTAACAGCAATACCGGCTGCCTACTATATATCAAGAATCAGGAAAAAATATCAGGATATAATTCTGCTCTTTATAATTGTCCCTTTCTGGATTAATTTTCTAATCAGAATTTTCGCATGGAAAGTATTTCTCCACCCGGAGGGGATATTCAAACAGCTGCTGGTTGCACTGCACATATCCGCCCCGGACTCGCTCCTGCTCTACAGGCCGGAAGCTGTTCTTGTGGTTATTGTTTATTCATATCTCCCCTTTGCGCTGCTCCCGATATATGCATCCGCTGAAAAATTTGATTTTCACCTGATGGAGGCCGCTTATGATCTCGGTGCCGGGAGGCTTCAGGCATTCATCAGGGTTTTCATTCCCGGAATAAGACAGGGGCTCCTTACAGCGATAATAGTTGTATTCATACCGGCACTGGGTTCTTATGTAATCCCTGATATAGTGGGGGGCCCTTCAGCAGAGATGATCGGGAATAAAATCGCGCAGAGAACATTCATAGACAGAAACCTGCCCCATGCAAGCGCTTTGTCAGCGATCCTTGCGTTTGCAGTGATTATTCCCTCAGCTCTCGCTCTGACAAGACGTTTTTTTAAAGAAAAAAATTCAGGGTCACTGGGGATCTAACAATGAAGAGGAGCCGGTTCCCCTTTTACATGACAATCGCGATACTTGTTTTTTTCTATCTCCCCATAGTGATTGTTTTTGCGCAGTCATTCAATGCGTCGCGGTTCGGAGGGACATGGAAGGGATTCACTTTTGACTGGTATTTCAAACTTTTTTCCGACAAAAACATATGGCATGCTTTTACAAATACTCTTATAATAGCATTCAGCTCGACATCTGTTTCAATAATACTTGGTACACTGTCTGCTTTTGCCCTCTACAAATATAAAACAAAACTCCAGATAACGCATAACATCCTGGTTTACCTCCCCCTCGTTATGCCTGATATTCTTATGGGGATAAGCCTGCTTCTCTTTTTTGTTTCACTGAAGCTGGAGCTGGGGCTTTTTACTATTCTACTGGCGCACATCACTTTCAGTATCAGCTACGTGGCCATGGTAGTTCTGGGAAGATTTCAGGATTTTGATTATTCAATATTCGAGGCTGCGCTTGATCTGGGTGCCACCTGGTGGACCGCTGTTAACAAAATTATGATACCTTATCTCATGCCCGGGATTGCTGCCGGGGGGCTTCTCGCTTTTACTCTTTCCCTTGATGATTTCGTTATTACATTCTTTGTTTCAGGTCCGGGATCTACGACTCTCCCTCTCTATATATACAGCATGATGAGACATGGTTCACCATCGGTGATTAATGCTCTCTCTGTAATTATGGTCTTATTTACTTTTGTAGTGGTATTTATAAGCAAAAAACTTCTGGAGGTTAAGGAATGAAAAAAGTTTTCCTTGCCGCGGCTGCAGCGGCGCTTTCTCTTCTGATTATATCATGCGGTTCAAAAAAGAATGAACTGCATATATACAACTGGGCAGACTACATGAATCCTGCTGTTATAGAAAAATTTGAAAAGGAATATAACTGCAAGGTTGTAATCAACTATTTCGATTCTAACGAAGCACTCTATGCCAAGCTTAAGGCCGGCGCAGCGGGATATGACATTCTATTCCCCACAAGCTATATGTCAAAACTTATGTTTGAACAGAAAATGCTTCAGCCCATAGATCACTCGAAACTGAAAAATCTGAAAAATATCGACACCGGTTTTGTACAGAAAGGGCTCGACCCCGAAATGAAATACAGCGTACCTTATATGATGACTTTCACAGGTATCGCGTATAACACAAAGAAGGTGAAGAACTTTAAAGCATCATGGTCCATGTTTGACAGAGCAGACCTTGCGGGCAGGATGACACTGCTTAACGACCTGCGCGAGGTAATCGGCGCAGCACTGAAGTTTAACGGATATAAATACAACTCCACCGATGATAAAGAGCTTGAAACAGCGATGAACACTGTTATCAAATGGAAAAAAAATATCGCTAAATTCGACGTTGATGAAGCCAAAAGAGGATTGTCCTCAGGGGAATTTTTTCTTATACAGGTTTATAACGGCGACGCACTTCAGCTCATAAATGAAAATCCGGATCTGGCTTTTGCAACCCCGTCAGAAGGGACAACCCTGAGCCAGGATGATTTTGTTATACCTGTCACTGCAAAAAATACTGACCTTGCATATAAGTTTATCGATTTCATGCTGGATAAGGAAAACTCAAAGACAAACATGGAATTTGTATATTACCTTTCACCTAACATCCCGGCACAGAAACTTATGAGTAAAGAATTTTTAAATGATCCGGCGATCAATCCGCCGAAATCCGTGCTTGATAAAAGCGATTTTCTGAAAGACCTGGGTGAAAACAACTCAAAATATTCGATCATCTGGGATAAAATTAAATCCTCTAATTAAGTTCAATTCATGCTCCGGCTTTACAGCTCTATAAGCCGGAGTAAAACCCTCTGAGAATTCCGGCAGGGAGGGATTAATTCCTTGATTAAATAATCCACCCGTCTTTTCATACAATCCATAATTAAACCGGAGTATTGACATGAACCAGATCCTCCTCTTTCCGGAAGATTATATTTCTGAAAACAGGGTAATACTTAAAGAAAGGCGATTAACGCATCTCCTTTCAATCATAAAAATAAAAACCGGCGACAGGCTTAAAGCCGGGATTATAAACGGCATGCGAGGCACGGCAGTTGTTGTTGAGAAAAGTAACGATTTCGCAATACTTGAAACATCCCTGGACTCCCCTCCCCCGCCGTCAATCCCTCTTACACTTGTGATTGCCATGCCGAGACCTAAAAGCCTCCGGAAAGCGGTTCACTACGCTACCGCAATGGGTGTAAAAAAAATCTATATTATTCGCACATGGAAAGTGGAGAAGAGCTACTTTGATTCACCGGCGCTTGAGGAAGATGCACTGACGGCGGAGATGATTCTGGCTCTTGAACAGGCACGTGATACAATACTTCCGGAAATTCATATAAAAAAACTCTTCAGACCCTTTGTTGAGGATGAACTTCCCCGCATTTCTGATGAAACACTTAAGCTTACTGCGCACCCTGCTGCGGCAGATGAATGCCCCCGCGATGTCAGGAGTCCTGTCACACTGGTGCTCGGCCCGGAAGGGGGCCTTATCGAATACGAGATAAACCTTCTTGAAGAGGCCGGTTTTAAAACAGTACATATGGGTGAGAGGATTCTTCGTGTTGAAAATGCAGTTTCCGCATTAATTGGAAGGCTTTACTGAGCATATCCTGCTACTGAGGGGAATAAAGATTTATAATGAAGCCTCTTAATTATTCACCCCTCCGGGGAGGACACAGTTTTATAATAATCCTGATATACAAAAAACAAATATCATTCTTGACAAATTTTGAACGCAGGGTCTCAATTCTATCTTAATTTTTTACGGCTGTATTATAATTCTTTATTAAAAATTTACAAAAATTTTCACAAATACAAACAGGCATCCGCAGCGTCTGCAAGGCTGGCAGATTTATTACAGATTTGAAACAGCTGCTGACTGACCTGAATCAAAAATTCTGACGAGGTGGTCAATGACATTTTCAATAGTACTGCTTTCAATCTTTTTCGCTGTAATGATCGGCATCGGCGTATGGGGAATGAAAAAAACAGAATCACTTAATGATTTTTTCCTGGGAGGAAGATCAATCGGCCCATGGGTATCGGCCCTTGCCTACGGTACAACTTACTTTTCAGCCGTTGTATTTATAGGATTTGCCGGGAAGTTAGGCTGGGTATTCGGCCTGCATACGCTGTGGATTGTAGCGGGCAATGCTTTCTTCGGTGCTTTCCTTGCATGGATAGTTTTAGGGCGCAGGACAAGGATTATGACACAGAACCTTGATGTCATGACTATGCCTGAATTTCTCCAGGAGAGATACCAGGGGCAATATACAAAAATGTTTTCAGCGGTTGTAATTTTTATATTTCTCCTCCCTTATTCAGCATCGGTTTTTAAAGGTCTGGGGCACCTTTTCGAAGCGAACTTCCATATATCCTATGATGTTGCACTTCTCATAATGATCGGCATTACAGGCATATACCTCGTGTTAGGCGGTTATTTCGCTATTACGCTTATCGACTTTATTCAGGGTCTGATTATGATATTAGGTTCCATGGCCATGGTATCTGTATTTGTGTCAAAAGGGGGCGGTATTACTGAAATTATCGGCAATATTACAGCCGGCTACAACCAGCATATGCCCGTTGGCAAACGGCCGCCGATGCTCCTTCTCGCAGGGCTTGTATTCATGACATCCTTCGGAACATGGGGATTACCTCAGATGGTACAGAAATTTTATGCGATAAAAAATGAGAAGGTGATACCAAAGGCTGCTGTTGCCACATTCTTTTTCGCTCTTGTTATCGGATTCGCAGCTTATTTCACTGGTACAACTTCACATGTCTTCATGGATAAAATCCCTGCGGTTAACGGCGCCCCTGCTTTTGACAGGATTGTTCCGCAGCTTCTGACAAGTTATCTTCCCCAGGGGCTCATGGCGCTTATTCTGCTTCTTGTACTCTCCGCGTCGATGTCAACACTCTCATCACTGGTACTTGTGTCATCATCATCAATCGCTGTCGACCTCTACAAGGGACATGTAAACACGAAGGTCTCCACAGAAAATTCTGTCGCAATGATGAGGTTTCTCAGTGCACTGTTTATAATAATATCATTCTTTATCGCACGTTATGAATTTGCAATAATCATTACGCTGATGTCACTTTCATGGGGAGCTGTTGCTGGAACCTTCATGGCTGCTTACCTCTACGGATTATACTGGAAAAGGGCAACACTTGCAGGCACGGCGTGCGGCATGGTAACAGGGCTCGCAACTTCGATTATATTATTCTATGTATTGGGGCCGGCTAATTCCCCCATCGCTTCATCCATTGCCATGATTCTTCCATTCTTTGTTATTCCGGCAGTAAGCTTTTTTACAAAACCGCCCGAAAAAGAACTGATAGATCAGGCTTTCAAAGGGGTATGACATAAATCCTCTGTTTAAAAGGCACCTTGAGGTGCCTTTTTTATTATTTCTTAAAATGTTATTTCTATTAGAATCCGTGAAATTTTATTTATAGCGGCAACCGGTTCAATTAGTCTACATTTCATCATTCACGTGAAGGCGCAGGAAGAGCTGGAGATAACCCCACAGTAACGGTTTCATGAGATTCCGGCACTCCGTTATCACTGCGGCCGGAATGATGGAGGCCTGATTATCCGGTAAAATGCCGGAACAGCAGATAGTCATTTAAAAATATCTCAGCAACCTGAGAATAAGTATAAAACCGAGAATCAGTATAACAATATTTATTATAATAAAAAAAATATATCCCGCCATAAAATAGAATTTTCTCTTGTCAGCTATTCTTTTTAATGGCATATTTATTGCAGCCCTCTCCCGATCAGTTTTTTAATAAAAATCTCCTCACGCTCAATCTCCTCCAGCCTGTCCGAGATATACTTTTTCGTCTCTTCGTGAGCCGGAATAAATATTTTTTCCAGCGCATTTACTCTCCTTTGAACTTTTTTGAGTTCAGCTGACAGAAGAAAAACTTTTTTCGCAAGTGACGCGTACTCCGTAATAAGCTTCAGTAACGGGAGAGAGCAAAGCTTAATCATATCATACGCTGCACCCGTACCGGAGAGTGACGAGACGGCTTCCGGAGGAGAGGCTTCTATTATATTATTCGGGATAGATATCCCCATAAGTTTTGTCCATTCCACCGAAATATTATAATCTTTCTTTTCAGACATTGCTTTTACAGCAAGAGTTTCGGCACCCGAATCAACTGCAGCTGATTTATACCTGCGGTACAGTTCATCAAGAGTATTTTTAAACTCATCCTCCAGTTCCCTGATTTTCTTAATAGTTTTTACAATTTCAAGAACAAGAATTTCTCTTTTCTGGTTAAGGAGATCAAAACCTTCATATGCGAACTCCAGATCCGATTTAACTTTTCGCAGGTTGGATTTTGTCGGAGCTATCTCTATCCTCTGCATCACTTCTCTCCGCTTTTATCAGGGATATAATACTGCTGTATATCATCACGGGAAATTCTGTATAGTTCCTCTTCAGGGAGGGTGGAGAGCATCCTCCAGCCTATTGAGAGGGTTGTTTCAATGTCGCGGTTTTCATCATACCCCTGGCTCAGATACTCCTCTTCAAACGCCCGGCCAAAACGGAGATAAAGCTTGTCCATTTTTGAAAGCTCCTCCTCACCCACAATTGCCGCGAGGGATCTTATCCTCTTAACTTTCGCATAACAGGCAAACAACTGAGCCGCGAGCCCCGCATGATCTTTACGGGTCCTCCCCTCACCTATGCCGTCCTTCATCAGACGGGAGAGCGAAGGGAGACCTGCGATAGGGGGATAGATTCCGCGGTTAAAGAGCTCCCGCTCAAGTACAATCTGACCTTCAGTTATGTAACCGGTAAGATCCGGAACAGGATGTGATATATCATCACTTGGCATGGTTAGTATAGGGATCTGTGTAATTGAACCCCGCCTCCCCCTGATCCTTCCTGACCTTTCATATATTGAGGCAAGATCGCTGTACAGATAACCGGGATACCCTTTCCTGGATGGTATTTCCCCGCGCGAGCTTGAAAGCTCCCGTAGAGATTCACAGTAGTTAGTCATATCAGTGAGAATTACAAGAACATGCATTTCGAGATCGTATGCAAGGTGCTCCGCAAGGGTAAGCGCTGCACGGGGAGTTATAATTCTTTCTATCGAAGGGGAATTCGCAAGGCTTAAAAATATTGCCGAGCTGTCAAGAACCCCGCTCTCTTCAAGGGAATTAATAAAAAACCATGCAACGTCGAACTTCACCCCCATTGCAGCAAAAACCACTGTGAACTCCTCCTCTGATGTAAGGATCTTCGCCTGTTTTGCGATCTGTGCAGCTATCCTGTTATGCGGCATGCCGCTTCCGGAAAAAACAGGGAGCTTCTGTCCGCGGATAAGGGTATTCATGCCGTCAATAGCTGATATCCCTGTCTGGATAAAATCCCTCGGATATTCCCTGCTGTAGGGATTTATCGGCAGCCCGTTTATGTCCCGCATAACCTCAGACACCACCTGCGGCGCTCCATCAATAGGCCGCCCGAGCCCGTCAAAAATTCTCCCCAACATATCCCTGTGTACAGGAATCTCCAGTGTCTTGCCGAGGAATACCGTGCGCATGTTTCTCTGCGACAGGCCTGTTGTCCCTTCAAAGACCTGCACCACAGCTTTATCCTCGTCCACTTCAAGTGTCTGGCCGATCCTTATCTCTCCGGATGGTGTCCTGATTTCAACGAGTTCTCCGTAGCCGACCCCCTTTACACCCTCCACAACAATAAGAGGGCCTGTGATCCCGGCAACATTCATATACTCACGCTCGGTCACCGGAAGGTTCCTCCTTTAATTTCTTAAGCAGTGCATACATTACGGACTCAATTTTCTCTTCGAACTGATCGATCTTTTCATGTTCATCATTTCCGATTTCCGATTTAATCCTGATCATTTCCGGTATATACGGGATTTCGAGAATATCTTTAAGATTAACACCCGCCTGAAGGAGTTTATTTCCCTCCCTGAAAAATTTTACTATTAATTTTAAAAGCTTCATCTGCTTCATCGGAGTGCTGTACATATCCTTGGGATCAAAGGCATTCTGCTGAAGGAAACCATTCTTAATAAGTTCCGCGCACTGCAGCAGAAATCTCTGTTCTACAGGGAGAGCATCGGGCCCCACAAGTTTAACTATCTGCTGCAGCCGGTTCTCCTCCAGCAGAATATTCAGCGAAGCGGCGCGTACTTCATGCCAGTCACTGTCCACACTGCTCCACCACCCCTTAATGTCATCAAGATATTCGCTGTAGCTGTCTATCCAGCTGATTGAGGGGTAATGCCGTGCGTCTGCCAGTATTTTATCAAGGGCCCAGAAGCACCTGACAAAACGGGTCGTATGCTGTGTCACCGGTTCCGAGAAATCACCTCCCGGGGGTGAGACTGCGCCGATTATTGATATACTCCCCTCTGTACCGCATAACGTATCAACGTAACCCCCGCGTTCATAAAACTCCGCAAGTCTTGTTGCAAGGTATGACGGGAACCCCTCCTCAGCAGGCATATCGCCCAGCCTGCTGGACAGTTCCCTTAGAGCCTCAGCCCACCGCGACGTGGAGTCTGCCATTATAGCCACGTTATACCCCATATCGCGGTAGTACTCGGCAATTGTAACTCCGGTGTATATACTCACTTCCCGGGCAGCAACAGGCATATTGGAAGTATTTGCAATCATAACCGTGCGTTCCATAAGGGGGCGCCCTGATCTGGGGTCTATCAGTTTCGGGAACTCATTGAGCACATCTGTCATCTCGTTCCCTCTTTCGCCGCAACCGATATAAACTATTATATCAGCATCGCACCACTTGGCAAGGGCATGCTGCGTCATAGTTTTCCCTGTACCGAACCCCCCCGGTATTGCCGCGGTTCCCCCTCTTGCAATGGGGAAAAACGTATCAATAATGCGCTGCCCTGTTATAAGAGGTGTAGTGGACTTCTTCTTTTCGCGAAATGGCCTGGGCTTACGCACAGGCCAGTAGTTCGCAAGTTTTCCTGAAAATATGCCTGTCCCTGTTTTTACTCGATAAATCTCATCCTCGACAGTATAACTTCCGGAGGGGGCAACATATTCGATTATTCCTGAAATACCCGGCGGGATCATGATCCTGTGGAGCACAGCTTCGCTCTCCATAATCCCCCCTATTACCATGCCGCTCTCTACCTTCACATCCTTAGCAACTGTTATATCGACACTCCATTTTTTTTCAGCATCAAGGGGGGATGCCTTAACCCCTTTGGTAATGAATGAGCCTGTAAGCTTTTCAAGACTGATTAGGGGACGCTGTATACCGTCATAGATATTTGATATCAAACCCGGGCCGAGAAATACGGATAGCGGCCTGCCCGAAGTTGTTACTGAATCACCAGGTTTAAGACCTGTATTGTCCTCGTAAACCTGAATCACTGCGATTTCATTCTGGAAGCGGATAAGCTCACCGATAAGTTTGTATGGGCCCACTTCAGCCATGTCCATCATTCCGGCGCCGGTGAGCCCTACAGCCTTAACTATGGGGCCGTTTACACTTACAATTCGTCCGGTGTATCCAGTTTCGTTCACTTGATCTTCACTCCGTCAGTCTGCTCTTTAACCGATCCTGCTATAATTCTTTTCAATTCATCTCTTTTCCTGTAAACTATCCTTTCCACTGTATTATTAAAAACAACTTCAGGTTCATCATCAATTACCATGACTCCCCCTGTTATAATACTTTCATCCTGCATAATCCTGATCTTAAGATCACCTCTGTTTTTTACGGCTTCATTCATTATCATTTCAGAAAATTCCTCATCTCCGGGCGATATACATATTGTCACACTGCGCCCTGTTATTTCTTTAAGAGGAGTGGTTATACATTCTATGAGAAAGGCAGCGTACCTGCTGTCAGTTCTGATAATCTCTGATGTTTCGGCTAATATCCTGACAATAAATCTGTCTATCACTTCAAGAGTCTGTTTCTTTAATTCGATTGAAAGAAGATTAGAAGCTTTCCCCTCTTCATAAGCAATCATTTCGTCATACTTTTTCTGCTCTTCAGCACGAAAATTTTCTATCTCCCCGTTTATTTCATCTTCTATTCTTTTAATTTCTGCTGCAGAATCAGAGTTTATCCTGTCAATTTTTGTTCTTAAACTCCGGCGCAGAGTCTCAATTAGATCAGCGGGATTGTTTTTCAGTACTGCCCCATTCACAGTGCCACCCCCAGGGCATCTGTTATGTAACCGGTTAATGATCTGCTGAATCCACCGGAATCATCAATACCCGGAATTTCAATAATAACCCGGCGGGATGTTTCAAGGTTTACCTTTTTAATAGTTTCACCCAGAGGCTCAGCACACTCCCCGGTTATAAGAATCACCAGCGTCTCATCTTCTGAAAGGAGCGAATTAAGGATAGAGGGGGAACTGGCAGCGTCGGCATAATGACCTTCAATCCCGCATATCCTGAATGCGTTAACAGTATGAGGATCACCTATAAGCACAACCTTTTCCATAAGCTAAATTTTATTAACAAGCATAATTGCAACAATAAGCCCATAGATTGCAATACCCTCTGCCATACCGAGAAAGACCAGTGCCCGCCCCCCGAGTTCAGGCTTTTCGCTCATGGCCCCCATGGCTGCTGTTCCGATTCGGGCAAGCGCATAAGAGCTGGTTATGCAGGATATCCCCACAGCCGCAACTGCCGCATAAGCAAAGAGCGCTCGCCCGTTTTCTGTTTTCATAACCACAGGTGCTGTTTCAGCTACAGCCTCAGCGGCATATGCCCCTGCCGCCATAACGAGAATTCCTGCCAGAGCTGAAAAAAATCCTGTTAATATTTTCCTTGTACTCATAAAACCTCCATTTCACATCTACCTTAACTTAAGTGAAAACGGTGCGAATGCAGTACCGTTCCCTTTAAAAAATTTACCGAAAAATTCATAATATTCAAGCCGCATGGACTGAATTGAACAGACCAGCCCCTCAAGAAGTATGATAAAAATATTACCTGCAATAATTGCAGCTATTGCGCCGATACTTTTCATTGACGGATCAATAATTTCAGCAAGAGTAAATACAGCTATACTTAAACCGGCGTGACTTAAAGCAAAGGCCCCTGCCCTTATGAACGATATGGTATTCCCGAGAAAACCTGAAAACATCTCTATGATTTCAACAATGGATTCCACAATATACTCGAATATCCCGTGCGGGAAGGCCGTTTCACCATGAAACAGTACACAGCCCAGAGGCCCCCTGAGGAAAAAAAGAAGAGCCGGAGGAATAAGCACAACAGCAACTGCATCAGCACCGGGAAAACTTCCTTCAATTATATACCGCATAACAAAATATACAACAGACAGATAAACAGCAAGACCGGCAATACCCTTTGTCCCGAAAATGGCATCCTCATAAAGCCCTGAAATTAAACCGTTTGCCACATTAAAAATCAGCCCGACGGAGATTAATAAAACTCCAGCCATTATTGCCATTAAAAAAAGTTCCATCATATTCTCCATGGGATGGAACAGTAATGCAGGAATTAAATGCTCATAGCTGAATACGCTGCCGTATAAAATCCCGAAAACTGCTGCGGAAAACCCGCACCAGATCATTATCCCTCCGAAATCGGATACACTGTTTCTCCCCCCGTGTTTCCTTTTACCGTATTTCAGAAGGAATAAACCCGCTGCCGCAAGGATAAGCCCCTGCCCCAGGTCGCCGAACATTACGCCGAATATTACAGTATAAGCAATTGCAGCAGCGGGTGTAGGATCAACCTCACTGTTCCCCGGGGTGCCCATCATCCTGACCAGCAGTTCAAAAGGCCTGAAAAGTTTTTTATTTTTAAGAAGAACCGGGATCCTGTCCCGCAAACTTCTGTTCTCTTTTACAGAGGCAATCCGCATATAAAAGCTTTCATCACAACATTCCGCCAGGAGCAGCTTCAGAGACTCCGCGTCAGCAAAATTTATCCATCCGCTGATAATGACAAGTTCATCTGAAGATAAAAGATCTGATTCAACTTCAGAAATTTTAAGAATTACCCTGTAAATTTCCGAAAGATAGAGCAGTCTCTCCAGGGATTTTTCCATGCTGCTTTCATAAAGCAGCTGCAGCCGTTCAAGCCTCGCTTTCAGGTTAGCAAGACCCGTTTCCAGTCTTTTTTCAAAAAGATCACCCCGGGATATCAGATCACTGCTCACAGGGGACGCTTCAAAGCCCTCTGCTTTAAGTATCCTGAGCGCATCCTCCCTGTCAGATTCAGGGAACATGATAAACAGCCTGTTGCCGTTCAGAATATAGAACCAGTCACTCTTAATATCTCCCGGAATATTATTGTTTTGTAATGTTCCGTAGAAATATGAAGTATAATTCAGGCTGTTAAGTAAAAGAAAATTGATATTATCTTCCCGCAGTTCTCTGAGTTCCTCAAGCTGTTTCCCGACTAAGGTTATCCTCTTCTCAATTGCGCTCTTCGCTTTTTCAAATTTCACCCTGCTGCTGACAATCCGCCTCACTTCGCGGAGATCCTCACTTGCATTGCGGTGAAAAAGTAGTGATATATCATCAGCAATATGAGCCCCGTTTGAAACTGAATCAGGGGACACCCCTTCTTCCGACAGAAAACCCTCTGCTGCAGAAACAATCAGTTCTGCAGTCTCTGCGGCAGAGGAGAGTCCGCCATTTTTTAAACCATGTTCCAGGGCTGTTGTTTGCGCTGTGTGTTCTCTGTCAGGATGCAGCAGGCCGCTCTTCCCGAGACTTACGATGAGTTCACCATACTTTTCTGCCGGTATTACAATGCTCACTCCACGTATGTCGCTCTTAGTAAACATCACCCCTCACATATCACATTTTCCATGATAATGTCGGGATCAAGCTCGAACCTCAACCCGTCAGCAATGGCGAAAAGATTACGTATCTGCCTGTAAAGCAGTGCCAGGTAGCATGTCACAGTATTTATTGAATGGAAGTTTTCATGAAAAGTGCGGCTGAAATCACGAAGCAGCGCCCGCTCCATAACTCTCTCCGCAGAAATAACACCTGCACCTGTCAGAATATCAACATAGCTGGTCTGAACCTGCTTAACAAGAAACCTCTCCCACTCCTCAACAGATGACCGTATACCGAAACCGTATGCGGGGATAGATATATTCGTTTCGATATATCTCCTGATGCTTGATTCATCCCAGGAGTAAACATTCTGAAGCCTCCAGCTCCATGCGAGCCTGAAGTAAGCGGCGAGCCCCGTAATGATCTTCATCGGATCCCCGCCGCGGGAGAAGCTCATTGAATTCGGGAACTCCGCTGCCAGACGGAGAGCTGCCCTGTCAATAGAAAACTCCACCTCCTCAAATGAGCCTGCCGATTCAGAAGTAAGAATATCTCTCATCCAGGTATTCTGTGTATATTTTAAGATTGAAGCCACATCGGTGTTGTCCGTAAGCATTTCCCGATCCAGTACGGCAAACTCTCCAGTGTTATACCAGATTGACGGTACCGGATTACGCCTGAATGCTCTGGCGTAAAGCTGCTTAAGATTAAGTATTTCAAAATAGCGGAGAAAGAGTACAAAAACTTTATGGTATGATTCTGATGCTTCAGCCAGTGAAATAATCAGCTGTATCTGGCTTTCAAAAAGTCTCTCTTTGATCAAAGTGTAATCGTTTTTTATATTTGCTGAATTGAGCCCGTTTACAACCGGATTAAAATTTCCGTTCCTTGCCATTTCGTAATAATCTTTCCTCGCAAGGAGCAGACTGTGCAGCGCGTAGATTTTAGCATGAATATAACCACTGTCAGCATAGAAATTCATAACCGCACCACCCTATGTCCGGTTATCAAGTATTACAGATACTATCCTCCCGGTTATTTTATTCTTCAGTCTCTCGTCATCAAGGAGCCGCTCCTGCTCCTGCCGCGCCTCCTTAAGCCTGTTCGCCATGCCGCATTTTATTTCCTGCAATTTCTTTTCACTCATACTTCTATATTCAGCCTCAATCCGGCTGAACTCAGCCGCCCTCAGATCAGCCATTTCTCTCCTGCGGATTTCAACCCTCTCCCTGGCGCTCTCTTCTGCAGCTTTAAGCTCCCTGGCGAGACGTTCATCCTCGTCAATAATATGACTGATATCCGGGTCCATAAATATACCGTATAACGATTCCAACTGTAACTAATTTAATGATAAATGAGTCTCCGGTCAAAAAATTGTTCATAAAAGATTTAAAATAAAGTTATTCCTTTTTTTTGCTTTAAATAACTTTTTCCGGAAAAAACTGACATAAATTGTCACACAGCGCTTTTAAAAAAGTATATGTAAATGAGAGGAAAAAAAGCTTATGTACAACCCTTTTGCAGAAGTTGAATCTCAGGATAATGATGCCGCGATTATAGAGGAAATACTCCGGGGGAGTCAGAAATCTCTTGAAAAGCTTATACGCCGTCACCAGGGGTGGATTTATAACATAGCATTTAAAATGGTCATGGACCACGATGACGCAAGTGACATTACACAGGAAATATTGATCAAGTTCATAACAAGCCTCTCAACATATGACCCCGCGAAAGGGGCCTTCAGGACATGGCTCTACCGTATAGTGGCAAATCATGTTATCACCATGAAGAAAAAAAAGTTTGAGAAGCGAATCCATGATTTCGATTCCTACCTGGCAGTTATAGAAAAACTCCCGGACAACAGGTCTTTTGCCCATCCCGAAGCCGGGGTACTGGAGGAAGAACTTAAAACAGGCTGCATGATGGGAATGCTGATGTGTCTGAAAAGAAGGGACAGGCTGGTCTTTCTTCTCGGTGCAGTTTTTAATGTAACTGATGTCACAGGCGCTGAAATCATGAACATTTCAAGAGAAAACTTCAGGAAGATACTTTCACGGGCCAGAGAAAAGGTCTATTCACATATGAACGGCTTCTGCGGAGTTATTAACCCTGAAAATCCGTGCCGCTGTTCGAACAAGACAAAAGCCTTCTACAGCATTGGCATGCTTGATCCGCATAACACCCGGTATTACAAACCCGGCAGGATCAAAGTCAGGGATATACTTAACAGCAAACTTGAACAGTTTGACAGATCTTTTTACGGCCCTTTTATAGAGACTTTCCGTGAACAGCCCTTCTATGATTCACCTGATATGGTGAACTGGCTGCAGGATATGCTGCGGCACGAGGAGTTCAGAGGGATATTTGAGATTCACTGACCTGCACAATTTTTAAAAGGAGATACAGATGGAGGATTTGAAAAAAAGAATAAGGGAGTCTTTCCGCATGGAGATGATCGGTACAGGGATGTACAGAGCCCTCGCCGCACAGTACAGCGGCAAAGCTGAACTTAGCAGAAGGTTCATGGAATTTGCAGACCAGGAGGAGATGCACGGCAGGATGTTCCGTGAGCTTTACAGGAAAAACTTCGGGGAGGAGATCGGCAGCGGCAGGTTGTGGCTTTACACCGGTAAAACCGCGGCTTTTGTAATACGCCCTCTCTCCCTTGAGAAAAAAATGAAAAAACTCAGCATAGCTGAATCAGACGCCGTAAAGCGTATTGAAGAAGCACTTGCCGGGGAGTGTGAACCGGGCTTCAGAAAAATAATAAGCCGTATACTGCCTGATGAAAAAGCTCACGCCGCGTTATACGGCGAAATTTTCGGCTGATTATAATCAATCATAGTAAAAATTTTAAGGAGATAAAAATGAGATACGCACAGATAACGGTTCTGTTTCTACTCGCCGCGATGATGCTTTCATGCTCATCACAAAGCGTTAAAACAGAAACATCGGCTGCTGCCGAGAAAACGCAGAGTTTCACCCTGCCGGATCAGAATGGCAAAATGACTTCACTGGAGGATATTCTGAAAAATCAGAAAGGTGCGGTATTGGCCTTTTACCCTAAAGACGACAGTAAAAATTGAACTCCTGAATTTGTTGAGTTTCAACAAAACATAGAGAAGTTCAAATCAAGAAAAATTAAAGTAGCGGGTATAAGCGTTGATTCTCCGGAATCGCATCAGAAATTTATTGAAAAGCATAAACTCGAAGACATTACACTCCTTTCCGATACGGAAAAAAGAATTATAAGACAGTATAAAACAAAACACTGGCTTCTCCCTGTATCAAAGCGGGTTTATATAATCGTAGACAACTCAGGTAAAATCATATACAGGAAGGATACAGGTTTTTCACTGCTGGAGGATCAGACCAAAACTCTAATTGAAGTGATAGACTTAAAATTAAAATAAATCTGACAAAATACCCGGGGTACAAATCCCGGGTATTTTAAAATTTTATTTATTCCACGCCACTATTTTCTCTTAAAAATAATCCGGTCGCTGTATTTTCCTGAGTCAGAGACCCATTTCCCTTCAATGAGATCTTTACTTTTCACCTCAAGATGCATTGTTCCGTTTTCAAAACCGGCAGGTTTATTTTTAGTATACCTGTATTTTATTTCCAGTTTATCCCCGTTCAGTTTACCGCTGCCGACCCATCTGACATCTTTTCCGTTAAGAGTAAAAGAAGTATTAAAAAAAATCCCGGCTTTATTTTCTGTAATCCTGACATTGCTTTTTATACCGTTAATTACCCAGTTTCCGCCGACCTTAAAAGATACCGGTTTAACTGCAGTCTGTTCCTTTTTCTCTGCAGGGATATCCGCTGATGCACCGGTTTTTGTCCAGAGATTGGCCCTGGAAGATCTGTCAAAAGATACAGCTACCCTGTCATTATCAAGGATAAGAAGCGAGTGCTCCATGGGGCGCATTGTGCCTGCAAACTCCTCCTTAAGCCTCAGAAGATAACCTTCCACTTCACCGCTGTAACGGGAGTACTCCTTACCGTTGAAATACTTCACACCTGTAACTGAAGAGCCCTCCTGTTTTATAATCATCTGTGAATTAAAATGCTTCCATGTCCCGGTTATATTAAAAACCGGGTAATTTGTAGAATCACTAACTTTTTCCCAGTTAACTGTTGAGGACTCAACAAAATGTGTGGGACTTTTTATTCTGGCAGAGGCTTTCTGTCCTGCTGAGTATTGAATCCTCAGGCTATTTCCGCTCACAGTGAATGTCCCTGTATGTTCATGCCGTTTGCCTCTGTAAAAGGAAATTTTCTTAAAGCTGTAATTGTCCCCGGAACCTGTTACAACTATCTGATACCTGTCATACTTCACAAGCCATATACCGCTGTAATCAGCAGCCTCTGCATTTACAAAAGCAAATGGAGATAAAATTAAAAGAACAAGTAATATCCTTATCATTATTTTCATAAGATCTTCACTTAACCTCCTTATTATTCTTCCACATCATTCTCTTTATAACCTTTCCTGCAGAGTCATAGTGAACTTCAGCACCATTTTTTAATCCTTTGTTCCAGATAATGCTGGTCTTCATCCTCTTACCCGGCATATCGTAGTATTCAATCTCCTCTCCGGTAGCTTTCCCTTCAGACCAGTTTGTCCTGTACTGTAAATTACCGCTGGGGTAAAACCACTGTCCCACCCCCTCTTTCACTCCATTTATAAATGGGACACTTCTTGCCGGTTTACCATTCGGATGCAGAGGTGTCCAGTAGCCTGTAAAAAATCTGGGGGGATCTGTTTTAACAGTAACTGACGGCTCAGGCTCCTTATATGCCAGGACAAAATTATTCTCCTGTCTCATTATTACTCTGAAACCTGAAAACTTAAGCTTTTGCAGAAGCCCCTTGTGCGGACCTGCAAAGTTATAGACCTCAAAAAGATTCTTTGATTCATCTGTGACTTTCCATTTACCCCAGTCTGACTTCTGATCGCCCACCATTCCATCAGGTTTAAGAAAGGCATATGAATTGAATGGATGCCACTTCCATTTCCCTGTTAAACACTTTTCAAGATCTGTCTGTGAATAGAGTGCGCTCGAAACAAAAATAAAAAACATAACAAGCGCAAATGTCGTTGCTCTTTTATTATTCATATCATGCTCCTGATTGTTTATCTATATGATACTCGCCGGGCCGTCAGCCCGGATATAAGATGGAGGGAATTAACTTTATAAACCTTTTTAACATTATAACTTTTTCATTTCAAGACTTTTTAAAAATTTTCACATGCAAATAATTGGTAACACAAAGCATCAACTATAAAATAATATTGAAAATTTAACAGAACAGAATTATATTCTGTAAAGACAGAACTTATCTTTATTATACCTTAATAAACCAATCCGGTTTATTAAGGTTCATATATAATACCAGGGGGGAAATGGAAAATTACAGGCGCACTTTAATTCGAATCTGTATCATTATAACACTTTTATATCTTACCGCTATGATGCTTCCGGAGAAAGATATTGAAGCAGTTCCAAAAAAATTTCGAATTGCTGTACTTTACTGGTCTTCAAATATTCCCGGCCAGGTGGCCATGCGGAAGGGACTTGAGAGAGAAGCTGCTTCAATAAACAGAAAAGCTTCCGCGTCAGGAAAACCTAAAATAACACTTATAACCCGCGTGGCCGGTGACGGCCCTGCAGGCATTGAAAACCAGATTAAACAGATGAATGAAATAATAAAATCGGGTGTAGATATAATCATTGTACAGCCTACGGACAACGCCGCATTAGCAGAACCTCTCCGTGCAGCAAACAGGGCAGGCATACCTGTTGTAGCTTATGACCAGTACATAAGCGGCGGCACGCTTGCAGCATACAGGACTTCAGATAATTACCAGGCAGGTTATTTAGACGGGGAGTATATTGCTTCAAAATTCACTGAAGGAAAAGAAATTAAAATTGTTCTTGTTGAATACCCCCATGTCTCTTCAACAGTTGAAAGGGTAAACGGCTTCCTTGATGCTCTGAAAGAGAACGGCAGAGAATTCAGGGTAATGAAATCATATACAGCAGTTGAACCTGTTTCAGGTAAAAAAGCTGCAGCAGATATATTACATGATTATCCTGCGAAAGGGAGCATTGATGTAATATTCACTGTTAATGATGGAGGGGGGCTCCCGGTTGTAAAAGGGCTTGCAGCAGCGGGGAGAAGAGAGATCATGATAGCAACAATCGACGGAGACCCGGAATCAATCGCCAACATAAAAGCAGGGAGGCTCACAGTCATCGATTCTGCACAGTTCTGCGGACCGTTAGGAGCAGAGGCAATTAAAGCCGCCTACGAAATTCTCACAGGGGGAAAACCTCCGCATCATTCTCTTGTACCTGTATTTCCTGTCACCAGGGAAACCATGAATCTCTACCCCGGCTGGAACGGCCCTATACCGAAAAGATTTAAGAAACCATGGAAAGCCGGAACTGCTGAATGGAACGGCAGCATGCGTATAATTAAAGAATAGGGTAATCGTAAGCAGATTATGAAAGAAAGAGTTTCATCACTTGGGGCTGACGAAGACAGAAAACTGGCATTCAGTTTTGGCGCCCTTATTCTTGTCCTGATGCTGATAGTAACAATTACAGGGATGTATCTTTACAGTTATCAGCAGATAAAGGAGGAGACAAGGCTCTCTACAGCAGTGGCCGGAGTTCTAAGTGAATCTATAAGCAAAGTCAACTTTTCAGGGAAATACCACACACGGCTCTTCGTGGAGGAGATAAAGCGGAAAGTGCCGGTACTTGAGTCCATTTCAGTAGAAACATTCGAAGGAGAAATCATCGCACACAGTAATCCCGGCTACAATGACACTCAACGTTCAGATAATGACCCTGCAGTTGACATGAACCGGTTTTTAAACAGCGAGGCTATGGTTGCGGAACGTACGCATGACGGGGTCCTGGTTAAAGAAATTATTGTGCCTTTTCGCGAAGGTTTAAGCAGCAGCCCCGCAGGAATAATACGCATAGCCATAAATGTCGACAAAACCCGCTGGTGGCTCAGGGTAAACCGGGTAGTACTCTTTTTTCTCATAACAGCCCTGACCTCAGCCGCAATGTTTATTGTTTTCAAATTGAGCGGATATTTCGGCGGCAGGGTGAGAGACCTGGCATTACGTATGCTTACAATACTTGACAACTCCCCGGCGCTGATTTACATGAAGGACTTTGAAGGGAGATATCTTTTTATTAACAGGAAGTGGGAAGAGCTTTTCAACACCACGAATGATGAAGTAAAAGGGAAAAAAGACAGCGATATATTTACTGAAGATATTGCCAATGGATTTATCACTAACGACCGTTATGTTATGGATAACGGCAGCATGCTGGAGATTGAAGAATATGCTTTACTGCCTGACGGTATGCACAGCTATCAGAGCATTAAAGTTCCCATAAAGGACTCCGCGGGAAAGATATACGCGTTATGCGGTATATCCACTGATGTCACGGAAAGAAAAAAGTCAGAAGCCGCCCTGAAAGAGAGTGAAGAACAGCACAGGGTACTCATTGATCTCGCTCCTGATCCTTTTTTTCATGGAGACTCAAAAGGAAACCTGATAAATGTAAACAATGCAGCCCTTGAACTTACAGAGTACACAAGGGATGAACTTATCGGGATGAACATTAAAGAACTTTTCCCTGATGATGTGCTTAACAGCATACCTCTGCGATTTGATCTCCTTGAGCAGGGGCTTATACTTAAAACTGAAAGAACAATGAAACAGAAAAACGGCGGTCTCCTTACCATAGAAATGAATTCAAAAAAAATGCCCGACGGCACATACCAGTCTTTCTTCAGGGATATCACCAGGAGAAAACAGGCAGAGGAAGCCCTGAAAGAATCAGAGGAGATCTTCAGAAACTTTATGGAGAACAGCCCTATCTATGTTTTTTTCAAGGACGAGGATATTAGATCAATAAGACTGAGCAGAAATTTTGAACAGATGCTTGGCAGGCCCCTTGAAGAAATGCTGGGAAAAACAATGGATGATCTATTCCCGTCAGATTTAGCAAAGAGCATGATTGAAGATGATAAAAAGGTTCTTGAGAAAAACCAGGTAGTTACAGTGGACGAAGAGCTGAATGGCCGGTATTATACAACTATCAAATTTCCGGTTTTAATAGACGACAGACCCCGTTACCTCGCCGGTTATACGATTGACATAACAGAACGTATTCTTTCAGAAAAATTAATCGATGCAGAACGTGAAAGACTCCTTGTTACTCTGCGCAGCATAGGTGACGCAGTAATCACAACAGATACAGAAGGGAAAATAATACTGATGAACAGGGTTGCCGAAGCCCTGACAGGCTGGCAGCTGTCCGAGGCACAGGGCCGGCCCTTGATGGAAGTTTTTAATATAATAAACGAAATCACTCGTGAACCGGGCGAAAATCCGGCCCGGAAAGTAATAAACTCCGGGGATATTATTGAACTCCCGCAGCATACAATACTTATTAACCGTGACGGAAGTGAGAGGCTTATCGCTGACAGCGGCGCGCCAATACGTTCCGGCGACAGCAGTATTGCAGGTATTGTACTGGTATTCCGCGATATCACGGAAAAGCGAAATACAGAGCTTCTGCTTCAGAACTCCCAGAAGCTTGAATCACTCGGTGTTCTTGCAGGGGGGATAGCCCATGACTTCAACAATCTTCTAAGCGGAATATTCGGATACATGGAACTTATGAAACTCCATATTAAAAATCAGAATTTTAATAAACTCGATGAAACTCTTAATAAATCCATCCATGTATTCGAAAGGACAAAAGCCCTGACACAACAGCTGCTGACTTTTGCCAAGGGGGGTGAGCCTCACAAAAAGCAGATTAACCTTTCACAGATGCTTGTTTCCAACTCTCAGTTCGCGCTCAGCGGAACAGGGGTCAGCAGCAGGCTTGACATACAGCCGGAACTCTGGTACTGTATAGCTGACGAGAACCAGATTGGCCAGGTACTTGACAACATCATCATTAACGCCGTGCAGGCAATGCCCGAAGGGGGAGAGATTAGCATCAGTGCTTCAAACTATTCACATAAATTTCATGACCCCGGACTTATGCTTGCGCCGGGAAGATATGTCTGTGTTGAAATAACAGACCATGGACAGGGGATACCACGTGAACATCTCAGCCGGATTTTTGATCCTTTCTTTACAACAAAGCCATCGGGCAACGGGCTTGGCCTTGCTACAGCCTATTCAATAATAAAAAGACATGCCGGGAGTATTGAAGTAACATCTTCAGAAAATACCGGAACAACATTTACAATATATCTCCCTGCGGCAGATGAAAAGTTTGAACAGCACGCAGAATCACCCGGTATTATTAATACAAAGCTTAACGGAAAAGTACTGATTATGGACGACGAGGATTTTGTGAGAAATACAGCCAGCGGAATGCTCATATCATCAGGTATTTACGCTGATAGCGCGGCAAATGGAGAGGAAGCTGAAACAAAATACAGAGAGGCCTATAACAGCGGGGCACCATACAGTGCTGTAATACTTGACCTTACTGTAAAGGGTGGCACAGGGGGTAGAGAAACAATCAAGGCGCTGAAAAAAATCAACCCTGATATTATTGCAATAGCCTCAAGCGGATATTCCGCAGACCCTGTTATGGCTAACCCGGCCGGGTACGGCTTTACAGACAGGCTGATAAAACCGTACAGGCTGGAGGAACTGCTTGCAGTTCTTAACAGAGCAGTAAATAAATAATTAACCCTTCACTTTTATCAGAGAAGTCTTCTTCCCCTTTCTGATTTTCCTCCTGTCAAGGGGTTCACCCTCCCAGGCCTTTTCAAGCACCATAAGTGCATCGTCATAGTCAAGGTCCTCGGGATTATATACCAGCGTACCATCATCAAGAGAGAGCCGCGCGATATCAGGAAGAACCTCCCTGGGCACCATCATGTTACCGTTTCTGTCAACTATCTCTTTAAGGCATGTCGGGTGTTTACCCCCTGTTGCT
>ERZ795057.815-NODE-815-length-30336-cov-9.522506_pt1 | contig 30336 bp, 28 predicted proteins | sample MGYA00375141_ERZ795057 | MGnify/ENA primary metagenome ERZ795057 (study PRJEB30186, sample SAMN05720163) | activated sludge metagenome | isolation source: Anaerobic digester | place: Hong Kong | collected 2015-01-26 ...
CTTCAGAAACTGAATTTTCACATGCTTAATGACATCACCTGGTTCAAACCAAACGCCTCTCCAAATTTAAGCTGCAGGTTTTTTACGGCCTCACATGAAACTGTTCTCTGGGCGCGGAAGGAGAAAAAGGCGAAGCATACCTTTAATTACGATGACATGAAAAACGGCCTCTTCCCTGAAGACAAGATGAAGAAGGAGAATACACAGATGAGATCAGTGTGGAGCATCCCCACGCCGCCTCAGAATGAGAAGGAGTTCGGAAAACACCCCACGCAGAAACCCCTTGCCCTCCTGAAAAGGATCGTGGCATCATCAACAAATCCGGGAGATGTAATTATAGATCCCTTTAACGGCGCTGGAACTACCGGTATAGCATCATTTATACTCGGGGAAAGGAATTACATCGGTATTGAACTTAACCGGGATTACTGCGATCTCACTGTAAAGCGCGTAAAAAAACTGAAGGAACGCAATGGCTGAAGGGAATAGAAAGAAAGGATCCCTCGCAAGCGGGCAGGGGAAGGTCCTTGAAGAAGCTGTCGTATCCACCTTTTCACGCAAAGGCTTTGAAGTTGTTATGTGGAGCCAGTGGAACAGGAAAAGGGATGATTATGGCAGTGAGCTCCTCCTGAAGAATGTACCTTTTAAAAATATATACGGCCATGACGGGTACACTGAATTTCTCCTCAGGTCTGAAAAGTTCAATCTTGAGATGAGGATTGAATGTAAATGGCAGCAGTCAGCCGGCAGCGTTGATGAAAAGTTTCCTTATCTCTACCTTAACTGCGTTGAAGCAATGCCGGAGGATAATATCCTGATTATTGTTGACGGTGGCGGGGCCAAGGAGGGTGCAGTCAGGTGGCTGAAAGCGGCAGCAGAAAATAAACTCTTTATGGATGAAAAAAATTCTCACAAAAATATCGAAGTGCTCGACCTGAGCGGCTTTATCCAGTGGGCCAACCTTAAATTCCGATGAGTATAAGACATAATTTTTTAAGCCCGATCGGGTTGAATATAAAAGAAAAAATGTAAAAAAACGGGCTTTTTTTCATTTTTTCTTTTGACATATAAAGTGTTCATCCGTATTCTATATTGGAGTATTGGAAATATTTTCAATACTCTGATATTCGGAGGTATTACAATGAACCAGATGGATAATATGAAAAGAGTTCAGATGTCTCTAAAGAAGAAGGAAGAGGAGGCAGCACAGGCAAAAGAGAAGGGGATGCATACAACTTACGGAAATCTTCTTCTTGAAATCAATCTTCTCAAAACAGAAATGAAGAAGATGCAGATGGGCAGTAAATAATCTGCTGCTTTGACCTGACATGGCGCCTGTCTGGTCCTGATACGCACTTTCTTAAAAAATTATGTCACAAAACCTGAATGGCTTACTTACCTGAAACCTCTTTACAACCCGACTGGACTTTCAGTTTATAAGAAATGATACCCAAATAAAAAAGATCAGTTTTCGCTTATTTTTGCTATTTTCTTATATTTTTCCGTCAGCTCTTTCAGTGAGAGGGCGCGACCGCATTCAGGAAGGGATGAATCGAATGTGGCTCCGTAACCTTTTGTTTTAATCCTTGAGTCCAGTACGGCAACAATGCCCCTGTCCGTACTGCGGCGGATCAGCCTTCCAGCGCCCTGTTTCATCTTGAGTACAGCGTCAGGGATCTGAAGTGATACAAAGGGGTTCCTCCCTTCCTCCCTGATCTTTTCAACCCTGGCTTCCATTATAGGAGTATCAGGAACGGCAAAGGGGAGGCGCGTAATAATTACCCCTTTGACAAGATCCCCCGGAAGGTCTATACCCTGCCAGAAAGAGTGTGTCCCCATAAGAACAGAGCCTGAATGACGGATGTATGAATGAAGTGCTTTTGAGGCGCTCATGCTGTCCTGAGAGTAGATTTTATTATCAATTAGATCTTCAAGAATATTCTTAACGCTTTTGAGCATCCTGTACGATGTGAAGAGGAGAAGACAGTTTCCCCCGAGAATTTTGATTATCTCTGCCGAGGCCTTTGCCGCTGCCTCGATGTAGCGGGGCTCTTCAGGTGAGGGGAGATCCGCGCCAAGATATATTACCATCTGCTCCATGTAGTTAAAAGGGGAACCGAGCACGACTCCGCTTCCCCTTTCAAAACCTGTGCTGTTGATGAAAAAGGAGAAGTCGTTTTTTACTGACAGTGTAGCGGATATAAAGAGGGAGGATTCGTAGAACGTAAAGACCTCGTTTCTCATTATACTGTCAATGGTTACAGGGCGGGCTGTGAGGGAAATGTTGCCAATGAGGTCCCTTTCACTTCTCTCTATCCAGTAGACGTAGCCCGGCAGGTCAAGGGAGAGGAATGAACCGAGTGATTCAAAGTATCCTTTGACCCTGGAGCGGGCCGGTTCGAATTCCATCCTGAAGTCTTCGTCTTCGCAGTCTTTCTCGCATTTTTCGAGTATTGCCAGAAATTTTTCCATCTGGATCAGAAGCTTTACGCCGAGAGTTATTTCGCTTTTGATCCTTTTAACTGTCTCCCCCTCTCTAAAGAGAGATCGGACTTTTTCAAAGAATATGTTGGCCTCTTTTGCAATGAGCTCTATTGAGTTTATAGCCTCTTCCCTTGTCTCGCTGCTGGTGAAAGAGTTTACTATCCCCCATTTCCCCCTGTGGTGGAACCTTTGAAGCAGGCTCATAAGGAGATCATAATCGATTGAGAAACCGAGCTGCCTGGAGGCTATATTCTCTACAGAATGGGCCTCGTCAAAGATTACGGTTTCAGTCACCGGAAGATAGGTCTTTCCTGAAGCTATATTTGAAAAGAAGAGGTAATGGTTCATTACAAGGACATCAGACTGCATCCACTCCCTTTTGGCGGCCTGGAAGGGGCATATTGATGAAACGGGGCAGCGCTGCTGTCCGCACAGTTCAGAATCACGGCATATTTCGCCCCAGATGTAGGAGGGGACGTCCGCTTCGTGGGATGTGAAAATTTTTCTCTCCCTGAAAAGGGCGCTCACCCTGTTCAGGTGTTCAATATCCCCCTTATCAAACTCCCCTTTTTTAAGGAATCGTTCAAATCTTCTGCGGCATGGGTAATTCGCGCTTCCCAGGCATAGGGAGAATTTGAAGTCAGATCCAAGGTATTTACGGAATATGTTTCGGGCAACCGGAATGTCCTTCTCTGTGAGCTGCCTCTGCAGGGCCCTGGTCTCAGTTGAAACAGCTATTCTTTTCCCGCTTTCAAGGGCATGAATAATTGCAGGGATAAGGTAGGCCATTGTTTTCCCGGTTCCTGTTCCGGCCTCGATTATACCGTTTTCCGAGTCGCAGAGCCTTTCATGTATAAAGCGGGCCATTTCAAGCTGGCTTTCGCGGTGCTCATATTCAGGGAGCTCGAGATCAAGGTAGCCTTCGGGTGCGAATATCTCTTTCATCTTTTTCAGCAGTATTATTAAATCAGATTTTCATCGACTAAACATCTGTTTATTGATCTGTTAACGGATGGGGGGATTATAATCAAGACCTTTTTTTCAGGGCAAAGACAATAAAAATTATGGCTCCAATAATCAGGACTGCGGCATAGGGGGGAAGGTCAAAATATTCCATTACCATGGCGATAAACGGCATCAGTATGAAGAGCACAGTCATTATCTTCAACGCGCTCTTCTGTTCAGGATACTCCTCGTCTTCATCAGGGAGTGGAGCCCTGTTTTCCCCGGGGGATGCGGGAAATTGCCGGTTCTGGGATTCAGAAGTACCGGAAAATGAATCTTCATGGTAATCCGGCTGTTCACCCGGGAATTTTAAATCAATTCCGGTTTCCGCCTGTTTCCTGAGAATGGTAGTGAGTTTGCTGAAATGATTAATTTTTCCGCATGACCCGCAGATTACAGAGAGGCTATCTTCAGGAACTACAAGTTCGTATCCGCATTTACTGCATTTGGTTTTGTAGAATTTCATAATTCAATAAATTATCATATAAAATTTTTATAAGAACAACGGGTAAATTAACAGGGATCACCCGTTTATTCTGAACTGGTATAATCAAGGTTCACATTAACTGTTTCGCCATCAATCTGGTAAACGCTGGCGCTGTCGATTAAATCACTATCCTCATAGAGGTATATTGAGATGGCAGTTGTTGCCGGGTCTTCCCCTTCCGCATGAACAAGTATGGAATCAAGGGACGAAATTGACCTTTCGTAAGAAAAATAGATTGAGCTTCCTGAATAGGATGTATCGAAATAGTGGAAGGAGCCGCCATTAAGAGAATAGTAGCCCGTTGCTTCCCCGTTTGATGCCATTACTTTAAAACTATACTGCTCTTCATCCTCTTCTTCATCATCCGCCCAGTCACATCCTGACGAGGAAAAGAAGACAGCTAACAGTGCTATTAATATAAAATGGATGATTTTTTTCATTTTTAAATCCATTAAAATCTTATATATATTATCTATAATAAAATGACAGGAAACGTCAAGCTTATATTCAGATATGGGTATAAGGTCATATTTATGTTACGAAAGGTGATTTCAGGGTGTGGAGAATATTATTTTTCCAGACCTGCTGAAGTCGTAGTTACCCAGGCGTGAAACCATGCTTCTGAATGAACCGGAATTCAGGGTTTCAATGAACTTCTGTACTTCATCCCTGAAAAAGGTCTCCTGCATTAAAACCATGTCAAAATTTTCCTTGATGAGGGGGATGAATTTCAGACCCAGTATCTTCGCAATAGCGTTTGTTGCAATGCCTGTATCGCAGTCATCGTTAAGTATTCTGAGGCCTACTTCAAGATGGGTATTTACTTCGTTAAGGTAGCCGGTAATATCCTGTGTGCTGATTTTTTCCACTGAAAGCATCTGGTCAGTGACAATTCTCGTTCCTGAACCCTCCTGCCTGTTTATAAAACGAAGCTTTTTATCAGCTATAATTGAAAAGTTCATGGCCTTTTCTTTTGAGTCCGGCGGGAGGATAAAACCTGTTTCTCTTCTGAAGAGGTGCACAATGGCTATTTTTTTTTCGGGGACAAGCCTGGAAAGCATACCCATATCGTATTCCCCTGTTACGGGATCGGCAAGGTGACACCATGCTATATCGGTAAGGCCTGTACCCAGGAGGCGCAGCCCCTCGGTACTCCCTGTGATAGATGAGAATATATGGCTCGAAGGCTCTCCGTCTTTTATATGGTTTATAAGGATGTCAAGTACAGGGTCATTGCTTCCTGCAGCGAAAAGGTCCTCAGATCTGCTCCTTGCCGATTCATCAATAACAGGCCCCTCCTTCAGGGCGCTTACTGTGATCCACCTGTCAATAAGCCTTTTTGGGAAGACCCATTTCCCTGTTACGCGGGTGCAGGGAATATTTTTTGCCTTTATCAGCGCATAAACCTGTTTTTCATTAATTCCAAGGTATTCGGCGACTTCTCTGGTGCTCATGTTTTCAGCAGGCATCGGACCCTCCGGGGAAACTTTGTACTTAATATCGAGAGATAACAGTAATAATATAATTAATGAGAATAATTATGCAGGAGGGGGGTGTCAATTAAATATTGGATGAGAGAAATCATCCGGAAGAAGTTTAATAATTTATGAAAAATGTATAATTTTAAAATTGACAGCCTGATATTATAACAGGTGTTAATTAATTGTAATTTAATTCTCAGGTGCGGTGGGAAAAAGGGGGCGCAGGATGACAGGGATTCTTGTATGCATAGACGACACGGACAACCTTGAAAGCAAGGGCACAGGACACCTTGCAGAGATACTCAGGCAGGATATTGAGTCGCTTTTCGGAGGAAAAACAACCCGTATAACGCGCCATCAGCTTTTTGTGTCAGAAGATATTCCCTATACCTCTCATAATAGCACCATGTGTTTCAGGGGGGATATAGAGGATGAACATCTTGAAGAGATGATTCGTTACGCAGGGGAGCTTCTTGAAAAGTTGAGCGCCGAGGGATCTGACCCGGGACTCTGTGTGGCTGTTGAAGAGAGAATAAAGGGGATAGACAGGCTTATAAACTTCGGATCTGACGCTACATGCAGGGTGCTTACAAAAGAACAGGCCTACGGGCTTGCGGCGGATACCGGCGTGCATCTCTCCGAGCATGGAGGAACGGGAGGAGGAGTAATCGGCGCGATCGCAGGTGTCGGCCTTCGTCTGGGTGGAAACAATGGAAGATTTAAAGGATGGCTGGATGTTAAGGAGGTTGACAGGCGTATTACTGTCAGCGAACTGATTAGCGGTTATGATATAGATGAGATAAGGTCTGTCTCAGGAGGGGTTCCCCGGCCTGAAGATACTGTTATCCTTGATGAGAGAATCAAGACAGTACTCCTTGACGGTCTCTGTGTGCTTCCTGTTAAAGAGGATATTTCAGGAAACAAAGACTGGAAGAATTTAAGCAAGGATGAAATAAGGAAGTATTAAATATAGCCGGAATTTTTTCCCAGACAATTTAATAGAAAGAAGATTTAAACCCCCGCTGACATGAGCGGGGGTTTTGATTTATATTTTTACAAAAAAATGAATTTTTTTATTTTGTCAGTTTTCAGGAGAATAGGTTTGATTTTCGCCTGTAATACTTATTTATTTTTTACAGGGTTTAAAAATAAATAAGTATTACAGGTTTTACTCTGAGGTATTACCTTTATTGATGTTTCTTTATGCGGGGTGAAAATATTGAAAGGTAACAAAGACTTGCGTATCTTCTTCCTATATAATAGAATTGATCAATACTGTTGTAAGGAGAAAGGTCATGGCAGGTAAAATTTTTTACAGGGAAAGAAGAAAAGTTGAAAAGGGTGAGGAGAAGCCCAGGTTCACAGTGGCAGCTGTTTATGATATAGAACTGCAGTTCGTTTCCGAACATTTCAGAAAGTCTGAACTCGAGGAGATAGCGGCTGCAACAGGAGCTGAACTGGTTCTTCTTGCCAATGACAGGAAAACCAAGAAGCATGCAGACTGATTAATTTTTAAGCGTTGATTTGTTTTTATCAGGAACGATCTAAGTATTGATGTTTTACCTGGATTCTGAAGTAACAGCAGGAAGTATAGAGTATAACTGCTGAAGTGATAATTCTGTATAAATAAAATTTAACTACGGGGATATAAAATGGCACTTGTACGTGAAAAAGACGGGAAACGTCTGCATATAAAAAGCAAACTTATGGGTGAAAGCCTTATGGGGAAAGATCTTCTGGACAACCTTAATGTTGCTCCGCAGCAGCGGTTATTTCCAGATGTCAATGTAATGAAGGTGGGCGGGCAGTCGGTTTCCGACCGGGGCGCAAAGGCCCTCCCCCAGGTGGTAAAGGAGATAGGTGCTAACAGGGACAGGCACAAGATGCTCGTTACTACCGGAGGCGGAACAAGGAGCAGGCATATCTATTCTCTCGGCATGGAGCTTGGTATGCCCACAGGTATGATGGGTAAGTTCGGCAGCGCTATTTCAGAACAGAACGCGCTTATGGTTGCCACCCTTCTCTCTCAGTGGGGCGGAATTCAGATAACTGACGATCAGCTTCTTGAGCTGTCTCTTTACTATGATCAGAAGGCTATACCTGTAATTCCGGCTATGCCTCCCTATGATCTTTTTTCAATACCTTCAAAAAACGGAAGAATCCCTAACATGAGAACTGATTCAGGCACAATAATACTTGCTGACCTTATAGGTGCAAAAAGCTGCATATTCATTAAGGATGAAAAGGGGCTTTATACAGATGATCCTAAAAAGAATCCTGATGCACAGTTTATCCCCAGGATAACCGCAGAGGAACTGATTGAAAAGGATCTTCCAGATCTTGCGATTGAACGGGTTTGTCTTACCATACTGCAGGACAGTGAAGTTGTGGATTCCATACAGATAATTAACGGCCTTGAGGAGGGCAATATCACGAAGGCCCTTGATGGGGAGCATGTTGGTACGATTATATATTCTGAAAAAAAATAATTTTTATTAAATATAAAAATCCCCGTTTAAAAGATATGCGTCAGAGAATTCTGGCGCATATCTTTTAAATTTTCTAAAAAACTATTTAAAATAAAACCGGTCTTTTCTTAATCCGTAAAGAGTTCGGTCTTTTTAATGGTCCGCATTTTTTTTATCCTGCCAAGTGCATATTGACTTGCATCAAAAGCGTCACTGCTTGCCGCAGAGCTTACGGCAACGAGAGAGATGATGTCTCCGACCTGAAGAAGGCCGGTACGGCGAATCAGAAAAATATCTATTATGCCCCAGCGGCTTCTTATATCGTTTTCAATTTCATAGAGTTCCGATTCCATGTCGCCGTTTTTTTCAAATCGGATTCCCGTTGAAGGCCTCCCGCCTGCATGGTCTTTGACAACCGCATAATGAAATAGAAGTGAACCTGAATCGGTCTTTTTAAGTGTTTCGAATACCATTCCGGGATCTAAAGGGCTTTCAGTAACAGTGACCATTTTCATCTCCATGATTTTGCCGTGATGTTTTATAACAGATGAGTTTTCTACATGAATTTAAGATATGATTTCTCCGCAGTGTTCCAGGCTGTAACCCCCTATTTTCAGCAGGCGATGTTTGAATTCTTCAGATTTTAAAACTGAAAGAAATTTCCGGACATGATCCGATTCCAGGTTTTTTCTTTGAATAATAAAGTCGTATTCCTCTTCGCATACAGGTACAAAATCGAGATCATAAATCCCTGCGGCAGAGTAGATTCCCAGTCCCGCGTCAGCGCTTCCGTTTGCAATCTGGACAGCAACTGACAGATGGGTGTATTCCTCTCTTGTGTAACCGTAAATATTATCCGGATTAATATTTTCTTTATTGAGAAGATAGTCTAGGAGTATCCTTGTCCCTGATCCTTTCTGCCTGTTAACAAAACGTATATTGATTTTATCCAGGTCGCTTATCTTTGTAATGTTCATTGGATTATTTTTCTGAACAATGAGCCCCTGTGTCCGTTTGACGCCTTTAACAAGGGCAACCTCATCCGTGTTAAGGTATTTTTTTATGTACGGAACATTGTATTCACCAGTGGCCTCGTCAAGCAGGTGTATCCCCGCGATGTGTGCTTCATTTCTCTTTATGGCCATAATTCCACCCATGCTTCCAACATGCGATGATGCGACAAAGTAGCTAAAATCACTTTGCCTCAGAATGTCCGAGATTTCATCAATAAGAGGGTCATGGCTTCCTGTGACGACAATTGTGTTTTTTATGCTGGTGATGCTTTTTAAAAGTTCAATATCGACTATACTTCCGTTTTCATACCCTTCAGTATTCTGGGGAATTGTAAGGAGGCCATCCGCCTTGACAAAAGAGGTGATAACGCCTGCTCCTGAAGTGAGAGGAGTTGCTATAATTTTTCCGTCAACATCTCCCAGCTTTACCCTTATAAATTCCCTGTATTTAAGCGAAGACACAAACTTACGCGATAATACGGCCTTTATCACCGGGCGGGGCTGAATGGAATTTGAAGAGTAAAGTTCCAGAACTTTTTTTACAATCTGTTCCATTATAATAATCCCCGATACAGGGTAACCGGGTATTCCTATTACAGGTTTATTTTTTGCAATTCCGAGAATTGCCGGTTTACCCGGTTTGATCGCAATACCGTGGAAAAGGACCTCTCCCAGGTCTTTTATTATGTCAGTCGTGTAATCATCTCTTCCCGCGGAAGAGCCTGCATTTATTAATACAATGTCGCATTCACTCAGGGCTTTCGATGCCGTAGCATGTATAAGGTCATATTTATCAGGGACTATATCGTAAATCCTGAATTCAGCGCCCCAGTTATGGAGCATTGCTGAAAAGACGGATGAATTAAATTCAATTATTTTCCCCTTTTCAGGGTTGTCCGTAGGTTTTATTATTTCATCACCGGTGGGTATGATTCCAACCCGGGGTTTTCTCCAGACCCTGATTCTGGAAACCCCTCCTGCAAGAAGAGCCCCTACTATGGCTGGCTCGATTTTGATGTTTGAAGGGATAATCATCTCTCCCTGGCAGAGGTCTTCACCTATCTGCCTGATATTCTGCCATGGGAATGCTGCACTTATAAGCTGAATTTTACCGTTATCAAGTTCAATAACATCCTCAATCATTACCACTGTGTCGAACCGGTCAGGTATGGGATCTCCGGTGTCTATCTTTTCGAAATCTTCATTTTCTTTAAGGATTACCGGATTGGTTTCAGTTGCCCCGAAGGTCTTACTGGCGTTTGTCGCTATGCCGTCCATGGCGCTTGCCAGGTAGTGGGGTGAAGAAACTACGGCGTAAACTGCCATCGATGTTATTCTGCCCAGACACCCTGTGACTTCTATCTCTTCATCCCCTATATCCGCCTGTCCTGAAACTGCTGTCAGGTATTCATCAACTACATAGTCCAGGTCTTTATTATCAAGGTATGTAAATGCCATATATATAACTCTTCATTTTAAAATAAAATTACTTCAACAGTATGTTTTGCCATCAGTCCCTCTGTCCCGCGCTTAATATGAATATATCCGTCCGCGTCAGAGAGCATTTTAATCTGCCCTGATTTTCCGGGAACAGGGGACGCTATATTTTTTCCGTTTTCATAAAATATTTTTACAGGTACAAACTCCTCTCTCCCTGTATTTGAAGGATAGTTCAGGGAGAGTTCAGCAGTAATAAATTTTCCGGAGTCATGCAGAGCGGAATTCATTGTATCAATAATCTTTGTAACAAATACGGAGTAGATCATAAAAGCGGATGCGGGATGCCCCGGCAGTCCGATAACCGGTTTGTTGCCCGCTTTGCCGATTATTGTCGGCTTGCCCGGTTTTACGGCGATGCCGTGAACAAATACTCCGGGAGCGCCCAGAGAATCTATAATTTTAGCAGTTTCATCCTTTTCACCTGCGGAACTCCCTCCCGAGATACAGAGGAGATCGCATTCTTCAAGGGCCTTTTCAGTCACCTCTTTTATTCTGCCATAACTGTCTTCAATAATTCCATACATTATTGGTTCAGCGTTATACTCTTTCAATGCAGCGTAAAGAACATGCGAGTTGATGTCTCTCACCTGGGCCTGAACCGGTTTTTCATTGATCGGAATTATTTCATCACCTGTTGCAATAATTCCGACCTTCAGTTTTCTTTTTACTTTAACTTCGTGGACGCCTACAGATGCCAGCACCCCGATATCAGTTGTTTTAAGTTTCCTGCCCGAACTGAATATTATGCTGCCTGCTTTAACGTCATCTCCTGTGAGGACAACATTGTTGCCCGGAGCGACGGATTTATTGATATAAACAAATTCATCGTCATTATCTTCTATGTATTCCACCATTACGACCGCGTCGGCGTTTTGAGGCAGTTCACCCCCCGTGGGGATGTAGGATGCTTCTCCTCTCTTCAGCGGATATTCCGGAGTAACTCCCATCCTGATCGGGACAGATCTCAGCAGCTGGACAGGCATGCTTTCAGTTGCCCCGAATGTATCTGATGCAAAAACGGCGTAGCCGTCAACTGATGACCTTGTAAATGGCGGGACGTTCTCCGGGGATATTATATCCTCCGCCAGAATTCTTCCCGGCGCTTCAGTAACCGGAATTAGCCCGGTATTAAGGGGATATCCTGAAAATTCATTTTGTATTATTGCAAAGACTTCATCTACAGTTTTTACTTCAAGCATATCTTTCTCATAAAATTTTTTTTAAATCTATAATCTGATAAATAAAAGACAAATAAAAAAAATATGTTCTTCAAAAAAAGGCCCTGAAGGAATTTTAATTGTTAAAATTAACATAAAAGTAATCGTCTGATATTATAAATTTTTTTTATAATAGGATTTGTATCCTTTTTGATGAGGCTGATGATTTTTCAGTGTCTGAAAAAGATTAAATAAAATTAACATTTTTATGTGCAAAGTTAATGTGTCTATAAAAACATATTGACAGTTGGTAAAAGTGATATAATTTTGTGTTACCTTGCAGGGCAGATTAATTTAAGGAGCTGATATGAAAAGTTTAATGTCTAAAAGTTTTTATTCAATAATTATTTTAAGTTTTATTGTATGTACAGTGGCATTTATGAGCGGCTGTAAGTCCGGGAGCTCTGAAAAGATTTATATTTATGCTGCTGCTTCAACTACTGATGCTACTACTGAACTCGTTGAATCTTATAAAAAAACAGGGAAGGCAAAAGCTGATATTAAAATAAGCTTTGCTTCAAGCGGAAGTCTGGCCAAACAGATTGAAGCCGGAGCTGAAGCGGATGTCTATATTTCGGCCAACATGAAATGGTTTAAACATCTTGAAGAAAAGAACCTTGTTGAGGAAAAATCAGATTTCATTCTTGCGAAAAATTCTCTGGTTATAATCGCCTCACAGAAGGCAAAGGCCGGCCTGAATTCTCCAGAGCAGCTTGCGGAAATTTCCGGGGACGGCCATATAGCGATGGGTGAACCCTCCCATGTCCCGGCCGGCAAGTATGGGCAGGAGGCGCTGGAACACTTTAAAGTATGGGACAAGCTCTCTTCAAAAAAGAAACTGGCGTTTTATCCTGACGTGAGGAAGACATTGAATTCTGTTGAAACATCACAGGCTGATTACGGGATAGTGTACAAAACCGATGCATTGACATCTCAAAAGATAAATGTCGTTTATACTTTCCCTGAGGGTTCACATAAACCTATAGCTTATCCGGTTTGCGCCCTTAAAGGGAAAAACAAAGGTGATGCGCAGTCATTTCTGGAGTATCTGAAAACAGCAGAAGCAAAAGATATCCTGAAAAAATACGGTTTTGAAGTGAAATGATTTTTTCCGGGGAAGAACTGGACGCGATCCGCCTGAGTGTTGAGGTTGCAGTATGGGCTGTTTTAATGGGAATTATACCTGCAATAGCCTGTTCATATATACTGGCCCGCTTCAACTTCAGGGGTAAAGCGCTTCTTGATGCTCTTGTCCATCTTCCCCTTGTCGTTCCACCGGTTGTGACCGGTTTTATCCTGATTATACTATTCGGCCGATATGCGCCTGTGGGAGGGGTCCTGGAGGTTCTGGGGATTAAACTGGCTTTCAACTGGAAAGGTGCTGTTCTGGCGTCGCTGGTCATGAGTTTTCCTCTTATGGTTCGTGCAATACGTATATCCATTGAGGCTGTTGACAGGGGACTGGAGAACGCGGCGAGGACGCTCGGTGCCGGGCGTTTTCGCGTATTCATGACTGTGACTCTTCCCCTTTCTGTGCCTGGAATTATATCGGGAGGGATGCTGGGATTCGCCCGCAGTCTGGGGGAGTTCGGCGCCACCATAACCTTTGTATCAAACATTCCCGGTGAAACACAGACACTTCCGCTTGCCCTTTATTCGTACACTCAGACACCCGGGGGAGAGATGATGGCGGCGCGTCTTTGCGCTGTTTCCATAGTCATTTCCGTTGCCGCGCTTGCTGCTTCAGAAGTAATAGCCAGGAGGGCGGCTGTGAGGATGAAAAAATGATCGATGTGAAACTTAAAAAAAAATTAGGGTCATTTGATATTGATGTTGAGTTTTCATCCGACAGTATGGGTATTACGGTACTTGCGGGCCCATCCGGTTCAGGGAAGACCACGATAATAAATATGATCTCCGGCCTTCTGACTCCTGATGAGGGGCGTATTTTTGTTAAAGACAGGTTTCTTTTTGATTCTGGAAAAAAAATCAACTGCCCGGTTCAGCAGCGCAGGTGCGGCTATGTTTTTCAGGACGGGCGGCTCTTCCCTCACATGAACGTGCGATCAAACCTTTTATACGGGAAGCACAGCGATCACTCCATGCTTGATGAAACAGTATCCCTTCTGGGCATTGAACATCTTCTTCACAGGATGCCGGGTAAACTTTCCGGCGGGGAGAAACAGCGTGTGGCTATTGGCCGGGCACTGCTTATGCGTCCACAGGTCCTTCTCATGGATGAACCCCTTGCGTCCCTTGATCAGGAAAGGAGGGAGGAGCTCCTTTCCCATATAGACAGGCTGCCTGAACAGTTTGGAATACCGATATTTTACGTTACCCATTCAATACGGGAAATACTCCGGCTAAGCGACAGGCTGATACGGATTGAAAAGGGACGGGTTAAAAGCAGCGGTAAGCCTGAAGGTGAATATAAAGGTCTTGGTCTCTATGAGGCCAATGGTGATTATGTATCAGTTCTGGACTGCATTATAAAAAGTTTTGATCGGGAGTTCGGGGTTATTACGGCAAAATTTAGCGGAGGGATGATACGAATCCTCGCCGAAGAACCCCCTTGTGAACAGAATTTAAGGATTGCCATTAAGGCTGTTGATGTAGCGGTCTCCCTTGTCAGGCCTGAAAACATCAGTACAACCAATATTTTTAAGGGTGTGATAAGTGAAATGGAAGAGACAAAGGGGCACAGTCTTCTGCTGCATTGTGATATAGGCTCTCCGCTGGTTGCGCAGGTTTCAAAGGCTTCCGCTGTGCGCCTGGGATTTGAGCGTGGTAAAGAGGTATTTCTGCTTATAAAAGTAGTTTCAATGATCTATTGATTTTCCGCAGCACTTTCATCACCTTCTCGTTGAAGAAAACCTGTAACGTTAAATTAAGCCGGCCTGGACATCAGTGGTGAATCTGTCTAAAATTGTTGAAAAACTTTCCCCTTCTTCTTATTCTTATATGACAGTATTAAATAATTCATCTAAGTGTTTTAATAATACCGGATACCGGTTTAATCTCTTTGTGGATGGGGCATTGAAAGACTATAAAATATTTGTTGTAGATGATGAACAGGTGAATACCCGGCTGCTTGAAGCGATCCTTTCAGATTATAATGTTGATTCAGCATCAAGCAGCAGTGAGCTCTATGACCTTCTCAAAGAGGGTATACCTGATGTTATTCTTCTTGATATTATGATGCCCGGATCTGATGGCCTTTCAATAGCACAGAATCTTAAAGATGATATAAAGTACAGGGACATACCTATAATATTTATAAGCTCACTTGATTCGGGTAGCACCGTTGCAGCGGGGTTTGAATGCGGAGGGGACGATTATATAAAAAAGCCCTTTGACTCATCAGAGCTGCAGGCAAGGGTAAAGAGGGTTCTTAAAAACAGGGAGAGGAGCAATGAACTCTATCAGAAGGCCACAAGGGACAGCCTGACAGGGATTTATAACAGGGAGTTCTTTATGGAACATCTGACCATGATGTTAAAAAAAGCAAAACGGGAAAACATAAACTTTTCCCTGGGAATTGCGGATATAGATCATTTTAAAAAAGTAAATGATACCTGGGGCCACCTTGCGGGAGATGTTACGCTTAAGCGTTTTGTTGATTTGCTGACCAACTCTCTCAGGGATTATGATATAATTGCCCGGTATGGCGGGGAGGAGTTTATATTCCTTATAAACGGTGTCACAAAGGAGGAGGCGCTGAGTATTGTAAAGAGGACAGCTGAACTCCTGGCTGTTACAGAAATTGATAAAGATAAAAATATACATATCACGTTCAGCTGCGGCATTGCGGATGTTACGGAAGCAATTGGTGCCGACAATATAGGTATGTGCCTGCTGGAAATTGCTGACAGGAGGCTGTATGCTGCCAAGGAGAGCGGCAGAAACAGGATTATTATTGATTGATAATCTTGCTGGTCAGATATTAAAGTCAGGAACGGAAGTAACGTTATGAGAAGTGACCTTGTAAAAAAAATAGATGATTATACTTTTGAGATTCCGGCGGGCGCGAAAAAGGGGATGAATGTTCCTGCAAGAATCTATGCATCCGAATCCCTCCTTAATGATATGGATGAGGCAGTGTTTACCCAGATTACAAATGTGGCAACCCTTCCAGGTATTATAGGTGAGGCTGCCTGTATGCCTGACGGGCATTCAGGTTACGGCTTCCCCATAGGAGGAGTGGCGGCAATAGACCCTGATGTCGGGGTCATATCACCCGGGGGTATCGGCTTTGATATAAATTGCGGTGTAAGGCTCCTCTCAACAAACCTTACCTATGATGAGGTGCACTCGAAAATGAAGGAGCTGGTTGACGCTCTTTTCAGGGGAGTCCCCTCCGGTGTCGGCTCTCATGGCATTGTCTCTCTTTCACCGGGAAAATTTGATGAAGCCATGATCGGGGGAGTTGAGTGGGCGATAAAAAACGGGTATGGCGAAAAGTCAGATTTCGACTGCTGTGAGGAGAACGGTAAGATATCAGGGGCCGACCCTGCCAGCGTATCAAAGAAGGCAAGGGAACGGGGCGCCCACCAGGTGGGCTCTCTCGGATCTGGAAACCATTACCTTGAGATACAGGTGGCTCGTAAAGGAAATATATACGACAGAGAAACAGCCGCCCTTTTCGGTATTGAGGGAGAAAACTCCATCGTGATAATGATACATACCGGCAGCAGGGGATTCGGGCATCAGATAGCAACAGATTATCTCCGCAGTTTTTCTTCTCTGCAGAACAGTTTCGGGTATACACTCCCTGACAGGGAACTTGCCTGTGCTCCCTTTCATTCAGAGGAGGGGCAGATGTATTTCAGCGCTATGAACTGCGCGATAAATATTGCTTTCCTGAACAGGCAGCTTATAAAGCACAGGGTGAAAGAGATACTTTTCGATATTTTCGGTAGCAAAAAGGGGCTGCGGGTTGAAACAGTATACGACGTATGCCACAACACGGCAAAGCTTGAGAAGCACAGAATAGACGGCGCAATGAAAGAGGTGCTGATACACAGAAAGGGGGCCACAAGGGCCTTCCCCCCGGGGAGTAAAGATATCCCTGAAAAGTACCGGCAGGCCGGGCAGCCTGTTCTTATAGGGGGGAGCATGGAATCCGGGTCTTATATCATGTGCGGAACAGAGTCGGCTGAGAGGACTTTTTTTACAACAGTCCACGGCAGCGGAAGGGTGATGTCGCGCCACCAGGCAAAGAGCAGATTCAACGGGCGTGAACTTCAGAGAAGCATGGAGTCCCGGGGGATCTACATACGCACAGCTTCATACTCAGGGCTTGCCGAAGAGGCGGGAGGGGCCTACAAGGACGTGGATGAGGTTGTGGCTTCAGCGGAAAAAAGCGGACTCGGCAGGGTTGTGGCTAAACTTACACCCCTGGGCAATATAAAGGGTTAGAATGGATTATGAACTGATTGAGGATATAACCTTTGCCGATGTCGCGGTAAGGGTAAAAGGCGATACCCCTGAAGAGGTTTTCATTAAGGGAGGCAGCGCGCTCCTTTCAGAAATGGTGGAAAACCGGGGGGAGATTTCTCCTGTTGTAAAAAAGAGCGGTGAGATTAAAGGGGAGAGCCTGGAACTCCTTTATTTTGAGTTTCTCAATGAAATACTTTTTTTCAAGGACGCGGAAGGTCTACTCCTCCTCCCTGAAAAAATCAGAGTTACAGGGAGCCCGGGGGATTACAGGTGCCTTTTTACACTGGCCGGTGAGAGGATAGACATGGACAGGCACAGGTTCAGGGTGGATGTGAAAGGAGTGACCATGCACGGGCTGAAGTTTTACATTGAGAATGAAACATATATTGCTGAATCTGTATTTGATGTGTAGTTTTTTGCATCCTGCTTCAATCCGGCAGAGACCGGAAAAAAATAATTGAAAAACTTTTTTTTTCAGTCAATAAATATCAGCAGTGAGCGGTTATTGAAATTTGACTATCCGGAAATTTTCAGTAGATTTAATACAATTCTATGCCGGTATTCTCAGGCCGTTATAATTAATAATTACAAGGGGTGGATCAATGGATGATCACGAACTGAACCTGAAAGCGAAGCTTCAATACAGGTTTGATAATTTTATGTCTAAAGGGGGTTTTTCTGTTTTTGCAGCACTTATGCTCCTTTTTGTCGGCGCCTTTGTTGTTATGGCGATAGTCAGGCTTGTTGTAAATATGATAGCACCGCAGGAAAGCCTGACCGGTTTTTTTGACAAGCTCTGGATTGAGTTTCTCCAGATTTCAGACGCGGGGGCCATAGCTGAAGACACTGACGGCAATTTTTTAAATAAGATAACAGGTATAGTAACGGTCTTCTTGGGACTGATACTTTTTTCAAGTTTAGTTGCTTTTATAACAAGCCAGTTTGAGGCAAAGCTGGAGGAGCTTCGCAAGGGTAAGAGCAGGGTCGTTGAAAAAGGGCACACCCTGATCCTGGGTTTCGGAGACCGGGTACTGGAGATAATAAGGGAACTTATCATTGCCAATGAATCGGAAAAAAATCCGGCAGTTGTTGTTCTTGCGGAGATGGAGAAGGATGAAATGGACGATTTTTTCCGCGAACGTATAGATAATATGAAAAATACCAGGATAATAACCCGTTCAGGTTCAACTTCGAGTATACATATGCTCCGCCGGGTCGGGGCATCCGGCGCGAAATCCGTGGTCATACTTAATGATTCTCAGGTGGACGCCTCTGACGAGGAGAAGTCCCTTTCCGATGCCAGGGTGCTGAAAACGATACTTGCCCTTATCTCATGTACAGGTGAGGAGAACGCCCCTCCTGTTATAGCTGAACTTCATTCATGGAACATGAGGAACCTGGCTGAGAGCATATCCCCTGATAATATATCACTTATAGATGAACATTCAATACTGGCCAAGCTTATGGTGCAGACCTCAAGGGTTTCGGGACTTGCACAGGTTTACGACAATCTTGTGGGGTTCGAGGGGTGCGAGTTTTATTTCTACAGGCCTGAAGGGGGGATCTCGGGACTGAAATATTCCGAGCTTCTTTTCAGGTTCAGCGACAGTTCAGTTATGGGTCTCAGGATGAGTGACGGCACGATAAAGCTCAACCCGCTGCCTGAAACAGTATGCGGAGATGACGAGGTGGTGGTCCTCGCGGAAGATGATTCTGTGATAAGGTTTCTGAAAGAGCCTGTTGCAGTGACCGCGCCTGAAAGTAAAAGTGCTGCTCCCCAGCCGAAAACGGTGGAAAGCCAGATGATTATCGGATGGAGCGGAAAAACCCCCACAATACTTACAGAGTACAATAACTACCTGGCCAGGGGGTCAAAGATAGATGTTGTTGTACCGGAAATCAGTGAGGAGATGAAGAAGCAGTTTGCTGCTATCCAGAAGAAAAATTCCGGGATAAAGATGCGGCTCATGGTGGGGAATATACACTCTCCCGGTACTGTGGCAAAACTCAAACCCGAGCAGTATAACAACGTTATCATCCTTTCAGGTGACGGAGGGAATTCCGAATTGAGGGACTCTGAGACAATAGCCACTCTCCTTCAGTTCAGGCATTACTTTAAAACATCGGTCAGGAAGGAGGTCAGTACGCAGCTGATTACAGAGGTGGCGGATTCGGAGAACATTGAGGTCATCCAGGAGGCGGGCGTGAAGGATTTCCTTATATCCAACCAGTTCGTTTCTAAAGTATATTCACAGGTGTCAGAGGAGCCGGATGTGCTTGCCATATACGATGATCTTTTCAGCGAGGAGGGGAGTGAGGTCTACGTGAAACCTGTGTCAAGGTTCCTTGCGAACATACCTGAAAAGATAACATTCGGGGAGCTTTGCGCTGCAGCGATAAAAAGAAATGAAACCTGTTTCGGCGTGCGCCTTAAGGCGGAGGAGAGGGACCTTAACAGGCATTTCGGAATATATGTTAATCCTTCAAAAGATACGGAATTCTCCCTTTCTGAAGAGGACTGGCTTATCACTCTTGCTGAAGATGAGTCATAGTTAACTGCTGGAAACAGGATAGACCCTCTGCAATCAATAATCCCGCTGCTGAAGCGGGTTTATTGATTAATAGAATTTTAAAAATAATATGTCAATTCAGGCAATTCATCGGTAATTAATTTCTTCAATTAAGGAGATGCAGGTATAATCTGGTTGATTTTTCGTGTGGAGGTTATTAATTTATTTTGGATAATATATATAATGAAGAGGGAGTTCAGGAATTGATATGAATACTTATCTGAAAACACTGCTGGTCGATGTGAGCAACGGTTTCTATAGAATAAACAGGTACAAGGTGGGTGATTATTTCGGCCCCGTTGATCTCGGCCTTCATCTTTCACGAAGATTTTCAAGCCTCAATATAGGGGCAGGCCTTCTGGCGGGATCGATATTTCCCGGTTCAAACAGGCTTATATTTACAGGGTTCTCACCGGGATGGGCCGGGTTTTATGTTTCTACTATGGGAGGCGCGGGACTCGTTTTTAATAATCTCGGTATAGACATGCTTTCAATTACCAATAAGGCCCCAATGCCCTCGGTTCTCTACCTTAACAGGATTCATGGTGAGGAGATTCAGCTGGCTGTTCACCCTGTAGATATAGGAAAGATCTGGAATTCCGGACGGGGCGGGATCTATTCTCTTACAGATTACGTTTATGAAAGGTTCGGGAAATATTATAATAATGATCCACGCATTCTTGTTACAGGCCCGGCCGCTGCAGTGAGCGCGATAGGTGCTGTAGCGTCGATGCCCATTAAAAAGAACGAGATATCTTTTGTTGATACATGGGCGGGCCGGGGCGGTTTCGGTTCCAAGATGCTGCAGGAGCACGGCATAGTTGCGGTTATCTATGGAGGAACTTTTATTGACGAGGACTTCAGGGACAGGAAAGTCGCTGACGAGTGGTTTGTTGACAAGTATAACAAGAAACTCGCGGCAAAGGATCTTGAGGCAACCGCAAAATACAGGTTTGAGCCCAATGTCGGTACAGGGGGGACTTTCGGAGTAAATTACGCTACCCTTGGCGGGAAAATGCTTTCCTTTAACTACCGAAGCATGTACTGGAGCGAGGAGAAAAGGCTCGAGGTGCATGAAAAGTTCGTGCGGAACCACTATCTTAAACAGTTTAACGAAGAGACAATAGAGCCCAAGAAACAGACAACATGCGGTGAGCCCTGTGTCGCTGTCTGCAAGAAAATGAACGATATATACAAGAAGGATTATGAGCCTTACCAGACAATGGGGCCGCTGTCAGGGATATTTGACCAGAGGGCTGCAGAGAAGCTGAACCATCATTGTGACACTTACGGCTTTGACGCGATATCCGCAGGGGGTGTTGTGGCATGGATGCTTGACTGTCTTGCTGACGGGCTTGTGACCTGTGAGGACCTTGGTATTCCTGCGGGAATGAAATCGAATTTTGATCCGGATAATTTTGATGTTGTGAAAGATTCGATGAATAACGCTGATATAGGCTGCGAGATTCTTGATTCGATAATTCAGAAAAGGGGGATGATGGACCTTCAGGCAGGAGCAAGGAAGCTTGCCAGAAGACTTGCCGGGACTAAAGGGCAGGAGATCATGGACAGGTTCGTATGCATAGGTTTTGCAAGGAATGGCTGGATGGTTCCCAACCAGTACTGGACCCCGGGGGCCCTCTCCCCCATGGCCATAATGGGTAAATACTTCATGTATTACGGGGATGATTTTTACCCGCCAAGGGAACTGGGGAGGCAGGACGCTGAAAGGTTCAAAAAGGAACTGATTATTGATAACATGGGTACCTGCAGGTTCCACAGAAAATGGGCGGAGGAGATGATCCCTGAAGTTATGGAGTCCCTTTTCGGGATGAAGGATGAATATCTGAAAAAGATCTCACGTGCCGCTGCAAGGATAAACAGCCGTAACTCATCCGCTTTCTGGGAGAGTGAAAGGAATATTGATTTTGTCTATAAATTTCTCATAAGGAAAAGAGACGTTGACGGAGTCAAAGACCCTGAACTTGACAAGTGGATCGCGGAATTTGAAAATAACAGGCATGATGCCGCACTTGAGTTCTGGTACGAGATTCATAAAGGGATACAGGAGACTTTGAAGGATTACTGATTTTCAGCAATCCTTCAATATAAATTATCAGCCCACTTTTTTCAGGAGCCGCTCCTTGGTCTTTTGAAATTCCTCCTCGGAGATGGCCCCCGATTCCTTCAGCTGGTTGAGTTTCTCAATTGTCTCAAAAACATCCTCTTTGCTGAAATTTTTCTTAAGGCTTCTGGCATACTCCTTCCCTTTGCCGAGAAGTTCATTATACTCGGCCTTTACCCTTTCGATGTTAAAACTGTCAATTGTCCCTTTACCTGAAAAATGGGATTCAAGAATTTTTCCCATGGCATAGGTCGTTGCACCCGCAGTTATCACCTGGGAGCCTATTCCCAGAAGTGTGCCGATACCGGGAAGGGCCTTTATAATACTTGATCCGATCCTCGCAACAGCAGCCCCCATGAGAGAGGATGCCAGTGTTTTCCCCTTGTTTGAGTCATAATCGACACCGTAATTTTCCGCAAGCTGCCTTATCAGGTCGTATTGAATTGCCGAAACAGCAACAAGGTCAGCGATGGGGAGTGGTATTGCGCCCGCAGTCATGGCGAATATAACATGTCTTTTAATTATTTCCTCAGTGGTATTTCTCTCTTCCATTATTTTCTCCATTTATTTGAATTATTTATAATTGAAATAGATCTGGCCTGTTTCTCCGGAATGAAATATGAAAAAACGCAGGGCCGGTTTAATTATATAAGGTTTAACATTATCTTGTGTAAAGTTAAAGAAAAAAACAGATCAAGTCAATTATCAATTGATTCAATTACGAATAATCCGTACTGGGCAAGCAGGTTCGGGATGTGGTTGATTACTTTTGATTTCCCTCCCCGTGTAACAGAGAAATGTTTTTCAGAGAGTATTTTGAATGAAAATTCGGATGTCATTTCTGTCATATCTTTAATTGTAAGGAGGTGGATATTAGGAGAATCGTACCACTGGTATGGGAGAAGATCGTTTACGGGCATTGTCCCCCTGAACATCAGGAATGCTCTTGTGCGGTAGTAACCGAAGTTCGGGAAACTTATAATGGCCTTCTTCCCTATCCGCAAAACTTCACGAATTACATAATCCGGCCTCTTTGTGTTCTGGATGGTCTGGTTCAGTATAACATAATCGAATGAATTGTCCCTATAATCGCTCAGTCCTTCGTCGATGTCAGCCTGGTAGCAGTATATCCCTTTTTCGACACAGAGACTTACACCCTCCTCAGAAATTTCAACTCCGAATCCCCTTACTCCCTTTTTTTCCTGAAGGAGGGTAAGGAGTGTACCGTCTCCGCACCCCAGGTCAAGGACTCTTACGCCTTCCGGGATTTCACTGATAACAAGATCGTATCCTATTCCAAACTCTTCCATTTATATGCCGCTCTTGCGGAGTTCGCTCCTTAAAAAGTTTCTGATATTTTTCTCCATAAGTTCATTAGGGAGGAGAAATGCGTCATGGCCGTTATCAGTATCAATATCAGTATAATTAATATTTTTCCCGTTTACTCTCAGGGCCCTTACTATCTCCTTTGAATTGCTGCTCGGGTAGAGCCAGTCTGTTGTAAAGCTTATAACAAGATAATTAGCGCTTACATTTTCAAATGCCGCTGTGAGGCTCCCTCCGTAATCGGCCCTCAGATCGAAATGATCAATAGCCCTGGTTATGTATATGTAGGAGTTGGCGTCAAACCTTTCAACAAATTTTACACCCTGATGCTTGAGGTATGATTCAACCATAAATTCAGGGTTCATGTCTCCTTTCGGATTGGTTGAGTCCTGGAATTTTCTCCCAAACTTTTCGTGCATATGCTGTTCAGAGAGGTATGTTATGTGTCCTATCATTCTTGCCAGGGAAAGTCCCGCTTTCGGGAAAGATGAGCCGGAGTAGTTTCCGTTGTTCCACCTGGGGTCATTGAAAATGGCCTGCCTGCCCACCTCGTTCAGGGCTATACCCTGTGCAGAAAGTGAGGCGGAGGTCGCGATTGCTATGCATGATTCAACCATGTCAGGATATGAAATAGTCCACTGAAGCGCCTGCATCCCCCCCATTGAACCTCCGGCTACTGAGAGGAGTTTTTTTATGCCCAGGTGATCTATCAGACGCTTTTGCGCGTTTACCATGTCTGCAACTGTAACCATGGGGAAAGTGAGGGCATAGGGCTCACCGGTTTCAGGATTTAAAGAGGCTGGCCCGGTTGACCCGGAACATCCTCCTATAACATTTGAGCATATAATGAAATATTTGTCAGTATCAAAAGCTTTACCCGGACCTATATATGAATCCCACCACCCGGGATTTTTGTCGTTTGCTGAATGATAGCCGGCAGCATGGGCGCTTCCGGAAAGTGCGTGAAGAATGAGGATTGCGTTGCTTTTAGTCTCATTGAGTGTGCCGTATGTTTCATACGCCAGTGTAACGGGACCGAGCTTTCTTCCGTTTATCAGTGTCATAAACTCCGGCGGTTCACAGAAAGTGAAGTACCCGGTTTCCACGATCCAGGGGGTTATATTTTCAGTTTCATTCTCTTTTTTTTTCATAAAAAAACCGCTTTCAGAAAAGACAGCGGTTTTTGTCCGAAACCTGCTGCCTCATCTTCCGGATGCAGCCTGATAAGGCAGCAATCCGCTGGAATTAGCACCTGCTTACATCTGTAAGTGGTTGCCGCGGCTTCAACGGGCCAGTCCCTCCGCCGCTCTTGATAAGACGTCAGCTGTAATTAAAAGACTATCTGATCAGCACTTATTATCTGTCAAATAAAAAAATATCACGCCAGAAGTTTCAGGGCCTCCTTGATTAGCGCCTCCAGAGGGGGGGCTTCAGAAGATTTTAATATGTCGTCTATGCATACCGATGCTTTTGCTTCATCAAAACCGAGTGCCGTAAGAGCTTCAATGGCGTCAATTCTGTGAGATGAGGAAACTGGTACCGGGCCGGAAATACGTTCAAGCTGAGGGAGCTTTCTTTTGAGATCAAAGACAAGTTTTTCAGCCTTTGTTTTTCCTATTCCCGGTATTCTTGTAAGAGCAGCTGTATTTCCGGTTTTCAGTGAATCTATAAGCATTTCAGGTGTCATGCCTGAAAGGAGCGAAATGGCCATAGAGGGGCCTATGCCGTTAACTGCTATGAGCGACCTGAAAATGTCTTTCTCAATTTTTGTAAAGAAGCCGAAAAGTCTGAACTGGTCCTCTTTATGCAGGGTATGGACAAGGAGAGAGGTTTCTTGCTCTCCCTGAATTTTTTCATACGTGGAGAAGGGGATTGTCAGTTCAAAACCTATACCATTAACATCTATTATAACCTCAGTCGGTTTGAGGTCTTCAATAACACCTGTAAGTTTTCCTATCATTATTGTCCTGACCGTAAAATAATATAATGGAGATCCCTCCGGGATGCTCTTCCGGAGTGAAGGATTAGCCTGTAAGAATTAATTTAAAGGTTTTTCATGACAAACTGCTCAATGAAAAGCTTTTCGGCGAGTTTCATATTGCCGACATTGAGCCTGATCATCTCATCCTTGAAGGCTTTCAGATCTGAAATATCAACCATGTTCTTGAAATTGGACTCGCTGAGATCGAATTTTTTTATCAGATTATTCAGAGAGGATACACCCTGTTTGCTCACAACAAGGATCTCTTCTGTACCGAGATCGATGGAGCTTCTCACCAGGGCTATGTCCTTTTTTTTCATCTCCATCTCCCCGTATTTTCTTCCGAAAATTTTATGAAAATAACGGATTGACTCCTTGCCGGAGATATAATGGTAAGTTCCGAAAAAAATCGCAAGAATTACGGTTATCAGTAAAGAGAGCAGTACCCCGAGTAATGTATATATAACAGTCACAGCAAGGGGGCTTATCTCTCCTGCCGGGACAGCTGAGAAATTTATAATATGAAAAAACCCGTAGTATATGCAGAACATGAAGGCAATCTGAATAGGGTTATATCTTACTTTCCATATCATCTCCGCGGAGTCCCGTTTTTCCAAGGTCTTTATTGTTGAATTGTCCGGAAGTACAATTGCGTAAGGGCTGAAAGGGTGGCGCCTGTCAACCAGATCTGAGGGGATTACGCTGTTCATGGTGACCTTCAGGCCCATAGTCTTTTCAAACCTGTCGGCAAAAGATTTAGCGCCCTCTTCGCTGTAGATTCTGGCCACAAGCATGAGTGAGCCGTACCTGTTTTTAAGCATTACTTCATATTCAGGTTTTTCCCTGTTGATGAGATACTGGATAACTATTTCGTTAAAATATTTAAAAGGGATTTTAAGAGGGGAGATGTCCCATCCTGTTGATTCAACGAGGCTCAGGTAGCCCGGTTCCTCGTTGATATGTATCTTGTAATATTTGGTGTTGAATAAGAGGAATAGCCCTCCGAAGAGAAAGATAATTCCGAATCCAATCAGCAGGTGATCTATAAAACGGATATCATGAAGAATGTAAACACCTGCGGCAAGCATAATAGCCCCTGTGCTGGAAAGGGTAAAGAGCGCAAGGATCGGTGTTTTAACATTAATGCTGTTTTCAGAAAAGCTGACTCTTGATTTCATAGCTCAGTCACTTTTTATTTATTTTTGAATAATAACATTGTTAAATATAAAAGTTCGTGAACAATATTCAAGACTTTTTTTTTTATTATGCCAATTGAAGATAGCTGTGCAGGCTGTTTTAGCAAACCGGGAGGTGGTGCGTTACAGGGGATAATATAAGCGCCTATCCCCTGTTTTATGCGGGTTGAATAAACTTTTAAGGTTTAATCGTTTATTAAAAATTACATATATTTGGGTTCTTTATATGAATACATGTCATGAACATGCCCCTCCCTCTGGGCCATGGGGGAGCGTATTTCGAACCTGATATTGCCTGAATCAAGGGAGGAGTGAAGTTCCTCCATGTCTCTTATCCCGATATCCTGGAAGGAGTGTTTTAGACCCTGGAGCAGATACGGGATATAATCGTTTAGAGAGCCTTTATCCATTACAGCGCCTGAAACACCCTGAGCCACTATTACCTTGGAATCTTCAGCGAAATACCTGTTTGTTCCGCCTGCCTCCATTGCCTCAAGAGAGCCCATGCCCCTGTATTTTTTAAGGCGCACGCCGTTTTCATAGAAATATTCACCCGGGGCTTCATTGGTACCGGCGAACATGGAGCCCATCATTGCTGTTGAAGCGCCAAGCGCCAGGGCCTTGGATATATGGCCTATATTTGCTATTCCGCCGTCAGCTATGACAGGAATTCCCTGCTTATTTGAGTAGCGGGCTGTTCTGTAAACAGCTGTGGCCTGCGGCCTCCCCACAGCCATTGTTGTCTGTGTCGTGCAGATTGAACCGGGCCCCATTCCTATTCTCAGGGCATCAGCTCCTGCTTTTATAAGTGTTTTACACTGGTCTTCAGTAACAACATTACCGCCAATAACATCAATTTCCGGGAATTTTGATTTTATATATTTAATCATCTCAACCTGATACACAGAGTTTCCCTGGGCCGAGTCTATAATAACAACATCAACACCGGCCTCGTGAAGTGCCGCAAGCCTTTCTTTTGATTCGTCTTTTGTCGATATGGCGGCACCTACAAGGAGCTGCTTTTTTCTGTCCTTTGAAGCAAGGGGGAATTCCCTGTTTTTGAGAAGGTCGTTTCTGCTCATCAGGGCCACGAGTCTCCCCTCTTTGTCAACTATGGGAAGTTTCCCTTTTTTTGATGCCCTGAGGATTTTGTTTGCGTCAGAGAGTGTTATCCCCTCTTCTGCTGTAAGAAGGTCGGTTGTCATCACTTCAGCAAGGGTTTTTGTCCTTTCCTTTTCGAAGTCTATGTCCCTGTTTGTCACAATCCCTACGAGGCGGGAGTTCAGGTGGCCGTCCTCTGTAATGGGAATACCGGAGAAGTTGTACCTTGCCTTTATCATGTCAATGTCGCTTACCCTGTGCTTCGGAGACAGGACCAGGGGGTTGTTTATGAATCCGTTTTCGTACCTTTTTACTTTACGGATTTCCTCCACCTGCTGTTCTATTGTGTTGTTGTAGTGTATGATGCCGATTCCTCCCCAGAGAGCGAGACCTATTGCCATTTCGGCTTCAGTTACAGTGTCCATTGGGCTTGAGATAAAGGGGCTTTTTATTTTAATATTTCTGGTAAGGTTTGTTTCAAGGATTACGTCGTCAGGAGCAAAATCGATATAACCCGGGAGTATTATGAAGTCATTATAAGCATACCCCGTGGGTTGTGTAAATATTTCTTCAGCGGAAAAGCCGTCTTTTGTGGTCATCTGTTGTCTCCTTGTTCGGTAAGAAATGTTATTAAATTAATAGATATGACTGTGTTATAAATCAACTAAAAACTGTGTTTGTTAAAAGAGGTAATAATTTTTAGGTGCCCTTTTTGTCAAGAAATAGATCTGTTTTGTAAATTTTTATTGATAAGAAAAATGGCACGAATTCAAATTGTCCACATAGTTTGTTTTATTGATAAAATGGGGTAACAGGGGACTTTTATGGGAGATTGTATCAGATGCGGAAAATGCTGTCAGGATGTCAGACTCGCCGAGTCGCCTGAACTGCTTGAAAAAGCGTACGGTTACTGGAAAAAATCGAAACAGATTGATCCGAATTTTTCTGAGATATACCTGATATACCCCATGCTTACATTCCTTTTTGAGGAGCCGGAGGCGGACCTCCCCTACCACTACAGGTGCAAACATTACACTGTTGATGAAGAAGGGCTGCCTACCTGTTCAATACACCCTGTAAGGCCTAGGATGTGCAGGGACTTCCCATATTACGAGGATGTTTCACATCTTGAGGAGGAGGAGAATATCAGCCCCTACGAAGGGTGCGGGTATAACCTTCCTGATTAAAACAAGGGGCTGGCTGAAACAAGGGGTTGCAACCCCTTGCTATTTCTCTTCCGGCGGCAGGTATTCGTTGTGAATATTTGACATGCTTTTAAACAGGTTTTTTTTAATCCGTCTGTCCTCTGATGACATCTGTTCAATAATTCTTTTTACGCCCGCCCTTGAATTTTCATCTACATAGGGGCATTTTTTTATTTCGGAGGGGAACCCTCTGATTTCAGCGTACCTGTCGATCTCGGTCTTTTCAAGTAGTATCATCGGCCTTATCACATCCAGCCTCCCTTCAAACATTGAGAGGGAGGGGGGGAGTGAACTCATTGTCCCGTTATACATCATGTTCATTACCAGGGTTTCAAGCGCGTCATCCATGTGGTGGCCCAGTGCAAGTTTTCCGCATTGCATCTCCTCCGCAAAGTTAAAGAGGATTTTTCTCCTGTGCCATGAACAGAGAAAGCATATAGATTTACCACTCTCCCTGCTAAGATCAAGTTCCGTCTCTACGTGCTGAAACCTGACATCAAGGTCTTCGCAGAATTTGCGCATATAATCCTGGTCTGCAATGTAATCAATATTTGTGAAATCAACATAGACCGCAAAGAGGGAGTAGGTCACGGGGAGCCTTCTTCTCCTTGCTGCAAGGGTTTCAAGGAGGACCAGAGAGTCCTTCCCTCCTGAAAGGCCCACGACAACACGGTCGTCACCGGCTATAAGAGAATACCTGTTGATTGCCCTTCCCACGGTCTTTTCAATTTTATCTATGTAGTAACGGTCTTCTTTTTCAGTCATATGTTTAATTAACCGGTTCTGTATAATTGATATAAATTATGTCAGCGTTGATGTAATTTGTATTGAAGTCGATATAAATATCCCCCGCGTGTGCGGGGGAATCAGATTTATTCTTCCAGAAGGTTCAGGTTGTAGATGTAGAGCCTGAACCCGCCCCATGCTGCAGGGCTGCCGTATCTGTTGTCGTTTTTTGTTTTCCTGAGTGCGTCTGAGAACGAAGCAGGCAGTGATTTTCCTTTTGCCAGTGAACTGTAGAACTCTCCTGCAAAGACCCCCCTGTTCAGATCATTAACAGGGGATGTGTTTATTATGGCGGATTTTGTCCCTGATATCCTGGCGATGAGGGCAAAATCTATGGGTTCTGCTCCGGTGTATTCATCAAGGGTCGCGTAGAGAAAATCGGGGCTTCCCGTTACTGAAGCTAAGGTCCGGCCGCTGATAAGAAATCCTTTTTCAGGAGATGTGTAAAGTATGTCCCCTGTAACATGCGCTATGCGGGATGATCCTGAATCCCCTGTACTGATGCCGGATTCGCGGGCTGCAACCATCTCAACGTGGGACTGGAATCCGGAACCTTCCCCTCCGACAAACCTGACCCTGTCAAGGGTCTCTCCTTTTGAATGAGTGAGCAGGAGGGGTGATGCAAGGTAGACAATTTTCAGTTCCTCTGAGAGCATTTTACCTTGTCCAATAATTTCAAATGGTATCGGCTCAGTATAACTATCAGGCGATACAAGGAGTAGCTTTCTGCTTTTAAAGTAGTTAGCAAAGGGTTCAAAGAAGGTGTAGAGATCACCGGAGGCCTTTTTAACATCTGAATCTTTAAGCACGGCCAGCCTGTATTTTTTCAGCAGCCCGGACATTGTTTTATAACCTCCTTCAATCCAGAGGGCCTTTTTTATTTTTTTATCAACGAGCCAGACAAAGAGGTCATTTTTAACTTTTGAAATATTCAGGTACCCGCACCTTTCAG
>ERZ795057.821-NODE-821-length-30161-cov-8.453066_pt1 | contig 30161 bp, 28 predicted proteins | sample MGYA00375141_ERZ795057 | MGnify/ENA primary metagenome ERZ795057 (study PRJEB30186, sample SAMN05720163) | activated sludge metagenome | isolation source: Anaerobic digester | place: Hong Kong | collected 2015-01-26 ...
GCAGCCGGTTTGGCCTTTCCTTCAAGATTTTTCATAATCCAGTCTGTTATATCATGCATAACTTTTTCACGTTCTTCGGGAATTTCATTCATTGTTTCGTGATAAAGTCCCTCATACAGGTAAAGTTTTTTATTTGTAGAGGAGACGGCATTAAAAAATTCTTCGGTTCCTTTATAGTCCGCTATATTATCATTTTTACCGTGAAGAAGAAGTATCGGTTTTTTAATATTTTTGGCGTTTATTAAACATTCTTCACCCGCTTTAACAAATTCAACACTCCATCGGGCAGATATCTTGTTATGAACAAGCGGATCATTCTCGTAAGCGCTTACAACTTCCTGATCATGTGAAATGTCCTGAACTTTTAATCCGTTCGGAAATAAGAGTGAAGGAATCCTTGAGGAAAAGAATGAAGCTACATTTTTTTTCCATTCAGGGATTTTTGCTGTAACTGCAAGCCCGGGAGAAGACATGATAATCATGGATACATCATCAGGGTAAGTCATGGAATATCTGGCAGCTATAACTCCCCCCATGCTGTGTCCGAGAAGGATAATCGGTAATCCTCTATTCTCTTCTTTTATAAATTCAATAAAGAGTTTGAGGTCATAAACATAATCCATGAATGAATCTATATGGCCCCTTTTACCGTCGGATTTACCATGCCCCCTGTGGTCAATGGCAAAAGCCGATATCTTTTTCCCCTCAAGGCTTTTCAGAATATTGTCATATCTTCCTGAATGTTCGCCAAGGCCGTGAACAATGACGAGAACTGCTTTTGCTTTATCAACAAGCCACTTTTGAAAAAATATTTCAATACCGCCTTTGCCTGTGAAACTGCCGGTATCATGACTGTATGGACCCATATTTTACCCCTTTTAACCTGTGATATAATATTACAACTATAAAAAATTTTCCTTGTCAATAAATTATCGTCGGTTTAACGCCAAGTTGGATAAATATTTTAAGAGTGCTTAAGAAAATTATTTTATAGCAGAGATTTTTTATTGTTAATCCTGATTTCAGATTACTTTTATCGGCCCGTGAACAGTTCCATCAACAAATTGCCGCACATACGGGTTAAAACTGTTTTTGATCTCTTCGGGCTTTCCTGTCTGTATAATTATACCTTCATACAGCATGGCTATCCTGTCCGCTATCCGGAAGGCGGAACTCATGTCATGGGTAACGACAATTGATGTTATGCCGTATATATCTTTCATCTGTGTGATGAGTCTGTCAACAGCACCCCCGGTAATGGGATCCACTCCGGTTGTGGGTTCGTCATAGATCATTATTTCCGGTTTAACTGCAATTGCTCTTGCGAGGGCCGCCCTTTTCTGCATTCCTCCCGAGAGGTCGGGAGGGAAATGTTCGCCGATTCCCGCAAGTCCGACATTATAAAGTGATTCTTCCACTATGGAAGGGATCGTCTCCTCAGCCATGCCTTTCCTTCTCAGGCCGAAAGCAACGTTATCATATATGTTCATTGAATCAAAAAGTGCGGCACCCTGGAAAAGAATTCCGTATTTTTCAATAATCCTTCTTCTGGCCTCCTGCTCAGATCCGGTAAAGAGTTCACCGTCAACTGTTATCGTGCCTGAATCAGGCTCAATCATCCCAACCAGGTGCTTCATTATTACAGATTTTCCGGTTCCGCTTTTTCCTATGATGCACAGGGTCTCACCCCGGGTAATATCAAGGGAAAGCCCTCGCAGAACCCGGTTCTCACCGAAACTTTTATAAAGGTTTTCAATCGAGATCTTTATCATTCGGGCCACGCAATAAATCTTTAAATTTTATTTGCAGACTCTCAGGTTTTTCCCTGGTAGGGGTGCCGCGCAGCAGAGTCTGCCATGAAAATATTTAACAGCTCCCTGTAAAAATAGAGCAATAACATTTTAAACATATAAGATTATTCTAAGTGTGGATACTATTTTATCAAGCATTTCAGTGAAAAATGCTCGACAGTTGCCGATCGCCTTAGTAATTATCAGACAGGTCTTTCCAGATCTTGTTAAAATGGAACAGAGGCGGTTATTAATGAAGGATTACAAAAAAGAATTCATAGATTTTCTTCTTGAGATGAAATCTCTTAAATTCGGGGAATTTACATTGAAGTCAGGAAGGCTTTCCCCCTATTTTCTGAATACAGGTATGCTTCATACCGGTGAAGCTGTAAATAAGCTGGGGAGTTTTTATGCCAGTACTATTATTGACAATATAAAAAAGCCATTTACCGCGATATTCGGGCCGGCATATAAGGGTATACCCCTTGCTATCGCAACAGTTAACGCTTTGTATAATGAACAGAATGTAAATGTAGATTATTCCTTCAACAGGAAAGAGGCCAAGGACCACGGCGACAAGGGGCTTATAGTGGGCAAAACCCTGACCCCGGAAGACAGGATTATCCTCGTGGATGATGTAATAACTGCAGGTACAGCAGTGCGTGAATCGATTGAAATTCTTGAAAAAAACGGAAATCCCTCGCTCCAGGCAGTAATTGTTTCAGTGGACAGGATGGAGAAGGGGACAGGTGAAAAATCCGCCATACAGGAGATCTCTGAATCAACAGGGATTGAATTTTTCCCCATTGTTACTATTCTCGATATAATGGAATTTCTCAAAGACGATAATTTGAGGGATAAACATGGTATAGATCAATCTATGCTTGCGAGGATGGAGGAGTATAGAGGGAAATACGGCGTTGCATGAAACTCCTGAGTGAACCCCTTGTAAGCGAAGAGGCGGCATGCCCCTATCTTAAAGATAGGAAATGGCGCTTTTCGTATTTTTTTGCCACTGAGGTTGATGGCGAGGAGCTTAATTATATACTTTCAAGGGGATGGAGAAAGTTCGGCATGTACTACTTTAAACCCGTATGCAGGGGATGCAGGGAGTGTGTGCCGATCCGTCTGAACTGTGACAAACTTCAGGCCGCAAAAAGTCAGAAACGGGTCCTCAGAAAATGCGAGGATATACGGGTTGAATTCCGTGACCTTGAATACAGGGATGAGATATATGAACTCTACAGGGTGCATTCCCTGGATAGGTTCGGGAAGGAATCAAATGTTGAAGATTTTCAAAGCTCTTTTTATACTCCATCATGTCCTGCCATACAGTCAGAATACTATATAGGGGACAGGCTTGCCGGTGTGGGCTTTCTTGATGTTTCAACTGAGGCGTTAAGCAGTGTTTACTTTATTTATCATACAGATTTTTTAAAGTACAGTCTCGGGACTTTCAGCATCCTCCGCGAGTCGGCTTTTGCGGTTTCAATGGGATTCAGATATTACTATCTGGGGTATTATATAAGAGAAAACCGAAGTATGGCATATAAAAACAGCTTTCATATGAATGAAAAAATGGACTGGCTCACAGGCAGATGGCTTGATGAGATTGAATTTGAGTCCTGTGAAAAGAAAATTTTATCTTACCCTGATAATTGAGCAGATATCCCCGGTGCTGTCTGAGCCTGATTCGGGATTATAGGTATCAGGAAGCCATTCCCCGTCAATTATGAATTTATACCTGTAGATTCCTCTCGCAAGCCTTTTTTCAAGCCGCCAGATCCCGTCATTGCCCCTGCGCATAAGATCGTTTTCCGGGTTCCAGCCGTTAAAGTCACCTACAACAGATATTATGCGGGCTGAGGGCCTGAATGTCCTGAACATTACCCTGTTCCCTTTCATCAGCTTATATGTAACAAGCTTTCCTTCCGCGGGAGTATAATTCTCGGCAAGTGAAATATATGAGCCCTGCCGGTCGTCCTTCCTGAGACCGTTCCACGGATCATCTGTCCATAGGCCGTCAACATTGAATTTATATTCAATGCTGCCGGAAAATTCCGTGTTCGGAAGAAAATAGAACCATACGCCGTCTTTTCCGCGCTGCATATTTTTCACTTTCCATGATGTGAAATTCCCGCCTATGCCCACTTTAGCGGCTTTACGGTCTTTAAAAGTGAAAAGTGTGCCGTTAAGCATTACCGGTTTGCCTGAACCTATATTATTTACCATGACAAGCTTTATTATTTCAGGCGGTTTTGCCTCTTTAAGCCTGGTAAGGTTATAATACTGTTCAACCCTGGAATTGTACGGCATTGATGAAGTTAGTAATATAGCAAGCAGAAGAATTCCGTTTCTTCTTAAAGATTTCATTGATATCCTCTTAGTCCCCATTTTATTTATGGTATATATGTAATTTGTCGATATATACTGTGGAAATATTAATATGAATTTTTTTTAACTGGTATAAAATAGTTTTTTAACCGGTAATAATTACTGATATAGATATTTTAATGTAAAAAATTCAAAATTATATACCGCTGCAGAAGGCGGCGGGGTTAATAGAACTTTTTTTACCTGAAACAGGTTAAGGAATAAATACTGTTTTTAAATGAATTTTAATTGATTTTTAAATTAATAAAAATAATATCTGAATTATGTCTCTTAGAAAGAGGGCTTTAAATATTCATCCGGGATGATTAATGGCAACTAAAAAGACCGAAATCGACTACACTCCTGAAGAACTTGCCGAGATAGACAGGATTATTAGTGTTATAACAGAGGAACCCCCTGTTCCGGAACCGCCCGTGGCGCCGGTAAAAGAGGTGCCTGTTGCCGGTATTGAGGAGGAGTCATTCGATATTGAGCATTTTGACAGGGATATCCCGGCTGACCTGAGCCTGGATGAGGAACTTCCCGGACCGGTTGAAGACCTGCATGAACCTGCCGGTGGTGAGCCGGAAGCGATTGAAGACCTGTTTGAAACAGCCGGGGGAGAGCAGGAGTCGTTTGAAGATATCCTGGAAACCGGAGAGGAAATGCCGGAAATTTCTGAGCCTGAAATTGCTGCTGAAGATATAGAATTAGATGAACTGACTGATATCGGAGAAGAGGAGATAGAGGATATCACAGACCTTATTACCGCGGAAGAGGAACCCTCTGCAGATGAAGATGAGGTCTTTGAACTGGCTGATTCAGATATATCCTTTGTTGACGAGGTTGAGCCTGAAAAAGAAGCGTTTGATGAATTTGAAGATATAACGGACATCACAGAACCTGCTGAAATTATACCGGAGGGCAGGGGGGCTGATTCAATAGCAATTGAGAGTGACGAGGAGATGGATATTCCTGACCTTGATGAACTCTCTATTACTGAGGAGGCTGATCTCCCTGATGCAGAGGAAAGGGAAATTCCTGATATAGATTTTGGAGATCTTGATAAAGGCGGGGCGCCATCAGATGAGCTTGCCGGTGTGGATGAGATTGCTGAAGTGGAAGGCCCTGGTGATGTGGAGGCTATGGAGTTTCAGATGGAGGAAGAGGTTTCTCCTGCTGAAACAGAACCGCTGAGCACAATTGATGAAATCGAGTCCTTTGACGAGGGCGGTTTTGAGGATATAGAGGATATTTCTGATGTTTCGATGGAGGGGGGCGGGCCTTCAGTAACTGAAATCCCTGAAGTTGAAGATGTCGGAGGGGATATTTCTGATTTTTCAGAAGAGATACCGGTTGAGGATTTTTCTCATGAAGACGGGGAGCCCCTTACGATAGAACCTCTTGACGATGAGGGTTTTGATCACCTGATAACAGAAGAGGAACCTGCCGCTAATGGAGGAAAACCGGCGGTTGAGGACTCTTCGGAAATTGAACTTTCAGAAAAGGACCTTGCCAGACTGAAAAAGGCGATCGTTCTTTTTAATCCTGCTGTGCGGCAGGCCATAAGGGATACGATCATTAATGACAGGCTTTCAAATGATGACACGAGAAAGCTTGTGGACATGATTATAACAGGAAAACCTGAAGATAACATTCAGAAGTTCATTGAAAAGAAACTTAAAATAAAGATTGAACTTGCTGATGAAACAGCGGTCGGTCGCAGGGTCATAGCCACAAGGCCTGAATATACTCTTGAAGGGCGCGAAAGGCAGAAGAAACTTCTCAAGGTGACAAAAATTTTCGCTATCTCGGCTGTTGTAGCTTTTGCCCTTACCATTGTCTCATACCAGTATATTTACAAACCTGTAATGGCGAAGAGGATGATCCATAAGGGAGTTGAACTGATTCTGAAAAGCGGGGTGGCAGGCAGCAGGTTCGAAAGAAGGTCGCAGTATGATCTGGCGGAAAGGATCTTCAATGAAGTTGATGAAGAATATATTAAAGATTATATATATGGATATAATGAATATGCCAGGGCTTATCTGCAGAACGGGGATTATAAAGAATCTCTCGGCAAACTGAACAGGGCTTACGAGCTTGACAGAACCGATGTTGACACGCTGAACAATCTCGGATATTTCTACGCTAAAATAAACAATCAGTATTTCAGTACACTTACCAAAGATTTAGGGAAGTGGTATTTCGCGGACAGTAAGGATATTAAAACAATAAGGACACCCCTTGATCTTTCGATAAATTTTTACAGAAGGGTGCTGCTGCTGGACAGAAAAAATGTGACAGCGCTCCTCGGTATAGGGAATGCCTATTTTTACCAGGGGCAGTATCTGAAGGCAAAAAAATATTACGAGGATATTCTCAGGGTTGACCCTGATTCAGTGATCGGTCATTCCGGGCTGTTAAACCTTTATATAGAAAGGGATGCGTTTTCTCTTGTTGCGGAGGTTCATTCAAATCTCAGGGATAAGGAGATGCTCCCGGAGCTTCCATCTCCTCTTCTGTCAAAGCTTGCCGGGTATTACCTGGATAAGAGGAAGAAAGAGGATTCAAGTGTAAGAATAGACTACGGTGTGCAGACAAAGAAACTCATAGATCAGGATGATAACACATACCCTGCGGTCGTTGAGGTTCTTAAAGCCCTTAATGACAGGGACGCGGACTATCCGCAGCTTCATATACAGTTTGCCAGGCTCAGCATGGCGCAGAATAACCTGATAGCGGTAAAACGATACCTCGACAGCGCGCTTGATCTTTCGCCTGAATACTACAGTGCGCTGCATCTTATGGGTGAATATTACTACAAGACAAAGGAGCCTGTCAGGGCATACAGATACCTGAAGGATGCGGTAGATAATTATGGCAGCCAGCCGCAGTTTACAAAAGATGATTTCTATAAAGAGACTGAGCAGATAGGAAAGACAAACGCATATCTGGGTAATATATTCTATTATTTCTTTGATAAGGTCAAGAGCAGGGAAGGCGCCCTTGATGAGGAAATGGTTGAGAATGACATTCAAAAGATGTCAAATTATGAAATTGCCCAGCAGCATTATATAGAAGCATATAACCAGGGGTACAGTTCTTCCGAGCTTTTCTATAACATGGGAAGAGTGTATTACATGAAAAAGAATTATTCTGCGTCCCTTAACAGCTGGCTCCATCTGTATGATGACTTTGTGAAATCTCCTGAATTAATGCTCCCGCTGGGGAATGCCTTTTATTATAATAATAATCTGAACGCTGCAAAAGGTGAATATCTGAAGCTTATCAGTGTTATGGAGTATGAAGCGGATAAGATCAAAATGGTTGATCCTACGAGAGTTAATCAGATTAAAATTTTTCAGAGCCTTTCTTCCGCCTACAATAACCTGGCTGTTGTTTATAACGAAACGAATGATTTCGCGAAAAGGGATCTTGCCTTGTGGAAGTCTGTGGAATACGGCTCAAAACTTAACAGGCAGAATGAATACGCCAGGGTCAATATGGCAAGGGGATACAGAAAAGAGGATGCGGACAGGGCCATTATTGATGAAAGCATCCCATACAGTATAGATATATATCTTGAGGATATGAGAAATTAAATTGCTTCACTTTTCTTGAGTATTACATATTCAAATCCGTCAGCCAGTACCCTGAATGAAGCGTAATTAATATTCTCCGACATGGCGTAAACTTCCCAGAGTTCCTCTCCATCAGTAAAGATAATTGTTACTTCAACCTCTGTGCTGGTTCCCCTGTGGGCATCAAGAATGTTAGCCTGGTAGTCCACAAGTTTTACATTTTTTATTTCAGGGAACAGAGGAGCAAGGGCTTTTCTCAGTACGTTTGCAAGGGCGTCAACAGGGCCATCACCATTTGAGGCTTCGTGAATAATCTCTCCGTTGGCCTCAATATGTACTGTGGCCTCGGGTATTATGCCGTTGTCTATAAGTTTATATTCCCCGATAATTTTGAATGGCGGGATGTATCGGTCAAGGCTCCGGGCAATAGTAAGTTTCTTGGTGGCATCTTCGACTTTGTAGTTCAGCATATAACCTCTTCAGGAGTTTAATAAAAAACCGGATTCACTTTCTAAAATATCCGTTCTCCCGTCAAGATACTTCAAAGTAATCCGGTTTTTATTTATTGTATACTGATACAGGTCTTCGTCAACCCTGTAATGCCAGACTTTGCTGCCGTCGATGACCCTGGCTTTTATGAGATAAAACAGTTCGCCGTCATCAATAAATATAAGGTATATCGAATCATTGAAAAGCTGGTACATATACGCTCTTCCGGGGATAATCCACCTGGTTGAGCCGTCACTTTTTCTTATCGCCATAAACTGGCCGCTTTTTTCGTCAGACTCAACACCAATATAAAAACTGTCTGTGTCCTGAACGGCCCCGGTAATAAACCCGCCTTCCTCTATTTTTCTGATCCAGAGTTTTTTGCCTTCAGGCCCCTTCTTGCATAAAAGGATAAATGTCCCGGGATCATATTGAATCAGATACTCGTTTAATTCAAATCTCTGCAAAAGCCCTTTGTCCATCCGTAAGTCTTTAAAGGAGCTTGTTGGTTTTCATCGCGTCAGCGATGATTTCAGCTGCTTCATCAGGAGTGATGTGTTCCATATTGATCACCATATGATAGTTATGAGGATCAGTATTGTCAAATTTTACAAATTCCCTGATAAAACCGTCAATCTCCTTGTCCTTTTCAATAATAAGTTGTTCAGCCTCTTTCATGTGATAATTATGAAGTTCACATAATCTGCGCACCCTCCAGTTGAGCGGGGCAACAAGTCTTACGTGGAAGCCCTGTGACAGATCTCTCGTAATCCTGTTGGCAGCCCTTCCTGCAAGGACAACGTGACCATTATATGCCAGTATCCTTGTTATTTCAGCAAGTTTTCTGTAAACAGCAACCTGTGGCGGGAATGTGCTGAATGTGGTCTGAAAGAGTTCAGTCATTTTGTTCCGCGCGTTTGTTGTAAGAGTCTGTGCAAGGGATTCTGAAAGCCCCATATCATTGGCAATCCGGTCAAGCAGATTGCGGTCGTATGCCGCCCAGTTATGCTCATGATTATATTTTTCATTAAGTATCATTATGAGCTTTTCTGCCACCATGTATGCTCCGGCGCCGTACTCCCTTGAAATGGTGACAAAGGGTTTTGTGCCTTTTGCGGATTCAGGTTTAAAGTCTATGCTGTCAATTGCCTCTTTTTGCAGTTTCCAGTACCTCACCTGATTACCTATGAACTTCTCCATATTCGCATGGTATGCCATAATTCACCCCCCAGTTTTATTCAATACCATACCAGAAATAAAAATTTACAGTATTATAATTGTAATTATTTAATAATTAAAATTCAAATAGATTGAGTGACATTTTAATAATCATGTCAGAAAAATAAAGCTATACCCTTCTCTGCGATGAGCAGGGCCAATTCGGTTTTTTTAATAATTAGAGAATTCCGGCAAAATATCTGCTTTTATAAACAGACAATTATTATTTATATCAGAAATACAATTTAAATATAATACAAAAAAAATTTACAATAAGAAATTTATAAAACTGGTATATTTTTTTCTTTTTTTATTTAAGAGTGCCTATTTTTTCACCCATCTTAACTTTCTGGCCCTGTTTAATCCTGGAAAAATTAATCATCCCTTTTTCAAAGAGGATTATAACTGTTGATCCCAGGTTGAAAGTTCCTATCTCCTCCCCTCTTTTAACAGGTTTAAATTCATCCTTTGTATATATTTTTTCGAATTTTTTGCCTATCAGCCTGTTAGTTACTGTATTGTCATAGGCGAGAGAGATCTTGCCTACATTGAATGCGCCTACTTTGCATACAGCAACATTCCCCTTCGTTGTTTTTATATATGTAATCAGCCTTTCATTCATGGAGAATAGATCGGGCAGGTTTTTTACCATAAAATCCTGAACAGTAAACAGTTTTCCCGGGATATTGAAGAAACCTGTTATTTTACCGTCAACCGGGGAGTGTATCCTGTGGTAATCTCCGGGTGAGAGGTAAAGTGTTATAAACTTTCCTCCTATGAATTTATCGGCTTCCGGGGAGGGGATGAGATCTTTAACTGAATAGGTTATCCCCTTGGCCTGGATTATTCTTTCCTTTGTTATGTTTCCGAACTGATCAGCCCGGGAGTCAGTGGTTGCCACAACTGAGCCCGCACTTTTATCTATTTTTCTCGCGTTTTTTTTCAGCTCCCTTGTAAAGAACATGTTGAAATTACGGAACCCGCCTTCAGGTACAACCGCTTCTTCGAGAATAACTCCGTATTTTTTGCTGTACCAGCTGATTAAGGGTGTCATAATCCCTTCAGGGAGAGGAACAAGTGTCAGCCATCCGAATATCATTGAAAGGGCACTTTTGGGAATTATTTTAAACAGTAATATCTTTAGTTTTATTCCAGTCATCTATCCTCCGGCAATATCTGTCGTTTATTTTATCAGCAACGGGAATTAATACCTTAAAACAGTATATATGATACAATACAACAAAAATTTTAAATTGACAGATAATAAACAGGTTCTTTTTATTTGTAGAAACTTCTATGGTGCTGTTTCTAATATAGAGTAATTTTTCCTTCGGTGTGCGTTTTAGTTGAGATTTGAAAGCCTGCTGCTCATGGAAACAGAGAGATATTAAAGGGAAACCGGCTGCAGGGATTCTGTTAAACTGCCGGGATCCGCAAATAAATTGAAAATAAATCGAGAGGATGAGCATGTCTGATAAAATGAATTTAAAAGCTATTGATCCTGAGGTATACGATATACTCAAGGCGGAGGACAAAAGACAGGAGGACAATCTTATAATGATAGCCTCCGAAAATTATGTTTCAAGGGGGGTTCTTGAAGCATCCTCCTCCACTCTGACAAACAAGTATGCAGAGGGCTATCCGGGCAAAAGATATTATAACGGATGCAAACATGCCGATGAGGCGGAATCCCTGGCAATTGACAGGGTAAAGAAACTCTTCGGAGCAGAGGCAGCAAACGTGCAGCCTCATTCAGGGGCCCAGGCAAATATGGCTGTAATGATGTCTCTACTTGATGCGGGGGACACTTATATAGGGATGAACCTGGCTCATGGGGGGCACCTGTCGCACGGTTCTCCTGTGAATTTTTCAGGAAAGTATTTTAATGTAGTAGCATACGGTGTTACTGAGGACACGAATCTCATAGATTACGATGCTCTTGCCAGGCTTGCAAAGGAGCATAAACCGAAGCTTATAATAGCCGGGGCCTCAGCTTACCCGAGGATTATTGATTTCAACGCCTTCAGGGAGATTGCTGATAGCTGCGGCGCGAAACTCGTGGCTGACATAGCCCACATAGCCGGCCTTGTAGCTACAGGTGAGCACCCGACGCCCGTAAATGTTGCTCATTATGTAACTATGACAACACATAAGACCCTTCGCGGCCCGAGAGGAGGGGTTATTCTCGGAAACGAGGAAAATGCGGCAAGCATTAACAAGTATATGTTCCCCGGGACCCAGGGCGGGCCGTTGATGCATACAATAGCATCCAAGGCAGTTGCATTTAAAGAGGCCCTTCAGCCGGAATTCAAAACATACCAGCAGCAGATAGTGAAAAACGCTGCCGCTCTCGCTGAAGTTCTCCTTTCGGGCGATCTCAAACTGGTTTCCGGAGGTACTGACAACCACCTGATACTCATTGACCTGAGAAATAAGGGGATCACAGGGAAAGATGCTGCTAACAGGCTTGATGAGGCCGGAATAACATGTAATAAAAACGGCGTCCCCTTTGACGACAAGTCACCATTTGTAACAAGCGGGATCAGGCTCGGCAGCCCGGCTCTTACAACAAGGGGACTTAAAGAGGATGACTTCAGAAGAGTAGGTAAACTTATCACACAGATAATTGATAATATGACTGATGATTCCGTGCTTGCAAAGGTGAGGGGCGAGGTCGCTGAAATATGCGGAGCATACCCGACAGATTTTCTAAGGATATAGGAAATGTCTTTCCGTGAATGTACAGTAAAAGTAAAGACAATCGCTGTCTTATTTATGGCAGCGGTTTTTTTACAGGGGTGCGCTGGAGAGATCCCTGTTACCAGAACTGTAAGGTTCGCGGTCTTCGGAAATACAGCACCCCCTTCGCCCTTTTCAGGTTTCACTGAGTCGCTTGATACTGTTATTGAAGAGATTGAATCGGAAAAGCCCGCTATAGTTATTCATACAGGGAATGCTGTATATGGCGGCTCTGACGAAGAGGGGATATATGAAAATGACGTGAGAAGGCAGTGCAGGATTTTTTTCTCGTCGATGCGGAATTTTCATTCGGCCTGTTACACAATCCCCGGAGAAAAGGATTTGTTTAACGGCAGCAGTGAAATTTACAGGGAGTATTCAGGACGCGGGGCATCTTTTTCATTCAATTATGGTTCCATTCATTTTACGGTTGTTGACACTTCGGGAACTGAAGAAAGTTTCGCTGAAAGCAGGCAGATGGACTGGCTTAGAAAAGATCTTGAAGGCTGCAGAAAATCCAGTACGGTTTTTATCATCATGAACAGGCCTTTTAATAAAGGAAGAAGATCACGGACACTTCCTGTTCCGGATGAATTGCATAATGAATTTATGAAATATAATGTAAAATACGTCATTTCCGGAGAGGGGAAGAGATACAGTTTATCAGTTTTTGATTCAATAAAATATATATCAGCAGGATGCGCCGGCTATATCGACATGAAAGAAAACCGCAGGACAAGCCAGTATTACCTGTTCACCTATGCAAATGGTGAGCTGGATGTCAGGCCTGTAAGGGTGGACCTGCGTAAAAGAGGTTAAAACAGGGGGTGTGGGATGTCATCCGTAAAGGAATTCAGCAGTCTTGATGAATTTATAGGTGAAATGAAGAAACTTGGTGTGGCTAAAATAGCTTTTTCCGAGGTCAATGAGAGGAGGGCAGAGCAGACTGAAGAGGATCTCCTCGAGGTTGTGGTTATAAGAGAAGTAACCTTAAAATCGTACAAAGATTCAGTTATATATAAATATTATGAAAAATGTGAAGATCTTAATATAATTCATGACAGGCTTGTGTCTGAAGGATTTGATGTTAAGAGGATAAACAATAATATTACATGATAAAAAACCCCCTTTAAAAGGGGGTTTTTGAATTATTTTTTTAACCGTTATACTGCAAGATTGATGTGATATGTATTTTTTATCACATTAAGAATAGCAGGAACAAGAGCAGGGTTTTTTTCTTTTGTTTCATTAACAATGCTTATTACGTCACCCCTTGTAAGCTCAAGGTCATACTTTTCCACTTTTTCACAGAATTTGTTGAAATCCAGTTTCTGATCACCGATTGAAATTATATTTCCCCTCATGTTACTCCTCCAGGTATATTACATGTATATTTTTCAGTTTAGCATTAATATAATATGCAATATGCGTGCCAAATTTGATTATTTGCATAAAATATATTATGCGACATAATATTATTTTTTTATGTCACATTACTCCTGAATTTTTATGTTTTTTAAACAATTTATAAATTTTATTTATATTAATTATATGTAATTGTTTTAATAATATCATTTTTGCCGGCGGTTCAGTAACGGTTATGTTGCAGTTCTATACACCAGTATCAAAATTGCAACACTTCAGGCGTGTTGTTTTCAGCTACAGGCTGTAATTCAGTGAAATCCGGGATGAATTTGATGTAATTGAAGGATAATTTTATCTCTGTTCATAGTTTTTATGAAGATTTTTATATGAAATTGCCTCAAGGAGATGTTTTCTCTTTATTGCAGCGGAAGAGTCAAGATCTGCTATTGTTCTTGCAACCCTGAGTATCCTGAAAAAACTCCTTGCTGACATATTGAGTCTTTTAACAGCGTTTTCAAGAAACTGTTCATCATCCGGGTCAATGCGGCAGAATTTTTTTATCTCTCTGTTCCCCATTCTTGAATTAAATATTACTTTCGTACCGGAAAATCTTTTCATCTGTGTTTCCGTGGCTTTCTCCACCCTTTCCCTGATACTTTCAGAGCTCTCTCCTCCGCCGCTCCCCAGAAGGTCCCTGTAGGAAACACGGTTAACAGGCACCTCTATATCTATCCTGTCCAGAACCGGCCCTGATATTTTCTGAAAATATTTCATCACTTTCCCCGGAGGGCAGGTGCATTCTACTCCACTGTCAAAAAGGTAGCCGCACTGACACGGGTTGCATGCTGCCACAAGCATAAAATCAGCGGGAAATGATACTGTGCCCGCCACCCTTGCAACTGTAATGACCCTGTCCTCAAGGGGCTGCCGTAGAGCCTGTATCGCGCTGTTTTTGAACTCAACGAATTCGTCGAGAAAAAGTACGCCGTTGTGAGCGAGAGAGACTTCGCCCGCGCCCGGATTAACTCCCCCTCCTACAAGTGCGGCCTCTGAAGCTGTGTGATGGGGGGAACGGAAAGGGGGAACTGTTATAAGTCCCTCTCCCTCTTTCAGAATACCGGAGGCGGAATGTATCATTGTTGTTTCAATAGATGAATCGATTTCAAGAGGGGGGAGGATGGAGGGGATCCGCCTGGCAAGCATGGTTTTACCGGAACCCGGTGCCCCGTAAAGAAGGATGTTGTGTCTTCCCGCAGCTGCGATTTCAATACCCCGTCTGGCATTCTCCTGCCCCCTGACGTCCCGGAAGTCAAATTCAGGATTGCCAGCCTGTGCCGGGGCCGGGAGCGTGCTGCAGGGAACGGCTCTGTCATCGAAAACGGCCTTCGCCTGGTGTATGTCCTCTACGGGAAATACCTCTATCCCCTCAATTACTGCTGCTTCATGCCTGTTGCTGAACGGGACGATAATTTTGCTGTACCCCAGCTGGCGAAGGGCTATTATCATCGATATGACTCCCCTCACAGACTTGATCTTCCCGTCAAGGGAGAGTTCTCCAACCATCGGTATTGATTCAAGGTCAAAGTTAATCTGCCCCGTGGATTTCAGGATAGACATGGCTATGGGGAGATCAAAATTGGCCCCCTGTTTTTTGAATCCCGCAGGCGCCAGGTTTATAATGAAATTTTTCGGCGGGAATTCATAACCGGAATTTTCAATAGCTGATCTTATCCGGTCCTTCGATTCCCGTATAACAGAATCAGGGAGCCCCACTATTGTCAGGGACGGAAGTCCCTTCACAGTATCTACCTCTATGTCTACCCTTACAGCGCTGATACCGTGGAGCGCAAGGGACACGGCCTTTGAAAGCATAATCACTACCTCTGTATACATTGATACGAAGGGAGTTCTTCAGTTTTAAAATTTTTTTAACTGGCCTCAGTCGAATTTTTTATCTTAATTTGCCGGTTATATATATTATAAGGCTTATTATTATGCTTAAGAGTATGCATGTTGCCACAGGGAAATAGAAACTGAAATTCTCTCCTTTTATATTTATATCTCCGGGGAGCCTGCCGAAATGCCTGATAAAGGGAATTGAGTCTTTATAAATGTAGAGCAGCCCTGCAGCCGCGATTATTATGCCTGCCACGAATAGATATCTGCCCGCATTTGTATTCATTTATCACCTGCCATAGTAAGGGAATTAAAAGTTTTATCAGATAATATCAGCACAGAGTCCTCCGGATATAAAGCTTTTTTCTATCTGTTAATTATATAAGAAATAATCAGAAGACTCAAAAGAGTTTTTTTAAGAGAAAAATGGGAAATCATAATATGACCGGAGTTGTTATGTCTCACTTCTTTGTACTGTGAAAAGTGTGTAGTTTAAATCAGACTTGATTATTTCTTTGTGGAATATTATAAAAGATAGAGTCCGGTGCGAAACATAGTAAAACGAAAAATATTTAAATGGAATAGCGGTGTATCATTAAAAAGTTTCATCCGGCGATTATTACATTTTGAAGGAGGGGAATATGACTGAGGAAGGGATGGATTTTGAAAGCTGTTTTGTAACAATAAAGGGAAAAATAGCCACTGTGAAACTTAACAGGCCTGATAAGATGAACGCTTTGAATCCTGAACTTTTCAAGGGCATCTCTGAGTCTTTCGCTTACCTGGCATCTGAGGATAAAGTCAGATCTGTAATCCTGGCCGGCGCGGGAGAACATTTCTCTGCAGGAGGAGATGTTGAAAAAGATATAAATCCCCTGCGGACAAAGAGCGTGAAAGAATTCAGGGCCTACTTTGAGCCTCTGGCGGAGCTCTATGAGATGATTTTCAATTTCGGAAAGCCGACAATAGCTGCAGTTAACGGCTATGCCCTGGGTGCCGGAATGGAGCTTGCCCTTATGTGTGATATCCGAATTGCAGCGGATAATGTTCGGATGGGTGAATTTTTTGTACGCATGGGGCTTGTCCCTGAAACCGGAATGTGCATGCTCCCGAAAATCGTGGGACTCGGTATGGCGAAACTTATATGTATGACCGGCGACCTGATTGACTCAAAGGAGGCTCTCCGCATAGGACTTGTTGAGAAGGTTGTGCCTGCAGAAGATCTTATCCCCGAGGCGGAAAAACTTGCCTTAAGATTTTCGAACAGCCCTGCTTCTGTAGGAATTATAAAACGTGCGATAAATGAGTTCGCGGCAATGCCTTATGAAGCGACAGAGAGTGCACAGATAGGTTACCAGTTCGAGGCTGTGAAAACCGCTGATCATGCCGAGGCTGTCATCGCGTTCATGGAAAAGAGAAAGCCTCTGTTCAGGGGTGAATGATGATTCAGGCTCTCCCTGCCGGTTTCTATTTCATATCTGCGAGTGTTCTGAAAAGTTTTTCTATATTGCCCAGTTCGCCTGTTTCTGTTGCAGGTCTTCCTGAGATGTAGTAGTCGATCCTGCCTTTACCCCCTCCTGCTTCCCCGCGGTTTTCCAGTATCCTTTTCAGGTTGTTTACTGTGCCCGTATTACCGTCTATTATTTCAATGTGGGAAGGGAGTATTTCTTTCAGAGCGTTTTTGAAGAAGATAAAATGTGTGCATCCAAGTACAACAGTTCCGTACTGGTCAGGATCGAAACGGCTGAACTCCTCCTCCAGGTAGTCCTTTACCATTTCTCCGGTAAACTGATATTTTTCAGCAAACTTTACAAGTTCAGGCAGGGGGAGGAGGTCAACTATATGTTCATTGTCAACCCTGCTTATCAGGTTTTTAAGTTTTTCCTCTTTTAATGTGAGGGGAGTTGCTGTGACTATTACTCTTCTCTGCTGCCTGCCGTTTTTTTCCACTGCAGGTTTCACGGCAGGCTCCATTCCTATAATTGGGATGGAGTATATTCTTCGCAGTTCTTCAACTGCGGCGCTGGTAGCTGTATTGCAGGCTATTACAACAGCCTTCACGTCTTTGTTGACTATAAAATCAATGGAATCTGAAACGAGTTTTCTTACTTCACCGGTACTTTTTGTGCCGTACGGGGCATTTTCGGTGTCAGCGTAATAGATAAAATCCTCTTCCGGGAGAAGAGCTGCAGCGTCATGTAAAACTGTAATTCCGCCTATGCCTGAATCAAAAAAACCTATACGCCGGGTCATATATCCACACTGGTTTTATAGTCGATTAACGGATTCAGCGAATCCTTGTTATGACAGATCTCTCATTCCGGCTTAAAAATCAATAAGAAAAAGAGTTATACTCTATTCAGCGAACAATGCATCGATCTTCTTTCTGTAAAGGTCAGATATAATTCTCCGTTTAATTTTCATCGCAGGTGTCAGTTCACCTCTGGCGAAGCTGAATTCCTCCGGCAGCAGTTTTAACTCTTTGACCGGCTCCGTGAATTCCATCTCCCTGTTTATTTTATCCACGATTTTATAATATTTCTGAATTACCTGACTGTTTTCAACAAGTCCTTTTGCGGATGTAAAGCCGATATTATTCTGTTCGGCCCATGATTCAAGGTTTTCAAAATCGGGTACAATCAGCGCGGCAACATGTTTCCTGCTCTCTCCGAAAACAGCAGCCTGTGAAATCATGGGGTGATATCTTAAAGCGGATTCAACCAGAAGAGGGGAAATTTTTTTGCCAGTGGAAGTTATTAATATATCACTTTTCCTGTCCGTTAGATTTATATAGCCCTGCACGTCAGTTATCCCTATGTCAGCGGTTTTAAACCATCCGTCAGGGGTATACATATCCTGAGTCTCCTGCGGCCTGTTAAGGTAGCCGGCCATGATCTGCGGGCCTTTTACAAGGATCTCACCGTCAACAGTTGTCTTTATTTCTGTTTCAGGGAACGGGGTAATCCAGTTATCTGATTTAACCTGCAGCAGTTCGGGGTCTCCATCCAGGTTGAGAACCGCGGTTGTTTCAGCAAGGCCGTAGCATTTTCTTATCTGGATTTTCATGCCCCAGAAAAAATCATGGATTTTCGGCAGAAGAGATGAACCTGTAACTATAAGAACCGGCCGCCTGCTGAGTCCTGTTAATGCCCGGAGCCTGGAGAAGATAAGCCTGTTATATAAAAGATATTTAATGCGGAGAGAGAAGGGTAACGGCCTGGCGTTCATGAAACATGAGGCAGCATGTGTTATCGCCTCTGATGCTCCGGAGAACAGCCTCTGTTTAAAGGGAGGGGCTTTCCGGGTTATACCTGTAATTATACCGTAAAGTTTCTCCGCGTAAAATGGTGATAAAACAGAGAGATTCGGTTTTATCTCGGCAAAATCCTGTTTCAGGAAATTGATGCCGCGGGAAAATGCGATTGATCCCCTGTCAAGAAGCGTGGAATAGTATCCAAGAATTCTTTCCTGGGCGCATGAGAGCGGCAGCAGGGAGAGGGCGCTGTGACCTTCAGGAAGGTTCTGCCGCATATTATATTTAATCAGGGTGAACATTACATTTGAATGGCTGAGCATTACACCTTTAGGCTGTCCTGTAACGCTCGGCATATATATGACAGTCATAATGTCGCTTCCTTTGACTGCTTTATGCCTTTCTCTGAACTCCGGTTTCATTGAATTCGCGGCCCCCTCTTTAAGGGCTTCGTCAAATGTTATTACCATTTCATCATTGTAGCCCGGGCCGGGATCGTCGAATACAACTATTTTTTTCAGGTTGGGGAGTTCTCTTTTCCTGAGAAGAATATTGTCAGCCTGCTGTTTTCCGTCGCAGAAACAGATTTCCGTTTTTGAGTCATTGAGTATATACGCGATATCCTGTGACGGGGTTTCATGATATATGGCCGCGTCTGTGCAGGCGATCGTAAGGGCTGCAAGATCTGTAATGATCCACTCCGGTCTGTTCGCTGCGTAGATTGCGACCATGCCCCCTTTCTGCAGTCCGGAATTTATAAGGAATGATGAGATCGCTTCAACCCTGGAGGCTATCTCATTCCAGGTCAGATCAACCCATCCGTTATCCCCTCTCTGTCTGAGAAAAACTTTATCACCGGATTTATTAACAATATCATTAAAAATATCTATAACGGTGTTGTTCGAGTAATCATACTCCAGAAAATTTCTGGCCATATTTTTACCTCTCTTTATCGAAAGTGTTTTTTCAGTTTTTTTGGAAATGACAAAAATATTAATTTAAGTAAAAATTTTAATTTTTATATGAGAAAATTTATAAAAAGATACCGGCAAAATAACAGATGATGAATTTTATACACCATATTGTGGTTATTACAACTACAATATCGTGTTATGTAATTTTTTTTCAGTAATAATTTCCGGGTTTGTTATTCAGTGTAAAAAGTGACGATGTATATTCTTCATGAAGTGGTTCAATAAGAAATTTCTCTAAAGATTAGAGTCATTCCGCCCACTGTTTCCGGAATCCATTGCCATAGTCTATCTATATGGTGCCAGAATGGATCAGCTTCCATCTTTTCCTCAGGCGGGGACTGGAATGACTTTTTGAGCAGCCCCGATAAAGCATTATTTTCCTGAATTAAGAAAACTGATAAAATTACAGTAATAATACCGGAATTTGTATTTTAGTGTAATAGGTAAAAAATTATCTCCCCCCGCCGCGAAGCGGCGGTGGTAATTCAGCTTTTTTAACATGAATTAAGTTAAGGAATAAAAACAAAAAAAAATTTTCAGTTTTTTAATTTTTTTCAGAAATAGTATTGACAGATATACATCATGTTTCTATATATAGAAACATGATTAAAGATACTCTAAATATTCCTGTTTCAGGAACAATTAAGCTTTTCTGGTGGTGGCATTATTCATGAATGTCCGCCTGATCGTAAACTGAAAAGTATCCGCAGGCGGGCCATCCCCCTGCGGTTTTTATTTAGATTTAAACCGCGGAATATGAAGACCGCGGTTTTTTAATGGAGGCTATTATGACAAACAGTATTATCAGCGCTACAGGTTCAGCAAAAGATATTTCATATGACAGTTCTATTGCAAGCAGGTCGATTGAATCGCTTTTTAACGGAGGGAGGCTGTCATCGGATGAGAGTGAGTCCCTTTTCATGCATCTTTTTTCAGGAAATGTTTCGGAAGTGGAACTCAGCGGCATACTGATAGCTATGAAACTGAGGGGAGAGACTTCTGAAGAGATAAGCGGGGCCGCCAGGTCCATGAGAAAGTTCAGCAACAGGCTTGACCTGGGTGAAGAAGCTATTTTTGATACCTGCGGTACAGGAGGGGACAATTCCCATTCATTCAATATATCGTCATCCGTTGCCCTTATACTCGCATCACTGGGGATACCTGTTGCAAAGCATGGCAACAGGTCTATGAGCAGTAAGAGCGGTTCAATGGATTTTTATGAAAAACTCGGGATACCCGTTAATCTTACCGGTGAAGAGGCGGTGAATTATTTTAAGAAGCATAATTTTGTTTTTATGGCTGCCCCGAATTATCATCCGGCAATGAAATACGCGGCGCCGGTGAGAAAGAAACTCGGCACTAGAACAATCTTCAACTATCTCGGCCCGCTTACAAATCCCGCAGGCACAAGGAGACAGGCAATCGGTTTTTTCAGTCCTGAACTCCTTCCACTTTACGCGGAGACTGCAAGGGAACTCTCTTTTGACAGGGTTCTGCTCTATTCATCAGAGGACGGCATGGACGAGGTTTCACCATATGCTCCCACTACGGTTTATGAAATTGAGTCAGGAGAAATGAAGTCATTTTCCGTTGACCCCGGGCAGTTTATCAGCAGCGACGAAGCGGCACAGATTCCGAAAGGGCTTGAAGCTGAGCAAAACGCTAATATCTTTATGGAGATGCTCGGCAAAGGGGAGGAAACACCTCTCGCGAAACTTATAGCTCTGAACACGGCTCTGGCTATGTATGCCCATGACAGTAAAAATGATATTAAAGAATCTTACGGAAGGGCCCTTGATGCTGTTACAGACGGAACAGTAAAGAGAACAGTTATGGATCTTAGAGAGAGTAACTGATGAAAAGATTCAGCCTGACTGCCATGAAAGATATAAAGAGGGGGGAGATAGGTGAGATGAAAAAGATATCTTCCGCTTTTACCAGAAACCGGCTTCGCCACAGTTTCAGGGATGCCCTGGACAAGGGGATTAATGTTATCGCGGAATTAAAGCACAGTTCACCCTCTCACGGCGTAATGGACGGTCATCTCACTGACAGTGTGAGGATCACGCGCTATGTTTACGGAGGAGCTTCCGCCCTGAGCATCCTTTCCGAGAGGGAGTATTTCGGTGGTTCCTATGAGGGAATGAAGCGAGTGGCGGATGAGGCCTCAGTGCCTGTGTTGTGCAAGGACTTCGTTTTTTTCAGGGAACAAATTGACGCCGCTTATGTATGCGGTGCTGACATGGTGCTCCTTATAGCACGGGCCCTTGAAAAAAGTGAGCTGGAGGATTTTTTCCATGCTGCAAAAGAAAAAGGGATGGAGCCGATTGTGGAGATTTGCGAAAAAAATGAACTGGAGAAGCTCGGCGGAATTGATCCTGAATTTGTAATGGTCAACATGAGAGACCTCGAGTCCCTTGAGATAAACTTTGACCGTGGAATAGAGACCCTTAACGCACTACCCGCAGGCGTTACCGCCATAAGCGCAAGCGGCATAAACAGCAGGGGTGATGTGGAATATATAAAGAGCCGCAGCGGCGTTAATAATTTTCTCATTGGCGCGGGCCTTATGAAACACAGTGAGCCGGATGTTTTTATAAGGGAGCTTAAAAATGTTTGTTAAGATGTGCGGGTTTACACGCGTAGAGGACCTTGAAAAGATAATCGGCCTTAATGTGTCCGCAGCCGGATTTGTCTTTTACAGAAAATCCAGAAGATACATTGAACCTGAGAAGGCAAAAGAACTCTGTTCAGTCATTAAGGGGAGCGGAATCTCCGCGACAGGGGTCTTTGTTGATGATGATGCTGATGAGATTAAGAGGATTGCTGAATATGCCGGGCTCGACATGCTGCAGGTCTACGGAAGGGAAACGGCCTTCTCCCTGCAGGGGTTTCTTCCTGTAATATCCTGCTTCAGGGTAAAGGAGGAACACTCAGCCGCAGACCTCCCTGAACCATGTGGTGACGGCCATGTGCTTTTCGATACCTATGATGCAAAAAGTATGGGCGGAACTGGAAATTCATTTAACAGGAATATTCTCAGAGAATACAGGTTCAGGGAGAGGATGATAGTTGCAGGAGGGGTCAACTCCTCCAACATATACTCCCTGATAAAAGAGATAAAACCTTTCGGAGTTGATATATCCTCCGGAATTGAAACTGCCCCGGGGATTAAGTCCCCGGACAGGATACATGAAATACTTGAGAAAATAGCGGAGGCGGAAAATGACAGCATTGCCCGATAATAAAGGTTACTACGGAAAGTTCGGCGGAAGGTTCGTTGCCGAGACTTTGATAAAGACATTAAGCGAGGTTGAAGAGGCTTACGACAGTTTCATGAAGGATGAGGAACAGCAGCGCGCCCTTGACAGGCTCCTCGCCAATTACGCCGGGAGGCCGACTCCTCTTTACCATGCCTCCCGCCTGTCAGAGAAGTTCGGGACGTCAGTATACATGAAGAGGGAAGACCTCCTCCACACGGGGTCGCATAAACTGAACAACGCCCTTGGCCAGGCACTCCTCACAAAGTACATGGGGAAAACCAGGCTGATTGCTGAGACAGGTGCAGGGCAGCACGGAGTTGCAACAGCGACATGCGCGGCACTGCTCGGACTTGAGTGTGAGGTCTTTATGGGAAGGGTCGACATGGAGCGCCAGTCACCTAACGTGAAAAGGATGAAGCTCCTCGGTGCGAAGGTCACACCCGTTGATTCAGGGAGCAAAACACTGAAGGACGCCATAAACGCGGCCATGCGCGACTGGGTGAGAACCTGTCAGAACACGCATTATCTTATAGGTTCAGTTGTGGGGGCACACCCCTTCCCTATGATGGTGCGGGATTTCCAGTCCGTCATAAGCAAAGAGGCTGTGAACCAGTTCATGGACGCTGAAGGGGGAAATCCCGATTATGTGGTTGCCTGTGTCGGAGGGGGAAGCAACGCTGCCGGGATTTTCGCTAAGTATACAGGGATCCCCGGCGTGAAACTCGTCGGCGTTGAGGCAGGCGGGCGCTCTTCAAAAGACGGCGACCACAGCGCGAAGCTTAATTACGGGAGGCCGGGGATAATTCACGGCAACCATACATATCTCCTTCAGACAAAAGAGGGGAACGTAATGCCAGTGCATTCCGTTTCTGCAGGGCTTGACTACCCGGCTGTGGGAGCGGAACACAGCTACTTTCACGAAGCGGGTATAGCGGAGTATACTACATGCAGCGACAAAGAGGCTCTTGCCGCATTCAGGGAACTGAGCCTTACAGAGGGAATTATCCCCGCGCTTGAGAGCAGCCATGCACTGGGATATCTCATCTCAAATAAAGATCGCTTTGCAGGGAAAAAGGTGCTTTTGAACCTCTCCGGACGCGGTGACAAGGACATGCCGATTATTGAAGAGGAGCTTGGATTATGAAAAAATATAACGGATTTTATCTCATGGGCAACTACCCCGACAAAGAGACATTTATAAAGTCAGCTGTTGAGGGCCTCAAACATTTCGATTTTCTCGAAGTGGGAGTTCCATTCAGCGACCCCATAGCTGACGGGGAAACCATTGCTGACGCCGCGCAGGTGATGATAGAGAGCAACTGCGGATTCGCCGAAATATCTGAAAGCATAAAGGAGATCAGGCGCGCAGTGGGAGGGGAAAAGGATATATACATCATGACATATTCCAACCTCATCTACAACATGGATATGCCTGTATTCAACTCTTTCTGTATTGAACAGAAGGTGAGGGGGCTCATACTCCCCGACGTGCCATCCTGCGAAAAGGAATTTATACGTTCTCTCGGCCTTGATGAGAGCGTGGCGATTATAAGCTTCATGACTCCTGAAAGCAGCGATGAATCTATTGCCGCAACAGCGAAGGATTCAGGTTCTTTCATATATTTCATTTCAATGAGAGGTATAACAGGAGGGGAGTTCAACCCGGATAAAGAGACTATAAGAAAAATTTCTCTCGCCAGGGAGAGCGCCACTGTTCCTGTTGTACTGGGATTCGGGATAAGAAACAGAGGTGCTGCTGAAAAAGCTATGGAAACAGGTGACGGTTTTATCACAGGTACGGCATTTATTGAATCCCTTAACAGCGGCGGATACAGCGGCTTCCACGATAAACTTCAGGAATTTTTCAGCTGATAAATTTATGCCCCCTGTAATTTTCTGCAGGGGGTAAATTATGTATGCCCCTCCTGCATGAACCTGCACTGATATTTTAATTTTTTTTAAACTTCAGAAATAAAGCACTTTATTTCACCGAAAATATTTTTATAATTGTACTGTATTGATTGATGAATTATTTAAACCATGTCATTGCGAACGAACGTCAGTGAGTGAAGCAATCTGTTTTTGAGACTCATAGTACCTTTTTACAATAAAATGGTTATAACCTGAAAAGATTGCCACGTCGCTATTGCTCCTCGCAATGACAAAAAGAAATATTTTGATCGTTAACCGCTATAATGGAATCAGCAGGTTGCGGATAAACAGACCGGGGAAGAGAGAGATTAAAATGAATAAACGATTCGATATTTACAAAATAGATAATATAATGATTAAGGCAGGGTATATCTTCCTCTTTTTCTTTATAACAACCGCGTATTCCACTTTTTCAGATGTGAGCAGCGGGAAGCCATTCGATTATGAAAGTCTTCCGGTACTGCTGTTTCTTGGAGGAGGGGCAGCTGCTATGCTCTCTGTGGGGTATTATTACAGGAATGTCGAAAACCGTGTTAATTCTATATTAAAAATTCTCACAATAGCATCTGAAGTCTCTTTAACCGAACTGCAGAGGAGTACCTGTTTTTCTGTGAAGAGCATTGAAGATGCGCTTGTTATAATAAACAAAAAGCTCCCATACTATTACGTCCTGGACAGCAATTCTGGCATGATATCTGACGGACGCCTTAAAACAAGGCTTGTAAGGGTTGAAAGCTGTTCAGGCTGCGGAAGGGTTATAAACCAGGATTTTCCTGTTTCACCCGATACCGTTCCGGTCTGCCCCTACTGCGGCGCCCCCTTTAAGATCGAAAAGTGGAACTCGTTAAAGCGTGAGGCAATTTCAGATATACAGAAAAGTGATCCCCTGAGAGATGATGATATTCAGCATATTGTCTATCCTGAAAATTTTTCATGGCTTCTGTTTATAATTCTGCTGATCTTTTTCTGGCCAGCAGCCATAGTCTATTATATTCATAAATCCAGAAAGAGTTATATCTCTAACCGATAGTCCGGGGAATTGCAGATTTAATTTTTCAATTATTCCACGAAAAATTTTAACCTTTTCATTTCGTAATCGTTTTCTATATAGCAGGTATTAATTATTTACAGTGCTCTATTATTATGCTTGACCTGCAGAATAATTAATTGTTTTATTTTAAACATGCAAATTCATATCAGACAATACGACAAAGACAGGTTTTCATGCAGCTTTAAATATGATCCCGCCTTTATACAAAGGCTAAAGGGGATTAATGGTTATTACTGGCACAGTGAAAGCCGGGTATGGTCTTTCCCTGACACACAGAAAAATCTTCATAGTCTACTTGGCATTGTTTATGAAATCACTGAAGATGAAAAAGACCGTGAAATAAAGGACTTAATAGATCCTTTTCGCCGGGAGATGAAACTTCTGAAATACAGTCATTCAACTGAATTGAATTATATTTCATGCCTGAAAGAGTTTTTAAAAGAAGATTACGAACCATCGCTTCCTTTTGATCTCAGGGTTAAATCCTTCCTTCTATATAAAATAGATTGCGGCGCATCTGCCTCCAGCATAAACGTTTATCTCAGTGCACTGAAGCTTTACGGATCAAAGGTTTTGAAAATTGATCTTGAAGGGGAGATCGAGAGGCCGTCAAAAGACAAAAAACTTCCGACTGTTTTAAGCATAGATGAGATTAAAAAGATATTCGGCACCGTTGATAATCTGAAGCACAGAACAATGCTTCTGCTTATATATTCAGCAGGCCTCAGGGTAAGTGAAGCCGCAAACATGAAAATCAACGATATAGATTTCAGCAGAAACATTATTCATATAAAAAATGCCAAGGGAAGAAAAGACAGAATTACTCTTCTGTCGGATAATTTCAGGAATGTACTTGGTGAATACCTGGAATGTTATATGCCCAGAAAATGGCTCTTTGAAGGGCAGAATCCCGGGGAACATGTTTCTTCAAGAACAATACAGGCCGTTTTTGACAAAGCTGTACGTAAAGCAGGTATTAAAAAAGATGTTTCAGTTCATACTCTGAGACACAGCTTTGCGACTCATCTTCTGGAAAATGGAACAGATGTCAGGTATATACAGGAATTACTGGGGCATATTAATACAAGGACAACAATGATTTATACTAAAGTGTCAAATATTGCTTTAAGGAAGATTAAAAGTCCTCTTGATTTTTAGTCCCCTTATATACAACTATTCACTTTTCTCCTCTCTTATATCATTTATATGATATTATTCATATAGGAGGGAGTTGTACGCAATGGCAAAAAAAACTTTTAGCCGGGCGTCCATGCCCGGCTTAGTGTTTAATTATTCATTTATATTGATATTTTGAACAAAATATTCAATATGTTTATTATATACTTTTGAAAAACGCATCAATTCTATTACATCCACCCTTTTTTCGCCCGATTCACATTTAGAGACATAAGATTGGGGTTGATTTAAGATTTCCGCAACTTGTAACTGGGTCAAGCCACTCTCTTTTCTTGCCTTCTTCAAATTCATCAAAAAATTTTGATATTCATATGTGTATGTAGAGTTTTTTACTTGTCATAGGATAAATCCTATTTTAGAATATCCCAAATTGGAATATTTTTACTTATAACTATCCAATAATATAAATAAGCCCATCTTTTAAAACCTATGAGGAGTGATGTTGGATACTTTATTTAATATTTTTAACATCATTTGCCACCAGAAACCGGAACGCTCATTTTTTATTTTTGGTTTTCAATTCTTTTTGTGTGCGAGATGTACAGGAATATATTTGTTTTTAATAATATTCTTTTTTGTAAATATTGTTCATCCATTCAAAAGTCTCTTTATCTTTTTATTTTTAGCATTAGCACTCAACAACATTACTGCTATAGAAATATTTGATAAAAACATAATTCGCTTTTTTCTGGGTTCACTCATTGGAATCCCGGCAGCTCTTATTTTAAAAAAATCATTCAAAATACTGATCAGCGAAGGAGAAAACTTATGATTCAAAAAAAGATTCAAGCTGGATTTGCATTCGTTACAGTTCTTTTAGTTTTAATAGGCCTATCAATAGCCTGTGGTGGTAGTAGTGAGCCTGCTAAAAAAGGGAAAATTGGTGAAAAGATTTCTACAGAGAAATTTGATATTGTTGTTTCATCAGTTAATACCAGAAATTCTGTCGGCGGTGAATTTTTTAGAGAAAAAGCAGGTCAAGGCGCAGTATTTGTAGTCGTAAACTTTAACTATAAAAACATATCGAAAGAACCTATAGGTACTTTTAGTATGCCAAGTATCAAAATAGTTGATCCTAATAATGTATCGTATGATTCGGCTACTGGCGCTTCTGGAGCATATGCTACTGAAGTCAATCTTGATAAAAAAATAGCAAGCGATTTGAACCCCGGAATAACTCAAAAAGACGCAGACGTCTTTGAAGTTTCAAAAGAAAATTGGGACAAAGCGGGATGGAAACTCATTATCAAAGCTGATGATGATGTTGAAATTACGATTAAATAAAGTCCAAAATTATCAAACATAGGAGTGTGCAATGGCTAAAAAAAGAGGTACATCAATTGTTCCAATGCTTATGGGTATTATAGGTGCAGTCCTTCAACTTCCTGGTGCATTATGCGCGGGTGCATGTGCTGCTGGTCTTTCAAGTGGTTCATCATCATCAACGGAAGCAGGCAATACATTTTTAGGAATCGGTTTGTTTGCTGCATTAATTGGTTTTGTTTGTGGTCTTTTTGGTAAAAAAAATCCAGTTATTGCTGGTGTAGGTCTCTTGATTGCGGCAGTTTTAACAGGAATTACACTTGTTACATTTAACTTTTTTTCACTCATAGCCTTAATCCTTTTCCTTATTGGTGGTATTATGGCATTTGCTCAAAAAAAAGAAGAAGTTCAAGCCTGATATCATACATCAAATGTTGTTTAGGCAGGTTTATAGTTAACCTGTCTAAACATAATTAAATATGACAGAATTACATCCTTTAATTAACTTCGGTAAATTTCCTATCTTTGGCATTATGGTCGCTATTGGATTTCTTAGCTCAGCTACTTTATATATTTATAATTCAAAAAAAATTAATGACGAACGATATAAAAAAGAAGACCTGATTATATTGTTAGGAATATCATTTCTTATCGGGTTAGCTACATCAAATATCAGCAATTGGTTTATATATCCCGAATATCAAGCTTTTACATTAATAGAAAAAATTAAGTTCTCCGGATATACTTTTTATTTTGGTCTCATTGGATTTCTTATTTCAATAGTTATTTTGTTAAAATTATTCAAGTATCAGTATAGTGAATATTTAAACGAAATTGTTCCATCAATTACACTGTTTCACGCAATTGGTCGTACTGGATGCTTGTTGGGCGGTTGTTGTTATGGTAAAATTTGTAATATTACTATATCCTCATTAGCAATTGATCGATTTCCTGTGCGAGAAATTGAAATTTTAGTTTTAATTTCATTAACAATCCTGTTTCAGATAAAAATCAAGAAACGACGAATATATTTATATTTAACAGTGTATCCATTAGCTAGATTTTTTATTGAATATATGCGTGGTGATAATCGAGGCTACCTGTTTATCGAATTTTTATCTCCATCCCAAATAATATCATTGATAATTATTGGCATTATACTTACTATTTTATTTTTAGAAATATTAAAAAATAAATTTAAATAAAATTATAAGACAATTTATTGCTTGCCTACGTCCATCCATGGACTCCGGCAGAATAAACTTTTAGTAATTTTGCCACTGCGTACAACAAAGCTTATGCGCTTCACTCGCTGTCGCTCGTTCGGGCTTCGCCACATCGCGCAAAAGGCCGCGCGACGTCGCATAAGCAAGACGTTATATGAAAGCGGCGCGCTTGACTTTTTTCTTTTTCTGTGAAAAGCGGGCGTCCTGCCCGCCTTGTTGTATTAAAGAAATATTTTAAAATCATTTTACAATCTTAACTCTTTTTGAAAATTTACTGATTCCTCCGCTCAGATAAAAATAATTCCACCACCAGGCAGAGATATATTTTGAAAGAATATTTTTTCTTAATCTATATGTCTTGTAGTGTTTCATTATACCAAGATATGAATTCATGCTGCTCAAAAAGGAATCCTTCTCATTTTTTGAAGGTTTATGGTCGCGGACAACAGCGTTATGTTTTTTAATTGCGTTATAGAAATTCCCTTTGGTGCGGTTAGCCATATAAATTCTCCCGGGCTTAATAAACGCACCGAGATATTTTACGCCTTTTT
>ERZ795057.822-NODE-822-length-30154-cov-20.643908_pt1 | contig 30154 bp, 30 predicted proteins | sample MGYA00375141_ERZ795057 | MGnify/ENA primary metagenome ERZ795057 (study PRJEB30186, sample SAMN05720163) | activated sludge metagenome | isolation source: Anaerobic digester | place: Hong Kong | collected 2015-01-26 ...
ACGAAATCTATTAAATAGTAAAGTCAGGAGTGAAATGGCTTATGAAGATTAAAACGGAAGAAATTAAGTCAATTATTAAAAAGGAGATTGAGGGATATAAGTCAGAACTCGATGTCAGCGAGGTTGGTACTGTTATTCAGGTTGGTGACGGTATTGCCAGGATTCATGGTCTCACAAGTGCGATGTCAGGTGAGATGCTTGAGTTTGAGAATGGGGTTCAGGGGATGGTTCTCAACCTTGAAGAAGATTCAATCGGTTGTGCTGTTCTCGGTGATTATCTTTCAATCCAGGAAGGGGATTCTGTTAAGAGATTAAACAGGGTTCTCGCTGTTCCGGTAGGTGAAGAGCTTCTCGGTCGTGTTGTTTCTCCTCTTGGTGAACCTCTCGATGGAAAAGGGCCTATCAATTTAACAAATTTCAGACCTCTTGAGTTTTTAGCTCCAGGTATTGCTGACAGACAGCCGGTTCACGAACCATTACAGACTGGTATTAAATCTATTGACTCAATGACACCAATAGGAAGAGGCCAGAGGGAGCTTATTATCGGTGACAGAAAAACCGGTAAAACAGCTATAGCAGTTGATACAATCATTAACCAGAAAGGTAAAGGGGTTGTATGCGTTTATGTTGCTATAGGTCAGAAAGCATCAACAGTTGCGACAGTTGTTGAGAAACTTCAGGAAACCGGAGCAATGGAATATACAATCGTTGTATCTGCTGCTGCTTCAGATCCTTCACCGGTTCAGTACATAGCTCCATATGCCGGATGTGCAATGGCTGAATACTTTATGTATGATAAAGGTGGCGCAACACTCTGCGTTTATGATGACCTTTCAAAGCAGGCAAATGCTTACAGGGAGCTTTCACTCCTTCTCAGAAGGCCTCCAGGAAGGGAAGCGTATCCCGGAGACATTTTCTACTGTCACTCAAGGCTTCTTGAAAGGGCAGCGAAATTATCAGATGATATGGGCGCTGGTAGCTTAACAGCTCTGCCAATAATTGAAACACAGGCTGGTGAGGTTTCCGCATATATCCCGACCAACGTTATCTCTATTACTGACGGTCAGATATATCTGCTTCCAAACCTTTTTGCATCAGGTGTAAGGCCTGCGGTTGACGTTGGTATCTCTGTATCACGAGTTGGTGGTGCCGCTCAGATTAAAGCGATGAAAAAATATGCCGGTTCATTGAGACTTGACCTCGCTCAGTTCCGTGAACTTGAAGCATTCGCACAGATGGGTACAGAACTCGACCCTGCTACACAGAAACAGCTTGATCGTGGTATGAGACTTGTTGAGATCCTTAAACAGGAGCAGTACGTGCCGATGGATGTTGCTGAACAGGTGGCAATAATATATGCCGGTACTCAGGGTCTTGTTGATAAAGTTCCTGTAAAACAGGTTAGAGATTTTGAAAGAAAATATATCCAGTATTTAAATGATTCACAGAGTAATTTACTGAAAGAGATTCGTGAAACAAAAGAATTAAAAAGTGTTGATGAACTTACAAAAATTACAGCAGAGTTTGTTGATAAGTATCTCGATTCACTAAAATAAAAGTTGAGGATTGAGTTGTGGCTAATCAAAGAGACATTAAGAGAAGAATAAAATCCGTCGGTAATACTAAAAAAATTACCAGTACGATGGAGATGGTAGCTACTTCTAAGATGAAGAAGGTGCAGGAACGCCTGAACCAGTCCAAGCCTTATGAAGTAAAAGTTAATGAGATTATAAAAAATCTCATGGCTGCCGGTTTTTCAACCATTCATCATCCTCTTTTCAGAGAAGTTGCTCAGCCATCGAGATGTCTTATTCTACAGATAACCGGTAACAGGGGACTCTGCGGAAGTTTTAACACAAGAGTAATAGATAAGACTCTCGATTTTAAAGAGCAGCTTGAATCTGAAGGTAAAGAAGCGTTACTCTATGTTATAGGTAAAAAGGCAACATCGTTCTATAATTTTATCAAAATTCCCATGTATAAAATGGGTCTCAATTCTGAAGATAAATTTAATTTTGATGATGCTGCAAAACTTGGAGAAGAATTAACCAAGCTTTTTATAAGCGGAGAAGTTCATGAAGTTTATATTTCATATACCAAAGTTTTCAGTTCAGCAAGTCAGAAGCCTGAGATTGTAAAATTATTACCGATCGCTCCTGATATGGAGATTGATCATGATGTATTGCCGGCAGCTAATATGGATTATATATTCGAACCGAATCCGGCTGATATTTTTTCCTATATACTGCCTCTTTATCTGAAAGTTAAGCTTTTTACCTGTTTCCTTGAATCATCTTACTCAGAACAGTTCGCGAGACGGGTTGCTATGAAAAATGCAACTGACGCAGCTAAAGAAATGATAAAAGAGCTGACTGTTTCTTACAACAGGGCAAGACAGGATAAGATTACGACAGAGATTTCTGAAATTGTAGGGGGAGCAGCAGCTCTCGAATAATAAAAGGTTGATAGAAATTAACGTAATTTAAGGAGTAGTTTTATGAGTGAAAATATCGGGAAAGTTATACAGGTTATAGGCTCTACCCTTGATGCTGAATTTCCTGAAGGCAAACTGCCTGAAATCTATAACGCTCTTATTATTGAAACCGAAGTTATGGGTGAAAAAATAAGACTTGTTACAGAAGTTCAGCAGCACCTTGGGGGAAATAAAGTCAGGGCTGTTGCACTTGCCTCTACAGATGGTATAAAACGAGGGGATAAAATAGTTGATACTGGTGCAGCTATATCAGTTCCTGTAGGGCCGGAAACTCTTGGAAGGATTTTCAATCTTCTGGGTGAGCCGGTTGATAAAAAAGGGCCTGCTAACGCTAAAGAATTCAGGCCAATTCACCAGGCTCCGCCAAAGTTCGAAAACCTCGAACCGAAAACAGAGCAGTTTGAAACTGGTATTAAAGTTATCGACCTCCTTGCACCTTACATTAAAGGTGGAAAAACCGGTCTATTCGGCGGTGCTGGAGTTGGTAAAACAGTTATTATTATGGAACTCATCAACAACGTTGCTCAGCAGCATGGTGGATATTCAGTTTTCGCCGGTGTTGGTGAAAGAACAAGGGAGGGGAATGACCTCTGGCTTGAAATGACTGAGTCAGGCGTTATTAATAAAGCTTGTCTCTGCTATGGTCAGATGAACGAACCACCTGGAGCGAGACTCAGGGTTGCGCTTTCAGCTCTGACAATGTGCGAATATTTCAGGGATATGTCAGGAAGCGATGTTCTTCTTTTCATCGACAATATATTCAGGTTTTCTCAGGCAGGTTCTGAAGTATCAGCTCTGCTCGGCCGTATGCCGTCAGCTGTTGGTTACCAGCCTACACTTGCTACAGAGATGGGTAAACTTCAGGAGAGGATTACATCTACAAAAGGAGGGTCAATTACATCAGTTCAGGCTGTATATGTACCTGCTGACGACTTGACAGACCCTGCTCCTGCTACAGCGTTTATCCACCTTGACGCACAGACAGTTCTTTCACGTCAGATTGCTGAGAAGGGGATTTATCCTGCGGTTGACCCGCTTGAATCTTCATCAAGGCTTCTTGCACCGGAACTTGTAGGTGCTGAACACTATGGTGTAGCTATGGACGTTAAAAGAATTCTTCAGAGATATAAAGACCTTCAGGATATTATCGCAATTCTCGGTATGGATGAACTTGCAGAGGATGATAAACTTCTTGTTCAAAGAGCAAGGAAGATTGAAAGGTTCCTTTCTCAGCCATTCTTCGTTGCTGAGCAGTTTACAGGTATGGCAGGAAAATATGTTAAACTTGAGGATACAGTAAAAAGCTTTAAAGCTGTTATCGCGGGTGAATATGACGAACTTCCTGAGCAGGCTTTCTATATGGTAGGTACAATTGAAGAGGCTGTAGAAAAAGCTAAGAAACTTACAGGAAAATAGCAATGGAACGAGTAATCAATTGCAGCATACTAACTCCTGAAAAACAGATTTATGAAGGTCAAGTAGGTTTTGCTGTCGTTCAGGCTCATGATGGTGAAATGGGTTTTTTATATGGCCATTCACCTCTGATTTCTAAGCTTGGAATAGGTGAAGTCAGGCTGAATAATCCTAAAAGCGTAGATTACCTTGTAATTGAAGGCGGAGTAGTTGAGATTAAGGATAACAGACTGATAGTTTTAGCCGAAAAAGCCTTTAAAAAAAGTGATTTGAGTGCTCAGGAACTTGAAAGCAAACTGAAGGAACTTGATGCTCAGATGGACCAAATGTCTAAATTTTCTGAAGAAAAATTTGAACTGAAGAATGAAAAAGACAAACTGAAAGTCAGACTTAAGGTTGCCAAAAGATAGTATTAACAACTGTGAAATAAATTAAAAAAAGGAATGCAGAATATGCATTCCTTTTTTATTTTTATCATTGAAATATGCCGATAAATAAATGACAGGTATATTCTCAGGTAAAACTGTCTTTTGAAATCAATTTGAAATAATCACTCTAAGACAATTTTTAATATAATGACTGAAAAAATAATAAATAAAAATCTTTCAGAGAAATTAAAGGAAAAAGCAGGGCATAAAATTCCTGAAGATTTCGATTTCAGCTCTATCGGCAGAATTGATTTAAATGAGGCTGAAAAAATCGCTAATGAAGAAATTGTATTCCTGTCAGAAGAGGACCTGATTGACGGTCTTGAAGACTTTGAGCTTATACCTGTAAAATCACCTGAAAAAATTAATCATGAATATATAGAAAAGCATGCGATTAATGATGTTCCAATAAGTGAACTTTTTACTGAAGAATTCCCGAAAGAAGTTAATCCGGATGAAATACTTTTTGAAGATTTCAGCTCCGGGAAAGAAGAACATGAGGAATCACCTGCCGAAGAACCAATTTCCGGATCTGAGGTTTTTGAAGATGAAATAGAGCCTGTTGAGGTAGAAAATATAGAAGAATCAGTTTCTGATGAATCATCTTCTGGAATAAAAGAAGAGAGTTCGCGGAATGAACATTTTGAAGATGAAGCAATAGATGAAAGTGATGAATTTATTATTGGTGATGAATCTGATGTCATTGAACTTGATCTTGATGAAATGATGTCAGAGAAATCACAAAATGATACAATAAGTGATGAATCTGACATCCTGAAAAAGAAAATTAATGAAGGTAATTTTGATAATCAGCTTGATGATATTATAAAAACCGTTAAAAGTGAAGAGGATCATGAATTTATACCGGGAATATATGATGATTCTACTCTTGATAGTAATATAAAATTTATTGATGACAGTTATGTAGAAAAGAAATCGGGTGAATTAACTCCGGTTTTCGAAAGTGATCCTCTCACAGAAAACCTTGTACGAATGATTGATGTTTCTGACGGTAAACTTCAGATAATTGATGACATTGCTGAACCTCATGATAGAATTGAGTATATTCTTGATGATACTAAAATTTATGATGCCGAAAGCCTCGCTCTCCTGTTTAAAGAAGAGAGGTTTATGGATGATTCGGATTTTGATTTTATTGATAATGCCATAATAAGAGACGATTATACAGTCTATATACAGGAGATTGACGAGTACCTTAAATCACGAGAGGCTTTGAGCGGAAGTGAAGTTTATGAGATACTTGGCCTTCTGCCAGAAGAAATCCAGGACATTGATGAAAAACTGTTTGGTGAGTATTATAAAGAACTTGATGATGAGTATGAACTTGAATTTATCAGTCCGGAGTTAAGTTTTTTTGACCGGGGTTTTGTAAAGAAAAAGGAGTTAAGTTATTTTATTAAAGATGCGGGCAGCTTTTTTGATGATGAAAAGAAATCTATTGAAGATGATATTACTTCAGAATCAGCGATTATATTTGAAGAAGATATTGATGAAATAAAAAGACTCCTTGATGAGTCTTATGTTGATTTAAAGGAAGAGGAAACCGGTTCTGATTTACTTGAAATTCAGGAGATCACTGAAATTCATGAAATACAGGAAGCTGAAGCAAGAGAGAAAGAATTACCGGAAATTATAGATATTACAGACAGAATAATTATTCTTGAAGATAAATACGAAATAGAAAGAATAACTGCAGAATTTCCTGAAAAGCGTGATGAATTAGTAAAACTTTTATCTTATCTTGACGGACTTCTTGAAAAACTCCCCGAGGAGTCTATCAGGAAATTTGCCGAGTCTGAATATTTTGATCTTTATGCAAAGGTTTTAAAAGAGATAGGTAAGTGAATATGGGCTTACTGGAAAGAGCATTAAAATATAAAAAGCAGCTGAATGAAACAGGGAGAGAAACCCTTATTGATAGAATAAAGGGGCCTGCGGAATCAGGATTTAATGAAAGAGCGAATTCTGAAACAGTGGGTTCTAATGAAATTGATGACTATACACTCCCTTCAATAGATGAAATAACATCCCGGGATAGTTCTGCAGATTTTGATGATTTCATTGAATTGCCTGAAAACCAGCCTATTGACCTCCCCGCGGCGGACGTAAACAATATTGAGAATTCTGATTTAGAACAGGAAATTGAATATTCGTCTGATGAAGAAATAGTATTGGGGGATGATTTTAACTCCTTTCAACAATCAGAAAATAAAGATAATGATAAGATTCTATATTCTGAAGATGAAGATATAATTATTTCAGACTCAGAACAAAAGAATGATAAGGTTATTGCAGACTCAGATATAGAAGATTCAAACCCCGGAAATATTTTAAATGATGTAAATACTGTTCCGGATGATGACGGGCAATTGTATCATATGCCTGAGTTCAACGATTATGCCGTTTTGTATGAAATGTTGAAAGAGTTTACAAGTGTTGATACGATAGAGGAGATATTCGGCACTGTCATCTTTTCAATTATGGGGCAGCTCGGCGTGACTTCAGTTTCGATACTTTCCCCGTCTGAAGCGGATTCCGGCAAGTGGATTATTACTGAATCAACAGGAATTAAAATACCTGAAGAAATTTCCTGGGAGGTTTCTAATGGTATCCTTGAAATTCTTAACAGCTATAGGGGAGTAATTGATGTTGAGGATCTCAAAAATGATATGAGTCTGAGAGATGATTATTATCGATTCATATCTGTTAATGCGAGGCTGATTACACCGGTCGTTTATTCGGATAATCTCACTGCAGTTATTCTTGTGGGTGAAAAGATCGATTCAGCTGAGTTTACCTCATCTGAAGTGGAGTTTCTCCATTCATTATCAGAGGCAGTATCTTCTGCTATAGAATCAAAAATTATTTACGAAAAGGCAAATACTGAACTGCTTGGCCTGCGGATTGAAAAAGAAATACTCTGGGATGTAGATATATTTCAAAATTCAATTCTCTCTGCAGGCTCTGTTGCTGAACTCGAAGATATTATAAGAAAAAATTTCTATTCTCTTGGTATTGAGACTTATACTATTTTTCTGGAAGAGGATAATTCCGGTGATTTTTATCCCGCATATTTTGAAAGTGAGGATTATCTTGAATTTTCTGATTCCGGTTTCAGAGTTAGTAGAGATAACAGGCTTGTGGGATTTCTGCAGAATAAAAAATCTTCGATTATACTGGATAATTTTGCTGAATCGAATGTTATTGTTGAAACTTTTGGCAGAAACCGTGTCGAGAATATGAGCATTTTTATATCTTACCCATTTATTTTTTCAGGAAAACTATCCGGTTTTATATCAATTTATAAAATAAATCCTGCGGTTGAGATTATAGATGTAGATATACGCCTTCAAAGGATTGTTCGATTTATTTTTCCATATATATACAGGTTTAAAGCCATTGATCCTGAAAGAAACAGATACAATGATCTTACCGGGGGCTTTTATTCGAGGTTTGAAAAGGAGTTGAAGCGCGCGTCTGATATGGGTATCCCTGTTGCTGTTATATCTCTATCAATTAAAAATTACAAAAGGTATTTTGAGCGCTTCGGTAAAATAGAAATGTTCAAGATGTTTGAATCAATTTCAGATATTATTAAAGAGAAATTATCTATAGGGGATTTTTCAGTCAGGGTAGATAGACATCAATTTATTATAGTTTTTCCGGGGAAAGATAAGAAGTATACTGCGACATTTACCGCAATATTAAAAAATGAAATTATTAACAGGTTTAATACATCTGAATTCAGGCTTCTTGTTGTGTTTATTTCAGCAGTTTTCCCCGAAGATGGAAAAGATATCTTTTCACTTCTGGAAATCATAGATTAAATGGTTCTCAATGCTTGATTTATCTGACTTTCTATATATCGACTCAGCTGACTGTAGAGTAGGAATTGATCGAAATGAGATCAGCCCGATTATTTCAAACCTGTTACACGGTAAAATAAAAAAAGAATATATAGAAGCATCTACGCCTTCAGTGGAAGTTAAACTCTCTCCATTCTATATTTCAAAAAAATTAGTTACTGTGCACGAATTCAATGAATTTGTAGAAGCAACATCATATTTGACTGAATCAGAGAGGGAGGGATGGGGTTGGGTATGGGAGACCTCATGGGAAAAAAGAAATGGTGTTTCATGGCGAAATCCATTTGGTAGTGATCCGGGTAAATTATATTTTGATAATGCTGCCAAATTTCCTGTAATGCAGGTGAGTTGGAATGATGCAGTAGCTTATACTGAATGGAAATCAGTAACTGAGAAAAAAAATGTGAAGCTCCCTTCTGAAGTCCAATGGGAAATTTTTGCAGAGAAAACAGGTGTGAAATCAATTTCAGAATCATTGCTTTCAGGGACGGATAGTAACGTTATATGCAGCTCCATGGATTTTTTTTCAGCTTTAGAAAGGAAACTTGAATCATCCCTTTATAATGTTGGTTTACTTTGGGAATGGACTCTTGACTGGTATGCCGGGTATTCACCGGAAGTTTCGATAAAGGATTTTGGAAATATATATAAAGTTTTACGAGGCGGGTCTTTGCTAAGTGACGAGATCCAAAAAGCAAAAGAATTCAGATTCAGAAGATGCCCCACCGCGCGTAGCCCCTATTATGGCTTTAGAATAGTGTTAATGACTGATTAAAAACTGTAAATATTTCAAAAAATGTAAAAAATTTTAGCTTTTTAAGTCCGGTCGGACGGTTTTTATTGACTTTTTTGAAATCCTTTAATTTAATTGTTCATATAAATATAACACAATTCCGGATATGCTAATGGCGTTCCAAAAAGGAGGGATGATGAGAAAGTCAGTTTTTATGGTACTAATAACTTCATTTTTATGTCTTCCAGCAATGGTTTTTGCTGCTGGAGATACATCAAAATGTGATACAAAATACCCTATTGTTCTTGCACATGGTATGGGTGCTCAGGCACAAATAGTTAATATTGTTGATTACTGGTGGGGTATAGAGGATGCTCTTGAAGATGAGGGAGCAGACGTTTATATAACTTCTGTAAATGGCATGGATTCAACAGCAAACAAAGCCGCTTCTTTTAAAAAACAGTTTCTTGATATACTTGCAATATCAGGGAAAGCAAAGGCAAATATTATAGGGCATTCTCATGGTACAATCTATACAAGGTTTGCTATAACCAATCTCGGGCTTGCTCAGAAAGTTGCTTCTTATACAGGTTTATCAGGTCCGCATAGGGGGAGCTCGGTAGCTGATTTTATTTTTAAAATTGTCCCCAATCAGGGATGGAATCTTGTTGGTGATACACTTGATATAGTTTATACTTTTATTTTTGGTGATGATGATCCGAATTCACTTGAAAACGGATGGGAAATGACAAGACCATATATGCAGAATGTTTTTAATCCTAACTGCCCGGATGTTTCTGGCTTATACTATCAAAGCTATACATCAAAAATAAGATATGCCTCAAACAGTATTATTCTTGGAGTGCCATGGCTTATCTGCCTTGCGTATGAAGGTGATAATGACGGACTTGTTTCAGTTTCTTCAGCAAAATGGGGAAATTTCAGAGGCGTTATTGAAGGCGCATGGTGGAGCGGCGGTGTTGATCATCTCAACATAGTTAATCAGTTTTTTGGAATTACTCCGGGATTTGATGCACCGGAATTCTATATAGACATGGTCAGTGATCTGAAAGATAAAGGTTTTTAAATATTTGATATATTGATAGATTTAAACCGGGCTGCGGGATTCTGCGGTCCGGTTTTTTAATTAAAGGAGAAATATGCCATTAATTACTTTTAAAAGGATTATCATTACTGCAGTTGTATTAGCTGGATTCGCAATTATTATCAACATTTTATCAGACATAATAAGTAATGGAGAGGACGAGTATATTTCAAAAAATTATGAAAATATACAGTATAAAGATGTTAAAGAATATCTTGCTAAAGTTAATTTCAGCACAGGAAATAATAGCGATTTATTCAGAAACAGTGCTGTTAATAAGTATACACTGAAGTTTTTTAAGTACATGCAGGAAAAATTTAAAACAATGAATTTTGATGAGCATGTCGAAGCAGTGCGCCAATATCTTTATTCTGCCATGGATAGCAGAGAGGCTGATGAATTGTTTGAACTCTATAAAAAATATTTAGAATATGAGAAAAGGGTGGCAATTGAGTTAAATAATGCCGGTGAACTTAATACAACGGGCGACATGCTTAGAGTTTTAAGAAAAATGAAATCTCTGCAGTATGAATTTTTTGGTGATAAAAATGCTGAAATAATCTTTGGGGCTATGATGAAAGCACGGGAATACCCGATCCGCAGGGGAGGAATTGTTAATGATGATAGCCTGTATGCTTCTGAAAAACAGAAACTTCTGGAAAAATTGAATTCAGACATGTGGGGTAATGAAGGCACCGTGGTTGAAAAAGCACGAAAGCCTTATGTTGCATATACAGAAACTCTGACAATTTATTCAAAAGATATGTCAGAAATGAGTGAAAAACAGAAACAGGATAAATTAACTGAAATAAGAAAAAGTATATTCCCGCCTGATGTGGTACTCAGGCTTGAAGCAGTTGATGTTAAGATTGAAGCTGAAAAAGAGAGAGATGCTCAATATCAGGAAGACTATAATGATATAATGAATAGAAACGATATCTCATCAGATGAAAAAAATTATAAAATAAAAGAATTACAGAATAAAATTTACGGTGAAGATGCTGAATCGATAAGAAGAATAGAAAATATTATAAGGAATAGCGAGGAATTAAAAAAGAATTATAACGTAAATTAATATTTTTGTTTGTCTATCTCGCGTGTTACAATCGTAATGAGAAGAAATAATATTGCCACTATAATAATCCAATCTCCTGTTTTCGAGTAAAAGGATCTTTTTGCAATTACCGGGAGACTCCCGTAAGCCGTATTACGGGTGTTTAACGGAATTATAGAGACTGCCTCTCCGGCAGGTGTAACGGCAAATGATATCCCACTGTTCGAAGAGCGTATAATACTTATTCTGTTTTCAATAGCGCGGGAAATGACAGCATATTTCTGAAGATAGGGAACGCTGCTATTGCCGAACCATGAATCATTCGCCACATTAACCAGGAGAGCGGCGCCTGAACGTGACTGCTTTCTTATTACTGAAGGATAAATTGATTCAAAGCATATACTGAATCCTGTTAATATTTTCCCTGTTTTATATACACTTTTTGTATCACCCCGGGAGAATTTGGCAGGTGAATTTAAAAAAGCTCCGCCACTGGTTCCGAAAAAGGAACGTTCGGAATAAGGGAATAAAATTTTTTTATCATAAATATATTCGAGTTTTTGTTTTTTCATGACAAAGATCGAGTTATATGTATTGTCATCATTATCTCTGCGTATTCCTCCGCTAATAAAAAAACCTGAATCATTAAGATTAGCTGATATTCCGGACATTATTTCAAAATTAGTTTTATCAGAGGAATTCAGGACAGTCTCCGGCCATACTGTAAAATCTGAATCCGATATTTTTTTTTCTGTTAATTGAATATATGACTGATATCTCGACGCACTTGTAGATTCATTCCATCTATCTATTGATTCGGTATTACCCTGGATTATGAGGTATTTGATTTTTTCATAATTATGAAATGAAGCTATAACATTATTTTTTTTAAAAATGCCGTAAGTGAAAACTGAAATTATTATTATAAGCAGAAGAATGATGTTGTAAGAAAAACTTTTAAGAAATAAAAGTTTTCTTAGTTTTGATTTTAAAGCTGATGCATCTGCTTCTATTTTTGAAACATTATTAAGAAGTACATGCTGTCTGATTATAATTATGAGTTCAGTAATGGTAGTGTTAATCAGAATTATTAAAAAAGTTATTCCGTATATTCCTGTTATATCAGCAATCTGGATAAATGGTGTATATACCTGGGTATAACCTGCAAATCCCCATGGAAGCATAAATGAAGATAATTCTTTGAAATAATCAATAATTATCCAGGCTGAAGCCGGGAATAACGCACGCTGGTAAGTGTGTTTTGTGTTTATCCATCTAAGTGAAATCGCATATATACAATAGATTATAACATTCGGTAATATAACTGTGCAGATTATAAGAAAGACCGGAAGTAAAGGGTTGTCCGGGGAACCAGTCATAATTGAATGATAGAGGGGTTTGCTGAAATAAATCGATATCAGCAGTCCGAATAGAGCTCCTGATGCCGCTGTTTTTTTTATTTCTGTCTGGAGCGCAATTGAAGTAAACCATGGAACAAACGATATAAAAGCAATATAGGCTGAAATATTGAAAGGAAATGATGCAATAAAAAGTAGAGCTGTTAATAAAGGATAAAGAAGAAACATTAACCTACCAGAGGTATTTGATCGGATTAAGCGTTACTCCATGACGATAAACTGTATAGTGAAGGTGGTTCCCTGTAGATCTCCCCGTAGAGCCAACAGCTGCAATAACATCCCCCTGTTTTACCCACTGTCCCTGTTTGGCAAATATTTTTGAGCAGTGAGCATAGAATGTGGTATATCCGTCATAATGCTGAATAATAACAGTATAACCGAAGCCCTCCTTCCATCCTGTAAAAAAGACCATACCATCTCTTGCTGATCTTATAGGTGTACCGTGATGCGTAGCAATATCAACACCATTGTGGAATTCGTAACCTTCACCATAAAAAGGGTTTATTCTTTCGCCGAACATAGATGTAAAGAAACCTGTATCAACTGGATCAATAAATGCCATTTTATAGTTGTATATTTTCTCAATACTATCGTTGACAATTCTTGGTCTTGCATTATCAAAAAAAACAATCCTTATATCATCCGGTGATATTAATCTGAATATACCCGGTTTATAGTCTCCATTGATTTTACCGTTATTTCCGATCAATTTACTCATGCGTGATACATCTCTATAATCATCAAATGCGAAAAGTGTACCGTTTTTTGAAGGAATAATGATTGTCTGTCCGGGTTTGAGTTCAAGTTCTTTCAGGTGAGGATTAGCTGAAATTAAAGTGTCAATGGATATTCCGGTAGTTCTTTTTATAGACCAGAGTGATTCGTGCCCGTTAACTGTATATGTCCGTAATTGAACACCGGGGTTATAAGGGTATTTATTTATAAAATCTATATATTCCTTTTCCGAAATAAATATTGGAAAGCCGTTTTTTGTAATGTAGGAGTCGCGGCTAACATATACTTTTTTTAAAAAAAGGTAAGAGATGGTATTGCCTGAAAATATTACAAGAAGAGTGAATATAAACGCACCGATTATATATCGCTTATACATATCCAGCTGGTACATTGTCGGCATTGTCATGAAGTTTTTTCCAGCTCCTTTGCTCTATTAAATGCAGATTCTACAGCATCAATAATGATCCCGTTGAATCCGGCTTTTTCAAGTGAATGCAAGGCTTGAATGGTGGTACCACCGGGTGAAGCAACTTTATCTCTCAACATAATCGGATTTTCCATTTTGTCAAGAAACATTTTTGCCGAACCGAATATTGTCTGACCGGCAAGAAGCAGTGCGTTGTCCCTGGTTAATCCCATTTTAACTCCGGCATCAGCAAGTGCCTGTATAAATGTAAAGACATAGGCGGGGCCGCTTCCTGAGATTGCGGTTACAGCATTCATGTGCTTTTCTTCCATTAGTAAAACCCGGCCGGTATTTTCGAGTATACGCATAACGGTTGTTGTTTCTTCATTTGTAACATTATCTGCTGCTGAGATTACAGTCATTCCGCAACCGGATAAAGCGGGAGTATTCGGCATAGCCCGAATGAGCTTTTTTGTTCCGGTGATTTTTTGCAGTGTTTCAAGTTTTACACCTGCGGCAACAGAAAGTATAATGCCGGAGTAATCAGTTAATCTTTGAGCAACTTTTAGTGTTATATCCGGTTTAACGGAGATTATTATAAGATCGGAACCGGTAATAAGATCTTCAATACTATCGGCGATTCTGATCCCTGTTTTATCAGCAATGCCTTTAAGCTTATCACTGTCAGTATCGTATGCTTTTATTAATGCAGGGGAGATCCCTTTGCTTATGCCGGTTATAATAGCGCATCCCATATTTCCTGTGCCGATTATTCCGATCCTGAAATCAGATTTCATTGATTGTAACTCCTTTTCCCGAAAATTGCTGTTCCTATTCTAAGCATTGTCGCCCCCTGTTCAACTGCCATAAGATAATCACCTGACATCCCCATTGAAAGCTCTTTGAGATTAAGTGAAAGAGCTTTGTTGATGCTGATGAGTGTATCGGCTGTTTCTTTAAATGACTTTGCTGTTAATCTGCTGTCTTCAGTTAGTGGGCCTATTGACATTACTCCTTCAAGTTTAAGGTTTTTCAGGGTTGTTATATATTCAGCCAGTTTTATAGCATCATCAGGCGCTATACCGCTTTTTGTTTTTTCATCTGAAGTTTTTATTTGTATGAGTACACTCTGAATTTTATTAATTTTAAAAGCTTCATTATTGATTTTAAGAGCAGTTTCATTTTTATCTATTGAATGAATCATGTCGAAAAGTTTTACAGCATCTTTTGCTTTATTTGTCTGAAGGTGACCGAGCATGTGAAAACTGAAATTACCATTCAGGTGGAGCAGTTTTTCTTTAGCTTCCTGTACTTTGTTTTCTCCGAAAATAATTATTCCTGAATCAATAGCTTCCTGAATATCCTCGAATGGAAAAGTTTTGGAAACTGAAATGATGTTGATACTTGCAGGATCCCGCCCGATTTTAAGGGCTTTGGTATCAATTTGTTCCCTAATTCTTTTGTAATTATCAATTATGGTCATATAAGTTACGGTTATTTACATCAAAATGATTATGTCTTAAAAAAAATATCAAATTATTTATAGTAAAATAAATAAGAATTCATGACAGAGTCAACTTGAATTTTTAAATAAAAAGTTTCAGTTTTTACATTTGATTTTTTATGAAATTTATAAAAGACAATGTTTCTGTATCAAATGGGTTTAATTTATGTGCCTTTTCTGCGGCCTTAAGAGAACTTTTTAAACTGCCTGTTTCGTATTCTATCTGCGCGATGTTTAACCATATTGCATGGTAGGATGGAACTATTTCTGCCGCTTTTTTTAATAATTTAATTGCCTCTAAAGGTGAGGGCGCAGTTAAAACTTCTGCTGCTTTAAGGTATCCCCATATATTATCAGGATGTTTCTCGATGACTTTTCTGTAGAGCCGGACAGCTTTGTTTGTATCACCTTTCTCGAAGTAATAGTCCCCTTCAAGAATGTCTGTAAGCCAGAATCCGCCGTTTTCATTTTTTCTGTGATGAGCAAAATCTTTGGTGCTGTAATTTGCTTTGGCTGATACCTTCATGCTTTCCCGGAGAATTCTTTTTATCCATTTTTCTGAAGTTTTCCTGTCAGTGATGTAGAGTCCGCTGTCATTTTTTTCTTTCCATATTGAATCATTTATTCTGCCTTTTTTACGGGCATTATTATAGAGAGCGGTACCGGGATAATATGCAACAGGCGAAACTATTGAATCATGGGGGAGTGATTCGTGAAGCAGAGATATTGTTCTGTTTATATCATTCTCATCTTCACCCTCCATTCCTGCCATGAGGTAAAAAGAGAGATAAACACCGGATTTTCTTGTAGCTTCAGAGGCACGTTTAATTTTTTCCAGTGAAGTTGATTTTTCGTAAAGCTTAAGAATTTTTTCTGATCCTGATTCAATTCCGAATTGAATATGTTCAAGACCGCAGCTCTTCATTGCAGAGAGCATTTCGGGATCTATTGTGTCAACTCTTGCCTGGCAGTTCCACATCATATATATTCCGCTTTCATTAAGGAGTCTGCAGAATTCAATAACACGTTTTTTATTCAGTGTAAAGTTATCGTCCCTGATTGAGAAATAGATTATTCCGAATTTTTTCTGAATTGACTTAAGTTCTTCAATGATGTTTTCAGGACTGCGGTATGTAACTTTTCTTTCCCAGAAATGTGGTGATGAACAGTATGTACATGTTGATGGGCATCCGCGTGTTGTGATAACATACCTGAACTGTTCATGGGGATTAACTCCGATCATTTTACCGGAGAAAGCTGAGGCGCCGGGCAGGGAGTCCAGGTCAGGGATTCGCTCTTCCTTCAAAACTGATCCTTTAACGAATTTATCAGGGGATGATAGAATTTTACTGACTGCAATTTCCCCTTCCCCCTGTACAATAAAGTCAATCTCCGGACAGAGGGAAAGCATCTGCCCCGGAAGAAATGTAGGGTGCTGCCCGCCGGCGATAATTATTAAATCTGTTTTTCTTTTTTTAAGCTCTTTTATGAATTTCAGCGATTCATGGCGGTTAAAAGAAAAAATTGAAACTGTAACAGCATCAGGTTTTTCCCGGAGAACGATCTCCGCTCCTTTTACTGCGCCGTATTCAGACAGGTTTGCAAGAGTAACTGCGTGCCCCTCTCTCTCAAGAAATGATGCTATTGAAGGGACCCCGGATGGCATTAAGGATATAAAGTAATCATCCCTGTCTTTATATTCGCATAGATATATGCAGACAACTTTCATCTGCATTCGCTGTTGATTGAATTTACATAAACCGGCGCGAGATGTCCGACATGCTCAACTCCCCTGAAAGAGAGTTCTGTCCAGAACTCAGATTGCATGTTTCTGTAAAGAGTATTCCAGTCTTTGAGGAACTGCTTTGATAAAGGGATGTACGACCAGTGCCATTTTTCTTCTTTATATCCTGTATCGCGGTCTGCGGTGTAGGGCTGATAAAATCCGTATTTAGATGCATTCTTTAAAAGCCATTGATAGATTATCTTCCCATCACCCTTGCCGTAATATTCATTGTTCAAACTGTTTATGTCAAAATCTGTACCCCAGTGATGACGTGATGTGCCAGGCATTGATGAATATTGAAGTATAAGCTCACCTTTTTTCAGGGGATCATTTATTAAATTGATCGATGAAATTCCGGTTATCTTCCTTTTCCCTGTCCATTTCTCTTCCCATATTCTTTTCTGTGAGTTGAAATTTCTCGTTGCACTGATTACTGAAATTTTTATTCCGGGATGCTCCTTGCGGAAATTTTTAAGCATAAGTGAGAGGCTCTCAGCTGTTTCTTTTCGCAGATATTGACCTTTTCTCGATACAGGGATGTCCGTTTTATCAAGATTGATGAACCGGGGATGGCGGGCTGGATCAAATTTGCCCGTTACATAATTAAAAACAGGAATCATGTAGATTCCTGTTTCTTCTGACTTTGATATTCCGCTTATACAAAGCAGAAATATAACTGTTAAAATAATGCTGCGTTTTACTGACTGCAATAGAGGCCTGTATGAGTTTTCTTATCAATGTTCCATCTGGCTTGTTGCAGGTGGATATATACCTTTTTTTCTTCTGTAAATGGCTATACCGAACCTGATGCAACCCGACACACACACAAAACCGACAATAACGCTTGCAATCACAATAAAATTTCTCACCAGGAGGTGATATTCCAGCATAAAATCCATGATTGCTCTATCCATTGGAGACTCCTTGAAAGATGGATTGTTTTTTTTTGAAATTATCATTAATGTTAATAATGTCAATATAAATTCAAACAATTTTAAATAAAAAAACCCTTCAGGCAGGGTTAAAATTTCCCCTGAATACATGTAATGATGAATAAAGCACTTTTTTTAATCAGAAAAAATTAAGTAATAAATACTGCTTATAGTTTTTTAAATATTTATAAAAAATTAATTCAGTTTCATACTATTTTAGTATCATTTGATTAAGGTTAGTTATTCAGGGTAATGGGGAGTAAAACAGGTAATTTCGTGAGGTTGTATGATGAAAATAGGCTTAACTATGTCGATTGAACAGAAAGGAACAGTGAAAGAATATTCAATCCCTTCAGATTATATAGATGCAGTTTATGAAAGCGGAGCTATTCCAGTTCTGATACCTCCTTTAGAAAATATTGCGATAATTGATCATATTCTCTCCGGTCTTGACGGTATTATAATTACAGGCGGGGATGATATTTCACCTGCGTTATACGGTGAACAAAATACCGGGCAGTCTCTTAAAACTTCATTAGTCAGGGATGAGGCTGAAAAATATATCCTGGGTAAAGTGCTTGAATCGGGAAACCCGATACTGGGTATATGCAGGGGTTTTCAGCTAATAAATGTTTATTTCGGGGGGAAGCTTTATCAGGATCTGGAAACCCAGTTCAGAGTAGGAATAAATCACAGGAATCAGTTTATGAATCCGGAAGAGCTTCATCATGAGGTAAGAATTGAGGATGGGACAATGCTTTTCGAAATAATCCGAAGCGAAAGATGTATGGTTAATTCCCGTCATCATCAGGGAGTCAGGGAACCTGGAGATGGACTTATACCTGTGGCATTTGCAAGTGATGGTTTAATTGAGGCTGTGGAGAATTCTGAAATGAATATCGTTGCTGTTCAATGGCACCCGGAAAATCTTTTCAGGCGTGGTGGAAAGTATGGATCAATCTTCAGTGATCTGATTATTCGTTGTGAAAAAAAGAAAGCAGGGAATTGAAATCGTGTTGTTTTTTCACGATCATTGCTGATATCCTGATAGATTATAACTTATATAAGCAGGTTTATACTAATGGAATCTCCGGTTTTAACTTGTCTTGCCTGCTGCTCTGCGAAGACCTTTCGCTTTAATGAGCTTCAGGAATACTTTATAGAAAATCACAGGGCGGTTTTTTATAAAGATGCGCTCCATGTCACTAAGGAAAATGGAGATATTTTTATTTTCGGTTATGGAGTAGTCGTATTCTGGAATATTTCAAGAGATCAGAGTCTTCGTGTTCTTGACGATATTAAAAGGTTTAAAAATGATCCTCTCGAAAACATGCTTACTGATGGATTTACATTTTCTGACAGTGAATCCCAGATGAGAATACATGAGGATCATATATATCTTCAGTCAGCAGAAATTATGGAAAAACTCGCTGTATCGCATGGAATTGCACAGTCTCTGAAACTCTCTGAGCTTGAATCATACGCGTGGGAAACAATAGATGCTGTTTCACATATCCCCCACAATATTGCAGAAACCGGAAGAAGCAGGCTTACAAGAAGGGAAATCGCGAAGATTAGAGGGAAGCTCTTCCTGGCTGATATGGACATTAATCTTAATTATGATCTTCTTGATACTCCTGAGTTTTTCTGGGAGTATCCCGAGGTGGAGACTTTTTATGAAACAACAGTTAAGTACCTCGATGTTAAGCCGCGCATAGATATACTGGATAAAAAACTCACTGTTATACGTGAGATTTTTAATATGCTGGCCGATGAACAGAATCATAAACATTCAGCCGTGCTTGAATGGATTATTATATGGCTTATTGCAATAGAGATTATACTCTTTATTATAAATGAATTGAAATGAGTTCTATAAGAAAAGAACAACTGAAAATTTATCCCGCGAAGAGGATTGTTGATATTCATCCGCAGCCGGATGATACATCATGCGGGCCTACATGTCTCCACGCGGTATATAATTTTTTTGATGATGAAATATCTCTCAGTGATGTAATAAGCGGTGTAAAATCACTCACGGAAGGCGGGACTCTCGCTGTAAATCTTGGCATACATGCCCTGGAAAGAGGTTATTCAGCGAGACTGTATACTCTTAACCTGCATGTCTTTGATCCTACATGGTTTGAACTTTCCATTGATAAGATGACAGCGAAGATGAAAAAGAGAGCTGAAGCTAAAGGGGATCCCAAGCTGAGTTTCGCTATCGAGAGCTATCTTGAATTTCTCAATCTTGGCGGGGAGATACACTTCAGGGATTTCTCAACCGGTCTCTTGAAAAAATTTCTTTTCAGAAATGTTCCTGTGATATCCGGGTTAAGTTCAACCTTCCTTTACAGGTCTAAAAGGGAGATCGGAATTCTGAATAAAGAAGATGATGTGCTTGGAGACCCGGCAGGCCATTTTGTTATTCTTGTCAGATATGACAGGCTTAAAAAAAGGGTACTCCTTGCAGATCCTTTCAAGAAGAATCCCATTGCCGGTGAGCAGTATTACTATGTAAGCGCGAACAGGCTTCTCAATTCCATACTTCTCGGCATTGTTACCTATGACGCGAACCTGCTTATCATTGAACCGCGGGCAGGTTAGGGGCGGAATCTGATGTCTAATTATATCGTTGTTAATAATGTTAAAAAATGGCAGTTTAACATCCCGGGGGTGGAGGTTATCTCTGCAAGAGACTATCTTCTTAAAAGTGATTTTATCCGTAAGAGAGGAATCAGAATTTTTAACTTATGTAAAACATATAAGTATCAATCCATCGGCTATTATGTTTCTCTCATAGCGCTCGCAAGGGGGCATAAAACATTTCCGGATATTAATACTATTCAGGATTTAAAGGCTCCACAGGTAATAAGGGTAATTGCGGAAGATATTGACAGTATAATTCAGCGCAGCCTGACACATATACAATCAGATTCGTTTATGCTGAGTATTTATTTCGGCAGGAATGTCTCAAAAAAATATGACTGGCTAAGCTCGCAGATTTATAAACTTTTCCAGGCACCGCTTCTTAGAGTGTATTTCTCTAAAAGAGCTGATAAATGGAAAATTCAGAATATTCAGCTTCTTTCCACAAAGGAGATCCCTGAAGAACACCATGATTATGTAATCCGGTTTGCCACGGAATATTTCTCAAGGAAGATTCACGGATTGAAAAGAAAACCTCCCGCTCCTTACGATCTTGCGATACTGCTGAATTCCTCAGAGCATACGCCACCTTCAAATAAAAAAGCCATTGAAAAATTCATAAGGGCGGGCGAGAAGTCGGGCTTTAATATTGAAATTATAGGTAAAGATGATATGCACCGGCTTCCGGAGTTCGATGCGCTTTTTATACGGGAGACAACTTCAGTAAATCATCACACTTACAGGTTCGCGCAAAGAGCATCCGCCGAAGGTCTTATTGTTATTGATGATCCAGAATCAATTATTAAATGTACAAATAAAGTTTATCTGGCTGAACTTCTTAAACATTACCAGATCCCTGCACCTGGAACTGTTGTAGTAAGCAGAGAGACTGTTGAACAAAGTATAAGCGGGATGGAATTTCCGCTTATACTCAAGAAGCCGGACAGCTCTTATTCACAGGGAGTTATTAAGGTGGATAATTTTCAGGATTATCACGAGGTGATCTACTCACTCCTGGATAAATCGGAACTTGTTATTATTCAGGAGTTTATACCCACTGATTATGACTGGAGGATCGGAATACTGGACGGAAAACCGTTATATGCCTGCAGATATTACATGGCGGAGAATCACTGGCAGGTTATTAACTGGAATCAAAAGCGGAAGTCTCCGAAGCATATGGGTGATAGCGAGACTCTAAGTGTTGAGGATGTGCCTCTGAATGTAATTAATACGGCGGTCAAAGCTGCAAAGCATATCGGGACCGGACTTTATGGTGTTGATCTTAAAGTTCCCGGGAAGAAGTGTTATGTTATTGAAGTGAACGATAATCCGAGTATTGACAGCGGGCTTGAGGATGCTGTGCTTAAAGAAAAGCTGTATTGTAAAATTATGAATGTTTTTTTTGACAGAGTGAAGCGCATTAAAGAGAATCACCATTAGATGGCAGTTCTCTTTAATGTAGAGTTTTATTTAACCGCCGGGAGATTGTCGGTTCTGTCTCCGGCAATTATAGGGTTAAACCACTGGAAGTTCTGAGTTGCCCTGCATTTGAAGATGTTATAAAAACTCCTGTCACGATAGAAGTATACGCCGCATCCCATCTGCAGAGCGGATTTCGAGAGAATATTTTTTCTATGGCCGGAAGAATTCATCCATTGAGTGAGAAGAGATTCCGCAAGAGAAAGATATGTATGGCTCTCCAGAAGCGGGCCGTTAGCGCTGTAGCTGAATTCACCATTTTTAACATTTCTCGGGTATAATGGAGCGCCAGGCCTGTAATTGATTCCAAAGCCCTCAGCGATATTTTCTGCAATTGAAGGATTGGTAATACCGGCCAGTTTTCCCCGTGATGAAGGGTCTCTTCTGTTGTTGTCCCTGCTGTTTGTGTGAGAAAAGAAATTCTTTTCGACCATAAGCTTTGAGTGATGCCAGGCGGCAATTTCAAGCTCCTGCGAGTATTCAAGTGGTGAGAGACCGTTTTTTACCCGGATTTCATTGGTCATGAAAAAAATTGCAGCATTAGCAAGGGGGTAATCTATATTTTCAGGATCAATCTTCTGCTGCATGAGAGGATTGTTCCTGAAGTTTTTATAATCAGTTGTGGAGTAGCCTGAATACTCCCACCCTGCATAAAGAGCACCTGTTAAAAAAAGGAGCAATGAGGCAACGAAAGTTTTTTTCATAAATTTCCCCCTGAACTACTATATAATAATCAGAATCCTCAATTCAGGCAATTACTTTGCCATATATTTTTTCTTCTGATTATCATCAAGTTTTTCAATAGCATAGCGCAGCATGGTGCGCGGCATGACTTTACAGTATCTGTCGAGAAAACCTGTCAGTACAGTTAAATCTTTTTTACCGGCTTCACGCAGCATCCACCCTGTAGCCTTGTGAATCAGGTCGTGCTTATGGTTCATCAGCTTTTCACAAAGGGACAAGGTGTCTTTGAAATCCATATTTTTTATAAAATGGTGTGTGCTGATTACGGCAATCCTCTGTTCCCATATGGAGCTGCTCTCCGCAAGTTTATAAAGTACTGCTCTGTCTTTATCCATGAGATAGTGGCCAAGTATTTTATCCGCTGTAAGATCAACAAGATCCCAGTTATTTATCATTTTAGTATTCGAAAGGTAAAAGTCGGCAATCATTTTCCTTTTAACCGGATCACCTTTTGAATATTGCTGCACCAGGATAAGGAGAGCAGTGAGCCTGCATTCATGCACAGGCTCACAAAGGAGTTTTTTGATGTCATCATTAGTGGCATTAAAATGTTTTTTGGCTATCTCTCTCTGTACAGGAACAGTTATGCCCCAGAAGATGTCACCTTCTCCGTATTCACCTTTACCTGTTTTAAAGAACCTTGCCAGATCAACAGCCTTCACTGGATTTGCAGCGTTTTTAAGGTCAGATTTAATCTGCTTATATCCGGGCATTGCTTTACTTCACCATTTCATCAATTATTTCTTTAACGCTTTTAATATCTTTTATCAGCGCGCTTACTTCACCGGCACCTGCGGGGACAAGATCAAATTCAGCAGAGTTCCATGCTTTTGATGCGTTGGCGAGCCTGAATTCTTTTTTAATATCAAAGCCCGGTGATTGTATCCTGGCACGGAGTTCCGGTGTAATAATGGCTCTCATCATCATGTTGTCAACAGGGAGTAGTTCTGTGCCGCCATCGTCGCAGTTTACAATCTGCTCTTTCCACTTTGTATGAATCGGGCTTTCTGTTGCCGCCATGAACCTCGTCCCGATCTGCACACCCTGAGCGCCAAGGGCAAAGGCTGCTTTGTATCCCCGCGAGTCAGCGATGCCTCCTGCTGCGACAACGGGGATCTTCACGCTGTCAGCTATAAGCGGTACAAGAACCATGGTTGATGATTCAGGGCCCGTTGATCTGAGACCGCCGGCTTCAGCACCTGCTGCTACAATTCCGTCTGCACCTGCCTGCTCTGCGCTTATGGCATGTTTAACAGAGAGAAGTACATGCAGTCCTTTCATTCCATGTTCGTGAAGGAGGGGATATATTTTCCCGGGGAACCCGACGGATGTTGTTACTGTTTTCATTCCCGCATCAGCAAGAAGAGGAATAATTTTTTCGTTCAGAGGATTGATGATCATTATATTCGCGCCGAAAGGTTTGTCGGTTCTTTTTTTAACTTCTGCAAGGAGTCTTTTTACTTCCTCTATATCATTCATGAATCCAAGTGCCAGCATCCCGTATCCGCCCGCTTCACTTATCGCTGCAACAAGTTCCGGGCTGTTGATTGAACCTATGGGGCCCTGGATTACCGGGTATTTGCTTCCTAACATATCGAGCAGTTGTGACATATATTTCTCCTGTGTGTATATATTTTTTATTAAAGGATAGTTATCCTCATGTCAGTTGGTTTTTTCAAAAAAACAAAACGGATAATAAAAATCAAGTTTTAATTGTTGACTCTTGATTAATGCTCTGTTAATATATATTTACCACTAAACAGCGTACAACTGATATGCTCATCGACAGAAACCGTATAAAAGATATATGTGACTATATTGATTATACTGTCAGGGAAGACAGCACTGTTTTTGCTATTCAGATCAAGGCTCTTAAAAAAGATATTGAAAGATCACTTCGAAAGAATAATATCATGACTCCCGAGATTGAATTCCTTATTAAAAGATTATGAATATACTTATTCTGCGAATTATTAAAATTGCTGTATTCTTTATTTCCTTCTTAATCGCATCAAGGATTGCTGTATCGTTGTTGAGAAAACGTAATGCTCATGCTTCAATGTCTGATCCGGAGATAATAGCAGTCTCGGCAATCTTTGCGGCTGTAATAACAACATCTGTGTCTCTTATTCTTAAAGCTTTTATTTGACCACAGGTAACCTTCAGTGTATATTCTTTTCATAATTCAGAGAGGTGGGTTATATGGATGTGCAGAACATATCAGGAAGTGATGTTGTTGTAAGAGAGTTTTCACCACAATACACACAAAAAAGTGAGCAGGCTCCGGAACAGAGAAATGAAACCTATACTTCGCGGGAGAGGCCTGTTGAAGAAGGGAAGGGCGAAACTATCGACAGGCTCGCTTAAAATTGCGCCTTTTTAAAAAAATGTGAGAGCAGCAGGTTCCGCCGCTCTCACAAATGAGGAAGTAATCTGTTTTATTCTTCAATATACATTGAATTTATAATATCAGTATATTTCTGATTTATAATTTTACGTCTCAGTTTTGACGTAGGAGTAAGCTCGCCTGATTCCTGTGTAAGTTCATTAGGGAGCAGTGTGAAACTTTTAATCTTCTCAACCTGACCGAGATCCTTTGTGGCTTCATTGATTCTATCTTCATAAAATTTAATAATCTCAGGATTTCTTACAAGGTCTTCTTTATCCTCGTATTTGATTCCTTTGTCAGCAGCGTACTGCATTAAAAGTTCGAATGACGGGACAATCAGAGCTGATATATATTTTCTTGCGTCACCAATTGCGACTGCCTGATCAATATAAATATCATCTTTCAGAGAAGTTTCTATAAGGAGCGGTGAAATATTTTTGCCGCCGGCAGTGATAATCAGTTCTTTAATACGGTCAGTAATCTTTATATAGCCTTCAGGGGTTATTTCACCCACATCTCCTGATTTGATCCATCCATCGGGAGTGAGCATAGCTTTAGATGCCTCCTCCTTTTTCCAGTATCCGGCCATCTGCGCGGGGCTTGTCATCTGCAGTTCACCCTCGTCAGAAACTCGAACCTTCATTAGCGGTACAGGTTTTCCGCTTGTGCCGAATCCGATATCCTCCGGTGTGCAGACACATACTACGAAAATCTCTGTCATCCCGTAACCAAGTCCCATGTTCAGCCCGGCGTTATAGAAGAAGCGGTTGATCTCAGGATTAAAAGGGGCGCCGCCAACATGAAAAAATTTACATCTTCCTCCAACTACATCCTGGATCTTGGATAGAACAAGTTTTTTGGCAACAGCATGCTTTAACTTCAGACCCAGCGGTATAGCCTGCCTGTGGTGATAAAGAGGGTAGTATTGTGAACCGATATTAAGTGCCCATCCGAATAATTTCTGTTTGGCAGATGGTGCGCTTTTCAGCCCCTCAGTTATTGTACCGTATATTTTCTCCCATACGCGGGGAACGCTTGTCATGTAGTGAGGCTTCACCTCTTTCAGAAAATCCATGATCTGCTTTGTATCATGGCAGTAGTGGTTCTCTGCTCCACGGTCAAACATGAAATATGTCCATGCCCTTTCAAACACATGGCTCAGCGGCAGGAAACAGAAACTGACATCATTTTCACCAATAGCCATCGGATAGCCTGTTGCGAAGAGCATTGTGAGAAGATTTGTATGTGTCAGCATAACACCTTTTGGCTCACCGGTTGTTCCCGATGTATAAATAAGTGTGGCGAGATCATCACCTTTCGCAGCAGCAAGCCTGTCCGACAATTCGTTATCTCTTGATGTGCTATGGCCCTTTTCGATGAAAGCATCAAGGTACATGCTGTCATTGCCGCTGATTTTCACGTTATTATTAAATGCAATAATTGTTTTCAGATATTTTGAGCTTTTTAAAATTTCTTTACACGCGTCATACTGTCTCTGGTCAAAGACAAACATGATTCTTATCTCCGCGTCATTGACAATATACTCCGCTTCTTTTACAGAATTTGTTGCATAAACCGGTACAGATACACCTCTTATGCTGAGTATTGCAGCGTCAGCAACACTCCATGATGCCGTATTCGGTGAGAAGATCCCCACCATCTCATTCTCCTTAACCCCCATTTCAAGCAGAGCTTTGGCAGTACCGTCAATTCTGTAGCCGAATTCCTTCCATGATGTTGATACCCAGGCCCCTGTTGTTTTATCTTTCAGAGCGGTTTTATCACCATACTTGCGGACTCTGTCTCTGATCATTACCGCTATGTGCGGATTTTTTTTCAGGTATTCCTGATACTCTCTCTCGTAACTTGCCGACATGATTGCCTCCAGGATTATTTATATATTTACTCTGTTATTTATCATATAATTAACAACCTGTCTACAGAGCTTATAAATCAGTTGTTTTATAATTGACGGATTTATAAATCAGTTGTTTCTGAGCTGTAATGATAAAAGATTCCGGGAAGATAGAGTTATTATGGGAGATGTAATCATAAACTTTTTTGTATTCAGTTCATTTCTCATCGCGCTGTTTATCTCTCTTGGTGAACTTGTGCAGAAGGAGAAGTCCTTTGTTGATTATATTTTTCTCTCCTCTTTTCTGGGGCTTGCATGCTGGTATCTGCAGCTTTCTCTTTTAGCCACAGGGGTATTCAATGATAGAGTAGTAAATTTTTATGCTATCGCTCTTTTATCACCTGTTGCATTCGCAGTGCCTCCACTTATGTCGAACCGCTACAGATGGATAATAACAGACAGGCATTCAATAAGGAAAAAATATATATTTGTCTTTATCCCGTCCCTTATTTCCCTTTCAATAGTTTCGGCTCCGGTTTTTTATGATGCGCTCCGGTTTAATGATAACTTTTATCTGAAAGCATCTCTCTTCAGCCGGGAGTTCATGTCGCTCCCTCTTTACTCCAGGATCGTGTACGCACTGGTTCCACTTGAGAGCATATATCTTATTGTGATGATGATACCTGTTCTTACAGGTCTTTTTACTATGATTAAGGAGAGCAGGGAGACCCGGCATGCTGATGTTTCGAAGATGGGGTACCTCTTTGCTTCGCTGATTACCCTGTCAAATATTTTTGCTTTAGCAGGGTTACTCTTCTCAATACCTTTCCTTAAATTCGCCATACTTTTTTCCACGGCTGCTATGACGGGTCTTTATCTTGTGACACAGAGACATCCTGATTATAACAGGCTTCTGAAAAGTATAACCCGTAAACATAACTATGAGAAGTCCCAGATCAGGGGGCTTAATATTCCTGCTGTAACAGAAAGACTCTTCGAACTTATGGATGACGAAAAGATCTTCGCAGATGAGGAACTTACACTCCCTGCGCTTGCAGATGAGCTTAACATCACCCCTCACCAGTTGTCCGAAATTCTGAACCGGGAGATTAAAAAGAATTTTAATTCTTTTGTGAATGAGTACAGGGTAAAGGAGGCTAAAGAGCTTCTTATTGAGCAGCCGGATAGATCGATTCTCTCGGTCGGGGTGGCGGCCGGGTTCAACTCCGCAACAACTTTCAATTCAGTCTTTGGAAAAGTCGCAGGTATGACTCCCGGAAAATACAGAAAGATTATGCTTGAAAAGCAGGAGTGATTAATCCTCCCGGAAACCAAGCTCCCATATAAACCTCGGCAGTCTTCCGTTACTGTTTTTATAATATATGAGATGCATCTCGTCTTTCGCGCGCGTCATTGCCACGTAGAACAACCGCCGCTCCTCTTCAATGTCCGAAGCACGGTCAGGAATAATCCTGTCTGAGATCCCTGCTATAATAACTCTTTCGAATTCAAGCCCTTTAGACGCGTGCATGGTCATGAGGTTTACGCTGTCATTCAGATTCTGACCCGAATGTTTTCTGATAATTTCACCCTGGGAGTTGTTTCTGTATAGTATCCCCGTATTTTTTGTGGATGAATCTCTGCAGATTATTCTGCTGATTATACCTGCCTCACTGATCGCATTTTCCGCCTGGTGAAAAATGACTCTGCCGCCTTTGCCGCGAAATGATTTAATACTTTTATCTGTCCTGAACCTGTTCAGCCTGATAAACCTGTTGCTCAGATTAACAATCTCTTTCCGTGACCTGTAGTTCATGGTCAGTTTATGTATCTCCGTTTCGGGGAAATATTTTTTTATATTAATAAGGTATTCAACTCTGGCAGCTCGAAAGGCATAGATGCTCTGAAAATCGTCGCCAACCATGAAAAGGTTCCTCCCTGTTTCCGGAACAAGAGCGTTAAGAAGCCGCAGGTTATTTTCCGATGTGTCCTGAAATTCATCAACAAAGATATAAGTAAACCGGCTGTTTACATCGCTCCTTATAACGGGATTTGTTTCAAGGAGAAGCGCTGCATCATCAATCATATCTTCATAATCGATGAGATTCCCTGACGCTTTGTATCTGCGGTATTCATCTTTAACGTTGAGCAGTTCATTGTACAGCGGAGAGTTTCTCAGTTTTTTCATCATATAATCAGGAAGCCTCTCTAAATTTTCCGCTATGCTTAATACAGCATCATAAGGGACTCCTGAGAATCTTCCGGGGTCACGCATGACAATATTCCGCATAGCCTTCTCTTTATCCTCTTCTCTGATTACTGACGGGAAGGACGGCTGTTCTTTCATAATGAGATAACCGCTGCTGTATTCTTTAAGGAGTTTCAGGCTGAATGAATGGTAAGTACCGGCGAATCCGATCTCTCCGGTTGAGCTGCTGTTCCTGCTGATTCGTTCCCTGATCTCTTCAGCAGCTTTTCTGCTGAATGTCATAATAAGTATTCTTTCAGGGGTTACTATACCTGCATCAATGCAATTGATGATCTTTCTTATCATTGTGGTTGTTTTACCCGTGCCTGCGCCGGCAATGACAAGTGAAACTCCCCCTGTTCCTGATGAAGCTTTAGCCTGGTTTTTATTTATCTGTTCCATGCATATAATACGAATGAGGTGCATGATTTTTAAAAATAAAATGCTTTTAAACCGTCTGGTTTTTAACCGGTTTTTTTCTTGTAAAATAGAGAGGCGGATTATTTATGTTTATAAACAGATTTAATTATGAGGATTTATCATGGGATTTTTCAGAGCTGAAGGGATTAAAGATTATAAAGCTATTGCGTCAAAGAATAACGGGAATGTTGCCATTATTCTCGAAACAAGAAACGGAAAAAAATCTCCTGCGGTAGAACTTGCTGTTATAGTTAATTCCCCCAGGCAGTTTGCCATCCGTATGAATGAACTGAAATATTTTGAAAAAGCTTTTACAGAAAAATTTCCGCAGAGAGATGAAAACACATACTGCAGGTTTTCTCCAATCAACGAAGAGTTTCATCTCGGTGATGATGAGATAAAGGTTAAAAACAGCGGAAAAACAATCACAATAAAAAAACTGACGTATTACACAGGGCTTCTGGACAGATAA
>ERZ795057.823-NODE-823-length-30150-cov-5.584649_pt1 | contig 30150 bp, 50 predicted proteins | sample MGYA00375141_ERZ795057 | MGnify/ENA primary metagenome ERZ795057 (study PRJEB30186, sample SAMN05720163) | activated sludge metagenome | isolation source: Anaerobic digester | place: Hong Kong | collected 2015-01-26 ...
TTAAAAAATTTTATTAAAAATACAAATTAACCCATAAACAAATCCTAAAGAAACGCAAATAGCTATTAAAAATGCAAGTAAAACAATTTTTAACCCAATTTTTGTAATTATAATATATATTAATGTCAAAAAACAAAATAATAAAAATATAATAAAAGCTGCAAATCCTAACCACAATATAGATTTTAATATATTTGTAATTATTTTTTTCATTTTAATATCCTATAATTTAATTTTTTTTACATCATCTAGTAAAGATAGAAAATTATATTGAGATTTTAAGTAATTTATTGTTAATTTCATTATTTTTGACTTTCTATCTTTTTTATTTTTAATTTTAATATAATCTTTTTCTAATTTATTAATTTTATTTAATAAATTATCAAAAGACTTTTTTTCTTCTATTTTCATCATATATCCTTATTATAGTAAAAAGGGTAAGTTTTTTGCTTACCCTTTCTAAATTTAATATTCTATTGTATAACAATATTTTTCGTTCAATATACCACTAACATAACTATTTTCTGTAACACTTAATCCATCTATACTTCTTTCATATATTATTTGGTAATTAATGGTAGTATTTGCAATTCCATCAGTATATGGAATCATTTGTTTATCTACAAGCATAACATCACCTGAACCTGTGTAACCTGTATATTTGTATATTTCTACTTTTTTAATTGAATTATCGTAATTTCTGAATATTCTTTTCTTTAATAATCCATAAGAATTAAATTCATAATCATCTATTGAAGTCCCGACAAAATCATATGATCCTGTACTATAATTCCAATTATATTTATTTTTCTCAATGGTTCCATTATCTAACCAAGTATAAACTGATTTATATGGACCTTCTAATTCAATCTCTTCATATACTCTATCTTGAAAATCTGCATCAACTTTTTTATTGGTATAACAACGTATCATGTTTGTTGCACTTTTAGAACAACCTGTAAAATTTGCAAAAGCTGTTACTGGAATGGGAGATGCTTTAGAATCATCATTATCACTACTTCCAGAGCTTTTTGCAACAATACCACAACCTGATATCATCAACATTATTATTATTAAAATTATTATCTTTCTCATTTTTTCACCTCCTTTTTATCTATTATTAATCCATTTCCAAATATTTTCACCAAAAATACATTCTAAAGCAGTTTCAAAAATATAATGATCTGCATCTTTAAAATATTCACCTTCTTTTAAACATTTTATATACTCTTCACATATTTTTATAAGAGGTTTAAAATCAATTTTTTCTTTTATCTTAGGACTGACTTCATTATTTTCTTTTTTTATTGCAATAATTGATACTCCACAACAATTTATAATTTTTATTCCAATGAAATTCTCATCTTCATAATTTATAAAATTATCATCTCCATTCCCAACAATCCATAATCCCTTGTATCCTAAATCTCGATCTATTTTTTTAGATTTTTCTTTATTAAATTCTGTTTTTTTAAATTTTGTTTGTACAAATTCAATACTATCAGTTAGCATATTGAATGTTGATTCTATTTTTATATATAAATTCCCTTCATTATCTTTAATAAATTTTTTTAGTGTTGCTAATGTTATTTTTTTATTTTCCATTTTTATAACTCCTCAAGTAATCTTAATGCAAATACATATTCACCGTATTCTCTATTAAGTTTTTCACCTTTTCCTTCAACTTGAGCATATCCATTGTGTTCAACAAAACCAAAAATTTTTTCTTTTTCTTCTATTTTATTTTCTAAAAATTCTATTAATTCTTTTTTTATCATTTCTAACCTCCATCATCTTATACTTATATATATGATGAATTCACAAAAAAGTAAACTATTCTATAACATTAAATTTTCCATTTTCATATTTTAAATAGCCTTTTTTTATTAATTCGTCTAAAGCATAAAATAATGTTTGATAACTATTCATTTTATTAAAATTATTTTGTGCACAACTATTAACTTCTGCAATAAAATCATTTTGCTCCATACAATAATGTTCATTTTTATATTCATAAATAAAATAATCTTTATTATCATTCGTATAAGCATCTATTATTTTTACAATACCTTTTTTTATTTTATAAATTTTATTTATATAATCTATTTTATCATAAATTTTCCAATCTTTCATTATTTCAAATTTACAATATCTTCTTTCTTTACCTGCTGCAAAAATACAATTATTTGACATCTTAATTAAAATATTTTTTTCTCCAATTGCTGTTATTGTTGCATATATATTATTATTTATCCAAGATTTTTTTGCAATTCTTAACCCAATTTTTAATTCATTCTTTTTAACCATTTTGTTTTCTCCTAAAATTTTAAAATTATGCCGACTATATTTGATAATACAATCGGCACATTTTATTATTCTTTAATAGCTTCTGCAACAATCCCTGTTTCATCAAAAGCCAAAACTTTAAAATCTGTTGGATGAGGATATAAATTAAGCAATGATTTACATGCAATTTGAGAAGAACTTCCTTTTGCACTAATAAACCTTCCATCATTTTTTTCTTTATCAAAAAAAGAAATTTTTATAATACCTCTTTTTTTAGAAAATAAAATTTTAGCTTTTTTGTTTTCAGCAAGATGAGAATAACAACTTCCAATATATATTCCAGAAGTTGTTGTATTTATAAATCCTTCACGACCTTTTTTTGATCTTCCAAACGTTAATTCTTCCCAATCAAGATTATCAAATTCACTAACTAATACATTTTCTTTTACTTTCATTTATTTACTCCTTAATTTTTAAATTTATAATTATTTATCTTACCTTGTACCTCCTTTTTCTTTATTTATAAAATTTCCAATAATTTCATTTAACTCTTTTAATTGATTTATATTAAATTTAAATAAATTTATATTATTTGTTTTTAATTTTATTAAAGAAATATATTTTTGTTTCCATAATTGTTCATATAATTTATCTGTTTTTAATTTATAATGAGAATTAAAATCTATTCCACCAATTCGAGTTATTGGATTATTAATATCTTTTTTAAATTTTATATTAAATTTTACATCACCACAAATTGCCATTGTTGGTGTCACTCTATTTATTTTAAAAATATGATTAATAATTCCTTGTCTATCTATTTGATATATTACATCACCAATTTCCAGTTTATTATTTTTCATTATTACCCTCCTTATTTTATTAAATTACTTAATATACCTAATAGAAAACTTACAATTAACCCAAATCTAAAAAACTTAACTAAATTTAATCTTTTACCATTTTTAAATCTAAAATAATATTTATTCATTACTTCTATTCCTTTATTATTATATATTGTTTTTGCAAAAAAATAAATTATTATTTTTTATAAAACCTCAATTAAATTTTTCAAATCATAATAAGATTCAATTGGTTTTTCTTCTAATATTTCATCAATCTCTAAAAAATCTACTATATTTAACATTTCCCCCTCCATTTTTTAGTTATTATTCAAATATTAATAATTTTTAACAGAATTAAGAAATTTTAATTCTTCCTCAGGTCCACAATCAGGAAATCTTTTTTCAAACCATTTTAACAAATCTTGCATTTCTTTATGATTATTAGCTACTAATTGTTTTTCCATTTTCTAATCTCCATCATTTTATACGTATATATATGATGAATTTGTCAAAAAGTAAACAAAAAAAAGGAAGTATTTCTACTTCCTTTATTTTATAAATTATATTTAAAAAACTATATAGATATTACATCTAAATCAGGTAATACTAAGCAACTTAACTTTCCTCCATATACACATCCCGTATCTATATTTACTTTTTCACTATTTACATCAATTTCCTTTATTGGCGTATGACCATGAATTATTATTTTATCCCAAATATATTCACTTTGAAAAAATAAATCTCTAGTCCAAATTAAATAATCTTTATCATTTTCTGTAATTTCTTCTAAATTTTTATTAGGAACTCCTGCATGTACAAAAAAATAATCTTCTGTTTCATACCATAATTTCATATTTTCAATAAAGTTTATATATTTATCATCAATTTCCCAATTTGAACCTTTCTCTTTATTTACTTGAAAATTTTTAAGTGTTGTAAATCCACCATTATAAAGATATATGTCACTTATTTTTGGTCTATTAATAAAATTTAAAAACATTTCTTCATGATTGCCTAATAAAAAAATACAATCATAATCTTTTTTTAAATTCATTAAATAATCTAAAACCTTTTTAGAGTCAGAACCTCTATCAATGTAATCACCTAAAAAAATAAGCTGATCCTCTTTTTGAAGATCAGCTTTTTTTATAAGTTCACATAATTTATCATAACATCCGTGAATATCAGAAAATACTAAAATTCTTTCCAATTATTGATTCGCTCCACCATAATTTAATAACATATTTGCATTTTCAGCAGTCATAACTTGAGGAAGTTTCCCGTCCCATTTTTCTATCCATTTTTGTTTTAACACTAATGGTGTCACTGAAGAAAGATTTTGATTTTCTATTTTTTTAGCTTCAGACTCATATTTGACTTTTTCTTTGAGATTTTTTGCTTCTAATGCTTGTTGTTCTGCAATCATTTTATTTTCAATTGCACCTTCATATTCATCATTAAAATCTACATTAGTTACAGATACATTATGAATAACGACTCCTTTTTCTTTTAATCTTTCAAAAAGAGCATTTTGAACTGCTTGTCTCAACTTTTCTCTATTTTTAGCAATATCATCTATTCTAAATTTTCCTAATTCTGCTTTAGAGGTATCAACAACAGCGTTATACATAATCGTATCTTCGATATCTCCTTTTATATTTCTAAAAATATAATCTAATTTATGAGAATCTAAAGACCAATTTATTATAAAATCTAAATCTAATGTTTGAGAATCACTCGATAAACCACATATTTTTTTATACTCTGTTTTTGTAATTCTTATTGAATATATTTTTGTATAATTTACTATTGGAGTAACCCATCTTAATCCTGTATCTAGCACAGATATTTTATTCGTAAATCGATTAAAAACAATTGCATTTTCACCTGCACCAATAAGTTTAAATGGATTTATAAATAAAAATAATATAAACACGATAAATCCTATTAATATATATAAAAAGAATTTATCTCCTAAATTAATTTCTTTTTCACTCATCATTTTTTCCTTTCTTTCTTTTTTTTTAAAATAACGGAGAAAATCAAAAAGTGTGAAATTTTTTTAGACTTTCTTCATAATGTCATCACTAATTAAGGATTAGTTATCCCTTGATTTAATAGTGAGGGGTCTATTAAATCCATAACCATTTTATTTACCGAAATAAATAAAATTTATCATTGAATAGCCATTTAAGGTATGAAGTAACACTTTTTTCACAACCGTTAATTTATTTTTATATAATTGGAGAAAATTTAAAAGAGATTTAGTGCTCTACCAACTGAGCTACTCAGGTTGGAACCTGAGATTGGATTTGAACCAATGACCACTCGAATAAAAGTCGAAGTAACTCTTTTATCACAACCAATTATATTATTTTCAAAGATCTTTTTAATTAAAGTTTTATTTCTTCAATTGTTTTAATTAAAATATTTTTATCTTGTTCTAAAATTGACATTAAATCAAAAACTTTATCACTAAAGCCCGCAATACAAAAAATATTATTTTCAGGAAATTGAGTTGTTCCATAGCCTGATAAGTCAAAACTATAAATATAAGGACGACAATTATATTTTTCACAATATTTATTATAAGAATTTACAGGTGTATAGCTACCAATCCAACCTTGCATATCTGATAAAATTATAATTCTCTCATATGCCTTATCTGCTTTTTCAAAAATACTATGAAAATTTGTTCCACCGCAGACAAAATTAATAGAATCTGCAATAGTAAACAAAGAATCTTTATGATTTAAAACTTGATAATTAGATTCATCAGAAAAAGTAATAAAATCAGAATCATTAGTTTTATATAAAGTAGAAGCAAATAAAGATCCAATTGTTGCAGGTTGACCACCCATAGACCCTGATGTATCTAATACAATTAAAGTTTTACCTTCAAATTTTGGTGTATTTGAAAGAGAAATTTCAACAGCAGTATTTAAAGCATCTATTACATCTCTACTTCTAATACCATCTATATTGACCAATTGATTATAAGCAACTATAAATCTAACAGGCATTATTAATGAATTTTTTATTGCTTTTTCATTAATTAATTGTTTACATAAAATATCTATACACTCAGGAGCTTGATAAACAATATTTCTAATATTTTTTAATAATGCGAAATACCCTAATTTATTTTCATTTAATAGCTGTTTCCATGCTTCTTTTTTGTTTTCATTTTTTTCTTCTTGATTTTCAGCTTTTTGTCCTGCTTGTGTTAATTTTGTTTCCCAAGTATCTTCATTTTTTAGAGAACCTTTTACTAAAAAATTTAAAGATTTTTTATTTTTGTCTGTTGGAATAGGATGAGTCAAATTAACCAAATCAATTAATTTAACTTCTTTATTTTTTGCCATATATTTGGAAATATGATAGTCACTAAATTTATTAAATGCTCTACTTAATCCTTTTTTTAAAGCCATCGGAAGTTTTTTATCATAATTATTAAAATAATAGGAAACGATTTCCGTCATATCATCAACACGTCTTGTAACTTTATCAAAAAATCCTTTTGTCCAATTAACGCCTCTAACTTTATTTGCAATCTCTGCTGCTACAACGTGAGTTATCGATCTCATGCCAAATTCATTTCTTGCATAAATTGCTGCTTTTGCGACAAATTCTTTATCATTAACATCTATTAAATCTCTTAATCTTGCTAAATTAAATTCTTTACTTTCGTAAAATGTATCATTAACAAATGAAGTTAATAATAATGAAATTAATTCTAATTTTGGAGATTCCTTATAAGCATTTCCATTTGCTAAATTTTTTGTAGAAATACCTTCATTTTTATTATTAAATTTTGACATTATATCTCCTCATTTTATATATCTTATTATAGTAAATTATTTTAATTTTTATACAGCAAATCCAACTTTATTTTTTTCATATTGCTCAGAACTAATTTTACAATTTATTAGATTTCTAATATCAGATATTGCTTTTTCAAAACTATTACCTAAACATTTAGTCAACACAATTAACTCTGTCATTGCAGCAAAACTAAATCCATTTGTTTCTGAAACCCACTTGTTTATTTCTTTTTCATTTAATTCATTTTTTAGTTTACAAGTTAAATATTGTTTTCTTACATTTTCACTTGGCATATCAATTTTTATTCTTCTATCAAATCTTCTAGGTCTAGATACTATTCTTTTATCTAAAATTTCAGGATAATTTGTTGTTGCTAAATTTAAAACATTATTAATTTGAGTTTCTCCATCTAATAATGAAAGAATAGAAGATTCACCATATCTTCGAATAATTGTATCAATATCTTCAAAAAGACAAATTATTTTTCTTTTTGGTTCTATTTGTTTTATCTGTTTTATAGCATCAGAAACTAAATTTGGAGAACAATCACAAATTAAAACGATTCCATCAAAATTATTAATTAAATCATTTATTAATAAGTGTATTATACAAGTTTTTCCAGACCCTGCAGGTCCATGTAATATTATTCCTCTTTTATGAAGAAATCCAAAATTTTCAAATTCTTTCTCTAATCCCCAAAAATTATTTATTTCTTTAAGTAATGGTTTACTATATTCATCTTCAAATTGAATTAGATCATCTGTTTTCATTTTATGTTCAATAAATATTAAACCATTATCGTTTACACTTAATTGAAAACATTTTGAAGGTAATTTTTTGTTTGTTATAGAAGTCGCTTGATATATACCATTTGGGTATATTGCCCATTGACTAAAAGAAGAAAGAATATTGTTTTTTTCTTCTTCTTTACTGTTTATACAAGCTTCTTCAGCTATACATTCATTATTATTTCTACCTATTTTACCAAAATCTTCTAAATCATTCATTTATTTGCCCTTTTATTAGTTTTTTTATTTTATTTAAAATATTTTTTATTATTTCGTCCATTTTTTCTTCAATTTCTACTTTCTCTAAATTTTTTAAATTAAATTTTTCTTTTTCTTCATTATTTAAACAATTAAAAATTTCTATATTACTAGATGGTTTATATGGATTTATTCCATAATACATTTTTATTATAGTATTTTCTTCCAACGTTAATTGATCTAAAATATCATCTATTATTTCATTCATAATAATAACTCCTCCTGTAAAGCTATTTTCTTTTTTTTCAATATCCTCTGATAATTGTTCATGATACCCACCCCATGTTTTTCCCTTTTTTTTGTTTTTATCTTTAACTAAATAAAAATACCCATCTGGTCTTTCTAAAACTGATGGAAAAATCATTTTATCTACTTTTTTATCTAAAAATTTTTTATAACTTTTATATCTTAAATATTTTAATCTTTTTTTTACTTCTTCTTCTAATTTTTTTACTTCTTCTGGAAATTTTTTTCTAAATTCTTTTATTACAAATTCATCATAATCAAAACGAATATTATTCTTATATTTATTAAATTTTTGAAATAAAATATTTTTTTTACCTTTATTTATTAAATTTCTTAAATCTTTTTCATCCATTTATTCTCCTATATATACAAAAAAAGACAACCAATTTTTTTGGTTGCCTTATATTGTCTATTGTCCGTATTTATTTTGACTCAATCAATTAAAGCATTATTATAATAATATTATAGTAAATTATTTTACATTTTTAACTAAATAATCATAAAGATCATCTAAATTTTTTATTTCTATTACTTCTCCATTTTCAAGATATATTTCTTTTTTAACATTTTCATAAAGCCACCAAGAAATTATATCACATTCCTTATCTTGAAAAATTTCTTCTAATAATAAAAATAAGGCATCAGAATATTTATTATTAGTTCCATAAATGCACCAAGTATCACATACAGTTTCTAATGCTTTTGAAAAATTGTAATCTATTTTTTCTTGTTCTTGAACTAATTTTATTACTTTTTTAAAAGTTTCTTTCTTTATCATTTTTTACTCCTTCAAAATTATATTTATTTTTAATTATTTTAAATTCGATTGGTTTATAATCTATAACTTCAACAGATACATTGTAATGACCATTTTGCTTTTTATATCCTTTTGAAATATAACTATTTGAATGAAGATGACCATGAATATTTATAAATGGAGTATTTTCATTTATATAAATTGGTTGATGTGACAATAAATAAAATTCACTATAAAGAATCGGATAATTATAAACTTGTTTTATACCTAAATCTAAATACCAATTATTAGAATGATTATCATGATTTCCTTTAATTAAATAAATATCTCCATTTAATTGAGATATTATAGAGTTCGCATAATCTTTATTACCAAAAACAAAATCTCCTAAATGAAAAATTTTATCTTCTTTTTTTACAATAGAATTCCAATTTTTTATTAAAGAATCGTTCATTTCTTTAATATTTTCAAAAGGACGATTTTCGTAATTAATTATATTTTTATGTCCAAAATGTGTATCAGAAATTAAAAAAACTTTCATAAATAACTACATTCAAAATATTCTTTTACGTCATCCATTTCTATCTGCGCCAAATAAATAATTACCATCTATAATTTCTTTATTTTTAAACAAATCAATCATTTTTTGTTCTTTTTCGCTAAAATAATCATAATCTACATTATTATAATTTAATTCATCTAAAAAATTATCATAAAAATAACTATCTCCTTCATCGTTTCCATGATTAAAAATTAGATATTCATTTTTTTTATTAAATTTTATTGACACTGAAGGACAACTATTTACCATTGCTTCTACATAAATTTTATCAGACAAAATAGAAAAATGAGAATATGAATTTTTAGATTCTTCTATTAATTCTTTTCCATTTAATATTTCAATATCCCAATTAAAAAATTTTTTTAGATCGTTTTTTTCTAAATAATCATTTAATTTTTTTTTATTTTTAATTTTACCAATCCCAATAATAAATGAACTAGAACTAGAATTACTCACAAAACCTTGTCTTATTTTCATTTTTTATTTCCTTACATCATCCCGGGCATTCCGGGTTGTTGAATTATCATTTTTTGATCTTTATCGATTTTATCTGCAATTAAACAACCTGTTGTTAATAACATTCCTGAAATTGAAGCAGCATTTTGCAATGCAGATCTAGTAACTTTTGCAGGATCGACAATTCCATTTTCAAACATATCAACATATTCAAGTTTAGCAGCATCAAACCCATAATTTGATTTATCAGAAGATAAAATATTATTTAGAACAACTTCACCTGATACTCCAGCATTATTTACAATTTGTTTTAATGGTTCATATAAAGCATTTTGTACTATTTTAACACCAATTTTTTCATCTTCAGATAATTTTTCTTCTTCTAACATTATTTTTAACGTCTCTGAAAAACGAGCTAACGTACAACCTCCTCCTGTTACAATACCTTCTTCAACTGCTGCTCTAGTTGCAGATAAAGCATCTTCAATTCGATATTTTTTTTCTTTTAATTCTGTTTCTGTAGCAGCACCCGCATAAATTACTGCAACTCCTGTTGATATTTTTGCTAATCTTTCTTTTAATTTTTGTTTGTCGAATTCTGACTCTGTATTATTAATTTGAGTTTTTAATTCTTTAATTCTTTCAGAAATAGAATTTTCATTTCCGCTGCCTTCTACAATAGTTGTGTCATCTTTACCTACTTTAACTATTTTAGCAGATCCTAAATCTGTTAATTCAACTTTTTCTAATTGCATTTCTAAATCATCAGTTATATAAGTAGCTCCTGTAATTATTGAAATATCTTTTAATATATCTTTTCTATTATCTCCAAAACTTGGTGCTTTGACTGCTGTTACATTAAGAGTTCCTCTTAATTTATTTACTACTAATGTCGCTAGCGCTTCACCTTCAACATCTTCAGCAATTATTAAAAGAGGTCTTCCTGTTTGCATAGTTTTTTCTAAAATAGGTAACAAATCTTTAATATTTGAAATCTTTTTATCAGTAACAAGAATAAAAGGATTTTCTAAATTAGCAATTTTTGTGTTTGTATCTGTAATCATATAAGGCGATAAATATCCTTTATCGAATTGCATACCTTCTACGACATCTAATGTTGTTTCTATACTTTTTGATTCTTCAACAGTAATAACACCTTCTTGTCCAACCTTTTCCATAGCATCTGAAATTAAAAGACCAATTTCTTCATCATTATTTGCAGAAATAGAAGCAACTTGTGAAATATTTTCTTTTGTTTGTACTTTTTGACTAATTTCAGAAATATTATTAATAATTAAATTTACTGCTTTATCAATACCTCTTTTAATTGCAATTGAATTTGCTCCAGAAACAATATTTTTTAATCCATTTTTAAAAATACTTTGTCCTAAGATTGTTGCTGTTGTTGTTCCATCTCCTGCAATTTCATTTGCTTTAGAGGCAACTTCAATCATTAATTGAGCTCCCATATTTTCGAATTCATCTTCTAATTGAATTTCTTTAGCTATAGTTACACCATCATTTGTAATAATTGGAGAGCTATTTTTTTTACTTAAAATAACATTTCTTCCTCTTGGACCTAATGTTAATTTTACTGCATTAGTAACTTTATCTATACCAGATTCTAATTTTCTCCAAACCTCTTCATTAAAAATTAATTCTTTTGCCATCTTTTAGTCTCCTTTTAATTCATTGATTTAATTTGTTGTATTGTGTACAACTCCTTATATTTTATATACAGGACATTTAACACATCCATTATTATCGTTATATTTTAATAACTTTTTTCTAAAACTAACAATTTCTTTTTTATTCCAAAAATCTTCTAAAGAAGTGGGTTTAATTATATCTTCACAAAAAGAACATGGAAAAACTTCACTATCTACATTTATATAAATAGAAAATCTACTAGATTCACAGGGTTCTATATATGTTTTAAAAACTTCATAATTTTTATGTCCTTTAACAGAATTAAGAAATTTATTCGCAGAACAAGAATCAAATCCATAATTTATTTTATTCTCTAATAATTTATAAGTTAATTTATTAAATTCACCTTGAGATAATTGAGTAAAATTATTTCTTTTCCCTTTTGGTTTTAAACTTAAAAACACAACAGCATTTAATTTTTTTAATCTTTCATCTTTTTTAATTTTTTCTATTAAATCAAAACAAGAGTTTAAAGTTTCTTTTGCTAATAATTTGTGAATATTTATTTGTTTCATTCCTAAATCAGTTAATTTTTTAATAGCATCAAAACAAATTTTATCATCATAATGACTTACAGCAACTGCACCACAAAAATTAAATAATTTTTTAGCAATTTTATTTGTTAAACCGAATCCATTAATTGTAACGTTGGGAATTACACCTTTATCTCTACAAAATTTAAAAATTTTAAACATATCAGGGTTTGAATCGATATCCCCAATTCCAAAAGCAATTTGAGTTATTGTTTTAGGTAATTTTTCAAATACTTTCTTAAATTGAGGTAAAAGCATGTTTTTACCTTTTGATGTGTTTGACTTATAACACCAAGGACATGGTTTTCCTAATCCACTACAAATTGTTGATATTTCAATATCAGCTAATTCAGGACCATATTTTGAATAATCTGGGTCTTCTTTTTTTGTTTTTCCCCATCTTAAAAAAAGGCCATTATTTTTAAAAAATATATAATTATAATCTTCTGATTTTAAAGCTTTTACTTTTTTATTTTCGATTATTTTCATTTTCTAGGATCTTTTATGTAAATATTGATAAAATCTTCTAAATCTTCTGTAGAATGTTGATCTTTTTCAAAAACAATAACTTCAAAAGTACCTTCTGGAAAATTATTTTTACTTAATTTTTCATTAGTATATTCTTCTATTTCTAAAAATGAATCAAATAAATCATCATTAAATCCATTTTTTAATCCAAATTTTTCTATTAAATTTATTTTTTCATCTGTAAGTTGTACATAGTCTCTACCTTCTGATAAATAATTACCTAATATAATTGGATTTTTAGCTTTTCTAAGATCGTCTTTTTCTATTTTATTTCCAAAAATTACAAAACTCGAAGAACTACTATTTGACACAAACCCTTTTCTAATCTTCATTCTAATTCCCTTTTAAATAAATTATTTTCTAGTATATTATAGTAAAAAAGTGTATTATATGATACTTTTTCTTGTAAACCTATTAATATTTTAATTGCTTCACTTGCAACTAATGTACCTAAAATACCAACAGAAGTTGGAAATGTACCTTTTGATTTTTCTGATATTTCATCTTTACAATTAAATAATTCATTATATGTATTTTTTGAGTATTTTGGATGCCAACAAAACATATTTATTTGGTAACCATGAACACCACAAATAATACAAGGTATTTTATTTTTTTTAGAATAATCTTGTATTTCAATTTTTGTTTTATAATTATCTGTACAATCTATTATTAAGTCAAATTTTTTTTTATTTTCTTTTATAAATTCTTTAAATTTCATTCCATATGAATAACTTTTTTGTTTGTCTTTTATTGATAATAAATCAAACTTGCAAAATAGAGCTAAAGATTTTTTATTACCAATATCTGCATAATTATATAAAAATTGTCTATTCAAATTAGATTCTTCAACTACATCATAATCAGTTATATAAATATCACCGACTCCTGTAAATAATAAATATGTAAAAACTGGACAACCTGTACCTCCTGCACCAACTATCAAAACTTTAGATTTTGACAATTTTGATTGTCCTATTTCCCCTATCAACTTACATTTATAATTTTGTTCAAACCTATTATTCGACATTTTTGCCTTTATAGGAAAGAAAGTCAAATACAATTTTTAACCAAAAACATTGCCAATATGAAATTTTTATTATTCCTTCAAATTGCCAATTTAATACAACCATAATTAAAGAAGGAATACCAAAAATAATAATTATTGATTTAATAAATTCTTTTATTGACTCTTCTTCCATTATTCTTTATCCTTTTTCTTTTTAGAAGAAATTTTTTCATCTTTTTCTTTTAAAATTTTAACTAATTCAGTTTTAAAACCATCAGTTTTTAAAAGAGCTTCTTGAACTCTAGGATCGTTCATATTTAAATTACCTTCTTCGTCCATAACTTCTTGCGCAATTAAAGCTAAATCTTTATCTAAAAGTTTTTTCAATAAACTTGGTTTACTCATATTAAATTCACCTCCTTTTTTTAAATATTCTTCATCAAACATATAACAATACCCATCTTTACCGATACCATATAAATTATGACTATTTATTTTTTTATTAAATTCTACTAAATATCTTTTTTTTGCATTTAACGCTATTATTCTACCTTTCAATCCTTTGAATGAAATAGTTCTATTATTTATTGTATCACTTATTATTACTTTATCTTCAATTTTAAATTTCATTTTATTGAATACTTTCTATTTCACAATTTTTAATTTCACCAAAACAACTACAATAAGTTTCTCCTAATGAATTTTTAATACGTTTACAAACATTATCATCTTTATAATATTTACATTTTATATTAAGATTTTCAAATAATATATCAACTTTTTTTAATTCATCCATTATTTTCTCCTTTTGGCATTGGCAATGATTTTTTAGTTAATTCAATCATTTGCTCACAATTTCTTAATATATCAAACCAACAAAAAACTGTACAATTTGTCATTAAATCTTGTTGTTGACTTTCATTACCTAGTTTATAAATTATTTGATCTATATATAATTTATTATTATCATTCTCTAATCTAATAAATTTATTATGCATTTCATTTTTTATTTTATAAAATAAGTTAGGTTTTAAATAGAAACAAAATTCATCCCAATTTATCGGATTTATTGTTGATTCTCTTACTTCCCTAACGAATAAATGCGAAAAGTTTCTTAAAAAATCAAGATCAAAATATTCACTATTAATATCTTCTGCAAGCATAGGTATTTTTGGAAATACTTGATGAAATATAACATCTTCTTTTATATAATATTTACTTGTTAAAAATTCCTCTCTTATACTTGTTGTAAAAGTCATTATGCGGACCTTTCATGTTTATAAATATTTCCAAATTTGCCATAATCAATTCCTGCTCTTAAATGGATTATTTTTGAAATTACACCATCAACATCAGGCATATTATAATTTTTATGATGAGTACATATTTTCTTTTTCAATACAAAAGTTTCACCATTTAAAACAAACTCATCCATTTTATTCATTTTGTCAATCGTTGTCATATCTTTTGCTATTACTATTTTCTTTTTCTTTTCATAAACTTCTAAAAATTTATTATCATTTTTAAATATTCTACAAATATTTCCTTTATAATCTTTTACATCTATAAAACCGTCTTTTTTATATGTTTTCATTTGATTTTTATTAATCATTCGTTCTAACAGTTCTAATCCTCTATCTTCTGCTTTTCCTAATTTTATTTGAATTCTTTTTTCTTTTAATTTTCTTCTCCATTCTTCTTTCTTTCTTTTATCTTTTATTTCTTTTAATTTTTCTTTATTTATAGTTTTTTCCGTTATATATTCGCCTTGAACTTCAATCATTTCACCATCATAATATATATAACAATTATCATTCTTAATATCATAACTTAAACATTGAAGATTTGTAAATGTAGAACCAGTCATTGTACCTATATCATAAGATGTCGTTGCTATTGCTGTATTTATGATCATTTGTCTTGGGCTTACCCAAGCCACATCAATATGTCTTGAATCTGTTCTACAATCTTGCGTTGTTTTCCAAATGTCCTGTAAATCCATCATTATATTCAGCTCTAGTAGGAACCCAAGTAGATGTTGTCGTAAAAGTCATTTTTGTCTTCTCTCAGGATATATATCTTTAAAGTATTTGCTAAATTTGAATCTATTTCTATCATTATTATCCTTTTCTCGCAGGAGGAGTCATTGTTATTTCCTCAGCTAAAGGATCAAATTCTGTTATTTTTTTTGATTTTTTAGTTATAGGGTCTAATTTAAATGCTGAATATCCTTTTTCAATCATTTCTTTAAATTTTTTCTTTATATTTGCAATTTCTATTTCATTATTTGCGTCCCATTCTAATTCTGAATGTCCTGTATGATCTAATATATTCATTATTCTTTTAATACAAATTTTTTCCATAATTACACCTCTAATTTATTATAGTAAATTATTTTATATTTAAAAGAGGTTTTACACATTCTTCAAAATATTTACAATCTTTTTTTTCTAAAATTTTACAAATTTTATTATTCCAAATACATTTTTGACCTTTGATATTAGCACATTCTTTTTTAGCTAATAATTGATATTTTTTCCATTCATTTTCTACCATCTTTTATCAACTTTTTTTAATTTATTTTTTATTTCTTCATAAAAATTATTTAATTCTTTAAATGAATATTCTTTTTTATTATTATCTTTTAATAGTTTCATTTTTCTACTAAATCTTTGAAAATATATTTTATTTGCATCTTTAAAAATTTCTAAAAATCGATCTTTTGAATCTAAGCTTCCTGGGTATAAAGTCCATCTAAATTCTCCATCTTTTTTTAAGATGAAATTTTTAACTATTTCTACACTTTTTAAATAATCTTTATTATCAAATTCACTTGGTTTTATATCCATTGCAATATAATCAACCAAATCATTTTTTATTATTTTTTTTAAAACATTTAATTTAATACCATTTGTGTCTAATTTTATTTTTAAATAAGGTATTTTATCTCTTATGTTATATAAAAATTTTGATAATCCTTTAAAAATTGTAGGTTCACCACCACAAATAACAATTGCTTCAATCCATTTTCCTGTCTTATTTTTTTCTATTATCTTACTAATAACATCATTTTCATTAATTTTTGCTTTTATTTTCCCATTAACAAATTCTGGATTAGAACACCACCAACACCTTTTATTGCATTTATTTACCCAAACAATTGTGCTTATTTTTCCTGGATAATCTTGCAAACTAACTTCTTGCATTGCTGAAAATTTCATAATAAATTAGACATTCCTTTTCTTTTTATTATAGTTACAACATTTTTAAATAAATCTTTTAAGTCTTGTTTATGGGAAATAACAAATAATTGTCGATCTTCTGAAAAAATTTCTAATAAATCAATCATTTTTTGTATCCCTACTTCATCTAAAGAATCGAAAATTTCATCATAAAAACGAATATTAATATTATGTATATTATTTAATCTTTTCAACTCATCTAAAACAAAAATTGTAATTAAATCTACTCTTCTTTTTTCTCCTGAAGAAAGATTTTTATAATTATTTCCACCATTTTGTCTAAAAACTTCTATATCAAAAACATCTTTTAGAGATCCATCTTTATTTTCTCTTTGAGTTATAAAATTTAAAACGAATTCTCCTGATGTTAATATATTTGAATATTCTTCTGCTTTTTTATTCATTATTGGAGTTATTGTTGAAATTAATAGTCCCTTAATTTCTTTAAATCCCTTTAGCCAATATTTTATATTTTCTAATTCTAAAACTTCTTTTAAAATTTTTGAAGACATATTGTTTTCATTTAAATTTAATTGATCTAAATCTTTTTTAATTTTATCTATTTTTATTAAAAATAAATTCTCATCATTTTGTAATTTTTCTATATTTTTATCACATTCATTAATTTTTATTTGAATTTTATCTAAACAATTTTTTTTATTCAATTCAAAATTTTTAATTTTATTTATTTTTTCAATATTTTGATTAATAGTTGTATTTTTATTATTTTTTAAATTTAATAAATCTGAAAATTGCTTATTTAAATTTTCTTTTATTTTTTTTTCTTCATCTTTTAATTTTTCTATTTGTTCGTTTATATTTTTCTGTTTTTCTTCTAATAAATTATTATTTAAATCTAAATTTGATTTTATTATCTTTGCTTTTTCTAATTTTAAATTCGATTCATCTTCTAATTTTTTTAAAACTTCTTCATTTTCATTATTTGTTAAATTAATTAATTTATCATTTATATTATTTATTTTATTTTTTATTTCATCAGTTGTTTGTAATTTCTGATGACATGTTGGACAAATATTTTCATCCAAAGATTTCACTAATTTCTGTTTTTCTTCATTAAGAAGTTTTCTTTGTTCATTTATAAATTCTATTTTTGTTTTTAATTCATTAATTTTAGAAGAAATTTTTGTGCATTCAATTTTAAAATTATTAAATTCATCTGAATTTTCTTTTATTTTTAAACGAATTTCTTCAACTTCTTTATCATTTTGAAAATTATCTATTTTTAATCTAATTTCTTGAATTTCATTATTTTCTTGATTTTTTTTCATTTCAATATCAATTTCTTTAATTTGTTTTTCTAAATTTTCATTAGATTGTAATAAATAATCTTTACTTTCTTTAATATCACAAGTTTTTTGTTTTTCTTCTTCTATTTGTTTATTATAAATTTCTTTTTCTTTTTTATATTGATTTAAACAACTTTCATTGTTCTCCTTCCAATTTTCAGAATTTTTTAACGATTCTTTTAATTCTTCATTATTAAAATTTATTTTATCTTGTAATCTAATTTTCTCAATATTTAATTCATCAATTATTTCATTTTTAATTTTAATCTTTTGTTTAACAATATCTATACATTTTTCATATAAATCAGATTTAACAATACTATCAAAAAGTTTTTTTCTTTCTGTGTCACCTAATTCTAAAAATTTTAAAGAATTATTACTAAAAACGATATTTGTTTGAAAATCATCAAAAGACATTTCTAATATTTCTTGAATTTTCTCATTTGTTTCAGAATCACTTCTTTGAGTAATATTATTCTCATTATAAATTAAAATAACTGAATTTTTTTCTATTTCATGATTTCTATGTCTTATAATACAAATATTTTGTCCATTTAATTTTCCTCTTAACTCTACAACACAGTTTTTTTTCATAAATCTATTAACAACATTATCTTTGCTTATTCCTCTTAATGTTTTATCAAAAAGAACCCAACATAAAGAATCTATAATAGAGCTTTTTCCAACTCCATTTGAGTCACTAGACGTAGAATCTTCAACGATCCCTTGAATTAGATATAACCCATTATTTGTAAAATTAAGTTCTATTTGAGAAATACTTAAAAAATTCTGTATTTTTAAACTTTCTATAATTAAATTCACTGTTGAACCTCTAACAATATTTCTTTACCTATTTTACTTATATCAGAATTTATATCATTTAATGAACAATATTTGTCAAAAAGACTTTCAGGTGTTAATAAATCTTGTTCATCTATTCTATTTTCTTCTTTTTGTTTATACAAAACAGTAAATTTACACACATTTTTTAATTCTTCAGGTAAATCATCTAAAATATTTAAATTTTTTAAATCAAATTTAATATTTAAAAATTCATTTTCTTTAATTTTTATTTCATTTAATTGCTCTTTTGAATTTATAATAACATCTTTAAAAATAGGACTGTATGGATTTTTAACTTTTTCAAAAGTTTTTTCTAAAAAATCATAAACAATAAATCCTTTTTCTTGATCTACATCATTAAAATTATTACTTACTAAATTACCGATATAATATACATTATCTTGTACTTTTTGATGTTGATGAACGTGTCCACAAAAAATATTATCAAATTTAGAATAATCTAATCCTTCTAAAGATTCTCCATTAAAAATAACATTATTAGCTTTTGATCCTTTTATCATTCTATGACCAATAACTAAATTAGATCTTGATTTATTTATTTCTTTTACAAAATTAATCTTTTCATCCCATGGAATAAATCTTATATAATAATTTGAATGATCGAATAAACTTATTTCTTCTACACAAGAATTTTTTATAACTTTACCATATTGAGATAATATATTTAAAGAAGTAATATCACCAATTCTATTATTAATATCATGATTACCTTTTAAAAAATATTTTAAAATTTTACCTGAAGTTTCTTCTTTTAGTTCGCATTCTTGAAAAAATCTCCCAACCATATCTAAAACAGGTAAAGAAATACTTTCACGAGAATGAAAAAAATCTCCTGCATCGATCCAATAATTTATACCATTTAATTTACAATATTCCCAAACATACCACAAAGATTTTTCATATAAAGATAGTCTTAAACTTCTTCCATTTTCTGTTAATTTATCAAAATTTTTAAATTGATGATTATGAATGTCAGCAGTTAAAACAATTTTCATGATTATATTGCTCCTGTTGTTGATTCAGTAAAGCTATTAGTTTTTTGTAATAAAATATTCTGATAATAATTTTCATCTAAAATAACTTTATCTCTTGTTGTAGGTGGACTTGTTGTAAGTAAATTCATATAAGATAATTTTTTACTTTTACTTTTAAAAAAATTTAAAATTTTATCAATAAAACGTGAATTTATTATAATCTTCATATCTTATTATAGTAAATAAACCTATTAAAAAAATAACATACTTATTTACTTTTTTTAATATAAATTAAATTTTATAATTTCCTTTTCTTCTATTTTTTAATTCTTCTTGTTTTCCTTTACCCCAAGAATTAAAATTTGAAAAATATCCTACTATTCTCGACCACGCAGAAACATCCTCAGATCCGCATTTTTCACATTTAATTTTTTTACCATTATAATTTATAGCCATTTATTCCTCCTCGTCCATAAAATTAAACCCTCTATGAATATGTCCACAATTAGCACAAAAAATTAATTCGGGACTTATCGTTAATTGAGCACAATTTGTATTATTATAAATTTTTTCAACTAAATTAAAAATTGCTTCTTTTTCAACTTGTTGTTCACCTAAAAATACATGGGTTATTGAACCTGCTTCTATTAAAGAAGAAAATCTTGATTGTTTTTCAACTCTTGTTATAATATCAATATCTGCATCGGCTGAAAAATGAACAGAGTTAGTATAATAAACATCACCAGATTTTTGATTTCCCTTAATATATTTAAAAGCTTGTTCGTAAGATTTTAAATCTATTTTAGCTAATCTTACTCCTGCAGATTCAGCTGGAGATTCCTCTAATACCACCTTTAAATTATTTTGTTTACTTAATTCTTTTGTATATAAATACATAAATGAAATAATTTTTATCCCAATATTATAAGACTCATCATCTTCATGTAATTGCTTTCCTGTCAAAGCTTGAACACATTCATTCAATCCAATAATTCCAATAATATATGTAGATTTTTCTAAATCAACATAAGATTGACCATCTTTCCATATTTTTCCAATTTGCCACAAAGGTTTTTCTTCTGAATCCATAAGAGTTGAAATAAATTTCTTTTTTTGAAGATGCGCTTTCATTGCTAAATTCATACTATGTTTTATTTCTTTTAAAGCTTTATCTAAATTGTTTTCAGCAAAATAAGCACATTGAGGTAAATTGATTGAAACATTTTGAAATCCTGTAAATCTTATTGTTTCCGGTTGATCTATCATAGACATATCTGTTACTGTTTCCTTTAATCTACAACATTGAGAAAGAGTTATTCCTTCATCTCTATCAAAAACAAAATTAGTTATACCTTTACTTGATGCCATTCCACAAGCAATTTCAAATAATTCTTTTTGCTTCTTATCTTCAAAAGTTTTTTTATTAACATGAAGTTGAAATTTAGGAAAAGCAAATATTTGACCTGTTGCATCACCTTTATTCCAAACATCCATCATTGCTTTTGCGAATTTTTGAGCTTGTTTATTAAAATCTCCAAAAGTTAATAGTTTAGATTTTATTTTAGATTCATCTTGACCAATATTATCTTTACAATATTTATTTTTTGAATATTTAGATTTTTCTTTATGAAAAACCCATCTTTTTTCTCTCCAATTTGATTTTTTCCTATAATAATCGATTTCTTGTACTTCTTCTTCATAATAAAATTCTGTACAATACATACCTCCTTTAACAATACAAGGAATATTTTTTAAAAAATATGGTACTTCTAAATCAATATTTGCATCCAAAAATAATGTTTGACTTCCTCTACTAAATGCATTTTGACTTAAACTAAAAATTAAATATTGTGCTTCATGTTGAATTTGTTCATTTGTTAATCCAATCAATAATGGAGCGTAAAATGTATTTAAATATGCTAAGCCAAGAGCTCCTGCCCAATAACATTGCATGGATGCTAAGAATGTATTTAAATGTCCTGTTAATGTATGTGCATGATTTGGAGGACTCGATGAAGTTCCTAAATTTACTAAATCTAGTCCATATTTTTTAATATATTCAACTGAATGAGATCCACAATAAACTCGAGTACAATATCCTAAATCGTGAAGATGAATTTTACCTTTCATATGTGCTTCTGATACATCTTGAGAAAATATTTTATTTAAAGCGTATTGTTTTAAAATAGTTTCAGAAATATAAGTATTTACCGTTTCTGGAGTATTTGCTTGAACATTACTATTTTCATTCGTTCTAGATAAAACTACTTGTTCTAAATCATACGTTGGAATTCCCAATAATTTTTGTTTTAAAAATTTTCTATTTTCACCTCTAAGCATTAATTCTTCATCAACAAGAGATCTTATAAAATCAGTTGAAATTTTTTCTGACTCAAGTTTCAAAACCTTTTTCTCTATTATTTCTGCTATTTCTGTAGCTTCATCTTCTTTAATTCTTGCTTCCTTTTTTAAAGCATCTATAATAATTTCTTTATTCCATTCATTAATCATTTCATATTCAGAATACGATTGAACACTTAAAGATTTATCTGTTGAATCTGCTTTATTGTGCTTTTTGATAACTTTAATTTTTTTTGTCATTTATTTCTACCTCTATATTTAAAAAATTAATTGTTTAAAAATCTTAAAAGTCCATTTTTATTTGTATAATAAACTCCATCTTTTTCTATAATCGGTGCTTCTGAAATATCAACACCTGCTGCAATTAATTCACTTAAATCATCAAAAGATTCTATTGATTTTTCTTTATATTCTATATTTCTTTCTTTTAATAAATCTTTAACCATAACACACTTTCCGCAATTTTGTTTTGTATATATTTTTACCATTAAAAACTTTCAACTCCTTTTCCTTGACTCATTGATTGGCTCATACCCTTACATAAATAATGATGCATTTTTGCTGAATCTATTTCTTTTTCAAAAAGACAATAATATCCTTCAGATAAAGCAGATAACTCATACGCCTCTTGATAAGCACTACTGCTTTGCATAACCCATTTATCTTTTGCTCTTTCTGATTTACAAGAAATTGGAGCGTTACCTCTTTCTTGCATTAAAATTAAGTCTAATTTATTCTCAAGAGATTTTTTTAAATATTTTGCGCGAGCAAATTGAACTCCTAACCAATCATGAATTCTACTCCATTTTGCTGCATATTCATCATATTGATTTTGAGATAAAATATAATTATTTTTTTTCAACTCTTCATTATATTCCTTTTTTATTGTTAAAATATATTCGGGTAACTCTGTCTTATTAAAATCGATATCTTGAAATTGCGTATAATCTGATAAAAACATTTTTATTCCTTTCTTTCTTTTAATTTTTCCATTCTTGAGATAATATTTTATAAAATCTATAATTATTTATAGAATTATAGTAATCAAATCTATTTTTATATTTTATAATTTCAAAATCAAATCCATTTTTTAATAAAAGCCAATTTAATATCAATCTTCCTGTCCTACCATTACCATCAATAAATGGATGTATTATTTCAAATTCATGATGAAAATCCCAACAATCATTATAATTTTTAACTTTTTTTAATAATTTTATTAAACTTTTCATTTTAGGTTTTATTTCTATTGGGAAACATCCATAATGATCACCAATTATCACATTACACTTTCTATATTGTCCTGCATTTTTTTTATCTAATAAATCGTCTGTTAATAATTTATGAATTTTTAAAATTCTATTTTCTGTTAATTCTTTTTTATAATTTTCAATTACAAAATTTAAAGCATCTATTTGACCAGTTATTTCAAAAAAACCTTTATCATAATTTTTTATATAATTTTTATAATTATATAAACTCTTTTTGTAACTAATACCTTCTATCATATTACTATTATATATAAAATCAATTTTTTCTTTTTGTGAAATCATATATTTTTCTCCTCTGTATAATAAAATCTATATTTTAAAATTCTTGTTTCTAAATCTTGAATAAGTCTTACAGGAAAAGAAATTATTTTTCTTAAAAATAAATTTTTTTCAAAAAATTCATAAAATTTTAAATATTTTTGTAACCCCTTTTTTTCATCTTTTTCAATCTTTTGTTCTATTTTATTTATCAAAGGAATAGAAATAAATTTAAAATCTGCCATCGAATCTTGCCAAATTCCTGCTACAATAGAAATATTTTTATATTTATATTTTTGTTTAAAATAATAAATAAAAATTGTCCAAGGTTTCCACATTTCATAAGTTTTTTCTGTTAATAAATAAACATTTTTTTGTTCTTTACAAATACGTTCATTTAATGTTAATAAAAAATTTTCATAATTTTTATATTTCTCTCCACCTAGATTCTCTGGATATATTATTAATTCTTTAAAATAATTTAAAATTTCTGGAATAAAATTAATATAATTGTTATCAATCCAAACATTAGAATTATTATAAGCTTCACAATCTATTGCTAACCCATCAAAATCATAATTTTTTGCTTTTTTTATTTTTTCAAATAATTCTTCTTTAGTTAATTTATAATACATTTTTATAGAAAAGAAAACCTTTAAGCCAACACCATGAAGTTTAAAACAAAAAGTTTTATTTTTTATTTGTTCAGGAAAATCACAAATTACATATTCAACTTTATTTTTTTTAAGTTTTTTACAAAATTCTAAAGTATAATCTGTTAATTTATTGTTAGAATAATAAAATTGTTTCATTGTTTTTCCCAATTAACACCATAAATTTCTAAAATTTGTCTAAAATCTTGAATATCATGTTGTATTAATTTTTCATGTTCTGCGTCAATATGCATTAATTCATGAGCAATAACTATTTCTTTTTTATCCAATGTCAAATCTTCAAAAGAATCATAAAAAGATATTAAATATTTTTTATGTGTAAATAAACTAGCAGGATAAGAAATTTTTCTTATATCTGCATATTTTTTAGGATTTTCACCAATTACTCTAACAAATTGAATATCTAAAATATCTATTAAATCAAAATTAAATTTATTTTCATTTAATATTTTTTTTGCTAATTCAACTATTATTAATGGATCTAAATCATAACGTTTTTGTTTTTTTTCTTTGATCATCAATTACTCCTTGCATTTTCTTTCTTTTCCTAAAGATGAAAAATTTTTTTCTAATAAATCTTGAATATCAGGCTCTACAAATAGTCTGTCCATTTTAATTTCTGCGTCTTCAAAATTTTCATCTTTTTTTTCTAAATTTAATTTTTCGTTATTATCTTTCAATTGTTGATTATTATTTGAATAATAGTTATTTATATTTTTATCTTTTTTTAAAAAAATTTTAATTTCAGGAATACATTTATATAATACATACGATAATATAATAAAAAATATTGAAATACCAAACTCTTGCAATTTATTTCTCCATAATATTTGGTTTATAAGTTTCAATAAAACTATTTATAAGTTTTTCATAATCTTTTCTTTGAATTTCGTTTTCTGGTTTATGCCACAAATTATCTTTACTACAAATTATACATTTTTCAAAATTTAAATATTTTTTACATTTAAAACAATAAATTTTTGATTCATCTTCTATTTCTTCAGTAATTTTCCCTTTTCCAATTATTTCTCCACATTGTAAACATTTAAAAACGACATCTTTTCCATTTGCATATCTTGTTTTTTTATCTGTAATTTTTCCATTTTTTTCAATTGAAATATTTTTAGAATCTTGAACATAAACAACAGGAATTTTATCAGATGTTCTACCACCCATATTAACTACAAAATTATTTATATCTGATAAATTCCTGCTATTTTTCATATTAACAATTATATCCTCTTGGTGCTGCAACTTCTAAATTATGAGCTTTTCTTGCCTTATATAAAACATAACGACTTACTCCTAATTTATCTGCTGCTTCTTCTTGCGTATCAGATGATTTTAAAGCTTTCAAAACTTTTGTTTTACTCAACATAATTATCACCTCCTTTAAATCGATCTACTTTAATTATTGATGGACTTTTTTTATTTCTTGAACAATCTAAACAACTTAAATGTTGATAAAAAGTATTTTGTAAAACGCAACCATCACAACTTTCTTCTTTAAATCTTTCTAAATATGTTTTAAAAAAAGATAAAATTTCATTTTTTAATAATTCGAATCCTGTTTCATTTAAATAATCTTCTGTCCAAACTAAAGGAGCTGGTGATGAATTTAGTGGATTATAGAATTCATATGAACCATTTTTAGTATCTAAATAATTTTCAAAAAATTTATTATTATTTGATAAATTAAAAATTAATTCTTTTATTTTTTCTAATTTAAAATTTTTACTTAAAGTTTTTCTCTCTATTTCAACTTTTTGTTTTTTTTCTTCTTTACATTTGTAACAATGAAAGTTATTGTTTTCGTCAAAATATCCATTAAAAATATTGTTATCTTGTTCACACTTATGACATTTAAAAATTTTTTTATTTATTCTTTCACAAAAAATTTTAGGACATTTAACAACACCTTTTAATCCTGATGAATTACTCAAACAAATCATAATATTATAAATAGGACACTTCGTCGTTATACAACCTTCTATTATTTTCTCTCCATAGTTTATATTTAACATTTTTATCCTTTAAAAAAAATTTGTTCATAAGGTACTTTTTGAATTTTTAAAGCATCAATACCTTCATCTAAATCTTCAAATGCAATTTCAAAAAAATATTTTTTTTGCAATTTTTTAATTTGTTTTGATTTATAATCTGTAACATTTTCATAATTTCCACTTTCTCTCATTACAAGTTCATCAAAAGGAATATTATTATCATTTAACCATTTTTCTGTAATTTCTTTATGTTTAATTAATCTACCAGTAAGAATTATTACTAAAAATCCATTTTTTTTATAATTTACAACTCTTTGTTTTAATTTTTCATTTACTTTATCTTTTATCATTTCTTCTTCATTAAAATATTTATCCCAATCAATTTTTTCGTTAAAAATAGATTTTTTTCTTCTTTTAGATTCATCTGCTAAAGTGCCATCAATATCAACTAAAATCGCATGTTGTTTATCTTTAGGTAGTTTTTTCATTTTTAATCCTTCTTTTTATTTTTAATAAAATCAAATAACCAATTAAATCTAAAATAACATCCTCATCTTCTAATTTATTTTGATTAGAAATTCTAGATAATTTATCATCAATTCTTACAAATAATTGTTGTTCATCATCTAATTTAGAAAAAATTCTTAATGGCTTTAGAGCAGAATTCCCATATTTTCTATTTTTATCTAAAAGAATATTTTTTATTAAATCACATTCTTTTTTTATAATATTTTCAATATTTTTCATATTAATAATCTCTATAAACTGGTTTATAAAATGGAATCCATTCACATTTTATTCTTAAAATAGATCCATCATTTGCAGGAATTATTTCAACAATCCATCCACCAATTTCAGGATGTAAACCCTTTCTTTGTAAAAAAGGAGTCTGGGCTTCAAAACATCCTGTAACAAATGCATGAACATTCCTAGTAAAAAAATACATACTTGTATGAAAATGTCCTAATAATAAAATATTTGGTTTATTTTCAGATGAATAATTTTCAATCAATTTTTGGGGTTTATAAGATTTTGCATAAGAACCACCACCATCAGGATGTAATAAATGCATTTTAATATTTTCACGCAATTCAACATAAGCTCCAAGCCTTCCAAGATAAATCATATCTTCTCTTTCTCTTGCAATCATTTTTCCAATATCTGCACCAACTTGTTTAAAATAAGAATAATCGTGATTTCCTGTTATAAAATGAGTTTTTATTTTTTTTCTATTTGGATAATGATCTATTACATAATTCGCTTGATCATCTAACGATTGATAAAAAGTTTCAAATCTTTGTCCTCTATAAACACCATCACCTGCAACAATATCTCCTGTATGATATATTTCTGTAATACCTTCTTTTTCACAAATATCATAAAATGTATTAAGATGTGTTATTTGTTGTTCTTTAGAACATAAATGAGTATCTCCAACTGTTCCAAATTTCAATTTTTTTCCAAAATAATTATAAATTTTATCTTGAGCAATAACATTTTTATTAATAAAATATCCTGAAGCTGATTTTTCTATTATATGACCTTGTTTTTCTAATTTTTCTAATATTTCGTATATTTCATTTTTTTCTATTTTATTTTCTTTTGCAAAAATATTAATATCAAGAATGTTTTCAAAAAGTATATTTTTAATTTTATCTTTTATTGATAAAGAATTGTTTAATACTTCTTTTGTTATTTCTAATTTATTTTTCCATCTTGAAATTGTCGAAGGATCAACTTTATATATTTTAGAGATTTGAACATTAGTCTTTCCTTGATTTATCAAATTAATAAGCTCTTCTTTTACTGGAATTTTTTTAATCATAATAACACCTTTCTATTTATATAAATTTTAAATTTAAAAAATTATCTTCATCTATAAAAATGAATTCTTCGTTTATTAAATAATTATTATTTATATTTTTTTCAGTTAATTTCAAACTTTTATTTATTTTTAGCGGTAATAAATTTAAAGATTTTTCTAAATCTTCATTGATTAAAACTCTTTCAAATAAATAATAAAAAATCCCTCTAAATTCTATTGAAAATATAAAATCTTTATTTTTGGTTAAAGCATCTTTTTTTGCTTTCTTTATATTATTAATTGTTAATTGATAACTATTTTTACAAAATTTATTTTGAAAAACAAAGTTTTCAGTTTCATAATCACCTTTTTCATACCATAAACTACCAGAACCTTTTACAATTTTTGCATTAACTTTTTTTGCTGCTTTTTTTTCAGACTTTAAACCAATTTTTCTTAAATTATTCATTTTCTTCTATTTCGACTTTTTCCTCATCATTTTCAACCTGTTCTTTTATCTCTTTGACTATTTCATTTTCATCTTTAATATCTATCTCAATTTCTTCTTCTTTAATATCTATTTTAGAACTATAAATTAAAGATTTTTCAAGTTTTTCAAAAATTTCATTATTTTCTCTTAACCAATTTCTAAACTCATCTTGAGATTTTGCAATGACTTCTTCATTATATGAATAAGTTCGTCCTGTTAATGAAATTCCTTCACCAAAATTTTCCAAATTTTTTGCTAAATTCCAATAAGTTTCAAAACGATCAATTGTTGAATCATTATACATTACAAATTCTACAGTTCTATATGGAATAGCAACTTTATTTTTTTCAATTGTAACTTTCGCATTATATCCAATTATTTCATTTTTCTTAGATACATTTTTTCCTCTCTTTACATTAACTCTTTGAAAAGCATAAAATTTAACTGCTTTTCCTCCTGGTGTGGTTGAACCACCACCATAAGTTCCAACATTATCTCTTATTTGATTTATAAAAATAATTGTTGATGATCGTTGATTTTTGGAATTCATAACTCTTAAAGCTCGATTCATTAATTTTGCAACACCTGCAATTTTTGCTTCATCTTCCATTTCTTTATTTAGTTCATCTTTTGGAGTTAAACAAGCAATAGAATCTAACACTAAAATATCTATTCCTTTTGTATCTATTAAATTAATCATTAATTGAAGAATAAATTCAGCATTTATACCATTTTCACCTTTATCTTTAACTAATTCTTGAATTTGTTCTTTATTCATTAATAAAAGTTCATCAGTGTTAACGCCATTGATTTTAGCCCAATTATCATCATAAGCATCTTCAACATCAATGTAAGCACAAACTTTACCCTCTTTTTGAGCTAATGCTATTGCCTTTAATGCTAAAGTTGATTTACCTGACGATGGAGGTCCATATAGCTCTATAAATCCTCCTTGAAAAAAACCACCGCCTAGAGCCCAATCTAAATTTACAATTCCTGTAGGTAACCATTTCTTTATAATAGAAAGTCCTTGTTTAATTATCTCTTTACCATATTTCTTGTTCAATTTATTTATTAAAGAATCAATTTTTTTATT
>ERZ795057.831-NODE-831-length-29994-cov-7.860717_pt1 | contig 29994 bp, 14 predicted proteins | sample MGYA00375141_ERZ795057 | MGnify/ENA primary metagenome ERZ795057 (study PRJEB30186, sample SAMN05720163) | activated sludge metagenome | isolation source: Anaerobic digester | place: Hong Kong | collected 2015-01-26 ...
TTACGGCCGGTATGGCCGGAAAAGTCTCCGCCCAGAAGGTGACCTACTCCCTGGTCAATCTCCAGCCTGATCAAAGTGTCCAGACCATGGTGGGCTGGGGTGCCTCCCTGGCTTACTACGAAGGGTGGCTCACCTCCCACCCCAAAAAGGCCGAGATCTACGATGTCATCTTCAAGGAGCTGAGTCTTGACATCCTCCGGGTAAGGAACGCCTACGGCTATGACAACACCATGATCGCTAAGGTGAAGGAGTTCAACCAGGCGGCGCAGAAATCGCTGGGCCACCCCATCGACATGCTGACGACCTCCTGGGGGCCCCCCGCCTCTCTGAAAAGCAACAAAGACAAAAACAACGGCGGCACCCTGAAATACACGCTTGCTGAGGGAAAGGTTCACTTCGACTATGCCGGTTTCGCCACCTGGTGGAAACAGTCGCTCGACGACTATAACAAAAACGGAGTCTATCCCAAATATGTGAGCATCCAGAATGAACCCGACTTCAAAGCCTCCTATGAGTCGTGTCTGCTGAATCCTTCGGAAACCATCAACGCCACCGACACCATCGCCGGCTATAACAAAGCCCTTGATGCCGTTTACGACACCCTTCAGAAAAGAAGCCGCATCCCCCTGCTGCTGGGTCCCGAATGCGTGGGCATCGGCTATTTCGGTCAGACGACGAATGGGGTGGAGAGGTATGTCAACGCCCTCGACATCAACAAGCTCTACGGCATTGCGCATCACCTGTACCACGGCACCGATGAGGCCAACCCCTGGAACTCGGCCGATTTCGGGAAAATGGGCGCCTACCGCCCCCAGATTCCCCACTTCCAAACCGAATACAGCCGCGGCGAATGGTTCCCCCTGGCTGGCATGATCTATAAGTAGCTCAACGACGAGAATGCCGTGGCGTATTTCTTCTGGGACCTCGTCTGGCCCGACGGAGGACTCGTGGACATCGACTTCCCCTGGGATGTCAACCAGTGGACCGACAAAAGCAAAGGGTACCAGCGCACCAAGCACTACTGGGTTTTCAAGCAGTTCTCGGCGTATATCCACCCCGGATGGAAACGGGTGAAGGTCAACTCCGCCTCCCTTATGGTGAAAACCGTGGCCTTCCTGAGCGCCGGCCGCGACTCCGCCACCCTGGTGGCCATCAACACCTCCACCAGCACAAACTACGGACTGAAAGCCGCCATTCCCGGCTATACCATCGACGAGGCCCTCATCACCCGCACCTCGGCCACCGACGACGGGGTGACGCTCACCATGCCCACCGACTCGGTCCTCCTCCCCCCAAAGTCCATCACCACGATCGCCATGAAAATCTCGGAAATCAACACCTCTGCCAGCACACATCCCTGGTCTGGCTCCTCCGCCACCATGGCTGCCCTCTTCCCTAATCCGCTCCAAAACGCAGGTACTCTCCGCTTCACCACTCCGGAACCGGGCGTTTACACCCTGAATGTTTACGACCTCCGGGGAAGCCGGCTCATCAGCCAGCAGCTGGGAACCCTCTCCCCCGGCGAACAAAACATCAGTTTCCACCGGCAGAACCTCCCTGCGGGCACCTATCTCTTCCGGATAGAAAATAACGGCATGGAGGCCGCCCACGGGAGATTCACCGTGGCCGACTGATAAGATCACCCCGGTCAGAACCCCGCATGCCCCTCTATGAATACCCCGGTTATGACTACCGGGTGAACGGCGAAATGACCCACCTCGACCTCGGCGAATGACCTGCCCTTCACCAACCAACATTCCCCCCTCAGAAAGGAACTTCCACAGGTAATCCATTTGGTAAAACCTGTTTTTTTCACTATCTTGTTGAGTTTCCATTAGTAATTTATTAGCATATGTCAGTATATCCGAAATTGGACAAGGTAGCCATCTCCGTTAAAGCCCACAAAGTTCTGGGGCAGTTTCTCAGGGAAAACCCTGTTTTGGAGGAGATTATAAAAAGATCGGCCAGTGAAGCGGAAGCCATCACCGGCGTGCGGGAATGGGTGATGGCAGAATTGGAACGGCGGCCCGACTCCTGCCGTTTTTACCGCAATGAGGCCCGGGGCCACCAGGCTTTCACACGCCTGGAATGGAAAGATTACGCCATCATCCGCATCCTTGACTACATCGACCATGCCGGAGAAACATACGCCGATCCCAACCTGAGGGGTAAAATGGCCGTGAGCAATCCTTTCAGGATGCTCTGGCTGGCCATCCACCACGGCACCGGCGGCGCCAAAGCCTCCTTTTTCCGCGACATGCTTTACCTCTTCAGGCAGTTCCGCGGAGAATATACCATTCAGATTCCACCCCAGGAGAAAATCCGTGAATGGACTGACCGTCACCCTTCGGGCCTCGAGCCCGGGATCATCGCCCTCCAACATGAAAACCGCGACCGCATCATTCGCATCCTCGCCGACCGCCTCGACCGCGGACTGATCACCAGTACCAGGTTCCTCTTTACCCCCGGAATGACCCCCGATGAGAAATACCGCATGATGCGGGAATGGTGGGACGACTACCGTTTCCACCTTCGCTTTGCCGTCCGTTCCCCCGACCTGCTGAATGAATTGCTCGACCACTCCCTCGATCCCGACACCATGCAGATCCTCTATGAGGCCCGCGATGCCGGGATTCCCTTTTTCGTCAATCCCTACTATCTTTCCCTTCTCCATGTGCGTGTACCCGGTTTTGCCGCAGGCGCCGACCTGGCCATCCGCTCCTACATTCTCTACAGCAAACAGCTGGTCAGGGAATTCGGCCACATCACCGCCTGGGAAAAGGAGGATATCGTGGAACCCGGCAAGCCCAACGCGGCCGGCTGGATCCTCCCCACCCACACCAGTGTGCACCGCCGTTACCCTGAGGTGGCCATCTTCATCCCCGCCACCATGGGCCGCGCCTGCGGAGGCCTCTGCGCCTCCTGCCAACGCATGTATGACTTCCAGCGCGGAAACCTCAACTTCAACCTCGACAACCTCAAACCCTCTGAAAACTGGGAAAAGAGGCTCACGAAAATCATGGAATACTGGGAAAAGGACACCCAGCTGCGCGATATCCTCATCACGGGGGGTGACGCACTGATGAGCCAGGACAAGTCGCTGGCCAAAATCCTGGAGGCCGTGTATAACATGGCCCTGCGAAAGAAACAGGCCAACGAGACCCGCGCGGAGGGGGAGAAATATGCCGAGATCGTCCGCATCCGCCTGGGCACCCGCCTCCCGGCTTACCTGCCTCAGCGCGTTACGCCGGAATTGGCGGCCATACTGGCCGCCTTCAGGGAGAAAGCTTCCGCCATTGGCCTCCGTCAGTTTTACATCCAAACCCATTTCGAATCACCCCTGGAGGTGACTCCAGAAGCCCGAAACTGCATCAGAATGCTGACGGCCGCGGGATGGACAGTCACCAATCAGCATGTCTTCACCGCAGCTTCCTCACGCCGAGGACATACCAACAAGCTGCGGCAGATCCTCAACGACATCGGCGTGCTCACCTATTACACCTTCACCGTAAAGGGATTCATGGAGAATACCTTCAACTTCGCCACCATCGCCCGGGCGGCCCAGGAACAGATCGAGGAGAAATATATCGGCCGGGTGCCGGCGTCCCTCCTGGAAGAGGTCAGGGCACTGCCCGACCACGCCACGCATATGACCGAAAAAATAAACGCCCTCCGCAAACGTTCCGGCCTCCCCTTCCTGGCTACAGACCGGAGCGTCATCAACCTCCCGGGTGTCGGCAAAAGCATGACCTTCAGGGTCATCGGCATCACCCGCTACGGTCGGCGGATCTTCCGGTTCGAATACGACGCCACCCGCACCCACAGCCCCATCATCCATAAGATGGGCAAGGTGATCATCATCGAATCCAAATCGGTCTTTGAATACCTCCGTCAACTGGAGACCTTCGGCGAAGAAACCACCGAATACGAAAGCATCTGGGGCTATAGCATGGGCGAGACAGAACCCCGCATGCCCATCTACGATTACCCAAACTACGATTTCACCATCACAGAAAAGATGACCCACCTCGACCTGGGCGGGTAACAATCCTATTACCCTTTCAATTTGTCCCGATATCGGACAGGTGATAAATTCATTACCTTATGAAAAATACGGGAGAAATAAAACTGGTCGCTGAACCCAATCTCACTGGCGATTTCAGCTATGGTCAGGGCTGTGTTGTCGAGCAGCCGGCAGGCCCGTTGAATCTTCAGGTTAACGAAATACTCCAGAGGTGAATGACCTGTCTTCTGAACAAATAACCTGCTGTAATGGGACACCGACACTCCGCTTTCCCGGGCCAACTCCTCCAGGTAGATCCGCCGGTTAACATTCTCCAGCATAAAATTGATACTTCTCCCAACAGGATCTTTGGTGCTTTGAAAATTGATGATCCTGAACTGTGAAATATGGGTGAAAGTAGCCAGCAACCGACCCAGACAGAGGTTGACATATTCAATGGTTTCCTTGGAATACCCCCTCTCAAGATTGATGAAAATCTCCTCAAACAACTCAATCCTTTCACTGATCCTTGAATATTTATTCCTGTCAATCATCACGGGCTGAGGTGATAAACGCGAAAATGCCGCCGACCGGGACCCTGTAAAGTGGATCCAGTAGATCGACCAGGGATCAGAAGTGTCGGAAAAGTATTTATGGGATACTCCCGCAGGAATGATGAAAAAATGATCAGCCGGGATTAAATACCGGTTGCTCCCCAACCAGATCTCCCCCTTCCCTTCAACATTATATATCAGTATGTTCTGAGAACACCCCTCCGGCCGCTCCCGGAAATGGTAATGGGCTTTCGGATAATAACCGATATCCGTAATGTACAAATCAGAAATCAGGGGATTCTCTTTTACCCGTTCCATTATTTTCGATGGCAAAACGAAACTCATTTGCCCGGGAAATCCATCCTTTTTCTTCACACCGCTCTTTTATTCTTTGTACAAATGTAGAAATTCCCTGAAAGAATATCCTGCAGTTCGTACTCCACCATCGCACTGATTCTGATTATCATTCGCTATGAATCCCTTCTGAGATTCCATGTAATCCAAGTAAAATCCCCTTGCTTATTAACTGAATATCATAATGCTAGATAAAGCAGGGATATGAATAAAGACATTGAGATCGGTTAAATATCATCCACAGACCCTTTCCTACATGGATCCATTCAATGATAAAATAATCCATATTTTGATATAATCGTGCATTTGAATTCATCCCCTGTCCCACTATTTTCACCTCCTGTAAAACTAATTGAAATGGATTCTGGAAAATTCAATGGCAAATTCATTGCAAGTCTGACTATGGTTGCGGCCATGGGGGGACTATTATTCGGTTACGACTGGGTAGTAATTGGAGGAGCCAAGCCTTTTTACGAGCGGTTCTTTGATATTACCCATTCGGCTAACCTCCAGGGATGGGCCATGAGCAGTGCCCTGATGGGTTGTGTTTTGGGAGCGCTTTTCTCAGGACAGCTCTCCGACAGGTATGGCAGGAAAATTCCACTCATTGTGGCCGCAGCTTTATTCCTAGCCTCAGCCATCGGCACTGGTGCTGTCAGTTCCTTCACACCTTTTATCCTTTTCCGCCTTCTGGGAGGAATCGGTATTGGCCTGGCATCGGCCATCTCCCCCATGTACATCGCTGAAATCTCCCCCGCCCACCTCCGCGGCAGACTCGTCGCCGTCAATCAGCTCACCATCGTTATCGGTATCCTCTCCGCCCAAATCGTCAACTACCTTATCGCCGACACAGTACCACAGGGGACATCAGATGAGGTCATCAGCTCCTCATGGAATGGACAGATGGGCTGGCGATGGATGTTCTGGGCAGAAGGATTTCCGGCAGCCCTCTTTTTGCTTTTGGCCTTTCTGATCCCCGAAAGCCCAAGGTTCCTGGCAAAAAAAGGTGAGGTAGATGGATGCATGAAAATCCTTTCCAAAATCGGGGGGAAAGGGTATGCCCATACTGAAATGGAAAACATTTCCCGTACCCTGAAAGACCCTTCATCAAAAATAGACTGGAAAGCCCTACTCGAAAAAAAGGTCAGACCTGTGTTGGTCATAGGCATCGTCATCACTGCCTTTCAGCAGTGGTGCGGCATCAATGTCATCTTTAATTACGCCGATGAAATCTTTACTGCTGCCGGATATTCGGTCTCTGATATGCTCTTTAATATCGTGATTACCGGGACCGTTAATCTGATATTTACGCTCATTGCCATGAGGGTGGTCGACAGCTGGGGCCGACGGAAACTGATGCTCCTTGGGGCTGCCGGATTGGCCATCATTTATCTCCTCCTGGGAACCAGCTACTATTTACAAATCCATGGAATCTCCATCCTCCTGCTGATCGTTCTGGCCATTGCCGTCTATGCCTTTACCCTGGCACCGGTCGTCTGGGTGGTCCTTTCGGAAATCTTTCCTAACCGTATACGGGGAGCCGCCATGGCCATAGGAACCACCTCCCTCTGGATCGCCTGCTTCATCCTCACCTATACCTTCCCCCTCCTCAACAAAAACCTGAACGCCTGGGGAACCTTCTGGCTCTACGCCCTGATCTGCCTCGTGGGATTCCTCTTTATCTACAAGAAACTGCCGGAAACCAAAAATAAATCACTTGAAGAAATCGAAAGTCTTATAATAAAATAACCATGCACCGGATAGCTTCATCCATTATCAGATTTTATTCATACTACTGTTTGTAACCTGAAAAACCGACAAATCAAACAAATGGGAAAAGAAACACAAACGGTCAGTCTCCTTTCGGACTACATCACCGGAATACTCCAGGATCCTTTTAAAGATAAACAGGTCCGTGCCTGGAACCAGAAAGTCCTCATTCCCACCTATTCCACAGGGGAAAAGGAAAAGAATCCAATGTTCCTCGAAAAACGCGTCTACCAAGGTTCCAGCGGAGTGGTTTATCCATACCCCGTCATCGAAAAAATCAATGACGATAAAACCAATCAGGAGTGGGATGGTCTTTTTTTGGAAAATTCGTATCTGCTCATCATGATCCTACCCGAACTGGGAGGCCGCATCCAGATGGCTTACGACAAACTGAAAAACCGCCATTTTGTCTATTTTAACCAGGTCATCAAGCCAGCGTTGGTAGGTTTGACAGGACCCTGGATTTCGGGGGGGATCGAATTCAACTGGCCTCAGCACCACCGTCCCACCACCTTTGATCCGGTCGACCATACCATCACTGAAAATCGTGATGGCAGTGTCACCGTATGGTGCAACGAATTTGAAAGGATGTTCCGGACCCAGGGAACTGCAGGTTTTACCCTTTATCCTGACCATGCCTACCTGGAGATTAACGTGAAGCTGTTCAACAACAGCCTCTTTCCGCAAACCTTTCTTTGGTGGGCCAATCCCGCAGTCAAGGTTAACGATGATTACCAGTCGGTATTTCCGCCCGATGTCCACGCCGTTTATGACCACGGCCGCCGTGATGTCTCCAAATTCCCCGTGGCCGATGGGATCTATTACAAAGTGGACTACTCGCCAGGAACCGATATCTCTCTTTATAAAAATATCCCGGTTCCTACTTCCTTTATGGCCGTCTCCTCCAGACATGACTTTATTGGAGGATATGAAAACGACAGCCATGGAGGCTTACTCCATGTCGCCAACCACCTCCTGGCCCCCGGGAAAAAACAGTGGACCTGGGGAAACGGCGATTTCGGAAAAGCCTGGGACCGTAACCTTACCGATGAGGATGGCCCCTACATTGAATTAATGTGCGGCGTTTTTACCGACAACCAGCCTGATTTCTCATGGCTCATGCCTGGAGAAACCAAAAACTTCCGCCAGTACTTCATGCCCTACAGGGACTTGGGAGCCGTTAAAAATGCCACCAAAGAGGCTATGGTTAACCTGGAAATCAGGGACGGCAACATTGAGGTAAAGGCTTACACTACAGCTCATTATCCCGGATCAAAAGTGGTGCTGAAAAATAAAAACGAAGTGATCCTGAAGGAAATTTTCGACTTTCATCCCGGAACTTCCTATTTTTCTCTCATTCAGGCACCCGGAGACCTGGTTGCCCAAGACTTGGAGGTGACCGTCATATCAGGAGAGGACAAGAGTCTGGTCGGCTTCCGCCCGGAAGCACCAGGTAAGAAGGAGGTGCCAGAACCAGCCAAAGCGGCTGCTCTCCCTGCTGAGATCAACAGCAACGAGCAGCTTTTCCTGACTGGTTTGCACCTCGAACAGTACCGCCATGCCACATATGACCCCCGTGATTATTACCTCGAAGCTCTTCGCAGAGATCCTGATGACAGCCGGTGTAATAATGCCCTGGGATTATGGTACCTCCGCAGAGCCAATTTTGATCAGGCCATATCCTATTTCGAAAATGCAGTCAGCACCCTGACACGCTTCAATCCCAATCCGATTGACGGGGAACCTCTCTATAACCTGGGGATCGCCCGGCTCCTCTCAGGAAATGAGGAAGATGCTTATAACGCTTTCTATAAGGCAGTCTGGAATGCCGCCTGGATGGATTCTGGCTATTTTCAGATCGCCCGTCTCGAAACAAAAAGGGGCTATTGGCCCCAAGCACTCGAAGCCGCGGATCTTGCCCTGGCGAAAAACTGGAAAAACCAGAAAATACGCCTGTTGAAGGTGGCTATCCTCAGGAAAATGGAGGACAAAGAGAAAGCCCTTGACCTTATAAAAGAATCCCTCCTTCTTGATCCTTTCAGTTACGGAGTCCTTTTCGAAAAATACCTCCTTAACCAGGAAGAGGATGTTCTGGACAAGATGAAAAAACTGATGCGCGGAAATATCCATACTTACATGGAGTTTGCGCTGGACTATGGCTATGCCGGTCTTTGGGATGAAGCCATCCGCTTCATCCAGACCGGTATAGAAGGACAGGGTCCCGGAAAGGTCTATCCGCTTGCCTTTTATTATAAAGCCTGGTTTGAATGGAAAAACGGGAATACCCCTCTGCATGCCGGCGATCCGCTGGATTCTCTCCGTCAAGCCAGCTCAGCATCTCCCGACTACTGTTTCCCCAACCAGCCTGAAGCCGTCATAATCCTGGAATGGGCCCGTAAATTCATGCCATCAGATCCCAAAGCACCCTATTACCTTGGAAATTTCCACTATAACAGTCGGGAGTATGAGATTGCCATCAAATGCTGGGAAGATTCGGTCACTCTCGATGACCAATTCCCCACTGCACACAGAAACCTGGCCCTTGCCTATTTTAACAAGGAAAATAATACGGTGAAGGCACGCCTCAGCCTTGAAAAAGCCTTCTCTTTAGACAGGAGTGACGCCCGCATTGGCATGGAACTGGACCAGCTTTACAAAAGGCTTAACCACCATCCTGAAATGAGATGGGCATTTCTTGAAGAAAACCATCCCCTTGTTGAAAAACGTGACGACCTCTTCCTTGAAAAAATCACCCTTCTTAATATGAAAGGGATGCATGAAGAAGCTTACAGAAATATCATGTCACGCAAATTCCATCCCTGGGAAGGAGGTGAAGGGAAAGTCTCCGAACAGTATGTCTGGAGTCTCACGGAACTGGCCAAAAAGGCCATCCAGTCAGGCAACTTTCCGGAAGCTCTCAGCTTACTCCGGCAAACCAGAATTTTTCCTGAAAACCTTGGTGAAGGCAAACTGGCCGTAATCCAGGAAAACGATGTGAATTACCTGCTGGGGATCATTCTGGATAAAATGGGGGATAAAGAGGGCGCCACCCAATACTGGCTCAAGGCCTCAGAAGGATTGGAAGAACCCTCCCTGACCATGTTCTACAACGACCTACAGCCCGATTCCATTTATTACCAGGGACTCGCTTTGCTACGACTTGGCCGGACCAGCCTTGCTCGGAAACGGTTTCAACAACTCATTGAATATGGAGATACCCATCTGAACGATACCATCCACATCGACTATTTTGCCGTTTCCCTGCCCGACATACTGATTTGGGATGATGACCTGAATGCCAGAAACCGGCAAATGTGCCTTTACCTGAAAGCTCTCGGGCAATTGGGACTCGGAAACAAGGAAGAGGCCATAAACCTCCTTTCAGAAGTGCTCAGGAACAACCTGTACCATAAAGGGGCCCACATCCATTTCAACGATCTGAAAAACAATAGAGATAAAGCTTTAAATCCTTTGGTAGCACAAGGGATGAATCAATCCGAAATGGTTCACCTAAATGACGTAAAACCTTAAGAACAGAATAGTATGAAGAAATGTGACTTTGGCTTGTTATGGCTGCTCCTGTTAATTTTTCCCCTGGTCAGTGCCGGCCAGAACCTGAATGTGAAGGGAAGAATCACCCACTCCACTACGGGGGAATCAATTCCGGGCGTCACTGTTGTCGCAGAAGGCATGACTGGTGTCGGTACAGTGACTGACATTAACGGGAATTTTACGATTTCGGTACCTCCAAGGACTACCCTGGTTTTCTCTTTTGTTGGTTTCTCCTCTGAATCAGTCAGGATCACCAATGAACAGTTTCTGAATATCGCCCTCAGTGAAAATGCCCAGGAGATTGAAGAACTGGTGATTGTCGGTACGGCCGTCAAAAAATCGGACTTGACAGGATCTGTTTCCAGGGTCACCTCTGAGGTATTGAAAGAGGTCCCCGTCTCCTCCGTCACCCAGGCCTTACAGGGAAAGGTGCCGGGAATTTACATCCAGAGCAATCCTGCCCCTGGTTCGAAAGCATCCATTAAGGTCAGAGGAAACAATTCCATTCAGTACGGGACCAATCCAATCTTCGTAGTTGACGGATTAGTGATTGACGGGGGGTTCGATATGTTGAATCCTGATGATATCGCTTCCATAGACGTGCTGAAAGATGCTTCCGCAACGGCCATCTACGGCTCACGAGGGGCCAATGGAGTTTTGGTCATCACTACCAGGAAAGGGAAAAAGGGAGACCAGAAAATCACCTACGACACCTGGATGGGATTTCAGGATTTCAGCAATGAGATGCCCCTGATGAATGGATTCCAGATCTATAACCTGCGTGTTGATGCTTACGCTAATGCATACATGGATAAAAATCCCGCTGCTGACAGGCAGAAATACATCGAGAGAAGCCTGACCCAGACCAATCCGATCAAAAATCTCATCTTCAGCAAGGAAGAACTGGAATCCTATGCCAATGACACCACCTACAACTGGCTCACCGAAGTAACACGCCGGGGATTCCAGCAAAATCATGCTGTCAGCATGTCAGGCGGGAGCGAATCAGGCAACTACTACCTGAGTTTCAGCTACAACAAACAAAAAGGTCAGCTTGAAAATGCTGGCTATAAACGTTATACAGGGAAAATCAACCTCGACCAAACTATCAAACCCTGGATGAGGATTGGGACCAGCAACTCGTTTATTCATACCAACGAACAGCCGGTTGCCAACGGAAATATGTTTATCACTGCCCTTAGGGCATGTCCCCTGCTGCCCGTGTCGGAAGAATACTGGTACATGCGTGAAGGCAAAATAGACAACCAAAGCGCTTCTAATCCCATCAGAGACCTCACCATTGATGCTGATAACTTCTCCTACCGCTTACTGAGCACCAGCTATGTAACCATCACCCCACTCAAGGGTCTCGATATCAGGGCTACCTGGTCCCTCGATCTCCAACAAAACGAAAATTATACCTATTATCCCACAACTTCCACCCAGTCCTTCAAATCGGTATATGACGGCCAGTCTGTTCAGTATAAGGGAAGAAATAACAACTGGCAGTGGGACAACTCGATCTCTTACAATACAGTGATCGCTGAAAAACATAAATTGTCGGCCATTGTCGGGTCTAACCTCTCGATGTTCAACAGTACCTACAACCAGCAGAATGCCAATGGCTATAACAATGACCTTTTCTCCTACAAATACTCGCAAGGGGCATCTGACAAAGAAAACTTCTTTCTGAGTTCCAATTTCACTTCCTATTCCCTGGCCTCTTATCTGTCAAGAATCAACTATGTTTTTGATACCAGGTACTATCTCACCCTTTCGGGTCGTTATGACGGATCTTCGAAATTCGGACCCAATAATAAGTGGGGCTTTTTCCCATCTGTAGCCCTCTCCTGGAACATAACCGGCGAACAATTCATGCGAAACCAACGACTCTTCTCCAATCTGCGCCTGCGAATGGGCTACGGAATTGCCGGAAACCAGAATATCCCTAACTACGGATACATGACCATATACAGCCCATCGATCTCCCTGAATTCCAACATCCTGACCAATGGTGGCCGTTATGGAAATCCCGGACTGCACTGGGAAAAACAGAATCAGATCAATGCCGGTATTGATGCTGCTATCCTGAAAGATAGGATCAGTTTCACCTTTGATCTCTTCAAAATAAACAATGAGGACCTGCTCATGGAAAGAAGCACCTCCCCCTCTTCAGGATATCTCACTATGATCAGCAATGTGGGAGCGCTGGAAAACAAAGGAGCAGAATTCGCCCTGAATGTCAACGCCATTAATAAAAAAGAGCTTACCTGGAATTTCTCCTTTAACATTGCTGCCGACAGGAACAAAATCACCCGGCTTTATGATAACATGACCGAGATATATAATCTGGGAGGCTATTCCAACAACGAAATCCAAAGAGAGGGAAACCTTTTCCTGGGCCAGCCTCTCAACAACATCTTCGTTTATAAATTTGACAGAATCGTCCAGGAATCTGACATGGCGTATGTCAACACCCTTCAGAAAGGATCTAGGGTCGTAAAACCCGGTGACATTCTTCCCTTGGATAGAGACAATAATGAAATCATCAATGACCTCGACAGGATGGTCGTTGGTAAAAAAGATCCCGATTTCTACGGAGGATTCACGACTTATCTGAGCTATCGCAGTATTGCACTGAATGTTAACACAACCTATTCCAAAGGAGCCAAAAGGGTTAGCTATCTTTACGAAACCCTCATGGGAAGCATTGGTAATTCCGGAGCGCATATTGACCTGCTAAAACGGTGGACTCCCGAAAATACCAACACCAATATTCCCAGAGCATTTTCTGACGGAGGACGTTACGGATTGGGAGAAACAGATTGGACAGTTCAGGATGCCTCTTTCTTCCGCATTTCGGAACTCTCCCTTTCCTATACTCTTCCGGGAAAATGGATAAGACCCTTTGGCCTGCAGAATCTCAGACTTTATACCACCGGTCAGAATTTGCTGACAGTCACCCCTTATAAAGGGTATGACCCTGACAGCGGCGACTGGTACCCCTCGTCCAGAAGCTGGATCTTTGGATTGAATATCAGTTTTTAACTCAGCAAAAAATGAATATGAATACCAGAAAAATATTCTTGCCGATTATTGTGGCTTTCATCGTGGCCATGAGTGTTTCCTGTAATGACGATTTCCTGAATCAGGATCCGCAAACCTCTCTCTCTTCTGAGCAGGTCTTCTCCTCTCTTGACAATGTTCAGCCTTTTCTGAATGGGCTCTATGCTAAATGGAGAAGCAGCCGTGTCAACCGAAAAGGATTTTTTCTGATGTTGGGGACCGATGAGAGCCAACAGGGAGAATACCAGGTCAGAACCGACGCAGATCAGGGGGGCCTCGACAAATACGACGGATTTTACAGTCCTGAAAACAAACCCATCGCTGAATTGTGGAATATCCGTTGGCCTGTCGTGGTCAAATCTTCTGAGGCGATCTATCATCTTGAGAAACGCATTGAAAAGGCAGAACCAGCAGATACCGCAGAAATCAACTCTTATATCGGCCAGGCTTCCTTTTACAGGGCTGCAGTCCTTTTTGAACTGGCCAGCTACTGGGGAGCCTTGCCTATTCCCGATGTCAAAGGCTCTGAAATCATCCTCTCCGGTAGAAAAACCCTTCAGGAAACCTATCAAACCATTGAAAAGGATTTCCTAACCGCCTCCCGGCTGCTGAAGAAAAACGCCTCTTCTGACCCGAGGATCGCCACCCAGTGGGCGGCAAAAGCCCTGTTGGGGAAAATGTACTTGGCAGCCCCGGTCGAATCAGGTTTACGGGATTTTCAGAAAGCCAAAAACCTGTTTCAGGATATTGTCAGTAACGGTGGATTCTCTCTCGCTTCAAAATTCTCAGACCTATGGGATCCCACAAAATCCCCGGGGAAAGAACCGGTTTTCACCTTTTATTTCAATAATGTCTGGCCCGACACCAATGAAGCCCAATGGTATTGCGGTTCAAGGGCCACTTCAGGTGTACCGACCAATGCCATCGGTGGTTACGACCTCCTTCTGCCTACGGCTTTCTGCAGAAGTGATGTCAGTATGGGTGGTCTCTGGGAAGACGGAGATACCCGTAAAATGGAAAGCATACGCTACGACTTCGTCAACGGAAATATCTATCCTTCAGTATATGCCGGCTTCGGTGAAGACCAACTGCTGCCCCATATCAAAAAATATGAGGATTTCAGGATTGATGGCGTGGAAAGCTTTTATAATTCAGGCAAGAACATGTATTATGTCAGGTTTGCCGATATCTTACTTTCACTTGCTGAATGCATGAATGAGCTGGGAGACACACCCAGTGCTGTGGCATTGGTAAACGACAAAGTGCGCACCAGAGCCTGGAACGGAAATCTGCCCCAAGCCATGAGATGGCCCGCTTCAATGTCAAAGGAGGATTTCCGGAAAAATATCCTTGACGAAAGAATGAGGGAACTCTGCTTTGAAGGATGGCGTCGCTTTGACCTGCTGCGGACAGGCCAATTTACCACCCTCATTCCTCAAAGAAACATCTGGGCAGAAGCCTCTGGAATGATCTCCGGAACACATATCCTCTTCCCGATCCCCATCGTCGAAATGAATCAGAATCCAAATCTCTCCTCCGGCGACCAGAATCCCGGATACTAATTTCAATTTCAATAACTAATAAAACTGTGCGAGTATGAAAAACTTTACGTTCATTTATTTAGCGTTCCTTATGCTTTCATTTTCCCTGAAAGCACAGGACCCGGTCGTGGTCAGCTTTGAAATCGTGGCAACGCCACTGACCAACGGCGATCTGCCCTTCACCGCCAGCGGACAACAAATCTGGGGTGATTACAACAACGACGGTTTCCTTGATTTCTTCATGGTCACCGGACAGGGAGCAGGAGCATTCAGCGGCCTCTACAAAAACAACGGAAACGGAACCTTCACCGAGGTCCTGACCGACATCACCATGCTTTCCCTAGCCTCCGCCGTCTTCTTCGACTATGACAACGACGGAAACCTCGACCTGATTATAGCCGGTTCAGCCGACGGCACCACAACCGCCACCCTTACTGAACTCTACCACAACTCCGGAGCACCCAACTACAACCTCGTACTCAACGAAGCGGCCGCCTTCGTGGGAATCTCTGCCGAGGGAGGCGACAACAACACACGCCTGATTGAAGCTGTCGACTACAACAACGATGGTTGGACCGATGTCTTCCTCAGCGGAAACGCCGGATCCCAGTGGGACGTCTCTCAAACTGCCAGGGTAGTGGCCCTTTACAAAAACAACAAAGGAACTTTTGAACTTCAGACCACTCCCGTCGGAGGTACTGCCAACTTCACCTCAATGAACGGCGGAGGTATCCACTGCGGCGACGTCAACAACGACGGATGGACCGACATGATCGTCACCGGTTATGTCGATGATGCCATCAAAACCGTCACAGACCTCTATATCAACAAGAAAGATGGTACCTTCGAATACTTCGCCAACTCACGCACTACCTTCAACGGTCACTCCCAGGGGGAAACCATCTTCTCCGACATTAATAATGATGGATGGCTTGACATCGTCGAAGTAGGCCGTGACGTCAATAAAGGGTGGGCAAGCTTCGCTAACCTCTTCATCAACAACAAGGACCTTACCTTTACCAAAAGCGAAAACAGCGTCACCGGACTTATCGGAGGCAGCGCAGTGATCACCTCAGGCGATATCAACAACGACGGCTGGAACGACCTGGCCATCTCCGGTTGGGGACCCAACACCACATTCTTCTACAACAAGGGTAACAATACCTTCCTGGCCAAGCCTATAGAGCCTGATATGGCCCGCGCCCGCTCTGGCTGCATAAACTTCGTGGACTTCACAAAAGACGGAAACCTGGACTTCACCATCTTCGGTTATCGCGATGGTGGTAAAGGCACTCCCGAGGACCCCACCTGGCCCGACTTCCTGCTCAAAAACAAACTCGCCAACGGCATCGCATCCAACCAGGCCCCTTCGGCTCCTACCAACGTTAAGGCTAAAGACCAGGACGGAAACGTAATCCTCACTTGGAGCAAGGGCAACGACGATACCACACCGGCCGATGCCCTGCGCTATAACGTCTACGCCAAATCAAAAACCGACGGCAAAACCTTCACCTTCTACCCCGCAAATACGGCTACGGGTATGCTGACCGCCGATGGCGGTGTAAGACCCCTTATCTCCGGCCTTACATTCACCCTGAAAGGCTTCTCCACCGAAAATTACACCTTCGGAGTACAGTCCATCGACAACGCCCACACCGGAAGCCCATTCACAGTGGCCTCCATTGCCGGCGAACCCATTGACCCGGTCGTGGTCAGCTTTGAAATCGTGGCAACGCCACTGACCAACGGCGATCTGCCCTTCACCGCCAGCGGACAACAAATCTGGGGTGATTACAACAACGACGGTTTCCTTGATTTCTTCATGGTCACCGGACAGGGAGCAGGAGCATTCAGCGGCCTCTACAAAAACAACGGAAACGGAACCTTCACCGAGGTCCTGACCGACATCACCATGCTTTCCCTAGCCTCCGCCGTCTTCTTCGACTATGACAACGACGGAAACCTCGACCTGATTATAGCCGGTTCAGCCGACGGCACCACAACCGCCACCCTTACTGAACTCTACCACAACTCCGGAGCACCCAACTACAACCTCGTACTCAACGAAGCGGCCGCCTTCGTGGGAATCTCTGCCGAGGGAGGCGACAACAACACACGCCTGATTGAAGCTGTCGACTACAACAACGATGGTTGGACCGATGTCTTCCTCAGCGGAAACGCCGGATCCCAGTGGGACGTCTCTCAAACTGCCAGGGTAGTGGCCCTTTACAAAAACAACAAAGGAACTTTTGAACTTCAGACCACTCCCGTCGGAGGTACTGCCAACTTCACCTCAATGAACGGCGGAGGTATCCACTGCGGCGACGTCAACAACGACGGATGGACCGACATGATCGTCACCGGTTATGTCGATGATGCCATCAAAACCGTCACAGACCTCTATATCAACAAGAAAGATGGTACCTTCGAATACTTCGCCAACTCACGCACTACCTTCAACGGTCACTCCCAGGGGGAAACCATCTTCTCCGACATTAATAATGATGGATGGCTTGACATCGTCGAAGTAGGCCGTGACGTCAATAAAGGGTGGGCAAGCTTCGCTAACCTCTTCATCAACAACAAGGACCTTACCTTTACCAAAAGCGAAAACAGCGTCACCGGACTTATCGGAGGCAGCGCAGTGATCACCTCAGGCGATATCAACAACGACGGCTGGAACGACCTGGCCATCTCCGGTTGGGGACCCAACACCACATTCTTCTACAACAAGGGTAACAATACCTTCCTGGCCAAGCCTATAGAGCCTGATATGGCCCGCGCCCGCTCTGGCTGCATAAACTTCGTGGACTTCACAAAAGACGGAAACCTGGACTTCACCATCTTCGGTTATCGCGATGGTGGTAAAGGCACTCCCGAGGACCCCACCTGGCCCGACTTCCTGCTCAAAAACAAACTCGCCAACGGCATCGCATCCAACCAGGCCCCTTCGGCTCCTACCAACGTTAAGGCTAAAGACCAGGACGGAAACGTAATCCTCACTTGGAGCAAGGGCAACGACGATACCACACCGGCCGATGCCCTGCGCTATAACGTCTACGCCAAATCAAAAACCGACGGCAAAACCTTCACCTTCTACCCCGCAAATACGGCTACGGGTATGCTGACCGCCGATGGCGGTGTAAGACCCCTTATCTCCGGCCTTACATTCACCCTGAAAGGCTTCTCCACCGAAAATTACACCTTCGGAGTACAGTCCATCGACAACGCCCACACCGGAAGCCCATTCACAGTGGCCTCTCCGATGACCTCTTCCTTCAGAAATAATGACCTCGACGTGTTGATCTTCAGCCATAACCAGAAGATCATCATCAATAACAACACAAGCAGGCCATTGATCTACAAGGTAGTAGCTGTGAACGGTCAGAATATCACTAATGGAACCTGCCAGGGCAACACCCGGCTGGAACTCCCGGTAGCTCTCAAAGGCCTCTACATGGTGACAACCACTGATAAAGTCTCAGTAAGTACAGATAAAGTTGTTGTTTATTAATCAGTGTTTACAGGACTAACGGGAGCCCTAGCTTCTCCCGTTAGTTCCTGTTTTTAAAGAATAAAATGAAACGATTCCTGCCGTTTATTCTCCTGACTCTGATTGTTCTGCCTGGCTTTGGCCGTACTTTGACCACCCTCAGGAGTCCGTCTGGCCACCTTCAGGTCACCCTCATCACCGACCTGGAGGGAAAGCTCTTTTATACTCTGACAGTCCCGGTGAGAAAAAACAAAACCGAGCTGGTTAAATTGTCCTCCCTGGGTATCAGCAGGACGGACCAGAAGTTCACAAAACTCACTTTCGTGAAGGCAGGAAAAACGAAAACTGTTGACGAAACCTATTTGCTTCATTTAGGGAAAAGAAAGGTCAACAGGAACCATTACAACGAGAAGATACTCCAATTTAAAAACGAAAATGGAACATCCCTGGAGCTGGATGTCAGGATGTACGACGAAGGATTGGCCTTCAGGTACCAGTTTCCGGAAACAGGAAATGAAAAATACACGGTTATAGGGGAGTCTACGGTTTTTTGTCTACCGAAGGGGCTAGCATGGATTCAGCCCTATGATACAGCCACCGCCTATGCCCCGGCTTATGAAAGAAATTACGAAGGTCCGGTTCCGATCGGGTCTCCTTCCCCGGGGAAGGAAGGGTGGTGTTTTCCTGCCCTTTTCCAGGTCAATGACCATTGGCTTATGATTTCAGAGGCCAACCTCAGGGAGAACTTTTATGCCTCTCATCTGAAACTCCTCTCCCCTGAGGGGACCTACCGGATTTCCCCCCCAGAGACTGAAGAAGCCTTTGGGAGAGGGAGTGCCACAGCTACCTCCACTTTGCCCTGGGAGATGCCCTGGAGAGTGGTGGCCGTGGGCAGGACCCCCGGCGAGATAGGGGCATCCAACCTGATATTTCATCTTTCTGATCCCCCGGCAGAGGAGAACTTTGACTGGGTCAGGCCGGGCCGTGCCTCCTGGGCCTGGTGGTCAGGATATCTTGACAGATCAACGGATACTCCTGAAAAATTAAAGAAATTCATTGACCTGGCCCATACCATGGGCTGGGAATACTCCCTGGTCGATGCAGGGTGGAACTCCCGCAAAGGATTAGACCTCACTGAGATTACCCGTTATGCTGCGGACAGGAATGTCAAACTACTGATGTGGTACAATTCAGGTGGCCCCATTAACAAGGTCAACGCCGGCCCACGTGATGTCATGTATTTCCCGGAAATGCGTGATAAAGAGATGAAAAGAATCTCTGATCTGGGAATCAGCGGCATTAAAGTGGACTTTTTCTGCAGCGATAAACAGGAGTACATCCAGTTGTACCATGATATCCTGAAAGATGCTGCCCGTTACAAGCTGCTGGTGAATTTTCACGGGGCGACCATACCCCGGGGCTGGCAGAGAACCCACCCCCACCTCATATCCGTAGAGGCCGTTAAAGGAGAGGAAGCGTATATCTACCATCGTGACTTTGAAGAAAAAGCACCTGTTCACAACGCCATTCTGCCCTATACCCGGAATGTAACAGGTTCCATGGATTACACTGTCGGCGCCTTCTCTACACAACAGGTGCCCCACAAAACCACATATGGCCATGAGCTTGCCCTGACTGTTGCATTTGAATCGGGAATACAGCATTTTGCCGATACTCCTGAAATGTACCAGAGCCTTCCGGCTGAAGTCAGGGATTTTCTTAAAGAAATCCCTGCGGCCTGGGATGAAACGATTTTCCTGTCGGGATATCCCGGCCGCGACGTGGTCATTGCCCGCAGAAAAGGAAACATCTGGTATGTCGGTGGGATCAACGCCGAAAACAAGGAAAAAACCTTAGACGTCGACTTCAGTTCCATCATAGCCCACGAAAAAGGAACGCAGGCTATTCAGGATAAAGCCATTCGAGAATCACGAGGAGGAAACAAAGCAATAAATACACCAAATCCTCCTGAAACAATACTGGTGATCAGCGATGGCCTGAACAATAAGAAGTTTTCATCAGAGAAAAGGAGCTTAGCTCAGGGAGAAACAGAAAAAATTAAGGTTCTGCCTTATGGCGGTTTTGTCATTAAGTATATTAGCCCGCCGGCAGGATAACGTAATCTAAATTGAAAATGAGAATAAGAAAAGTAATAGTCATTTTATTGTTTTTAATCCCGGGTTATAGTCTATGGACTTCCCGGGCCGGAGAAATCGTTATCGAAGCAGAAAAGGGTAAACTGACAGGATCGGCTTCCGTGATCAACTCGACCCTCTCCTCCGGCGGTAGAAAAGTGGGCAACATGGGTGGTGTGACCGGAAAGGGAAGTATTGAGTTTGTTTTTTCCGTGAGCCAGAGTGGTATGTATCAGCTCTCTCTTTGGTACCTGGCCGGAGAAGGCCGTAATTTCGAGCTTTCAGTCAATGAAGCAACTCCGGTGGTTCTGGCCTGTCCCGCTACTGGAACCTGGAACACTCCCGGTCATCTGGAAACCTCCGTTGAACTCAGGACAGGCACCAACAAATTGGTGGTAGGCAACTCCTCCGGGTATGCCCCCGACCTTGATCTGATTCTTCTGAAAAACACAATCACAGACCTCCCCGACACAACAGGAACATACAATCGCAACTTCGGTAACTGGAAAATAAGGATTTACCCAACCGGCAAAGCTGACCTTTTATTCAGGGGGAAGCCCCTGGTCATGCAAACCCAGCCTTCCTTCATAGAATCGGGGGAGAGGACATTTATTGAAGAGATGAAGAGTCATGAGATCACTGACAGCCTCTTCTCTGATGCAACCGGCAAAGGTATGAAGGTAGTCATCACTGCCAAGACATCTGACAATAGGATCCTTCTGAAACAAAATTATTATCTCTATGAGGGACAGGATTTCTTTACAACCGATTTTTCAATCGAATCATCACAGGAGCTGGTCTCCAATTACATGGCACCCCTACTCACCACGGTTCCGCTGGAACTATTACCTGCCGGCACCAATAATTCGGTCTGGGTTCCCTTTGATAATGATAAATGGGTAAGGTACCAGTCCCTGAATTTCGGTATTCCTCTTGCCGGATATGAGGTAGCCGCTCTGATTAACCAGGAAACCCGGGAAGGTTTTGTGACCGGGTCAATGGAACATAATGTATGGAAGACCGGGATCCGGGCGACTACATCCGCGGGAAATAAATTGGAGAGGCTTGAAATCTTTGGGGGAGTGACCTCAAATGAAACCCGCGATGTCCTAGACCATGGTGCCGTGAAAAACCATAAAATAAAGTCTCCCAGGATTTTCACAGGCTATTTCGAAGACTGGCGCAGGGGCATGGAAACTTATGCCGATGCCACTGAAACCCTGGCTCCCAGACTCCCCTGGAGTAAGGGTAAACCCTTCTGTTGGAACAGCTGGGGTGCCATCCAAACCAAACTCTCCTATAAAAACGCCACCGAAGTATCCCAGTACTTTGCAGACAAACTGCAAAACAACAACTTCCAGAATGACAGCACTGTATATATCGGGTTGGATTCCTACTGGGACAACATCTCCTATTCTGATATTTTCAGGTTTGTCAGGGAAACCAAAGCCCGTGGCCAGAATGCAGGAATATACTGGACCCCCTTTGTGGACTGGGCCAAAAATCCTAACCGGCTGGTAGAGGGAACCACCGATGTTTATTACAGAGATATCTACTTGTATGCCAATGGTAAACCACAGGAGATTGCGGGAGCCTGGGCGGTCGACCCCACCCATCCGGCAACAAAAAGCAGAATCAACCTTTACCTCAACCGGTTTCTAGCCCAGGGATTCACCTTCCTGAAACTCGATTTCATGACCCATGGAAGCCTGGAAAGTGACCATTATTATGATGCTGAAGTACAGACCGGCATCCAGGCCTATAACCAGGGACTTCAATATATTGTCGACTACCTCGACGGCAGGATGTTCCTCAATTTTTCAATTTCTCCCCTTTTCCCTTCACAGTATGGGCATGGTAGAAGGATTGCCTGCGACGCCTATGCCAGCATCGATAATACGGAATATACTCTCAACAGCCTTACGTACGGGTGGTGGCTCGATCACCTGTATACCTTTAACGATGCCGACAATGTAGTCCTCAATGGAGTATCCTCAGGAGAGAACCGGGCCAGGGTTACATCCTCGGTCATCACTGGCCTATTTTGTTCAGGTGACGATTTCAGCGAATCGGGATACTCCTCAGCTAAATTGCGTGCTGAAACATACCTGACCAACGTTGAAGTGAACCGTGTCGCCCGACTGACTAAAGCTTTCTCCCCCGTGGAAGCAGCTAACGGGAATAACGCAGCTGACGTTTTTTCGACACAACTCGCCGATACGCTTTATCTGGCCATCTTTAACTATACCACCACTTCCGGGGACAAACCGGTTGATTTTAAAAGAGTGGGACTGGAACCAGGCATGAGCTATATCGTTCTCGACCTGTGGAACGGCACTAAAGAAGAGAGATCCACTTCGTGGAACGTATATGTCCCGAGGCGTGACGTAAAATTTCTCAAGATTTATCCCGGAACGCTTACATCCTCCAGGATCAGCAGGCCTTTTCCCACTTTCACCGCTTTCCCTAATCCCTTTATCAGCCATCTGACTCTCCAGTACCAGGGGATGGATAATCCTGAGGTCACCATCTGGAATTCTTCAGGAATGCTGGTAAGGAATGTGATCCCGATTGATAAGATCCTGAATCTGGCTGATCTCCGGAGCGGAATTTACATATTAACAGTGAATGACCATAAAGGAACACAGTACCGGTGTAAAGTGATTAAAAAGTAGATCCCTCTCATGAATGAAATATCCAGGGAATCAGGAGGAAGGATCATTGACGGCAGGTCAATTGACTTGATCCGCATGACCAATGACCAGGGTTTTGCAGTTGAACTCACCAACTGGGGAGCCACCTGGATTTCCGCACGTTTTCCCAGCAGAAATAACACTACAGATAATCTGCTGCTGGGATATCCCACACCTGAAGGCTATATCTCCGACCGGTTTTATATGGGGGCCACCATTGGACGTTTTGCCAACCGCATCGGTAATGCCCGGTTTTCAATCGGGCCCATGGACTACCAGCTGGAAGCCAATGATGGCAAGAATTCCAACCATGGAGGATTCTCCGGATTTCATCATAAGGTGTGGGATATGGAGTTTCCCGGGAACGGTGTCATTTTTACCCTGGATAGCATGGATGGGGAAGGAGGATACCCCGGAAATCTGCATGCCGAAGTTTTTTATCAGCTGGATGAGGAGAATAACGTGACAATAAGGTTTAGAGCAACCTCCGACCAGCCCACTTTTCTTAACCTGACCAACCATGCCTATTTTAACCTTTCAGGAAGCGACGATATTCTAAAGCACAGCCTGCAGGTAAGGGCCAGGAAAATCCTGGAAACCTCCGAAGACTATATTCCTACCGGTCGCTTTATTCCGGTTAAGGATTCCCCATTTGATTTCTGCTCCTTACAAAAGATCGGGAACCACATTTTTGATGATAATCAGCAACTAACCTGGAACCGGGGCTACAACCACTGCTTTGTCCTGGATAAAGAGAATCCCGGAATTCCGGAGGCTATCCTTTGGGAGGACACCACAGGACGAAAGATCGAATTGTTCACTTCCTATCCTGGATTGCTCCTCTATACGGGAAATTATCTCGACTCCCCGGAACCGGGAACAGGGATTAAAACCTTCAGAATGTACAATGGACTCTGTCTGGAGGCCCAATTCTTCCCAGACACCCCTCACCATCCCCATTTTCCGGGCTGCCTGCTCATGGAGGATGAAGTATACGACCATTTTATCCGGTTCAGGTTCTCAGAAGTGATTAAAGATCAAAAAATCACTGACAAAGACTTTTAAATAATTATAATTGCTTAATCACAGTTTTAAAACAACAGAATAAATCAAATATACCATTTATGAAACGTCTTCTCTTTATCTTACTTCTTCTGGCTTCCGGAATAGCACCGGCCCAGGAGTTCATCAGGATCGAAACTAACAACAACGCCCTTATTTTCAGAGTAGATCATCAGAAGTTGCGGCAGGTATGGTATGGTGACAATATCGGTACCGACCGGCTCAGGGAGAATACTCCGGTAGTGCTTGAGGCCTACTCCACTTTTGGTACCGGTGAAACCAATGAGGTGGCCCTTCGGGCTAGCCACGTTGACGGGAACACTTCCACTGAACTGGTATTTGATAAGGTTACTGTGGTCAAAACTGATGAAAACATTACGACCACCCGGATTACCCTGAGAGACGCCTATTACCCCTTTCATGTGGACCTGGTATTCAGGGCTTATACCCGTGAAAACATCATAGAGCAGTGGGCGGAGATCTCCCATAATGAAGAGGGAAACGTAACTCTTTACAATTTTGCCTCTGCGCAATTGGGCTTTAAGGCCTATTCTTACTGGCTGACCCAGTTACACGGGGACTGGGGTAACGAAATGAACCTTAAGGAATCCTGTCTGACTGAAGGAATTAAAATCATTGATTCCAAACTTGGAGCCCGGGCGACCATGTATGCCACTCCCTCCTTCCTGGTTTCACTAAACCAACCTGCTACCGAAAAAGAAGGAGAGGTGATCGGTGCCAGTCTGGCCTGGCCCGGAAGCTTTCAGATTGCCCTGGAAATCAACAGGACCCAGGAGCTGAGGGTCCTGGCTGGCATTAATCCTTTTGCCTCACAATACCTGCTAGGGAAAGGGGAACTTTTCAAAACTCCTGCCCTCCTTTATACCCATACCAATTCAGGAAAGGGACAGGTTAGCCGGAATTTCCATGACTGGGCCAGGAAATACGGTGTCCGCGATGGCGATAAATCCAGATTGACCCTCCTGAACAATTGGGAGGCTACCTATTTCGATTTCGACGAACAGAAATTGGCCCAAATCATGAAAGATGCCGCAAGCCTCAACCTGGAGCTTTTCCTCCTGGACGATGGCTGGTTCGGAAATAAATATCCCAGGAACAATGACCAAGCCGGATTGGGGGACTGGCAGGTGAACCACAAAAAGCTTCCCAATGGTATAGGTTATCTCGTGAAGGAAGCTGAGAAAAACAATGTCAGATTCGGGATCTGGATTGAACCGGAAATGGTCAACCCGAAAAGTGAACTATATGAAAAACACCCGGAATGGGTCATCGCACAACCACATCGTGAACCTATACTTTTCAGGAACCAGCTAATCCTTGACCTGGCTAATCCTGAAGTACAACAATTTGTCTTCAGTTCGGTCGATGACCTGCTGAAAAAAAATCCTGGCATTGCCTATGTAAAGTGGGATTGCAACCGGTTTATCCAGAATGGAGGATCCAACTGGCTTCCGGCTGGCAAACAATCTAACCTGCAGGTAGACTATGCCAATGGGCTCCTTTCTGTTTTTGAAAAAGTAAAAACTTCCCATCCCGACGTTCAAATGATGCTTTGTTCGGGAGGAGGAGGAAGAATGGAATATGGCTCTTTACCTTATTTCCACGAATACTGGCCAAGCGACAATACCGATGCGATTCAGCGGATCTTTATCCAGTGGGGTGGTTCCCTTTTTTTCCCGGCCATCGCATCTTGTAACCATGTTTCAGTGGTGCCCAATCATCAGACCAGAAGGGTAACCCCCATTAAACTTAGGTTTGATGTGGCCATGATGGGGAAAATGGGGATGGACCTTCAACCCGGACAAATGACTCCTGAGGAATTTGCCTTTTCAAAAAAGGCTATTGAGACCTATAAAAATATCAGGGAGGTGATTTTTCAGGGAGACCTTTTCAGGCTTGAGTCTCCTTATTCTTCTAACAGAGCTTCTCTGATGTATGTCACCAAAGAAAAAAAGAGAGCAGTATTCTTCGGATTCCTTCTTCATCGTAAAGTGGGGGAATTCATGCCGCCAGTAAAACTTGATGGCCTGGATCCTGCCAAAAATTACATGATGAAGGAGATTAACCTGGCCGATGGAAAATCCTCCTGGTTGTCAGTCAACGGGAAAGTCATCACAGGAGAGATCCTGATAAAAGAAGGAATAGCCTTGCCATTAAACAATGAATACGACAGTATCGTTGTGGAATTGACAGAACAATAAGACTTATTTATCAGTACTTATTCTTTTATAGAAATCATGATTTCAGTGAATAAAATGACCCTGATCAGGTAAGAGATATTGACCTTATGGTATTTTCCATCCACTAGTTAAATAAAATATCAGCGGTACAGATCGCTGACCCTGATCCTTCTGATGGCGGCCACATCGAGATGGGTGCCCGCTTGCTGGCTCCCTGCACAGTAGCCCAGCAGCACGTGCCTTTTGTAAAAATGAATGGCCGTGTAGCAATACCAGCCATCGGGATCGGTTTCGATATCCGTGATATATGGCCAGGTTTTCCCCTCGTCGCGCGAAACGGCAACGGTCAGGGGCGTCCTTTCCCCTTTCGTCTGCGGCCGGCTCCCATCGTTATTGTTCCACACCATCAGCCAGTCGCCGGTCGACGGGATCTTTTTAATGCTGGCAGGGGAAAGGGGTGATGCCACCCCAAGGCTTCCGATGTGACTCCAGGTGACTCCCCTGTCCGCAGAAAGGGCAAATTGCTGATACCCGCCGCTGGCACGGATGAACATCAGCAGCTGGCCGTTTTTCATTTCTATCACTCCCGGTTCCTGGGTGATGATCGCCGTGGTGTCGGGGACCTGGTTTCCGGCCGCCCAGCTCTGCCCGTTATCGTCGGAATAGTAACAGAAGAGTTTCGCCTTGTTGTTCCAGGTGGGATCGCCCGGAACCTTATGCAGGGCCACCGGCAGAATGATCCTTCCCCCGGAAAGCTGGATCGCCCGGTCATTGTTGAGGACGAAATACCCTTTCCGGTCGGTGATGCATTCCACAGGCGGGCCCCAGCTCTCTCCTTCATTCGCCGAGAGGCGCATCACCGGGATGCAATCTTCGGTGGAATTCTTCCGGAGGTAAAAAAGGGCTATCGAGCCGTTGCGCAGCCTCAGCAGGGATACCGACATGATGTTCATCGCTCCCTCATTTTCCAGGATCAGCTGATCTTTCTCAGACCAGGTTTTTCCGCCGTCTCCGGAAATGCGCCCCTTCAGGCATGCAGAGTCATGGTCCCCGTTTCCGCCTGAACCGTAATGGGTGTAAATGAAGAGGAGTTTCCCGTCGCGAAGGGTGATGAAACTCCCCTCGCTGTTTCTCTTGTTTTCAGGTGAGGGGGAGAGAACCAGCACCCTTTTCCCCTTTTCCCCTTTGGCGGAAGGAGTGTCTGAAGGGGCTTCCCATACACCGGATACCAGTCCGTAGCTGGCTCCTGACACTGAACCTGAAACCGAACTGGTGCAGGGATCCGTGACGCCTGCACGGGAAGCCAATGGAAGAATCACAAAAGACAGGCTTACCACGCCAACCAGGATGAATAGGGAGAAGAAATTCGCGGATGGACACCACATTCCGGCGGTGAACTGGCGATCAGACGACCCGGCGACCTGGTCAGGCAAAGAGGATGTCATACTGCAGAATTAAAGGATCAGCTCTAAAAATAGAAAAGTTCTATGAATTACATCAAGGATGTTCATCCTGTTCCCATACCGTCTGATGATTATTTCCCCACCCACATCTTGAAGGCTGAGGCTTTCAGACGGCTGATGGTGATTTTGTCATTGACAGGGCTCTTCAGCCTGACGACAAGCTTGTTGCCGAAGTAGTCCTCGAAGCGGGCAATGAGGTCGATGTGGACGATGGTCCGCCGGTCGGCCCGGAAATAGTGGTCGGGGTCGAGTTCCTCTTCCAGCCGGTCGAGGGAGAAATCGACCACGTGCTTCTCCCCGCTCCAGGTGATGGCCGTAGTGATCCGGTTCTCGCTTACAAAACAGGCGATATCGGGGGTGTCGAGCTTGTAATACCGGTTGCCCGCCGAAATCAGAAACCGCTTACGGTACTCCTTTTGTCCCGATCTTATAGCCCGGAGGATCTCCCCATAGTCTGCTCCCTGCGGTAAGGCCCGGTGGTCAGGGTGCCTGCCGGAGTGCTGCGGCCCCCGCCACGATTCAAATTTCTCCAGCGCCCGCTCCAGATCACTCTCCCTGACAGGCTTTAAAAGATAATCTACACTGTTGACCCGGAAGGCCTGGATGGCATACTGGTCAAAGGCCGTGGTGAAGATGATGTTGCTGGTGACATGCACCTGCTCAAAAATTGTAAAACAGATCCCGTCACTCAGCTGGATGTCCATCAGCACCAGGTCGGGCTGTTCCCCGTCCGCAAAAAAAGCCACGCTCTGACTGACACTCTCCAGCCGGGCCACCACCTCCCAGCCGGGCCGCAGCTTCTGCAGCATATCGGTGAGCATCCGCAAGTTGGGCTTCTCATCTTCTATGATGGCTACTCTCATCTCTTCTCCTTTTATTTCTGCGTTCAATATCCCATGGCCCTTGAATCTCAAAGCAGGGGCAACTCCACCCTGAACACACCTCCCGCATCGGTGACCGTCACTTTTCGCTCGGTCAGCAATTCATAGCGCGCCGTGAGGTTGGCCAGTCCCTTCTCGGTCGAATAGGAGGTCTCCCTGACCTGTATGTTGTTATCGACGCTGATCGATTCCCCCGAAGTGAAGATCTTCAGGTTCAGCGGCCGGTCGGTGGATACCACGTTGTGCTTGATGGCATTTTCTACCAGCAACTGCAGCGACAAGGGAGGAATCCGCCGGGGATTCAGCGCAGGATCCACGTCGACCGACACCTGCAGGCCCTCCCCCAGCCGTTCCTGGTGCAGCTCCAGGTAACTCCTGATGAACTCCAGCTCCTCCTCCAGGGAGACCGTCGTCCGGTCGCGGCTCTGCAACACATACCGGTAGGTATCGGTGAAATTCTGGGTGAAGGCTACCGCCGCCTCCTGGTCGTAACGGATCATTGACTTCAGCACACTCAGATTGTTGAAGAGAAAATGGGGATTCAGCTGGTCCTGAAGGGCATTGTAGTCGTTTTTCATCTGCAGCTGCCTGAGGGCTTCCACCTCCCGCTGCGAGGCAATCCACTTGGAAACGATGCGCAGGCTCAGGGAGATGACAATCAGGATAAAAACAAAGATCAGCCCGAAGGCCACCATCAGCCACGTGATGGGTTCCTGCAGCACCTCCAGGTATTTGATCTGACTTTCGAAATAGATCAGCGCAAAGAGGCCGATCATCAGGCTGAGCAGAAAATGGAGCAGTACCCGCGTTTTTATTCTGGAAGGAATCGGAAAATAGCGTTCCGAGAGATTGTCGAGCAGAACATTCAATTCGGTGACGATGTTGAAGATCAGAATCACCTTGAAATACTGGACCGGAGGGATATGTGCCGCATTGCCGCCGATGATTCTGGTGGTCACCAGCATGAAAACCAAAGCCACGGCACTTACCGATCCTACCCTGAAGAGGATCGACCGCAACTTATAGGAGGAGAGATTGCTGATGAAATCCAGTTCCTTGTTCATCATCGTCGTGTGGTTACGCTCTGTGATCCATGTTCCATCAAATATACTCAACCTGGGCGGATTTCCGGCTCCGGATCACCATAAAGGCCATCCTGCAACATCCGGGGCCTGTTATCCGCAGTCCATTATTCCGGGACCTGTTATCCGCAGTCCATTATTCCG
>ERZ795057.835-NODE-835-length-29844-cov-8.421028_pt1 | contig 29844 bp, 26 predicted proteins | sample MGYA00375141_ERZ795057 | MGnify/ENA primary metagenome ERZ795057 (study PRJEB30186, sample SAMN05720163) | activated sludge metagenome | isolation source: Anaerobic digester | place: Hong Kong | collected 2015-01-26 ...
ATAGACCGCATGCCCGATTTCAGTTTCAGAATAATGTCGTTCCTTTTTTTGCTGCGGGACCTCCTTACCCCCTTTGACAGAAAACTCGGTTCATTCGGAATAGATAAAGGAGATACAGTCATTGACTACGGATGCGGCCCGGGCAGTTATCTCAGCCGGTCTTCAGCACTCACGGGGCCGGAGGGAAAAGTTTTTGCGGCTGATATTCACGAACTGGCCATTCAATCTGTAAACAGGCGGATCAAAGAAAAGAAATTAAACAACGTCGAAGCAGTTAAAATTGACAGCTACAAATGCCCTTTACCGGACAATACGGCTGATATCATCTACGCCCTTGACATGTTTCACATGGTAAAGGAGCCGCAACGGTTTCTTAATGAACTGCACAGACTGCTGAAGAAAGATGGAAAACTGATAATAGATGACGGGCACCAGTCGCGAAAAAAATCATTAAGAAAGATAAGCGATTCCAACCTCTGGGATATTGCAGAAAACCGCAAAGGGTGGATTGTTGCAGTTCCGAAGAAATCTTAAAACTGATTATCCGGTCATGTATTACAGGTGAAGAAGATGCGTATATTTTTTAATACCGCGCATCGCACCCTTTTTTCCAGATACTGATATATCAAACAGGTAATAAAATGAATAGCAGAATTAAAATCCTTATAACTCTCTTATTGATAACCACGGGCTCTTTTACAGGCATGAGTTGTAAATCAGAGGCCCTGCGTGAAGAAAAACAGATCAGTGATGTTGTAGCCGGTCTCATTGCCGGGGCAAAAAATGACGAGGAAAAGATGAGCCGGATCTACTATTTTGTACGGGATGAAATTAAATTCGGATGGGTTTACCCCCAGGACATTTCCCCGCGGGAAGTTCTTAACAGAAGACGCGGGCTCTGTATGCAGAAATCAAATCTTTTAGTTGCCATGGCACGTGAAGCAGGATTAAAAGCCCGCTTTCATTTCATGTATGTACATAAGACCGCACTGGAGGATTTTCTCCCCGAATTTGCCTACAATAAATGGGTAGACCCTTTTCCTCATACCTTTCCTGAAGTTTACCTGAATAAAAAATGGGTATCAATGGAAGCGACTTTTGACAAAGAGCTGCATGATATCTGCATTAAGAAAAAACTTAACTTCGGTAAATATCAGAATATTGTTAACAGCATTTCAATAGAATTCTCTCCACATGGAGTAAAAGGGCATCAGCAGTTTGTTCACGCGGAAGGGAAAGAATCTTTTTTCGGTAACGATTTAAGTGAATTTAAAAAATTCATGCACGAAGGTGTCCCCTGGTGGAAAAGACAGCTTCAGCCCTTTATCTTCAGGAAGGCACAAAAAATTATGGATAAGATACGCGAAACAGAATAATTTGCTGCTGCCGGAAACATTTTATACAGCCTTTATACTCTTTTTTCTTGTCCGTTACCCTTGAGGCATCTATATTAACAGCAAATAAAGACATGGAGGATAAAATGAGATTCAAAAAACATTTTCTGATCTCAGTATTTATTTTTGCATCCTTTCTTATGACAGCCTGTATGTCCGCGGCAAAGGGTGATATTTTCGCACCTGAAAAGATTACTGATAAAAAATCAGGAGTAATCTATGTTTCAAGGGAGAAGGCTCTTGTCGGAGCAGTAATGGCTGCCAATGTGGATCTTGACGGCGCAAAAATTGCCGAGCTTGACCAGGGGGGCTACCTGGCCATTACCGTAAAAGAAGGCACCCACTCAATCAGGCTATACGCAGGGCTATACAATAAAACTTTTGAAGTAAAAGTCAAAAAGGGAACATTCACCATGCTCAGAATAGAAGGGTCAGAAATTAAAGTTGTCGATCCGGGAAAGGAACCGTACAAGAGCGAGTTAAAGAATAAAGTATTGCAGAAGCGGATTACAAAACCTTAAACAGGCTTATATACAGGGGGCTTTAAAGAAAGCTGTTAATCAAGTTCAGGACGTTTAAAATCTCAGCAGCCTATCTTTTCCACGCGTATATAACTACGCTCTTGGGGAAAAAATTATTGAAGAACTCCTCAACCCTCCTCATGAAGTTGGAAAAAAGCCCCATGTGAAGAAATTTCTGGTAGCCCTTTGTTATCGGATGCTCCCCGTTGTGAAGCCCCACAACGCTGCGAATCATCCACCATATTGTATGGAAGGAGTGTTTAAAACCCACAGCGTAAACCTCCAGGCCGTTCTTTCTCATGATCTCTGCAAGTTCGGAGGGGAAATACTTCCTTACATGCCCGCCGGGGGATGTAAAGTACTCATATGTTAAAGCATCATAAACAATTTCACTTATATACGTGGGAACGGTTATGGCGATCCGGCCGTTCTTTTTCAACACCCTTGCAAGCTCTGAACATGCCTTGAAATCATCATTAACGTGCTCCATAACTTCAGAGCAGATAACACGGTCAAAAGTCTCATCCCGGAAAGGGAGGTTCAGAGCATCACCTATATGGGTCAGGTAAGCGCTTTTTTTATTTGCCCTGTTTTTACCGGGGGTATTGTTTTTAAACATACTTGCCAGGGTATACCTGGTTTTCAGGAGTGAATCAATATCAAGGTCCATACAGAAAACAGAGGCTCCTCTTCTTGCAAATTCAAAAGAATGCCGCCCCTCGCCGCATCCCGCATCGAGAACAACATCTCCTTCGCGCACTGTAAGTCTGTCAAAATCAACTGTAAGCATTAATGACCTCCCGGTAAACCTCAACCATCTCCTTTGCCGCGTTTTCCCATGTGAAAACGGATGTAATCCTCTTACGCGCGGCCTTGCCCATCCTTTCACGCTCTTTCGGATTATCCAGCAGATAATCTATTGCCTCAGCGAGACCGTAGGGATCACGCGATTTAACGACGTAACCGGTCTCCATATGTTCCCCCACCACTTCCGGCAGGGCCCCTCCGTCAGACGAAACAAGTGGAAGCTCGCACGCCATGGCCTCCGCAGCAGGGAACCCGAACCCCTCGTAAAGAGACGGGGAAACCGCAACCTGATGCTGCGAATAAAGCTCAATGAGTTTATCTCCCGGAATTTTACCTGTAAAATGAATCCTGTCATTCAGGCCGAACCTGTCGATCCACTTTGTCACATACATCCTGTTGGGAGCCCCTCCATCAACAACCGTGAGATGAAACCTGTTTTTAGAGAGGGTCATTGCCTTCAGCAGGTAAACAACACCCTTCTTCCGATCCTCCACGTTGCCTACGAAAATAACGCTGTTAGGCTTCTTTTTTATCCCCGGTATCGGTTTGAATATCTCTGTATCAAGGCCGTTGTAAACAACGCTCATGTTTTCCTGTTTTACACCGAATGCTTTGTTTATTTCAATAGCTGAATCCTCTGACACCGTGATTATATGGTCCATTCTACGCGCCACAAACCCCTGCATTATAAGGGGATAATACAACACGCGTTTAATCTTCAGCCTGAAGTCTGATGGATACTCAAACCAGGTTGACCTGTCAATTGACAGAGGATGATGAATAGTTGAAATAAACGGCACGCCGAGAAGTTTAATAAGCAGAAAACCGTAACCAAGGTTCTGGTTATCATGAATAATATCGAATTTATGAATTTTCTGAAGCTCTTTAAGTTTAAGAAAAGCCCTGAATGAATATGTCTCGATCTCAGGGAAGATGCCGAATTTTGATGCCACGAATTCATAGAAATTCAGCGGTTCAAAAGTCGCAAAAGGCTTATGAGGTTTAATGTAGTCCTGCTTTATATTAAAATAGTTATGATTGCTGACATGGTGAATATGAACACCCTCCATTTCAGGGAAATAGGGGGGCCCCTGAATAACGTGAACCTCGTGCCCCAGTTTAACAAGTTCGCGGGCGATATACATTGTGTATATACCCTGTCCGCCGCAAAACGGGTTTCCCCTGTATGTTAGAAGGCATATTTTCATTTCCCGCTCCTGTACTCTCTTACAACATCTTTATAGACCTCAAGGGTGTTTTTCGCTGCCACAGGCCAGGAAAAATTCTCCACAGCCCTCTTTCTTCCGTTTTCACCCATCCTCTCCCTTAAAGCTTTATCACCCAGGAGTTTCAGAATCGCATCCTTAAGCGCCACGGGATCTTTGGGAGGGACAAGAACACCGCAATCCCCAGTGACGACCTCTTTAAGTGAACCCGCTGTAGTAACCACAACCGGCGTTTTGCACGACATCGCCTCAACAGCAGGGAGCCCGAATCCTTCAAACAGAGAAGACATTACAAGAATGGTCTTTCTGCTGTATATACTTACAAGCGCTTCATAGGTAAGCTTCCCTGTGAATTTAACCCGGTGTTCCAGGCCGAACTTCTTTATCATCCTGGCAGCAGACATCCTTTTAGGCGGGCCTTCATCAACTATTGTCAGCGTAATGTTTTCAGGGAGCATTGTTAAAGCCTCAAAAAGATAAACAAGCCCCTTTTTGCTGTCCTCTGTGTTCCCGACAAAAAGGAGCGCGTTTTCCTCCCTCTTCTCACCCGTGTTCTGAAAGAGGTCAACATCCATACCGTTATAAACAACCGATGCCTTCTCCCTTTTCACTCCAAAGGCCTTCCGAAGTTCATCCACCCCTTCACCAAATGATGTAATGACCCTGTCCAGCCTTTTTATAACAAAGCTCTGCATTATAAGTGGGTAAAAAAGCAATGTTGTAACTTTATCCCACATAGTACGGTTACCCATCAGGTCAGCTTCCCTGTCCTTTGTAAGGGGGTGATGTACAGTGGTAACAATGGGCATGCCATAGCCCTTCATCGGCACTGTTGCCCATCCGAGAGACTGTATATCATGGATAATATCATATCTCTTTGTTTTAAGAATTTTCTTCAGGGCGAAAAAAGCCCTGAAACTGAAAGTCTCCATCTCCGGAAACATATGCAGCCTCGTCAGGATAAAATCCGCGAAATTCCACGGCGTAAAAATCCTTCCAAGTTTTTCGAACGGTATCTCGCGTGTTTTCATTGACCAGAGATGCAGATTTTCTATTTTATATACTGTCGCCCACTCCTCAAGTGGATCCGGGTACGGCGGTCCGACCATTACATCAACCTCAACCCCGAGCTTTGCCAGCTCTTTGGAGAGATTGTATATATAGATACCCTGACCACCGCAGTAGGGATTACCTCTGTAGCCGACAATTAAAACTTTCATAGATTCAGTGTATGAATTTCTATTTTTTATTAACCGGCAGAGTCGCCCTGGTTGTGATTATCGCCATACCTACCCAGAATACCGCGCCGAGAATAACAGCTGATATTACAATTGCCGGTACAGCGAGCGACCAGAAGCTCCTCACATAAACACCATAAACAAGAAGCGCCGCCAGAGCTGCGGTCAAAAGGCAGAGAAAGAAAGCCTTTATCCTGGAGTTATCTTTTTTTTCAACAATTTCAGGCATTGGAGGTACCACCTTTATAGTCAGAATTACCCACCCTATCCAGAAACCTGTGGCAAGAACCCATAACGCAATGGCGGAAATAGGTATCGCCGCAGAATAGTAGGTGAGACTGTTTAATTCCTGTAAATTAACAGAGGAAAAAGAGGAGAAATCCCCTTTATTAAAAATAAATAACGAATAAACTGATAATGCGAACAAACCGGCAGAAAGAATCACGGCCAGAAAGCCCCAGATTTTTGCTCTCGGCATATTATTGCCTCATAAAATGTATGATTATGATAGTCTCAGACAGCGTAGGATTATGAAAACATCTGTCAACTTTATTATTCTCAAGTAAACTCTTTACTTTTATAAAAATAATTATTACATTGACATTATATTAATAAGCAATTTAAGTGAACGGGTGGTTATATAACGGTAATACGCAATAATTGTGTTTTCCGGAGTAAATTACACCATATAAAGATAAAAATAAAAAAATTGCTTAAAAAAAAGAACAAAAAGAGAATATTGAAGAAGCATTTGACGATAATAAAATTACAAATGTGATTCACATTTAAATGGTTATGAGAATGAAAGTCAGTTCAGAGCAGAGAGAAAAATATATTTTGATTAGCGTCAAAGGTACGCTCTCTATCGAAAATATTTCCCCCTTTGAAACACTTGTAAACAAATATGTTGAACAGAAAACCCATATACTCCTTGATCTATCGGATTTAACATTCATCGATAGTTCATCACTGGGAATTATTGTGGTATACTATACAAAATCTGAAAAGAACAACAAGCATTTCGCCCTCCTCAATATAAACAATGATATTATGCAGATGTTTAAAATCACGGGCCTTGATAAAAGGATAAAGATTTTTAATGATCTGGATGATGCTGAAAAATCTCTCGATCTGTCAGTATAATTCACGGGGAAACAGATAATGATAATCCTTGCGTTCCTGGGTAATCCCGGGAGGAAATATTCATATACACGACACAATATAGGCTTCATGGTTGGGGAGCATTTCGCCGGTTCTTCAGGTATAAAAATCAACAAAAAAACATTCAGCGCGGAATGCGGAACAGGGAAGATAGACGGGCAGGACACCCTCCTCCTGTTCCCCCAGACCTTTATGAATTTAAGCGGCAAATCTGTGGCAAAGGCAATGGATTTTTATGATGCAGGCCCCGAAAATCTTATAGTTATCCATGATGAGCTGGAACTCACTTTTGGCGACATAAGAACAAAGCTTGGAGGAGGGCACAAAGGCCACAACGGGCTGCGGTCAATCATCGCTGAAACTGGTTCTGCGGACTTTCACAGGATAAGATTCGGCATAGGGAGGCCGGAAAACCCGCAGATGGATATTGCGGACCATGTATTATCCAGATTTTCAAAAGATGAGCAGGATTCACTTGCAAAGCTTATACCTGCTGCTTCAGAACTGATCCTCTCGGTCATGCAGAGTATTGCTTCAAAATAAGCTTGATTCTTCAGACCCTTTTTCATATAATATTATTATATTTATAAAAAGTTTTCAGTATTTATTCCCTATACGATGTTCTTTTACCGGAGAGAATTTTTTCCATTAATCGGGGATACTCTTTGCGTTATTAATTCTGACAACCACGAGGTAAACAGATGTTTCTCAGACTTCTCCTATCCTTAATAGCCGGACTTGCTTCAGGATATATTTTTTTCGATCTAATCTACAGTAAATTCCTGCTCTCCGCACTTATAGGTATACTTGTATACTATCTCGTATGGAGAGTTATTAAATCAATCCAGAACAGGAACAGTAAACCTGAAGTAAAAGGGGACCCTTTCCGGTCAATACAGGTTGAAAAGGCGGTAAAAGAGGGAGGCGAGAGGCTGAGAAATATAAGATCACAGACCAGGCTGATTCCTGACAATAATATTGCGTCAAAAATTCAGGAAATCTGCAAAACCGGCCTTGATATTTTTGATTATTTACAGAATAATCCGGATGATTTGAAAAAGGCGAAACAATTTATTAATTATTATCTTGATACAACCGAAAAAATCGTCAGCAAATATGTTGAACTCATAAGCAAAAAGGAAAAGAACAGCGAGATTGAACAGTCAATAGCAAATGTTGAAGGTGTTCTCGATTCTATAAAGGAGACCTACTCCAAACAGCTTCATAATCTTCTCGAGGATGATCTCCTTGACCTTAACACGGAGATCAAGGTACTTGAAAAAACAATTAAGCTGGAAGGATAAGAACTATTTTTTTGCATTTTTAAGAAAGCCGATTTTGAAAAATTCATATACCTAAGGGGGATTACATGGAATCAGCAGCTCAGGAGATTAAAAAAGAAGTATCAATGGATGATCTTTCACCTGATCAGAAACAGAAGGTGGAGCAGATCTCTGCATCAATAGACATAAACGACTCTCAGGGAATTATACAATACGGTGTGGGTGCTCAGTCAAATATATCCTCATTCGCTGACAACGTGCTCGAACAGGTTAAAGCCAAGGATGCCGGCGACGTAGGTTCAACTCTCACGGATCTCATGCTCACGGTAAAAGACCTTGATGTTGAATCGCTTTCCAATGAAAGCTTCATGTCAAAAATACCGCTTTTAGGAAGTCTTGTTTCAGGCGCAAAAAGGTTCATTGCACAATACCAGTCAATAGAACATCATATTGAAGAGATAACAGATGAACTGACAAAAGCGCGAATGCAGCTCCTCAAGGATATTACGCTGCTTGATTCACTGTATGAAAAAAACAAGGAATACATGCAGGAGCTGGATCTTTACATCCTGGCCGGAGAACTGAAACTCAAGGAACTGCAGGAGAAGACACTGCCTGAACTTAAAGCAAAAGCGGCGGAAACAAACGATACACTTGACGCACAGAAGGTTCAGGACCTCTCCCAGATGATAAACAGGTTTGAAAAGAAAATATATGACCTGAAGCTGAGCAGGACGATCTCCATCCAGACACTTCCCCAGGTAAGGCTTATACAGAACAATGACCAGCTCCTTGTTGAAAAAATACAGAGTTCAATACTTAATACAATACCTTTATGGAAAAACCAGGTTGTTATAGCGATATCCCTGTTCAGGCAGAAAAAGGCCCTTGAACTGCAGAAAGAGGTATCCGCGACCACAAATGACCTTCTTACAAAAAATGCAGACCTCCTTAAAACAAGCAGCATAGATATAGCCAAGGAATCTGAAAAAGGGATAGTTGAAATAGAAACCCTAAAAAAAGTTCACCAGAGCCTTATATCAACCATTGACGAAACATTGAAAATCCAGGCAGAAGGGCGAACGAAAAGAGCTCAGGCCGAGGTTGAAATCACAAAGCTTGAAGATGAGCTTAAAGCCAAGCTTATCCAGGTAAAGGAGAGCGGCGCTCCGCTTAAACTTGACTGATTTAAAGGAGAAACAGATGAAAATAATTGTTCCTCTTGCCGAGGGATTTGAAGAGATTGAGGCTGTTACTATAATAGACACACTGAGGAGGGCGGGTGTTGATACTGTCACAGCATCCCTTAACAAACAGGTTGTAACAGGGGCCCACGGGATTCCTGTTACTGCAGACTCAGTACTGGGAAGTGATGAAAATTTCAGTGGAATTGTACTACCTGGCGGCATGCCAGGCAGCACCAACCTTAAAAATGATCAGAGGATTATAAGCCTTATTCAGAAAATTTATAATAAAGGAGGGGTTGCCGCCGCACTCTGTGCAGCCCCTATAGTTCTTGCTGAAGCAGGCATCCTTAATGGTAAAAAATATACCTGCTACCCGGGCTTTGAGGATGAAATCGGAAAAAACAACTATCTTTCAGAGCCTGTAATCACTGACGGAAATATTATTACAGGAAAAGGGCCGGCCTGTGCGCTCCCTTTTGCATTAAAAATTACGGAAATTCTTAAGGGTAAAGAGGTTGCTGAAGGTCTGAAAAAGCAGATGACTGCTTTCTGGTAAAGAAGAATGAGACCTTTTATCCTTTTTTTACTTATGGACTTGACATTTTTGTGCCGATATTGTAAAAAAGCCCAAAATTGTTTATAAATTTGTTTAAAAATATAACCGGTAATCTCCTTTCGCTGTAAAACCGGCTCATTAAATCAAAAAATCATAATACAGTGTAGAAAAACATGGCTATAAACCCCTTTAGAGATACGGATTTAAAAGACCTGCAGCAGAATATACGGCAGTTTCTCACTGATCATTTTTCCGGAATTAAAGAAAAAATCGGAACCTCCTGGAAAAATTTCAGGGAAAAGGGACGGGAAAGGGTTACCGTCATGTTCATCCCTCACTCTGAGAAAAAAATTATTAATTTTCACATATCAATTTTTACAATATCAGCAATAATATCAGCCGTTGTCATTACAGTTATTATTACTTCTGTACTGATCATCAGGCACTCATCCACTGTTAAAGAAGTTTCAATTTTACAGAAAGACGGCGCAGACTCAAAAACGCAGATTAAAATCTACAAAGAAGAGATAAACAAACTCCACGAAATATTCCAGAAATTTAAACCTGAAATTACATATCTCTATTCACTTACACCGGACAGCAACATTGATTCACTCTGGGCAAAGGGGGGAGTGCACAACCCGAATCCCGACCCGAACTCTCAAGATTCCACAGGGGAAGAGGGTGCCCCGTCCATGGAACTCCTTAATATACAGGAGGTAAGGCAGGAGCTTGAAACAACAAAAGATATAGTTACCAAGATAAAAAAATTCCTTAATTACAGGAAAAAAATTATTGAGAACACACCTTCAGTATGGCCCGTAGACGGCTACATTGTATCCCGTTTCGGATACAGAAACTCCCCGTATACATTTGAAACGGAATTTAATCACGGCATTGATATCGAAGCTTTTCCCGGATCTGAGATCAGGGCAACCGCACCGGGTAATATAACTGAAATAAAATGGGATCCCAACCTTGGCCTTACTGTCTCTGTAAGGCATAAATACGGATTTATTACATCCTACAGTCACTGCCAGAGGGTATCTGTTGAACCGGGACAAAAAGTCCTGAAAGGTGAAGTAATAGGATACGTGGGCCGCACCGGAAAAACAACCGAATATGTATGCTTCTACCAGGTTAAAATCGGGACAGAGTTTGTTGACCCCATGCCATACCTTAACCGGATATCCAGATAGCACTCCTCAACAGTTTTAAAACTGATTTTCAAAATTCATTTTTTATCCTTGCCGGCTGACTGAGGATAAAATAATTTCAGGCAATCAGAGCAGAGACTGTGGCTCAGTTCAGCCTCTGAGTGTGTACTTATATATTCTTCAACCTCATGCCAGAACCCTTCATCATCACGGATTTTTTTACAGTTCGCGCAGATCGGGACAATACCCCTGAGAGTTTTCACCTCATCAAGGGTGTTTTCCAGCTTGAGGTTTGATTCTTTAAGTCTGTTTTCAGTTATAAGATGTTCTGCGATTTCATTCTGCAGTTTTCTATTGAAAGCCAGAAGCACGATTGCTATTGCCGATATTCCGAAAATCGACAATACAAAAAAAATCACCATATTTCTTACTCTCCTGTAATCCACCGCCGGATCAGGATTAAAAATAAACCCGTCAAGTGAATAACCCGGCCTGATCATCCCCAGTTTAACAAAAGTATCGGCTATCTGCTTCCACCTGCCGGGATTAATATGCCCTGTTTCAATAACACCGGACAGTATAAGCTTCTCCATCTGCTCAGCTTCAAATCTAAGGTGCCCGTCGCTTTTCCAGGTTTTATACTTTGATATAATAAGCTGAATAATTTCCTCTTTATTGGACATGGCGTAATCCCATCCTGCAAGACTCGCTTTTCTGAATCTTTTCACCAGTTCTGGATTGTCATGAACCATCCTCTCTGAAGTAAAAAGACAATCACCATAAAAATCTATACCATATTTGGCCGGATAAATTATTCTGAAGGGAAACTTTTTTTCTTTAAGATAATACGGCTGATTGGTAATATATGCGCTATGAGCGGATATCGACTTATCAAGGTAATCTTCTACCCTGAATTTTGCTTCCACATGCCTGATGCTCTCAAAGGGTATTCCCTCGCTCTGAAGCATTGCGAGAATTTCGACATCACGGGTGCCGGGCATCATCATAACCCGCCTGCCGACCAGATCCTGGGGGGTGTAAACATGTGAATTAGCATAAGTCAGAAGAATAAGGGGGGAATGCTGAAATATAACCGCAACTACCACAAGCGTTTGCCCCTTAAGCCTGTGAAGAAGGATCTCCGAATTTGTAACCCCGAAATCCGCCTCTCCGGAAAGTACCTTTTTTACAGGATCCCGCCCCTCTCCACCCTGTTCTATCCGGACCTCAAGTCCCTCATCGGCATAAAACCCCTTTTCAAGCGCCGCATAATAACCCGCAAACTGAAACTGGTGAAACCAACGTAGCTGAAGGGTCACCTTCTCACTGCCTGATGCGGATTTAATGCCTGTAAAAATTATTAGCAGGGCTAAAACAATACATAAGTTAATTATTCTGCGCCGTAATAATATTCTTTTATTCAAACATCACCGCCAAAGATTGCAAAATTCTCAATATAAAAAATATATCCATTATTGCCGGTAAAGGTAATAAAAAAACCGCCCGAAGGCGGCTTTTATTACCAGTATGACAACTAAATCAGAATTCATCCTCGCTTCTGCTCGAAGTAAGAAGTTCATCAGGAATATCTTCAATCCTCTCTCCAAGCTTAACTGCAAGCCTGTTGGAAACAAGACCCGGGGTGCATTTATATTTTCTCCTTCCACCTATTGTTATGGTCATATCATCACCCACTTTTGTTTCAGGGAGTTTTATAACATCACCGGGCCTGAGCTCAAGCACCTCCTGCACCGAAATCTTCACGCTCCCGATCTCGGTAACAACAGGGAGTGTCACGTTTTCAAGCCTGCTCTGGATTATGCCGAGGTTTTCATCAGTAATCCCCTTCCTGATACTTGAATACATGTACTGTGCCGAAAGTTTTGATATTATAGGTTCAATAGAAATATAAGGAATACAGAGGTTTGTCATCCCCTCCACTTCACCTACCTTTGTTTCAAGTGTTATAAGAACCACCATGTCATTAGGCGGTACAATCTGCGCAAACTGAGGGTTTGTCTCGATATTGCCAAGCCTGGGACGAAGATCTATTACATTTGACCAGGCCTCACGCAGGTTACCGAGAATTCTTACGATAATACCCTCCATAACCGAAAGCTCAATATCTGTAAGCTCCCTGCTTATCTTTGTGGCTTCACCAAGACCGCCGAAAAGTTTATCAATAATCGTAAATGTAATAGAAGGGTCTATTTCAAGAACAGCCGATCCCTTGAGAGGGTCCATGTTTATAACAGCAAGAGTTGTGGGATTAGGAATTGATCGGATGAATTCCTCGTATGTAAGCTGGTCAACCGATGCTACGTGTACACCCACAAGGGCCCTGAGCTGTGCGGAAAGGGCAGTTGTTGTAAGACGCGCGAATGTTTCATGCATCATCTGCAGTGTACGGATATGGTCCTTGGAAAACTTGTCAGGTCTCCTGAAGTCGTATATCTTGACCTTTTTCTGCTCCTTTACAGCCGTATAGTCCGACGTGTCCACCTCGCCGGTCGATATGGCGGTCAACAGGGCATCTATCTCATCCTGTGATAATATCTCTGTCATTTTCTAATATCCCTTATAACTAAAGCTTCAAGGCCGGCAACAAGCCATATATAATCATTTTTTGAATTCTTTTCAAGTCTGTAAAGATACCTGTAGCGGGCCGGTTTAATCAGCCCCTCCCTCTTAGCCTCAACCGATACATGGGCAACCAGTCCCGATTCCTCGATCTCCTCACTCACAATCCTGTATTCAGCAAGCGGATCATCCCGCCTGTTAATCAGATAACGGATAAACTCTTTTTCAATATTTTTTTTCTCTAAATCATCGGAAATATCATACCTCCGTGAAAAATCGGGATATGAATGGATAAACTTGTCTATATCGAGAAATTTAACTGCCTTTTCAAAACTCTTTTCACGTTCCGCGTTTATAAGGAGCAGAACCACCTCTCCGGGAGTAAGCATAACTGAACCTGAATCTTTATCTTTATATGCCTGGTACGATCTGTCCCTGCTTACCCTGAATTTTATCTCGTTACTGCTCACCACAACGAAATTTTCATTTTCCCTGTCGCCGATAAAAGGGAAAAAATGCATCTTGAGCCGGTATCTCCTTTCCGGAAGAATATCATATATCCTCCTCAGGTTCTGTTTATGGATAAACGTTTCACCCGGCCCCAGTTTTATCTCCCGTTTTACCATCCAGGATAATGTTTCAGTTTTATTTTTTTCCCCTGTAATATAGGGTACAACAAGTTCCGCGTCCCTTCCGTTCATATCATACACTACAGGTTTAAATGTAGTGTAGTCGGCAGTATCCCCTCTTGCCCTGTCAAAAATATCTATCCTGTCAGGGGAATCATATACATAAAAAGCAGCAGGATCATCCGTAATATTCTTAATCCTTATATTAAGAATTATCTCATCACTATTATAATATTTCAGTTTATCCATGCTGAGATAAACCCTGAAGGAGCGTGCCTCCATGCTGTACAGGTAATTCATTCCCGCTGCCAGAATAATAAGCGCCAGTATGATTGCCGATTTATAACTTTTCATACTTATCCATAATCAGAAAATATCTATTTACACTCTCCAATATTATCGACATAATCAGAAATTTAATCCATTATAAATTGAATTAAATGCATTAAATAACAGCAGATAAATATCAACTCTCTGTCAGAATTTTTATAATCTTTTTATGCCCCTTTTCTATTGCGTAATCAAGGGGGATTTTACCATCCCTGTCCGCGAATTTCAGATATGCCCCTGATTCCACAAGGATTCTGACAGTTTCGGTACTGCCGTTATAAGCCGCAAAATGGAGCGCCCTCATCCCATTATCAGTATAGCCCTCGATATCAGCCCCTCTTTCCAGTAAAAGGGTTAATATTTCTGTATTGTTCTTTGAGGCGGCAAGCAGGAGGGGCTTTGATCTGTTGGTATAAGGGTGATCAACTTCCGCACCGGATTCTATCAGATATCTGGCGATATCTGGAAATCCGCAATATATGGCTTCAGTAAGAGGGGAATACCCCAGGGAGCTCCACCTGTTTACATCAACTCCTGATTCAATGCAATTTTTCACTACATCCATCCTGCCCGCACGGCAGGCGCAAATAAGGACCGTTCCACCTTTATTATCCTCAGCCGTTAAATCCGCTCCTCTTGCCAGAAGCAGCCTTATAACAGCATCATTCTTTTCATTAAGCGCAAGCATAAGAGGTGTATAGCCATCTTTATCCCGGGCATTAATATCCGCTCCATTCTCTATCAGGAAGAGAGCAGGCCCGGTCTTACTGTAACAGATTGCCTTAATCAGAGGTGTATAGCCATAAGAACCCCGCGCATCAACAAAGGCCCCCATTTTAATGAAAAGTTCAATAATCCCTGTTTTGTCTGATAAAACCGGAAGCATAATATACGGGTCTCCATTGTCATCATAAAGTTCAGGCCCGACACCCTTTTTAAGGAGTGAAGACACCCTCCTTTTTGAGTTGCTGTTCAGCGCATCGTACAGGTCTCGGCCTGTGTCCCTGAATCGCTTTAAAGATGAAAATTCCCTGCCTTCATAACCGAAAAACCCCTGAGGCGCACTTCTGTACCTGGAACACTCAAACTCCACTTCTCCATATATTCCGCGTGCCGTTTCTGCGATTTTTCCCATAAGATATTCATCCAGGCCGGAAAATTTCACCTTCATCGGGCTGTATTCGGATGAAGTCTCCCCATCCCATGTCAGCTTCAGAAGAGCGGGAAGCCCCTTTACGTCAAAGATTAAAGTATCTACATCTATACTCTGCCAGCTTTCGTTGAGTCCCATTGATACTCTGTGTTCTGCAGCTAATCCGGATGTTTCGATTCTCCAGTAGACCTCCCTCCCGCCCATGCTGTCAGTGTAAAATCTCTCACAGCTGAAATTCCATTTCCCGTTACAATCAAGGGAGGAGATGAGCTCCCCCCAGAAAAGAATTGATGCCGCATCAGAATCGGATAACTTGTCCCCGCCTCCGCACTTCGACACCACATTTTCATAATTCGCCTGCAAGTCTCCCGCAAAAGGCCTGCTCCTTTTCATCTTCAAAACAGCATCACACAGCATATAACCTTCCGATGCCTTTTCTGAAATCTCTATCCCGAGATGAGAGGCAATGAGCCCTGCACATTTCCGGTGCCCTTCAATACGAGCATAAAATAGAGCAGTCTCCCCGTTTCTGTTTTTTACTCTGGCATCCATACCTGCTTCAAGCAGGGTCTCCACTGATTCATAAAGGGGATCGTGAACAGGCATAATCAGCTGCCAATCCTCCTCAACGGTTATAGACTTTTTATTTTTTACTGCATAGAACAGGGCCGTGTCCCCGTTTTTATCTATGGCATTTACATCAGATGTTTTACTGATGATATAATCCAGAAGTCCCGGAGATACAGATCTATTATCCATGAGTATCATAAGGGGGGTTCTCCCCTCCCCGTCCCTGAATAATGAAGCATCATCTGTTTCGAGCACGCCTTTTACTGAACAGGAATCACCTGCGCGCAGCGCATTAAACAGGTCTATACACCTTTTATCCATTTTTATGTTACCCGTTATTAATAAAATTTACCCCGGCAGAGCCGACCCTGCTCATCTTCTTTATGTTAAGGTTTGCCATGCCTACTTCTCTATTATATCACTATACCGTGCACTTCTATACGGCTCATTTTTTACAAAATTACGCATATTCCACAGCGTGTTATAGGGGATATCCACAAGAGAACTGTTCACTATGCTGTCAGGAACTGAACCTCCCGGATCACTATGAAGCCTGTAGATGACACGGACCTTCCCTTTACCCAGAGGCACAAGCCTCCAGTACCCTGAGAGCGACGCCATGCGAACCCGGTTACCCTTTACAGAAATATAATCCGGCAAACCGGAAAGTTTCACTGTTACCACACCGGTCTTCCTGTTCTGGGAGACAACAGACCTTACAGCAATGTCCCTCTCCGCAACAGGCCACGGGGAGGTTGTTACCATGTATGTTATTCTTTCATAATCATTTTTTTTATGCAGGAGCTTTGCCTCGCTGCACCTGTAGTTCCACCTGGTATAGCCCGCAGTATCGTCAAGGAGAGCAAGAATCGCCGAAAGGGAGGATTCAGTCACTGTTACAGCCATGAATTCCTTAATATCGGAATCAACCACTTCCTGCACGCTAACCATTATACCTCCGCTGCTTTTTACCGTCTCCCAGGCATAAACCTGGACGCAGATTATAAAAACAAAAAATAGAGTACAGGCCCCTTTGTATAACTTCATCAACTTTTGAAAGCCATCATGACAGAGATAGCCTTTCTCCCCCTTTTTATAAATTTTTCACCCGGGAAGCCCCGACTCACGCAGAGGGGAAGGGATAAAATTTTCTGTTTTTCAGATTATCAGACTTTTATAAACCATTGATGCTTTTAAAATATAGAAAAATTTACTGAATAATGATAATATTTTTAGTAATTATCTGTTACAGTTCTGTTAAAGTAAAAGTATGTACAATCTTTATTTTTTTTATGAAATACTTGACAGATTTCGCTATTCAAGAATTTTAGATTAATCTTAAATTACTGGATAAAGAACATGCCAATGTATGAATTTAAATGCAGGGAATGCGGCAATATTTTTTCCGAGCTGCGGAAAATGGGCGATTTCAAGGCCATCTGCCCTGAATGCAAGTCTGATCAAACTGAAAAGCTGATTTCAGCCTTTTCCAGCCCTTCAACGGCAGGTAAATGCGCACCATCGGGTGGAGGATGAAGGCCCTTTTAAGGTACCGGTCGGTTCCTTATAAAAAATGACCCACCCTTTTCGGGATGAGTCATTGTAATCTGTATTCAGCAGTTACAAAGCAAGGGGCTGAAGCCCCTTGCTCCGCTAAACATCAATTATTTTTCCATTGCATTAAAAACGTATTCAGCAATGTCGAATGTTTCCAGGTTTGCTATATCAAGCTCAGTAGCACCGTCAGAAAGCATTGTAAGACAGAAAGGACATGCTGTACATATCTTGGTAGCACCGCTTGCCTGCGCGTCTTTTGTTCTGAACTGGTTGATTCGTGTGCCATGATGCTCTTCAATAAACATCCTGGCTCCACCAGCTCCGCAGCAGAAGCTTGTCCTGTGGTTTCTGCTCATCTCAACAAGATTTGTGCCGGGTATAGCTTTTATAACATCCCTTGGCTCTGCATATATCTCGTTGTATCTTCCGAGGAAGCATGAATCGTGATATGTGATTGTCTCGTTGAGAGCCTCTTTAAGCTTGATTTTACCGCTTTTAACAAGCTCGTCAAGAATCTCAGTATGATGGTAAACTTCAATATTGTACTCAAGAGGATTTCCGTCAGAGCCAACTCCAACTTTAGAGAAGCTTACATATTCCTTCTTGAGCATGTTATATCCGTGGGGACATGTTGTTATTATCTTCTTAATTCCATACGCTTTGAAGGTTTCAAGATTCTGTGTTGCAAGTGAATGGAAAAGATATTCGTTACCGCCCCTCATTGCAGCGTCACCGCAGCATGCTTCTTCAGCACCGAGGATACCTACTTTAAGACCCGCCTTTTTCATTACGTTCAGAAGTGCAATAGCAACCTTCTGACTTCTCTTGTCATATGAAGCAGCACAACCTACGAAGTACACATAGTCTACTTCAGGATCTTCTGCAAGAGTTTTAACGCCGAGATCTTCCGGAAGCCATGCGCCCCTTTCACCGAAGGCAAAACCGTACGGGTTAAAATTTGTTTCCATATTCATGAAAGTTGTCTGGAGCTCTGGAGCCATATCACCTTCCATGAGGACTTTGTATCTTCTCATGTCGATCATTTTGGGGATATGTTCAATGTTAACCGGGCAGTTCTCCATACATGCGCCGCAGTTTGTACATGACCAGAATTCATCAGGCTGAACTGATCCTGAACCATCTGTGCCATCACCAATAAGCGGAGTAGACTCAACAGCTGTTTTGTCCTCAGCAACCATGAGTTTAGGAATACGCTCATCCATATTCGCTTTAACGTCATTTATCATCTTCTTCGGAGATAGAGGCTTCTCTGTGAGGTAAGCGGGACAGTTATCCTGGCATCTCCCGCACCTTGTACAGGCGTCACTATCCATGAGCTGTTTCCATGTGTACTCTTCAACATTGCATACACCGAAACTTTCAGCTGTTTCGAATTCCTCCGGGCTTATAACCGGAACCAGATACTTTGTCTTCGCACTTTCATTATTAAGGTTTCCATAATAAATATTAAGAAATGAAATAAGAATGTGGCCGATTTTATCAGATGCGATAAGCCCTATAAAACTGAAAGCAGCAAGCATGTGCACCCACCAGTTGATATAGTGAGTTACCTGCAGGCCCCCGTCACTTACTAAGGAGAAAGGCATAGCAAGGGCATAACCGAAAGGTGAAGCCACTTTTTCAAAAACAGGAAAACCTGTAAGAGCAATCCTCATTGCTTCGTTGAAAAAACCTGTTAAAATGATTATGGTTATCAGAGCAAGGGCGAATGTATCTATCGCTTTAGTATCAAGCCTTGTGGGCTTAATAATATACCTTCTGTAAATAGCCATACATAGACCGATAAGGACAACAACTCCGAATATATCACCGAATAGAGACCAGATGATATAAAAATCACCATGGATAAAGTGATAATGGAAGAAGAGCCCTGTAAAGTCTTCCTGTACAACAATAATCATTGTAACAATAAAAAGAACCACAAAACCGAAAAAGATAGTACCGTGCATAATGCCCGGGAACTTCTCTCTCAGAACTTTTGCCTGCAGGAAAGCATATTTAATTACAGCAATTATCCTTTTTTCAGGAAAATCTGTTCTAAGCTCACTCCTGCCCTGTCTCCAAATTTGTACCTTCTTTACTATGGTATAAATGAGGTAGAAAACAGCGGCAAACATAAAAATGTAAACCCCCCATCTCATAAAACCGTGAGGGCCGCCAACGTTGAAATAGAATTCACGTGTAACGTCAGCAGTTGGTATACCAAAAGAACTGGCAATACTCATCTGGTCATCCTCCTAAATTAAACGCTTCTATAAAATATGTTTATAGTGGTTGCAATAAATCGAACAGGAAAATGTTAACCGGCAATCCCTGTTTTTCTGTGCAATATATATATTTATGTCAACTTTCAGATATTATATTACATGGAAATTGTCAACACAAATTCTCGAAGCGAAAAACAGCTTTAAAATCGGACACTAATATCCCGATCTGCTGTTTGCATTTGAAATTTACCTCAGCACAAACTAAATTTATTCAATCTGAATCTTTAATTTCAGCTTTAAAATCACAATCATACGGAGATAAACGATGAGAACAGAAAGGCGAAAATCCGAGCGCTTCTTAATTAATCAGCTTATCGAGATAGACATGGGGAGAGAATACTTCATACCGGCTGAGGGTGTCAATATTAGTGATGAAGGGCTGCTCTGCCATACAGCGGAGGCGATTGAACCGTATTCCCGTGTTTATATGCAACTGACACTTGATGGAGGCAAAAAAAAACATGTAATATCCTGCGAGGGAATTGTTGTCAGATGCAAAAAAAACAAAAAAAAATACAATACCGCCCTTGAATTTGCAACTCTTGAAGAGAACGACAGGAAAAAGATACACGAATTCACTCATTAAAACAGATTCAGAGGTCTTAGACTAAAGAAGAAAAAATTTTCCGGTCAGTTTACAACAAGAACCAGATCAGCTTCGCCCTTCTCTTCCACCACGATGGTATCTGAATCAAGTTCCACGTCTCCTGTTTCATATTCAGTAGATTCAGCATACAAAGTCTCTCCCTTTGTTAAAAGAGTTTCACGTGAATAATTTTTATCAGACTGCCCAAAGTTAAAGCTGTCTAAAAAGACTTTGCCATCTGCGCTGGAATAGACAGAATTACTGTATTTACACATATATATAATGCCATTTTCATCTTCAGCGGAACCGAAATAAACATCATAGATGTCATAAATTTCACTATCGTATATCTTTGTATTGAGAGATTTTATTACACCTTCCTCGGTAAGTTTGAGAAAATATAACCCGTTGCCCGCTGTGCTGTTAAGCATTCCAGCTACAATTATATCCTCATCCTCCCCCCTGACAATCTTCCCCCTCACATTCAGGTCAGGAAAAGAAAATTCACGTGTAGACAGGACATTCATATCACTGTCAAAATTGATGACGGCCAGAACGTCTGAATCAGAGCTTCCAACAAGGCTTATCACTGCAGTCATGCCGTCATCCTCCCTGACAACAGAGCCGGCGAGCATTGAATGCCTGTTGATGGCATTAATATACATCGAGGACAGGATATTCCCGCTGCTGTCCATCCTTGCAAAAAATGTTCTGAACTTATAGGTAAGTGCGTTAAGACAGAGACCTGAAACAATATACTCCTCTTCTCCGATTCTATGTATTTCAGAGGGCATAAAAACCGAAAAATAACTCTTATAATTCTTCTCCCACACAAGGTTCCCGTTTGCATCAATCTTCATTATGAAAGTTATATAACTCATAGCACCCAGTACGCTGTAGTAGGACATCCCTGTAACAACAATTCCTCCGTCTACCGTTTCTGTTGCATCAAAAATCCGGTTTTTTTTGTCATTGCCGAAACAATAATCCCAGAGCACCCCTTTGTTCCTGTTATATTTAACGATAATAAAATCGATATCACCGCTCTCGTAATACCTGTCCGCGAAGATAATTACATTCTTACTGTCCAGAACTTTTACACGGCGCACCCTGTCATCATAATCACTTACCAGGAAGCCCCCCTTAAAAAATTCCCCCTTATTGCTGATTGAAGAAAACCATACATTGTCCACGTCTGTAGAGGATTCGCCAGTTACAGAACCTGCCATATAATAATTTTCGCTGTCGATTTTTTCTATCCGGATCTCCCCTGAGAGGGAATAACTTTTTTCAAGTTCTGTAAACCCGAATCCGCCGGCAGAGGAGGGCCGGGCAGCGTCATCATTCAGTGCAGTCTCATTAATAAGATTACCGCATGAAAGGATTGCGAACAGACACACCAGTATAATGCTATAAATTTCTTTTTTAACAGACCTCATTGCAGGTTCACCATTTTTTTACTGAAACCGGATTTGCTATTCAATAAAATCAGTATTATTTTACCGATCACTGCATAATAACTCTGTATTTAAAAACAACAGTAATCTCCACTATCTATTTAACAACCTGGATGTTCCCTTTTTCACAGACTGCGGGAAAATGGAAATTTCTGAACACTTTAATATATCCCGCAATTAAAAAATAATTTTTATATAACATATGAATTTTTTCAATAAATATTTACCTGAAAAGTGTGTTTTAATGCACTTTATCATAAAGAAATTGACAAAACTCTTATATTGCAACAATATATGCACTACTTTATAACAATTAAGTTAAAGGAGACTTTTTATGAAGAAAATTTCCATGCTTTTAATAGTGCTCTGCCTTTTTATAGGTTTTGCATCAAATGATGTATTTGCCAGAGCAATAGGTGTTAAAGGCGGTTACACTATGCCGAAAGACGATCTCAAGGATTGTGAAGACGAATGGGCTTTCGGAGTATATTTTGACATGGGAACATTTTTAATCAACAACCTGGATTTCAGGCCAAGTGTTGACATGTTCTCTCTAGAGACAGAAGATTATGAAATAGCGGATGTATGGGGGATCCATTTTGACTGGTACTGGCACTTTCTTGACAAGGGTACGCTTTCTCCTTTTCTCGGATTCGGGCCTGTTCTCAACTACTACGATTTCGATGATGACGATACAGTAGATGAAGATTCAGACGCGGGTGTTGACCTCTTCCTCGGGCTTGAACTTAAAATCGGCGGAACACCTCTCACTATGATGCTTGAAGGAAGATATAAATTCCTTGATATAGCAGCAAGAGACCATACTGCTATGCAGGCCAACCTGGGTATTGCATATAACTTCTAAACTTATTTAATACAGGAAAAAGCGGCATAAGCCGCTTTTTCTGTTTAATTTTAATTGACCTCCCATTACTTCCACCCATATCTTTTATTTTATAAAAAACCTGCAGTTTAATTAAAATATCGGATTTATCCTTCAAAGGATACTCCGGCGGAGATACACTTCTTTTAAGAAAAAGGATTCCCCATTCGCGGGAATGACAGAGGCAAACTGATTGAAACTGCAGCAATTAAATTTATTGGTAAAAAAATGAGCGAGCACATAACCAGAAGAGAATCGAAGAAAATACGCGCAGGGAGTCTCTCAATTGGCGGGGATGCCCCGGTATCAGTACAGTCAATGACGAACATACACATTGAAGATACGGAGAGAACAATAGCCCAGATAAACCGGCTGGAGTCCCTGGGAGCTGATATCGTACGTCTTGCAGTAAGAAATGAAAAAGGGATTGGACCTCTGAAAGAAATTATCAAATCGGTGAATATACCCCTGGTGGCAGACATACATTTTGACTACAGGCTCGCCGTTGAGGCCATTAAGGCAGGGATATCGAAGGTGAGAATAAATCCCGGAAATATAGGTGAAAACTGGAAGGTCGAAGAGGTTATAAAGGCGGCCCGGGACCGCAATATACCGATAAGAGTAGGAGTAAACGGAGGCTCCATAAACAGAAAAAAATATACCCACCCCACGCCGGATGCCCTGGTGGATTCCGCCCTTGAAAATATCAGAATCCTTGAAGACCACAATTATACAAACATCGTTGTTTCTATAAAATCATCCGACATCTTCTCCACTATTGAGGCCAATACGATAATGTCAGAAACGCGGGACTACCCCATTCATATAGGCCTGACCGAAGCCGGTTACGGCCTGAACTGCACAGTGCAGAGTTCAATTGTCCTGGGTCACCTGCTGCTGAAAGGGATAGGCGACACCATACGGGTCTCAATGACAGGAGACCCGGGCGAGGAAATCCTTGTGGGGCGAAAAATTCTGGAATCACTTGGCCTGAAATACTCACCGGTTAAGATAATATCCTGCCCCACATGCGGCCGCACGGCATCAGATATAGATCTTCTTAAAATCGCGCAGCAGGTTGATTCCGAGATTCACAGCAGATTTGAGAAAAAACTTAGCGAAGGAAATAAAAAATTAACAATTGCAGTTATGGGATGCGAAGTCAACGGCCCGGGAGAGGCAAGTGAGGCGGATTTCGGCCTTGCGGGAGGACAGAACGGGAAGATGCTCCTCTTCGCAAAAGGGGAAAGGCTTAAAACAGTCAGCATTGATGCCGCGGTTGACACCCTTATAAAAATTGTTTCCGATTCTATCTGACTGAGTGAGCTCTCCTTATATAAGTAAAAGGGTTCATTGAACGTCCGTTTTTCCTTATTTCAAAATGAAGATGCGGCCCGGTGGATCTCCCGGTATTTCCTGAAAGGGCAATCACCTGCCCCGGACTTACACTGTCCCCGGGCTTTACCAGAGACCTGCTGAGATGCCCGTAGTATGTCTGATACCCGAACTCATGCTCCAGAATGATCAGCCTGCCGTAACCGCCCTTATAACCGCTGAAAATCACGCGTCCGCTCCTGGAAGCCCGCACTTTAGTGCCTATGGCAACCCCTATATCTATGCCCTTGTGAAATTCCATCCTCCTGCTGTTAAAGGGGTCCCTTCTTGTTCCGAAGCCTGAAGTTGTTCTCCCCCCCCTTACCGGTGAGAGAAAAGCTGTTCCCATAAAAAGTGATTTCTCAACAGAGGAGACTTTACCGCAGGGGATAAATATAAATTTTTTATCCAGGTTCCGGCTTTTATTTACAGTTCGGACATACCTTATATCTATCTTTTCAGAAGCAAGCACCTGGTAGATTTCCTTTCTCTTTTCGCCGCGGACAACCACCCCTCTCATGTTGGGAATGTAAAGCACCGTGCCTGGAACAACCTGGTAAGGCGAGGTCAGGCCGTTTACCGTCATCAGGGTGTCCATATCCATGGAACACTTTGAAAGAACCACCCAGAAATTCTCCTTTTCCTTTACCTTATAACTGTAGAACTTCAGTTCAGGAAGATTCCTGTCACTCCTCCTGCTCTTGATAGTAAAAACAGCGGTTTTCACATCATTTCTCAGGGACCTCAGGGAAGAGTTAGCCCTGTAGTCAAGGTTCTCAAGTTTTTCTATTCCGCCAGATGAAAAGCCTGTACCTGCTGATAAAAAAACCAGTAAAACTGCCGCGATTTTTATATATAAACTTCTTTTCATAATTACACTAAAAGTTCCGGTTCTTTAATATTTTTCGGCCTGTTCTCAATATTATTTAAATATTAATTATGTCTCATTATTTTTTTCTGTCAGATAAAATTCCTGACAGTGCGGAACGTTAATAATATTTCTTGATTATTTTATATGTTTATGGCATTAATAATAAATGCGCCGGTGTCTGCGCCATAATAGATGTTTATATAAACTTTTTTTAAAATTAAAAAGAACCGGGGACTGACTGTAACCGTTTTTTTAATTGTAAAAAAAGGTATAATAAAAAAAATGCCCCTGCTTCCGGCAATTTAACCTGATTGCCATTATTACTGTCAGGTAGAGTATCAGCGCCTGATGCAAGTCCCCTCCGGCATTCCCGGCGTAGTGATGCAGGGGCAAAATTATGCATGGTTTTTAAATTTTGATTCCATGTTTTAAAAAATGAATTCCCCGGCAGAACTGTTATAATTAATAATAGTTTTTCAAATAACTGTCCGGGCAGGGGATGATAGATAATCCCGGGATGAAATTTAAAATAATTATTATTCGCAGGAAGTGAAATGATTAAAAAAGAGATCCTTGAACGCTGGACCGTGGAAAAATCTGAAGAGCTCTACGGAACAAAAAACTGGGGCGCAGGATATTTCAGTATCTCCTCCAATGGAGAGGTGACACTCAGCCCCTTCGGCTGTAAATCCGATGTAAACGTAAGCCTCATGGATATTATAGACGGGATAAGACAGAGAGGCCTTGAAATGCCCGTACTTTTAAGGATCGAAAACCTGCTGGACTCCCAGATAAGCTATATTAATGAGGCATTCCGAAGAGCAATAAAAGAGCTTAATTACAAAGGTGAATACAGGGGCGTTTATCCGATCAAAGTCAACCAGCAGCAGCAGGTTATTGAAGAAGTTGCGAAATTCGGGCAGAGGTATCATCACGGGCTTGAAGTGGGGAGCAAGGCGGAGCTTATAGCTGCGCTGTCTATCCTGAAAGACAAGGAGGCGTGCCTTATCTGCAACGGCTATAAGGATGAAGAGTTCATTGACCTGGGACTTTACGCTGTAAAGATGGGATTCCAGTGTTTCTTCGTCATAGAAATTCCGGGAGAGCTTGAGCTCATCCTGCAGAGATCTGAAGCACTGGGGGTAAGACCGAATATCGGGATGAGGATCAAACTCTCATCCAGGGCCGGCGGGCATTGGACCGAATCTGGCGGAGACAGGAGCATTTTCGGCCTGAACACGGCTCAGATCATTGAGGCAATGGACCTTCTGAAAAGCCGCAACATGCTCGACACCCTGAAACTGCTGCATTACCACCTTGGATCACAGATACCTAATATCCGCGACATCAGATCTGCAGTGGTTGAAGCCGCGAGAATATATGCCGGCCTGGTAAAAGAGGGAGCGCCCATGGGATACCTTGACCTGGGAGGCGGACTTGCGGTTGATTATGACGGCTCCAACACGAACTTTTCCAACAGCAGGAACTACTCCATTGATGAATACTGCGTGGACATAATTGAAATAGTACAGTCAATAATGAACGAAGAGAGCATCTCTCACCCGAACATTGTAACCGAATCGGGAAGGGTAACAGTGGCCTTCTATTCAGTGCTTATCTTTAATGTACTTGACGTGGCAAAATTCGAAATAACCTCAATACCGGAAACCCCGCCTGAAGGTTCGCATGACCTGATAAAAAGCCTTTATTATATATTAAAGACCATGACTCTCAAGAATATCCAGGAATGCTACAACGACGCCCTGTACTACAGGGATGAAATCAGGGAGCACTTCAAACACGGCAAGATATCACTCAGGGAGCGTTCATTCGCAGAGACGGTTTTCTGGAACATCATAAGCCTTATCGCAAAAGAAAAAAAGAAGATGAAACATTCACCTCCTGACCTGAGCGACATAGAATCAGCCATCGCGGACATATACTACTGTAATTTCTCGGTATTCCAGTCAGTGCCGGATCACTGGGCGATAAACCAGCTATTCCCTATAATGCCTCTTCACAGGCTTAAGGAGATGCCTGAACGCAACGCGGTTCTCGCTGACATCACATGCGACTGTGACGGCAAAATTGACAGTTTCATCGACCTTCATGACGTCAAACATGTACTGCGGCTCCATGTTCCGCCCGAAGACGGCGAGTACTATCTCGGGACATTTCTCGTGGGGGCATACCAGGAGACCCTTGGAGACCTGCATAACCTTTTCGGCGACACCAATGTAGTAAGCGTCAGAATATACCCCACGGGAGGATTTGATTTTGTCCGTGAAATCGAAGGGGACACGGTTGCAGATGTTCTGACTTATGTTGAATACAACCCGAAGCAGATGCTTCTCGATTTCAGGGAAACCGCTGAACAGGCCATACGTGACGGGAAAATAACCGTTGAGGAACGGAGAGAGATCGTGAGGGCCTATGATAACGGGCTCAGAGGATATACATATTTTGAAAAATAGGAGGAGATTTTTATGGGAAAGGTAATGATAATCGGAGCAGGAGGTGTGGGTCAGGTAGTTGCCCATAAATGCGCCCAGGTCCCTGAAGTTTTTGAAGAGATATGCCTTGCAAGCCGCACCCTGGAAAAGGTAAAAAATATAGCCTCTCAGATAGACAGGCCCATAAGGTGTGAGCAGGTTGATGCCGACAATGTGCCTGAACTTGTCAAACTTATCAATAGCGTTAAACCTGACGTGATTATCAATGTTGCTCTCCCGTATCAGGACCTCCATATAATGGACGCCTGCCTTGAAACCGGGGTACACTACGTTGACACCGCCAACTATGAGCCTAGAGATGAGGCTAAATTCTGCTACAGGTGGCAGTGGGAATACCAGGAGAGGTTCAGGGAAGCAGGGATTATGGCCCTTCTCGGTTCAGGCTTTGATCCCGGTGTAACCAATGTCTATACCGCCTACGCACTTAAGCACCACTTTGACGAAATACATGAACTTGATATAATTGATGTCAACGGCGGAGACCACGGACATCCCTTTGCCACGAATTTCAATCCTGAAATAAATATCCGTGAAGTCACGGCCCCTTGCAGGCACTGGGAGAACGGTGAGTTTGTTGAAACCCCGGCAATGTCAGCGAAAAGGACTTTCAGCTGCCCTGAAGATGTGGGGACCTACACGATCTACAGGCTCTATCATGAGGAGATGGAGTCCCTGGTCAAGCATATACCAACTATTAAAAAAGCACAGTTCTGGATGAGCTTCTCGGACAATTACCTGAAACATCTTGAAGTCCTTCAGAATGTGGGGATGACATCAATTGAACCTGTAAATTTCAACGGTGTTGACGTTATACCCCTGCAGTTTCTCAAGGCCCTTCTGCCGGACCCGGCATCACTGGGCCCGCGCACTAAAGGGAAAACATGCATCGGCTGCAGCATTAAAGGGATCAAAGACGGGAAGCCGAGGGAATACTATGTCTATAACATCTGCGACCACGAACAGTGTTACAAAGAGGTAAAATCCCAGGCCATATCCTACACAACGGGTGTCCCGGCAATGATCGGGGCGAAGATGATAATTAAAGGCCTGTGGAAAGGAGCCGGGGTTTTCAACATGGAACAGCTTGATCCCGATCCGTTCATGTACGCGCTTAACAAGCACGGCCTTCCCTGGAAGGAAATTTTCAGGTGATAAACCCGGAACTTTTCACAACACCGTCATTTGTTGTTGACCGGGTTCTTCTCCGCAGAAACCTTGAGATACTTGAATCAGTGCAGGAGAGGACAGGTGCAAAGATACTTCTGGCGCTTAAAGGTTATGCCATGTTCTCATCCTTCCCCCTTATAAGGGAATACCTTCACGGCATCTGCGCCAGTTCGCCGCACGAGGCGAGGCTCGGCAGGGAGGAGTTCGGCAAAGAGGTACACTCCTTTGCCGCCGCTTACAGCGACTCAGACTTCTCCGAGCTTGCGGAGCTTTCGGATCATATAGTATTCAATTCGATATCACAGTACGAAAAATTTCTCCCCCTTATAAAAGAGAACGCGGGAAAGATTGAATTCGGGCTGCGCATTAATCCTGAACACAGGGAGACAGAGGTTGAGATATACGATCCATGCGCCCCCTTTTCGCGACTTGGGATCACAGAAAAAAATTTCCCTGACGTTCTGCCCGAATACATTTCAGGCCTCCACATGCACACGCTGTGTCAGCAGAATTCAGACGCCCTTGACCGCACTATCAAGGCGGCTGAAAAAACTTTCGGTGAAATTTTTAAAAAATGCAAATGGGTCAATTTCGGAGGGGGGCACCATATAACACGCCCCGATTACGATACTGATCTTTTATGTAAAACTATAACTGACTTTAAAGAAAAACATAATGTTGAAGTATACCTTGAACCTGGCGAGGCGGTTGCTCTCAACGCCGGATTCCTTGTATCGCAGGTACTGGACATCATAGACAACGGAATAGAGATCGCAATTCTTGACACGTCAGCCGCTGCACACATGCCCGATGTCCTGGAGATGCCCTACAGGCCTCATGTCATTAATTCAGGAGGGCCTGGGGAGTTCAGCCACACATACAGGCTTGCCGGCCTCTCCTGCCTTGCGGGTGATGTTATAGGGGACTATTCATTCCGGGAACCTCTAAAAACCGGGGACAGGCTGATATTTACGGATATGGCAATCTATTCAATGGTTAAGACAAATACATTCAACGGGATAAAGCTCCCTGACATTTACTACTTCGATTCTGAAACAGGGGAGATACTTCATAAAAAAAATTTCGGGTACGAAGACTTCCGCGGGAGGCTCTCATGACCGACCGCCTGTTCTTTCTCGAAAGCGAGGGGGGGAGGATGGGGCCCGGTTCCCTGTTCCACATAATCCCTGTGCCGTACGAAAAGACCGTCTCTTACGGAACAGGTACATTCCGCGGCCCTGAGGCGATAATCGAGGCATCGCAGCAGCTCGAGGCCTTTGACGGCATCTCAGTCCCCCTTGAATCAGGGATATATACCCGCGAACAGATCGACTGTTCAGGGCGCGACACTGACGT
>ERZ795057.837-NODE-837-length-29814-cov-7.875365_pt1 | contig 29814 bp, 20 predicted proteins | sample MGYA00375141_ERZ795057 | MGnify/ENA primary metagenome ERZ795057 (study PRJEB30186, sample SAMN05720163) | activated sludge metagenome | isolation source: Anaerobic digester | place: Hong Kong | collected 2015-01-26 ...
GACCTCATGATTATGAATCATGCGCTCTAACCATCTGAGCTATCTCGCCATTATGTTTACTTTAGCTTTGTAAAAAGCCGGTGGTTTTGCGGGTGCAAATATAAGGAGTAAGAAGCTAAATAGCAATAAGATTTTTTTATGTTATGATTTTTTTTCTATATTGCAGCTATAGTTAAGTCGCGATCTTTGTAAAATGAAGTATGAATTGGAATACACACTGAACTGTTCTCCGAAAGTTCTTTTTTCAAGGCTCAGTACACCTGAAGGCCTTAGTGAATGGTTCGCCGATAACGTAAATGTGGAAGGTGATATCTTTACCTTCCTCTGGGAGAAATCCGAATCAAAAGCCAGACTCGCAGCATATAAGGAAAATAAATTCGTCAGATTTGAGTGGATCGACATGGAGAATGACGAATCAAATTACTTCGAATTCCGCCTCAGCGTAGAAGAACTTAGCGGCAGCGTCGCCCTGATAATTACCGATTTTGCCGACCCGGAAGAAAAAGAAGATGCTGTTTATCTCTGGGATTCACAAATAACAGACCTCAAAAGAGCTCTCGGAATATAGTACCCTGTAGATTCTCCATTAATTTTAAATACTTCCCAATACAAATCATTTAACAATAACCTGTAAAGGCTGATCCACTAAACCTTTCTCCCGGTCACAACTTGCCTGATATAACTATAGCTTATGTCCTAATATGCTGTTTTTAATTTTTTTCTGGTTTAAAATGTACCAGATCATATAAAAAATATAATCATAACGTATGGGAAAGCTCCTTATAGATATGATTGGTATTTTACCAAAAATCAAGTAGTTTTGCATCCAAAACTCATAAGAGAGTGAAAGCACTTGACAGGTTTGTCATAAAATCATTTATCGGCCCACTTGTACTCACATTTTTTATTGTGCTTATCATCCTTTTATTGCAATTCCTGTGGATGTATATCGATGAGCTTGCAGGAAAAGGTCTAAGTTTTATTATCCTGACCGAGTTATTGTTCCATTTTTCTCTTTCTTTCGTCCCTCAGGCACTGCCTCTGGCAATACTGCTTGCTGGCCTTATGACCTTTGGCAATATGGGAGAAAATACAGAACTGACCGCTATCAAATCATCAGGTATCCCTCTGCAACGTATCATGCGTCCTCTCATACTGGTCATTTCACTCCTGGTACTGGTCTCTTTCTATTTCTCTAACTACATACTTCCCTATACAAACAAACAAGCCCGCTCCCTCCTCTATGATATAAGGAAAAAACGCCCCGATATAAACCTTCAGGCTGGGACTTTCAACAACGACATTGACGGCTTCAGTATTAAAGTGGGATCTAAAGATCCGGTTACCAACCGCCTCGATAATGTTATTATCTATGATCACCGGGAAAGAAATGGAAATGTGTCCGTCACTCATGCCGATAGCGGATATATTAAGATCACCTCCGACGAAACAGGTATGATAATGCATCTTTATAACGGCCAGTCGTATACTGAAATGAAAGAAAATAACGTAGCATATAACAGAAGGAAATTCCCTTCCCGCAGAGATTCTTTCAAAGAGGAAGTTATTGTTCTTTCTCTGACAGGTTTCAATCTGGAAAGATCAGGCCACGACTTGTTCAAATCAACATCATGGATGTTGAATATGTCGCAACTGTCATTCTTTGCCGATTCTCTGACAAAAGACTATAATGACAGGGCGGAGATCAGTTTTAAAGAGTTCAGAAACAGCAAGCTGTACACAGAACAAAAACCGGAATCTTTTTTCAGGCAACCGGAAAATGAAACAGACAATCAACAAAAATTGTTGAGCTTCAATGCATCAACCATTTTTGATACCTTAAAAACAGAAAACAAAGGTATGGTACTGGAAAAAGCTATTGAAAATATGAGAGAAGCCAGTAACTATGTCATGACTACAACGGAATCCATGAAAATGAATATAAGACAGATTAAGAAATATGAAATCGACTGGCATAAAAAGCTCACTCTCCCTTTTGCCTGTCTTGTGTTTTTTTTCATAGGGGCTCCTCTTGGAGCTATTATAAGAAAAGGAGGGTTGGGGACACCATCAGTTATTTCTATTTTCTTTTTTGTCGTATGGTATGTTATCTCATTATCTTCAGAAAAGCTCGTAGAAGAAGATCTGATAGGAAGCATTCCCGGTATGTGGGCCTCTTCCTATATTTTATTACCGGTGGGTATTTTCCTGACCTATAAGGCTTCAACTGATTCAATGATAATGAATATAGATACATACCTACAATTCTTCCGTAAGATTAAAGATTATATTTATAAATTAACAATGCAGGGTAAATCAATAAAGCCCAAAAGGAAAAAGAAAGATGAGTAATTACAAATTAAACACTATTGAAGAAGCTATAAGTGATATTAAGCAGGGGAAGCTTCTTATTGTTGTTGATGATGAAGATCGTGAAAACGAAGGCGACTTTATTGTTGCTGCTGAACTGATAACACCGGAGATTGTCAATTTCATGGCCACATATGGAAGGGGGCTTATTTGTGTGGCCTTACCTGAAGAGAGATGTGAGGAACTGGAACTTGATCTGATGGTGGGGACTAATACATCCCTGCATGAGACCCAGTTCACTGTGTCAGTCGATTTGATTAATGAAGAGACTTCTACCGGCGTATCGGCCAATGACAGAGCCCTTACCATCAAATCTCTCGTTGATCCTTCCACGAAACCTTCCGATCTCGGAAGACCAGGTCATATTTTCCCTCTTAAAGCCAAATCGAAAGGTGTACTGAGAAGAGCCGGACATACAGAAGCTGTTGTCGACCTGACACGTCTGGCGGGACTTAATCCCGGAGGTGCCCTCGTCGAGATAATGAACGATGATGGTTCAATGGCCCGGCTGAATGATCTTGTTAAACTGAGAAAAAAGTTTAATCTCAAGATTATCGCTATAAGGGATCTGATAAAATATAAGCTTGACAGGGAATCCATTATTGAAAAAGGAGAAAAGGTCAGCCTCCCTACAGAAAGAGGAGATTTTGACTTCATCCCTTTCAGACAGAAAAGCAACGGTATAGAACACTGCGCTCTTGTTAAGGGAACATGGACGAAAGATGAGCCTGTTCTGGTAAGAGTCCACTCCTCATGTTTTACAGGAGATATCTTCGGATCGCTGAGATGTGATTGCGGAACTCAGCTGCACAAAGCTATGGAAATGGTACAGAAAGAAGGGAAAGGTGTGGTTATTTACCTTAGTCAGGAAGGCAGGGGAATTGGTCTCTTCAACAAAATAAAAGCTTATAAGCTCCAGGATGAAGGGATGGATACCGTTGAGGCAAATATCCATCTGGGTTTCGGTGAAGACGAAAGAGACTACGGAGTAGGCGCAAGTATTATGAGAGAACTGGGACTTGGAAAAGTCAGGCTTATCTCAAATAACCCTGTAAAAAGGGCTGGTCTTGAAGGGTATGGAATAAAAATAGTTGAAACAATACCTCTTATTATCGAATCCAACCCCCATAACAGATTCTATCTCGAGACAAAAGCCAACAAGATGGGACATAACCTGACCTGCTTCAAGCATACGACAAAAGACTGATTTTTTTATATATTAACTGACCAGAACACAATAACTATGAATAACCTCAGGATACTTTTCATGGGGACACCTGAGTTTGCTGTTGCATCGCTCGGGGCTTTGCTTATCAATGGTTATAATGTTGCAGGCGTTGTTACTTCCCCTGACAGACCTGCCGGCAGGGGAAGGAAAATTCACAAGACAGCTGTTAAGGAATTCGCAGAATTCAGCCGTCTCCCCGTACTGCAGCCTGTCAGTCTGAAAGATCCGGATTTTATCGATAAACTGAAAGAACTGAATGCCGATGTTTTTGTTGTTGTTGCCTTCCGCATGATACCGGAAATAGTATGGAGGATACCTCCAAAAGGCACTATTAACCTGCATGCTTCACTCCTGCCCCATTACCGTGGAGCAGCACCTGTGAACCATGTTTTGATTAACGGAGAGACAACAACAGGACTCACCACTTTCCTTATCAATGATAAAATAGATACCGGCAATATCCTGCTTCGCGAAGAGATACAGATATTTCCCTTTGAAAACGCAGGTGATCTCAGTAAAAGGCTTATGAAACTGGGCGCCAGGCTTATTATTAAAACACTCCAGGGGATAGCCGCCAACAACCTTCAGCCAAAACCTCAATCGCTTTTCCTGAACCCCGGAGAGACACCCAAAACCGCTCCAAAAATCTTCCCTGAAAACTGTATCATCAACTGGAAAGAAGATGTGGTGAAAATCCATAATCTTATCAGAGGTCTGGCACCCGATCCCTGTGCAAGGGCTTTCTTTCTTAAAAAGGATAAAACAATAATGTTCAAGATATTTGACAGCTGTCCGTATATTTCTGAAAATAATATGCCGCCAGGGTCAATAGTCACCGATGGGAAAAATTACCTTAGGATTAGCTGCGGAAAAGGATTTCTGAGTATTCTTACCCTTCAGGCAGAAGGAAAGAAAAAACTTGGCATTCAGGATTTTCTCAGGGGTTTTGACCTTAAAGAAACAGTACTCCGTATCAGTTAAGCGGCTTACTCTTCCTTAACCATATTATCTGTCCGGCTACAGGTTCCTCTTCCTCTCCCAGGGTATTATATTCCCTTAGTTTCTTTATTTTGACACCATATTGCTGGGATATTGAATAAAGAGTTTCTCCCTCAGTAACTATATGTGTCTCCTTCCCCACTTCCGCTTTATCTCTCTTAGGCTGCAGATAAATGATCTGACCGGCTTCCGGCATATAGCCATCATCAAACTCGTTGTAACGCTGAAGCTCCCATCTCAGAAGCTGAAATTCATCCTCAATCATCTCAAGAGACTCTCCATCCTTAACAATAATATACTGAATGCGGTTATTCACCATCACTCTCGAAACCCTGGCAGAAACAGTAAAATGGTCATTAATTACCCAGGCCGTGTTGGCTCCGGCAGGAGCAGCAACAGGCTCTCTATGTACAGGTTCCGGAGAAGGAGGAGCCTCAGGCTCCCTTTTTTCAGTATTATTGTCAGAAACAACAGTCCTGACAGTTGACAACTCTCTGATAGCTGCAGGAGTATCATAATATTGAAGATTGTTTTCCTCTATTTTCCTGATTAGCATATTTGCATAATCAGGATTGGTGGCATAACCGGCTTTCTTAAGACCTCTTGCCCAGCCTTTGTAATCAGTAACGTTCAGATCAAAAAGAGAGCTGTACCTGACACCATTCTTAAGAAAATCAGAGTGATCATAAAACGAATCCTCTACACTGGGATACTTCCTGAAACAATCGTTTTTTCTGTCATCATCATGATATATCACCGGACCTCTCCAGTTATTATGGCACTTTATTCCAAAATGATTATTCCCTCTGGTGGCAAGGGTACTGCGGCCATAATCAGACTCTATCATTCCCTGTGCCAGAGTTATGCTTGCCGGAACCCCTGTTCTTATCATTTCGGTGACAGCTAACTTCTTATATTTGTCAATATATGTCCTGGCACTGGCTTCTCCGGACACCGAAACTGCTGGCTGAGAAGACCGGTATCTGACCGGCCTTCTAACACGGCATGCCGGGAAAGAGATAATAAGAAAAAGTAGAATAAAAATAATTACTGACTGACGGTGCATTTTTTCCGGTTTCGGACAAAAATAATAAAAAGTGTCAAAAGAAATGATCAGTATCGAATGAACTGCAAATCAGTTGTCCGACATTTGATCTTCACTGATAATCAATTGAAAACCTGCACCATGTATATTTTTTATATTAAGTCCCGGATCTTCTGACAATATCTTTCTCAATTTGGTTATATATACATCCATGCTTCTGGCTGTGAAATAATCGTCATTCCCCCATATCTTTTTCAACGCCGTTTCTCTGCTGATCAAGGAGTTAGGACTAACAGCAAGCAGTTCCAGGAGCTGAGCTTCCTTGGGAGATAGTTTTTTTTCATCATCTCCGGAAGTGAGTGTCCGGAGTTTGGAATTAAAAATGAACTTCCCTATCTCGTATATATCTCTTGTCCCGTTGCGAAAATCACGCCGCGAAATAATTGCCCGGAGCTTTGCCAGCAAAATATCTGTATCAAAAGGTTTGGTAATATAATCATCTCCGCCTACTCCATAACCACGCAGTACATCCTCCTTCATCTTTTTCGCAGTAAGAAAAACGATAGGTATGGAACTGTTTATCTGTCTTATCTCATTTGCAATGGTGAACCCGTCAACATGAGGTAACATAATATCCAGAATACATATATCAAATATGCCTTTTCTGAAATGATCAACTGCATATTTACCATCATCAATCCAGTCTACCATAAAATCATTTATCTCAAGATAGGATTTCAGGACAGATCCGAAACTAAGATCATCTTCCACAAGAAAGATCTTTACAGCTTGTTTGCTCATTTGTCATTATCACAATTAAATGGCAGAAATACATCGAAGCGGCTACCTTTTCCCGGTTCACTGCTTACTTTAATAAAACCCTTATGGGCTTCTACAATTGCACGGGAATAATTCAGGCCAAGGCCAAATCCTTTTACATCATGAACATTCCCGGAGGTCTTGCGGTAAAATCTTTCAAATATACGGCTCTGGATGGTTTTTGACATACCTATACCCTTATCCTCTACCGAAATAATTATCCCTTCTTCAGTGTTATTTGTTGTGATGGCAATTTCGGGAGATTTTTCGGAATACTTTATCGCATTGTCAATAAGATTGTTTATCAGATTGAAAAGATGTTCCCCGTCACCATAAATAAAATGTTCAGAAGCGTTTAAACATAGTCTTATCACTCCATTCCTCTGCTGTAACAGAATATCGAAACCCTCAACAGCCCTTTTGATAACAGAATGCAAAGAGATATTATCAAACTTAAAATCTATTTCTCTTTTATCAAGAGATGCTATTTGTAATATATTCTCCACCTTTTTGTTCATCCTGCTGTTTTCTTTTTTTATCATGCTGATAAAATGACGAATACTCGTTTCGTCACTGATAACTTTCGGATTGGTTATTGTATCAGCTGCAAGAGATATGGTGGCTATCGGTGTTTTAAATTCATGAGTCATATTATTTATAAAATCTGACTTTATTTCCGATATCTTTTTCTGATGGATAATTAAATAGAGACTCATTGCAAAGGTAGCCAGGATAATAAGAGAAAATAAAAAAGAACCACTAAGGAGACCGGCCATCGATTTGAGTACATAATTCGTTCTCTCGGGAAAAACGACAGAGAGAATAAGGTCCTGTCTTATTATGTTATCTGCAAAAAGTCTGACTTTATAATTGCTCTTTAAGAAATCGTCCTTATTGGATTTTTTATATGATCCTCCGGTGACAACCCCGTTTTTTATCAGAGCATATTCATAAGGAGTCTGGAGATAATACAGGAATCTGTTAAGAGCATACTCAATCTCCCTGTTATCTAGTTCCATATTTTCCCACTGGAATACTTCAGACAACATTTGATCACTTATCCTTCTGAGTTCATCGGATCGTCTTTTTATTAAATCAACATAATCATCCTGTCTGAAATAAACATCTCCGTTATTTATGTATTGCTTACCCCTGCTTTCAACTATTGTGTATTCCCCGGAATTTTCCGGACGACCTGTAAAGAAACCTGCCGAATCAGAAGAAGTAATTATTGTATCATGTGTTATCACCACAGGGTCTTTGCCCGGTTCGTGAGTCACCGACTGGTTTGTTATTCTGAGACTGCCATCTGCCATGTTGCCCGAAGAATAGCTATCCATGTGGAAATAGCCTGAAACAGAATTCATTGTGTCGCCAACAGGGTTAAGGCCCGAGAACATAAAATCGTTAAAAAACTTCACTTTTCTTGCCGACTCAATAGCAGTGGCAGCATCATTGATCCCTTCAATGGCAATGGCATTAAATTTTCCGTTCTCAATACGAACGGCATTTCTTATCCATATAAGCTGAATCCAGATTATACCGACAAGAGAAAACAGCATCATAAAGATCAGGAGGATGAATTTCTGCTTATTCATGACGTAAAATTAAGCTATCGATCGGGAAAAAATACAAGTTTTAACTTTTCATTAACTCTTATTAACCTCTCTTTAACTAGCTTAAGGGCCTGATAATTACATTTTCCGGCAAAGACAGCAGGGATGCAAGGCTTAAGAGTGATACTAATTTATCTTATAAGGATGTATTATTCCGTTTCGCGACAGGTTTATTCATGGCTTTATATCACCAAAGGCCTTCCATATATCGTTTTCAGGGAAGGGAGCTGTTATGGACAGTTTTTCTTTTCTCACCGGGTGAATAAAATCTATTTGTCGGGCATGCAGACTAATACTCCCATCCTCATTCGATCTTGAATAGCCGTATTTCAGGTCGCCTTTGACGGGACATCCTAATCTTGCCAGCTGAGCCCGTATCTGATGGTGTCTGCCTGTGTGCAATTCAATTTCAAGAAGGTAATAGCGATTTGACCGGCCAGTTAGACGATATGTCAATGATGCTATTTTGGAGCCTTTCACTTCAGTGTCGTAGACGTATGTTTTATTCTGTTTTTCATTTTTTTTGAGGTAATGAGTAACAGTTGCGTAGTCCTCGGGAGGTCTCTCCTTTACAATAGCGAAATATATTTTTTTTATCTCTCCTGCCCTGAACATCTCATTCAGTCTCTTCAGAGCTTTGGAGGTACGTGCATACAGAATAACTCCGCTCACCGGTCTGTCGAGTCTGTGGACGACTCCCAGAAAAGCTTCTCCCGGCTTATTGTATTTCACGGCAATATATTTCTTAACCTCGTCGTCAAGTGAAACATCTCCTGTTTTATCGCCCTGTGACAGGTCAGATGCTTTTTTCCCGACAGCTATCAGATGATTGTCTTCATAGAGTATTTCCGGCATGATCAGTATTGTTCCTTTTCGTTAGGAAAACGGAGAGATTTAACATCGTCAATATATGCCTGCACTGCTCCTTTTATTTCAGTGTAAAGGTCATGATACCTTCTGAGGAATCTTGGAGAAAATTCCTGATTGATACCCAACATATCATGAACCACAAGCACCTGTCCATCGGTACCTGGTCCTGCACCAATACCTATCACTGGTATTTTGACCATTCCGGCCACTTTTTCTGCCAACTTTGCAGGAATTTTTTCCAGTACAAGAGCAAAACAACCTGTTTTTTCAAGAAGCACAGCATCTTCCACAAGACGTTTTGCTTCTTCCTCTTCCTGTGCTCTGACTACATAGGTGCCAAACTTATGTATGGCTTGTGGAGTGAGTCCGAGATGTCCCATGACAGGTATCCCTGCCGAAAGAATTCTTTCCACTGATTCTATGATCTGTTTGCCACCCTCCAGTTTGACCGCTCCCGCTCCCGTCTCTTTCATTATTCTGACTGCAGAGATAAGAGCCTCTTTCGAATTGCCCTGGTAAGTGCCAAATGGCAGGTCAACGACTACAAGAGCCCTCTTCACTCCCCTTACTACAGAGGCTGCATGGTATATCATGTTATCAAGTGTAATAGGCAGGGTAGTGTCAAAGCCGGCCATCACATTAGAAGCAGAATCACCCACTAGGATTACATCCAACTCCGCTTCATCAAGTATCCTTGCAAAAGAATAATCGTAAGCGGTTAGCATAGCTATCTTTTCACCTTTCATCTTCATTTCTTTGAGAACATGAGTAGTGACCCTTTTTACCGATTTTTGTACAGACATGTTTTTAACTGTTCTTAATGAGCCGGTAAAGTTATTTAATAATATTGGCAGTTTCAATACCACTTACTGTCGTTTTGTCACATTATTTCTTAATGGCATAATCATTGTTGAAAATGTAAGTATTTAAACAGAATTTATAAAAACATTATAGAAAATGGGAAAAATAATCGGTATAGACCTGGGGACTACCAACTCTTGTGTTTCAGTTATGGAAGGCAATGAGCCGGTAGTGATACCCAACAGTGAAGGTAAAAGGACCACACCATCTATTGTTGCATTTGTTGATAACGGAGAACGTAAAGTAGGGGATCCGGCCAAACGCCAGGCAATAACAAATGCCAATAAAACCATTTATTCAATTAAAAGATTCATGGGTGAGTCATATGATAAACTCAACCAGGAGATCAAGAGAGTAACCTATACAGTTGTAAAAGGAGATAACAATACTCCAAGGGTGAAAATTGATAACAGGTTATATTCTCCGCAGGAGATTTCTGCCATGATCCTCCAGAAGATGAAAAAAACAGCTGAGGACTATCTCGGGCAGGAAGTCACCGAAGCTGTCATAACCGTACCTGCTTATTTCAGCGATTCTCAGCGTCAGGCCACAAAAGAGGCAGGGGAGATTGCTGGTCTTACTGTTAAGAGGATCATCAATGAGCCTACAGCTGCTTCTCTGGCTTACGGACTTGACAAAAAATCCCAGGATCTCAAGATTGCTGTTTTTGACCTTGGTGGAGGAACTTTCGACATCTCCATTCTCGAACTGGGAGACGGTGTCTTTGAGGTCAAATCGACCAATGGCGACACTCATCTAGGAGGTGATGATTTCGATCATATGATAATTGACTGGCTGGCAGAAGAGTTTATAAAAGATGAAGGTATTGATCTGAGAAAAGATCCTATGGCTATGCAGAGGCTGAAGGAAGCAGCAGAAAAAGCAAAGATCGAATTATCCAGCTCTAATTCAACAGAGATCAATCTGCCTTATATAATGCCTGTTGACGGGATTCCCAAACACCTTGTAAAGACACTTACACGCTCTAATTTTGAGAAGATATGTGACAAACTATTCCAATCATGTCTGGGACCATGCCAGAAAGCTCTTGATGACTCTGGTCTGAAAGTGTCGGATATAGATGAGGTACTCCTTGTAGGAGGATCTACACGTATACCGGCAATACAGCAACTTGTAGAAAAGTTCTTCGGCAAAGCACCTTCCAAAGGAGTTAATCCCGATGAAGTTGTTGCCGTAGGAGCTGCTATACAGGGAGGCGTACTCACCGGCGAAGTGAAAGATGTACTGCTGCTTGATGTAACACCTCTTTCCCTCGGTATAGAAACGATGGGCGGTGTAATGACGAAGCTCATTGAATCAAATACAACTATACCTTCAAAAAAGACTGAAGTCTTCACTACAGCTGCAGATAACCAGCCATCAGTAGAGATCCATGTGCTACAGGGTGAAAGGCCTATGGCTTCAGGGAACAAAACAATTGGACGTTTCCACCTGGATGGGATACCTCCTGCTCCGCGCGGTGTACCCCAGATAGAAGTTACTTTTGATATTGATGCCAACGGCATCCTCCATGTTACAGCTAAAGACAGAGGTACAGGTAAAGAACAAAGAATAAGAATTGAGGCTTCTTCAGGACTGAGTGACGATGAGATAAAAAGAATGCGCGACGAAGCCAAAGCAAATGAAGAATCCGATAAAAAGGCCCGCGAGAAAGTTGAAAAAATAAATACAGCTGACAGCCTTATCTTTACAACCGAGAAACAGTTGAAAGAATTTGGTGACAAGATACCGGCCGATAAAAAAGCCACTATTGAAAGTTCTCTTGAAAAACTCAAGGAAGCTCATAAAAAACAGGATCTTGACGCTATCGACACAGCTGTCGCTGAACTGAACACCGTCTGGCAATCTGCTTCAGAAGAGATGTACAAGACAGCACAGGCATCCGGACAGCCTGATGGCCAACCGGGTCCGGGTCCGGAACAACCCGGACAGAGCAAAGCAGACGAAGGAAACTCAAAGGGGGGAAATGACGAAGTAACAGACGTCGACTTTGAAGAAGTGAAATAATTACCTTCTCTTTCAGCTCCGGACCCTGATCAGGCACAGACCTACCTGAATAAGTACATCGAAATAAAATAAAACAAAAAAGCCGTCTCATTTTACTTAATGAGACGGCCTCTTTTTGTACTTTTGCTTAAAATTTGCCGTTTCTTTATTATGAATCGCATTATTATCCTTATTGTATATCTCCTAAGCCTTTCCCTGACAATTGCGGCTCAGGATAACAACTCTGTAAATATAACCGACGAAAAAGGAAGGAAACAGGGACCATGGATATCCAGCTATCCTAACGGTAATACCCGGTATGAAGGGGTTTTTATAAATGATCACCCTGTTGGGGAATTTAAAAGATACTTTGAAGATGGGACTCTGATGTCAATCATGGTCTACTCCGATGACGGGGAAGAAGTTGATGCAACTATCTACCATCCAAACGGATTTATTGCTTCAAAAGGGAAATATATAAACCAGGAAAAGGAGGGGAAATGGTCTTTTTATTCCTATTTCTATGAAAATTATCTGATCAATGACGAAGAATACCGGGATAACAAAAAAAACGGGACTTCCGTGAAATATTATCCCGACACTACAGTCTTTGAAGTAATAAACTACGTGGATGATAAAAAGGAAGGAGACTGGATTCAGTATTATCCCGACGGTAAATTATTTCTGAAAGGCTCTTATTCCAATGATATGCTTAATGGCCCTTTTGAGGTGTGGTATGAAAACGGTCAGAAAGAAATCGCGGGCAATTATAAAAATAACTTCCGCGACGGTCCCTGGATAATATTCAGTGAGGAAGGAGAAATAAAATATGAGATCAATTATGAGATGGGGATGACAAAAGATAAACAAATGGATATCGATCATACCAATCTCATGGAAAAGCTGGAAAAGAACCAGGACAAAATTGCCGATCCTGAAAAAACACTCAGGTAGGAAAATGAATACATCGCTTCAGCGGGGAAAAAAGGGAAATAAAATTGTTTTATATTACCCCTGGTTCCGATAAGTACCTGTTTGAAAAGACAATAAAGAAACATTTAATGAATGACCGACTTTCATTAACAGAACTTCAGCTACTGATCAAAGACACTCTGTACCTTGCTATGCCTGATATGTACTGGGTAGTGGCAGAGATTTCTGAAATCAAAGTAAACTATGCCGGTCACTGTTACCTTGAATTAATTGAAAAAAATCCTGAAGAAAAAAATGTAAAAGCCCGTATCAGAGCTATTATATGGAGCAGCCGCTACAGGTTTATTGGTACTTTCTTCGAAAATACCACAGGTGAAGCACTGAAAACAGGAATGAAGATACTGGTCAAAGCCAGGATAGAATACCATGAAATATACGGTCTTAGTCTTATTATTTCAGATATTGATCCTGCTTTTACAATCGGAGAAATGGCCATAAAAAAGCAAATGGCCATAAAAAAGCTTGAAGAAGAAGGGGTTTTTACAATGAACAGGGAACTGCCTTTCCCCATTCTGCCCCGTAAGATAGCTGTTATATCTTCGAAAAATGCTGCCGGTTATTCGGATTTCATGAGGCATCTTCATGAAAACAGTTACGGTTATATATTCTACACTGTTCTTTTTGATACTGTCATGCAGGGCACAGAGACTGAAGAAAGTGTCCTGAAATCCTTTTCCAGAATAGCAGAAAATGTCAGCCTCTTTGATGTTGTTGCAATAATAAGGGGTGGTGGCTCACAGAGTGATCTCAGCTGGTTCGATAGCTATAATATCGCCTATTATGTTACACAATTTCCCATACCCGTTATAACGGGTATAGGTCACGAAAAAGACCTGTCTGTAACGGATATGGTTGCACATAAAGCCTTGAAAACACCGACAGCTGTAGCTGATCATCTAATCGAATGTGTGGCGGAAGCCGAAAGAAATCTCAACCAGATGAGTAAGGAAATTGCCGAACTGTCAACGGCAGTAGTCAAGAAATACAAAGAATTGACAGAATCATGCAGACAAAAACTGGTTCCGGCCGCAAGACTAAGGATATACGGACAAAAAGAAAAACTCTCTAACCGGATAATTGAACTTACTAATCTTGGGAAAGTATTTGTCAGAAAAGCCGGAGTGATTCCAGAAAATCAAAAATCTCAAATAAGATCACTTGTTAAATCATTCTTTACAGGTAAACAGTCAATAATTGAAAAAGAAAGTACCGGACTGAAAAGGAATGTTAATAATACTGTTTCTCATCTTCAGAAGAAGATGGAAAACATGCAAAATAATCTTTCTATACTGGATCCTGTTAATGTTCTTGGAAGAGGATATACTATCACTTCATGGCAAGGAAAGATAATAAAGAGCATAAACTTGCTGAAAAAAGATGATATTGTTGATACACAGTTTTTTGATGGTTCAGTAACCAGCACTGTTCTTAAAAAGACAAAGAAAAGAAAATAACTACCAGTATTAACCCAACTGAATTAACAACCATGGCAAAGAAAGCATTTTCATTCAACGAAGCAATAACAGAAATTGAAAAAATATTAAAGAGTATAGAAAACGGAGATCTGGATGTTGACAAACTGTCGGCTGAAGTCAAAAGAGCATCTGAACTGATCAAGCAGTGTCAGAGTAAGCTCCGTACTACGGAAGAAGAAATAAACAGTATTCTTAACGACCTTGTATAAAATAAATCAGGACCGAAGTCCTGACTTATTACTACCCTAAACCTAAATTCATGAAAAAACCCGTTTAACCTTCCGATTGTTGCATTTCTAAAAGTTAAACGAATTCAGTCTGTTAAATGTTTCAGTGAAAGTAATAATTTTTTGTTAAAAATCACTTATTTTTTTTCATCAGGTTTCTCGACACCAAGAACATCTTTAAATGCTTTTATAAATGTTTCTCTGGGTAAAGCTCCCATTGCCATTTGAGGCTGACCCTCAAGCGGCACGAAAAGGATGGAGGGGATACTTCTTATCCCGAAAACGGCAGCCAGTTCCTGTTGCTCTTCAGTGTTAACCTTGAAAATGTCAAGTTTGCCGGCATAATCATTTGCAAGTTCTTCAAGGACAGGAGCAACAATTTTACAAGGACCACACCAGTCAGCATAAAAATCAATTACGCAAGGCCTTTCTCCTTCATATTTCCACTCTTTGTTCTTCTCGTAGTCAAATACTTTACTCAAGAAGGTCTCTTTTGTTAAATGTTCGGTCATCTTTTTTTTTATTTATAAATATAAGCAAATCAATTCTTATAACATAATGTCAACCTTTGTGCCATACCGTTTGATATACCATTTATCCAAAATAAATCATCTAATAATTGTAACTTTGTCATGATTAATGAACAAATTGTCATATATAAATATGAATATATGTCTGAATGACGAGATATTCAATATAATATCGGAAGTTGTCACTACGGAGAATGTTGAAGCATTTGTTATTGGCGGATGGGTAAGAGATTGTCTTCTGAAGAGGGAGCATCCTGACAAGGACATTGATATTGTTGTAGCCGGCAGCGGTATTGAATTAGCGAAAAAGATTGCATACAGGATTGATCCAAAAATTAAAGTGAATATTTTCCGGAATTTCGGAACTGCGATGTTCAGATGGGAGAAATATGAAATTGAGTTTGTAGGTGCCAGAAAAGAGTCTTACAACAGGACATCGAGAAAACCGGTTGTTGAAGACGGCACTATTGAGGATGATCAGAAAAGAAGGGATTTCACCATCAATACCCTTGCCATAAGTCTTAACAGGGAAACGTTCGGTCAGTTCATTGATCCTTTCAATGGAGCGATGGATTTAAGTAGTAAGCTTATCCGCACTCCTCTTGATCCCGACCGTACTTTTTCCGATGATCCTTTAAGAATGATAAGGGCTGTCAGGTTTGCAAGCCAGTTAAAATTTACGATTGAAAAGAAGACTTTCAGCTCTATCCATCGCAATGCCTCACGAATTGATATTGTATCAAAAGAAAGGATCACCACAGAACTGAACAAGATACTGATGTGCGACCAGCCTTCCACAGGCTTCATCCTTCTTGAAAGATCTGGATTACTGGGTCACATTTTCCCGGAGCTTGATGCTCTGAAAGGGGTGGAGACAAAGGGAGGCAAGTCGCATAAGGATAATTTCCTTCATTCTGTTAAGGTTCTTGACAATATTGCATCGAAAAGTGATAATTTATGGCTCAGATGGGCAGCTATTCTGCATGACATAGCCAAACCGGCAACCAAGAGATATCAGCCAGGAACAGGATGGTCTTTCCATGGTCATGAATTTCTGGGAGCAAAGATGATACCGTCAATCTTCAGGAAAATGAAATTACCTCTGGATGAAAAGATGAAATTTGTTCAGAAACTTGTTGATCTGCATTTACGTCCTGTTGCCCTTGCACAGGAAGAGATAACGGACTCTGCCGTAAGAAGACTTCTTTTTGAAGCAGGTGATGATATAGACGATCTTATGCTCTTATGTGAAGCTGATATTACATCAAAGAATGAAGCAAAAAAGGCAAGGCATCTGAAAAATTTGAATATTGTAAGGCATAAACTAAAAGAGATAGAAGAAAAAGATGCTGTCCGCAATTTCCAGCCTCCTGTTAATGGCGACGAAATAATTAAAACTTTCGGTATCAGACCTGGCAAAGAAGTAGGAATAATAAAAAACTTCATCAGGGAAGCTATTCTGGATGGCATAATACCCAATGAACATGAAGCAGCACGGAATCTTATGCTAAAAAAAGGCAAAGAATTGGGATTACAACCCAGGGAAGATCCGGCTATCTGACCCTGAGATCGAGCAATAAAGGCAAATGATCGCTGTATCCTCCGGAATATCTGTATCCGGCAAAAGTAGGGAATGGTTTCTTCCCGGGATAAAGCGGATCATCCTGAAGAAGAAAACCGGGACTGAATATTTTAAGAAGTCCGGGTTCCGTATAAAATCCATTTCTTTTTTTCAGAAGGCTGAGAGATACGAACATCTGATCAGGCATATCCCATATCCCCTTGTACTTGTATGTGCCTGATCCTCTGTCAGAGATTCCGGAGAGATTTACAAATAATGGTCCCGAGCCATTATCATTTGTGAAAAGATCAAAAACGCGATCATCGGGTGTTGTATTAAAATCACCCGTAATTATTATCCGGGGATCATTTTTCTCTGCTGAAGCAATAGAATCGATTTTATCTTTTATCATCTCTGCTATCTTTTGTCTGCGTTCTCTTCCTGAAATCACCCCTCCTCTCCTGGAAGGCCAGTGGTTGACAAAAAGGTGCAGAGTGTCATTCATTGCAACACATTTTACATACATTACATTCCTGGTAGGATGATCCGACTGCTTTATATCATCGGGCAGGAAATAATGATAATGCATAACAGAGACTATCTTCTTTCTGTATAGAACACATACATCAATGCCTCTGGGATCGGGTGAATCATTATGAATTATACCGTAATTATATTTCAGCATACCCGAATGGTAAATAATATCACGGAGAACCTGTTTATTCTCTGTTTCACACAAAGCCACGATATCAGGAGGAGCCCCCTCTCCTGCTGCAATGATGGTTTTGTATAGAGCATTTATTTTCCTTTCATACCTGCCATAATGCCATCTCATTGATCCTCCCGGAAGGAACTGATCATCATCCCTTAAAGTGTCGTCTTCTGTATCAAACAGGTTTTCTACGTTATAGAACATAAGGCGCAGATGATTACCCTGAGCATTCATTCTGCCAGCCACAGTAAAAGTTAACAACAGCATTAAAAGGGCACCGGTAACAAACCGTACGACACCTCCTGACATATTTATCTGATAGTATCTTAACTTAATATGCGTTTATCCAGCGATACCTCCTAGCACTCTCACCAAATTTAAGAGCAAGGGTCAGCTCATGTGACCCGAAACTCTGGTGTCTGATATCAGTAAGCGTAAAATCAACGGCATAGGCAAAATAGAACTTGTCATATTTTAATCCTATCATCATAATAATTGCATCGTGGGTTCTCCATGATATTCCCGCCCAGTAATCCTCTTTATAGTACATTCTCGCTGTAAGATCAAGCTGGAGGGAATTAAAAAACATATCGGATGATTTGATAAAAGCAGAAGGTTCAAGGGTCCAGTCATCACTGACAGGCAATTTAACTCCTCCTGTAAGGAAATAATGACCTAGTTCATTTCTGTTTGTTGTAGTGGAATCACCGAAAAGCAATGATCCTCTCAGGATATTTGTCATTGCAAAACCTGCATAATATTTTGAAGTGGTATAACTGGCTCCAAAATTAAAATCTGTAATAAAAACTGATCTGTCGTAATTATTCAGCAGAGGATCGCTGTAATCATATATTAGTCCGTCCGTATTAATTGCATACTGATATGCTGAAAGGGCCAGACCAAAAGCAAGATCATTGGTATATCCATCAGAGGAACCGAGAGGAATATGGTATGAATATATTGCCTGAACACCTGTCCGGCTCATAATACCATTATTATCGTTAAAAATGTAACCACCTGCTCCTACTCTTCCACCTCTTGTAGGTCTTACTGATTTTTTCTTTACTGAGGTCGATTTTGAGATATAACTGTTTTTCAGGATACGTGTCTGAAAACTCAAAGCGTATGTACTGGGGGCCTGTTCCAGACCTATCCACTGGTTCCTTGTGGTAAGCGTAACTGTGGAATAGCCATCACGCCCTGCAAATGACGGATTGACAAGGTATCCATTCATTATATACTGGCTGTACATTGGTACTTGTTGCGCATAAGAAAGACCACAAGACAGTCCCGCAAACAACAGTATTGAAATAATCCTTACAGATCTCAGATATTTATTCATCATATAATAATTGATTTTAATGGTATGATGGAACCCACATGTAGCTGATTATTATAGTATTGTGTTTTTGTATTCAAATACATGTGGGTTTCATCGATTTCACCGGTATTATCTAATTACGCTTATAACACCTGATCTGGGTTTTGTTGAACCGTCGTTCAGATGTAATATATAATGGTACGAATCCGTTGGCATCATATCACCATTGCCCTGGTACTGACCATTCCACGGATTCTCTGAAATATTTTTTGTACGGTAAATAAGCCGGCCCCATCTTGAGTATATGAGGATCTCCGCCTGAGGATAAATATCGATATTATGTATTATCCACTCGTCATTATGTCCATCGCCGTTGGGGGTAATGATATCCGGTATAACAAGACATTCATATGATCCTGTATAGCCAACTTCAATACTTGTTGACATACGGCAGCCATTGGCATCTGAAATTACTACGCTGTATGTACCCGGAGTCAGATTTGTTCTGTCGGGAGATGATACAGATCCGGGATCTGACCATATAAAGGTATACGGAGGAGTACCTCCTGTTACTTCAAGGCTTATCTCTCCATCATCTGTATCCGGACAGCTTGCGTCGGTCACTGTAGCTTCTGCCGACAAGGGGTCCGGGTCAGTTATATTCACTGTCTCCACAGCTATACAGCTATTTGCATCGGTTACGGTTACAGTATATGAACCCTGGGCAAGGTCAGTCACTGTTTGTGTTGTCTGAACAGGAGAAGTATTCCAGGAATATGCATAAGGCTCTGTCCCTCCTGATACTGTTGCAGTAGCGCTTCCGTTATTTTCTCCATGACACAGAATATCATTGGAACTAATAGTGACTATCAGTACAGGTGGTGCCATAATTACAATATCTGTACCGGCAGTACACCCATTGGCATCCGTTACTGTAACAGTATATGTACCTTCTGCCAGGCCGGAAGCATTGGCTCCTGTCTGTATGGGAACAGTATTCCATGAATAGGTATATGGGGGTGTACCTCCCGTTGCAGTGGCCGTTGCAGTACCAGAACTCTCTCCTCCGCATACAGCATCTGTCTTCATTGCAGTAACTAATAATGGTTCTGCAGGTTCATTGATAAATATGTCAATAGTATAAGTGTCCATCAGAGCATCTCTTATAATAACAGTACAGGGCCCTGCGGAAAGCATTTCAAAGGTCCCTGATGCCTGATAATCTCCGCCATTAAGACTGTATTCATAAGGTTCTTCTCCTGCAATACCCGATACAGTTACACTGCCTGTTGTCTCTCCGTAGCATAGAACGTCTGTCTGGGAAAGGATTGACCCTGATAATGGCAATCCTGGTTCTGTAATTATAACCGGCAGTGAAAATTCGCAAAGATTGGCATCCTGTATAATGATAGTGTAATTTCCTGCTGTAAGGGAGGAGAAAGTAGCTGAAGCCTGATAGGGACTACCGTCCAGACTGAACAGATACGGAGGAGTACCTCCTGATCCTTCAACTGTGACACTTCCGTCGTCACCTCCTGCCACCGACACATTTGTTTGTGAAACAATGGCTCCTGTCAAAGCAGGCAGCTCAGTGATAGTCACCGATAATCCGGTTGAGGAACAACTGTTTGCATCAGTTACAATAACTGAATAAGAACCGGCAGGCAGATCTGCCTGATCTTCTTCAGCCGTGTTAACGACAGACCCGGTCCATGAATAGATATAAGGTTCTGTGCCTCCCGTGACAGTTATATCAATTGCACCAGTGGATGTTCCTCCACATAAAATGTTGGTCTGAGTGAAAGTAACTGATGGGACAGGGTTAACCACTACTTCAACTGGTTTAATATCAAAGCATCCTGACGCATCAACAGCTTTAATATAATAAGTCCCGTCTGTTGCTTCAGCAGGTGTATCAAAAGGCAGACTTGCCGCAGCATCCAGCCAGTATGAAAGTATCAGTCCTGCATCTGAACCGTTGGTTATTTCCGGAACCGTAATATCAACAGTTGCCGGTGAACATACGGGAGCAGGGTTATTGATAACTAAAACAGGAGTCGGGATAACTACCATATTAACAGGCAAGGATGTTGCAGGATTACCTGTTGCACAAGCTGCATCTGATGTCAGTATTACTGTAACCTTATCATTATCAAGTGGTATATAGCTGAATGACGGGCTGTTAGTCCCGGCATTAATACCGTTAACCTGCCATTGATAATCAGGAGAGGTTCCTCCGTTAACCGGATTAGCCATGAAAGAGACCGGTGTACCTTCGCATACGGGATTGGCGTCAACTGTTATTGTTACACTGACCGGGAATTCCAGAACAGTTATTTTACCATTTACAGATATAGTACCGCACCCTCCGGTAAGTGTTATAGTATAATCAAATATACCTGATTCAGAAGGCATTCCGCTAATTGTAACAACACTGCCCGACCATGAACCGGTAACACCTTCTGGCAGGCCTGAAAAGAGAGCTCCGGTAGCTCCGGTAGTGGTATAAGTGACAGGATCAATAGCTGCATTGATACAAACCGACTGGTTATCGCTGCCGGGTGGTGAAGACAAGGTGATCGTATTATTGTCGTTAACAGTTACATCAGTTGTGGCAGATGCCATACATCCGTTATTGTCAATAATATTCAGGGTGTATACCCCGGCCATTGACAAGAGGGCACTACCTGAGACAACAGGATTCTGCAAAGGTGAAGTAAAACCGTCTGGTCCGGTCCAGTTATAAGAAGCCATACCATCGGGTCCTCCGGAAAGACTTATTGGAGTTCCGATACAAACAGGTCCGTTATTCCCTGCAGTAGCAATCAGTTCAGGAGGTTGAGTGACTGTTGCCGTAGCCGTGGCAGTACATAAAGAGGCATCTGTAATTGTCACACTATATACTCCTGCCACTATATTTTCAAGATCTTCCGTCGTTGCACCATTGCTCCATAAAACTGAATAAGGGGCTGTCCCTCCGGTAATTGAAAGGTCAATTGCTCCATCGGTATCACCATAGCATGTGACATCTGTCACTGTTGTTGTGGCAGCCAGTGCTGCTGCCGGCTGGCTAACAGTAGCTGACAGAGATATAAAACACAAATTGGCATCGGTTACTGTAACATTATATACTCCGGCTGATACATTTTCCAGGTCTTCTGTTGCTGTTCCATTGCTCCATAGATATGTATAAGGTCCGGTGCCCCCGGTAACAGTAAGATTTAATCCGCCTGTTGCATCTCCAAAACAGGCTACATCTGTTGCAACAATATTTCCTGTGAGAGGAGCATCAGGCTGGTTCACTGTTCCTGAGACAATAGTGGTACACAGATTAGCATCTGTGACAGTTACAGTATATACTCCGGCTGCCACATTAACAAGATCTTCCGTCATTGCACCGTTACTCCAAAGGAAGGTATAGGGTGGAGTTCCTCCCGACACTGTCAGATCAACAGATCCGGAGGCATCTCCGTAACATGCTACATGAGTAACTGCCGTAATACCGTTAAGCGGCTGGTCGGGCTCGTTTACTGTTGCCGAAGCTGTTGTTGTACACATATTTGCATCCGTCACAGTAACATTATATACTCCTGCAGGTACATTTATCAGATCTTTTGTTGTTGCTCCATTGCTCCACAGATATGAATAGGGTTCTGTTCCTCCTGTGACAGTCAGAACAAGAGCACCGGTTGCTTCTCCGAAACAAGCCACGTCAGTGGCTGTTATACTGGCATCCAGAGGGGCAAGAGGTTGAGTAACAGAAGCTGTAACAGTTATTATACAGGAATTTGCATCAGTTATAGTAACAGAATAATCTCCGGCTGCAACATCAATAATATCTTTTGTTGTGGCTCCATTGTTCCAGAGGTATGAATATGGGGCTGTTCCTCCTGTAACGGTCAGAGCGATAGCTCCTGTTGAATATCCGTAACAATCAACATTTGTAACTGTTACAGTTCCTTCCATTGGCGCTGCAGGTTGAAGTACCGTAGCTGTAGCTGTTGTTGTACATGAATTACCATCAGTTATTGTCACTGAATAGACTCCTGCAGGCACATTGGAAATATCTTCGGTCACTGCCCCGTTACTCCACAGGAAAGTGTAAGGTGCTGTTCCTCCTGTAACTGTCAGATCAGCTGATCCTGTTGAACTACCGTAACAATCCACATTTGTGGTAGTTGTTGTTGCATACAGGGGAACAGGAGGTTGTGTAATAATAAAAGGAACCTCAAACAAGCAGAAATCAGCATCTCTTATTGTCACCACATGATTCCCGAGAGATAATCCTGTAAAAGAACCGTCTGAGACAAATGCTCCACCGTCAAGAGAATACTGATATGGAGGAAGTCCCGACCCGGGAGTAGCGGCAACAGTTACTTCTCCGTCTGATGCACCGTTACACAGAATGTTAGTAACGGACTCTACAGATCCCGAAAGGTTATTAACAGATACATCAATGAATGTTGAAGCAGGGCACATATAACTGTTTTCAGAAGTCACTGTTATACGACCTGTGGGAACCTTATTCCATATCACTGTAATAAAATTATCTGAGGGAGACCCTCCTGATCTCACTATCCCTCCGGTCACATTCCAGAAGACAGATGGATAACTTTCAGTAAGAGTGTATGTATATTCCGTTCCGGAACACGCAGTTAATGCCGGGTTATTGAAGACTGGCACGGATACAGGGTGTATGGTAACAGTATCTGTAACATAGGATATACAGGGATCTCCCGCAAAATTAGGTCGCGTTATGGTTGTCTTCACTATTCCCTGGGGTACTCCCAAATTCCATTGCACTTCAATACAGTTGGTATCGGACTCGGCACTGAGAATGATCCCATTTTCAATATCCCAGGAATACACAGCACCTGAATCACTATTAACGGAATACATCTCAGTAGCTCCTTCGCATGCTTCAGATGTACGGGCAGTAATATTATTGAATACCGGTCCCGTTTTGGTTATTGCCATTTCAGCTGTATCAACACAACCTGTAGTTTCATCAGTCACAATAAGACGTATATGGTATGTGCCATCAATCAGAGTTGCATTATTGAAAAAGGGCGTCTGAAGGGTACTGGTATTGGTAGGCACCAGATAAGGAGGCACAGAGATAAATGAAAGAAAAGGTTTAGACCAGTCTTCAAGACCGTCCCAGAAATAACTATAAAGACTGTCGACACCTGTGATATTGGCTTTATAGAGGGCATAGGGTACAGCGAGATCGCAGTTATTCAGTGCAAGACTTTCTATTTTAAATGAGGGTTCAATAATTATATCCACACTCCGGGATGAAGAGTTACCATAGGAGTCAGTCGCAGTGAGTATAACGGTTTTCGAACCGCAATCGCCACAAGTGAAAGTATTGGGAAAAACAGAAAGGGCAACCGTTCCGCAATTATCTGAGGATCCGTTATCGACATCCGAAGGCTGAAGTGTTCCCGTACCTTCAGGCTGAAGAGAAAGAGTATATGTTTTTACACTCACATAGGGGGCTATTGTATCCTGCACCGTTACAGTGGAGGTGCATGATGCAGTATTTCCTGATGCGTCTGTGCCGGTAAGGGTAACAATGGCCGGGGTCCCGATATCTGAACAGGTAAATAATGTTCTGTCTGTATACAGAGTAAGCAGACCTCCGCAATTATCAGACGAACCGTTATCCAGATCAGCCGGATTAATCTTTGAAGAACCCGAGTGGTCAAGCCAGACAGTAATATTTTTACAGTTCATCTGCGGTGGTGTATTATCCCGTACCGTAACTATTGCAGAGCATGTAGAAACAAGGCCTTCGTCATCTGTAACTGTAAGGATTACATTGTTATTACCTATGTTGGAACAATCTAAAGAAGAAGGATTTGCTTCGAGACTCACTATTATACCGTCAGGATCATAGGATCCTCCATCGATATCAGAACCATTTATAGACACTGTCCCGCCGGGACCGAGAAATACAGTTATATTCCTACAAACAGCTACCGGTGACAATAAGGGATTATTGCCAACACTTAAATCTCTGGCGTATGCAGCATAAGCGGAGCTGTTTTCATGACCCGCAAAGAAAGCCCTGCCACTATTAACACCGGCATTTATAGGGATGGAAATAAATGCCAGACAGAGAGATAAAAATAGTAAAATCAGTCGGCTGACTCCCCTTTTCAGGAAAAATATGATTTTATTGTCTATATTTTGTCCGGAGGGATGACCTATGTTTTTACTTACTGTAAAATATTCATCCGGAGCACACAGAAAAGAACGACTCATATGTCTCATTGAGATCTGGTTCAGTTAATCAATTATAAAAAATCATTAAATATTGAAGCAATAAGACAACACAGATGATCAGACAGAATCCGCATTTTCTTTTAAATTTATAACAAATTAAAGCGAATTTAAGAAATTTTAGAACAACAATCAGTATAAATTTTACATAGTGTTTTCAACATATTAACAATTGTTCCTGAAAATGAAAAGATTTTTCTTTTGGATAATTTAAAATCTGATATATATTTGCATTCACTTTTTCGGGCGATTAGCTCAGTTGGTTCAGAGCATCTGCCTTACAAGCAGAGGGTCGGCGGTTCGACTCCGTCATCGCCCACAACTGATAAACAGGAACTTAAGTATATTTCTCCTTTTTTTATCATATCTGATAAGACACTAATCAGGCAGAGTCCTTTTAGTCTGAAATTGAAATCAAACGAATATAAAGTATAAAGCAGGTTGTTATAATCACTTTGTAAAAATCAGAACATTTCTTTTGATAAATATTTGTTATTTCTTTATCACTTTATAAGTACGGCATTTCTCTCTGCATATTTTCAAAAAATAGATACCGGCAGTCAGACCGGAAACAGAAATATCCGGTTCATCTCCTGAAAAAAAACCCGTACGTATAACGCGGCCTGAAAGATCAAGCAGATGATAATCTGATCTCATATTCACAGAATTACTTTTCAGTGATATATAATCATCTGCAGGATTAGGGTAAATGATATAATCATTCATTGTGAGATTATTTGTGTCAGAAGTCAGTGAATTGAAATAGTTATCCAGATAAGAGTGTAGGTCTATTATCTGCAATTTTTGAGGAATATTTATAAAGGGGCCCAGGGAAAGGTATTCATTGGAAACATAGTATCTTAGTCCATTGGCAGTGGTGATTCCCTCTATCTGATGATTGGCAGCTTTGATCCAGATTTTCCGTTTATTAGCTCCGAAAAAATTCTGGTCTTTGAAATCGTAAAGCAGCAGGATAAAAGGCTCAAGGGCAGTGCTGTAACCGCACAGGGCTATAAGTTTTTTGCTGTCGACCAGAACAGCTCCCGTCACAAGGCCTTCCACGTTGTATGTCGCTTTTAGTTTTGCAACATGTACTCCGGGTGTTTTTGGAAGAGAATAGAGGCTTGTTTTTTTACTTATCCATTGCTTTGTAAAGAGATAAATACTATCCTCAGTAACAATAAATGCTTCACAGTCATAGTCTGTATCAGCGAATGCTTTCCGACCTATGATCTGATCTGACCAGGAGAATTCTATTTTTTCAATCAGGGGAGTACCCTTCAGAAGGCTTTTTTTATCCACTCTGAGTATATTCAGGTCTTCCCTGTTTCCTCCTGAATTATTACCAAAGTCACCGATATATAAATATGCGGAATCCTGGGATATCTCTTCCCAGTCGGTATTCACCACTCCCGGAAGGGACAGGGATTGTATTATATTACCACTGATGGTATCAATCTGATAGATATTGACATCACTGTTGTCATTATGTGTCCAGATATGATGATCCCAGTATATCAGGCCTGATGTTTCCACAAGTTTGTCGGGCAGCCTGATTTCCATTTCCGGGATCACTGTTATCTCTTTGTAGATACAACTTCCATCGTTCGTTGTAGCTGCAGGGGAATAATTAAGTGCCACAGGATCAGTACATCCAGGGATACCGGCATAGTTATTCCCGATTAATAAGAATAAGAAAACAGAGAAAAAAGGAACTGTCTTATTCATCAAAGAATGACACATATTTTACTCCTGCTTAAAATATTGTTTTTCAGTGTAAAGATAGGTTTTTACACTCCAGGAATAAAACAAGTGAATGGATTATTGATTACCGGCAATTAAGTTTTGACCAACAAGTTTAAATTCGGTATAGTCTTCAGGTGGTACTATATAAATATCGTTTCCTGGTTCGAGACCCTCTTTTATTATAACATTCTTATCGTTAAAATCACCTAAAACGACTATTTGTCTTGTTTTATGTTTCGTAACGACAAAGGGGACATCATCTGAGTTGGCACGAACACATTCCAGGGGTATATAAATTGCATCCGGTACAGTTTTAGTGATTATTTTATTCCATGAAGTCATTTCGGGTCTTATTTCTGAATCGGTGCCATTAATTTTGATTACTACCTCGAACATTTTCACATCTGAATTCGGAAGCACTTCACCCACATTGGCAACTGTTTTTACTGTACCATTGAGAACTTTATTAGGAAGAGCATCAACAGTTATTACAACTGGTTGCCCGACTTTCACCTTATTCACTTCTATTTCATTTACATATACTTCAGACAGCATTGAAGTCAGATCCGGGAGGGTAGCCACTACAAGGTCAAAAGGATTGAGACTTGAGCCTGCTTTCCTCTTACTACCGTCAAATTCCTCCTTATACATAACTATTCCTGATGCCGGGGCTGTTATGGTAAATTTAGCGAGGAAGTCCTGAAGAGTGGTTATATATTCCTGGGCATCCTGCACTTTTTGTCTTGCAGTGGCGATATCTCTAAGGGCCAGAGCATATTTAAGCTCATAACTTTTAACAGCCTGTTCAAGCGCTCTCTGCTGTTTGTTAAGGTTTATTTCGGCCTTACGTTGTGTTGCAGGTGGCTCAAATTTTGATTCCTCAAGAGTGATCTGTGCTTCTCTGACCTGATACTTTATGTTTGTTATCTCATCTCTGAGAGCAGACAGAGAGACTGCAGTATCCAGAATAGCCATTTCAAGATCTGCCTCCATATCTTCAAGGCTCTGAATAGCTTCATTTAAAGTATTGGAATATTCTGTCCTGTCGAGCTGAGCTATATAATCCCCTTTCTGAACCATTGTACCTTCCGGGACAATATCCTGGATTGTCAGCTCCATCGCACGCATCATCATTCCACCGCGTCTTCCTCTTCCACCGCCCCCATTCATCTGAGTGGCTTCATTTATATCCGGACCGGATATATCAAGGGAATTTTCTGCAACCAACCTGCCGGCATTCGAAACGGTTATCTCAAAAAGGCCCTGCTGTACTTCAGTAAAAACCTGCTCTTTATTATCCGAAGAAAAAACTTTATTAAATATAATCATCGCTATTGTTATGGCAACAATAACTATCCCTGTTGATATTAATGTCTTCTTCATGCTTAAAATAATTTATATGTCATTGTAAATGAAGATATTTTTCACTCTCCTCATACTATTTCTCCAAATTGCCTTCCCAATATTTTTTATATTTTTTTTCTTTTAGATTTTTGAGTAAAAAGTTGATCTTCATTTCAAATTATTTCTAAATGTTAACTGGTTTTATTTTCTACTTAATAGACTATTTTAAAAAGAATTTATTCCCGCATTCATAAAAATATTCCTTGAAAAAAGTCAAGTGGATGAGATCAGGAATATATTTTCTGCTTTCACCCGGAGTTTTTTTCAGCAGGAATGTAAGGAATAGTAAAAGTGAATGTAGTTCCTTCACCGGGTTTCGAATTCAACCATATCTTTCCTCCAAGGAGTTCGGTATAGGCCTTACATATTGAAAGGCCCAGGCCTGTTCCCTGATATTGCCGGGAGTCCTTATTTTCGACCTGGTAAAAACGCTCAAAAACTTTGTTATGGAATTCTTCGGGAATACCTATTCCCGTATCTTTTACTGAGAATTCCAAAAATTCCTTTTTCATTTTATATCCCACATCAACCCTGCCATTCATTGTGAATTTCATAGCATTATTTATCAGGTTTGACAGTATCTGCACCAATTTGGTTCCATCAGTCATTATTTCAGCCTCATTGTTTTCAAGGCCTGTCCTGAGTTTTAACTTCACTTTCTGGGATCTTTCCTTGTATCCGAACTGTTCACACAGGTTTTTTAGTACTTTATTGATATTAACCGGCCGGATATTGATTTTCATCTGACCGCTTTCAATACTGGCAAGATCGACAATATCGTTTATTATTGACAGTAGTTGGTTTCCGCTCTGCTTAATAATTTCAGTGAACTGGGTCCTGTCATTTTGAGTAAGATCAGGATCGTCGAGCAGGCTGGAGAAACCCATTATGGCGTTCATCGGGGTTCTTATTTCGTGTGACACATTATGAAGGAAAGCTGTCTTCAGCCGGTCACTTTCTTCAGCTTTCTCTTTAGCCTCAATTATTTCTGCTTCTGCGTTTTTTATATAGGTAATATCCTCAACCATAACCAGAAAAAACTGTATTTCGCCATTATTGTTACGCACTATGCTCACTGTTGTGAGACCCCATATAACCGATCCGTCTTTTTTAAGGTAGCGTTTTTCTGTATGATATATAGGTATTTTCCTGGCTATCAGGTCCAGTATTCCAATCTCATCGGCAGCTAAATCTTCCGGGTGAGTAAAGTTTTTGTAAGTCATCCCTGTCAATTCTTCTTCCGGATACCCCAATAATTTACTGTAAGCCTGGTTTACACTTATAATACCCATATCCTTATCTGTCATTGCAATGGAAAGGGGGCTCTCCTCAAATATTTTACGGAACTTCTCCTCACTCTCTTTCAGTACCAGCTCCGCCTGTTTCCTTTCTGTAATATCCCGACATATAGCCTGGTAAAATTTTACTCCTCCGATATCCACCCTTCTGGCACTGATCTCAATAGGAAAAACTGAACCGTCTTTTTTTCTGTGACTGGCATCAAAAACAGCAAATCCTTTATCGTCAAGCGACGATAATTTATTTCGGAATATTTTAGATGAAGAACTATGGGTCAGATTACTTAAAGGGAACCCTATAACTTCGTCTCTGCTATACTGATAAGTTTCAAGGGCCTTATCATTTATCTCCACTACATTGAAATCTTTATCTGTAAGAAATATTATATCATTGGCAAATTTAAGTATATAGTCAAAATGCCGGACCAGGGCCATTCTCTCGAG
>ERZ795057.839-NODE-839-length-29780-cov-8.267149_pt1 | contig 29780 bp, 27 predicted proteins | sample MGYA00375141_ERZ795057 | MGnify/ENA primary metagenome ERZ795057 (study PRJEB30186, sample SAMN05720163) | activated sludge metagenome | isolation source: Anaerobic digester | place: Hong Kong | collected 2015-01-26 ...
GGTGAGAAACACTTATACACTAAATTGAGGTAAGGCACACTAGTACACAAAGTCGTGGTGAGAAACACTTATACACTAATCACAATTTCACTCATACTGATATACTAACACAAAAACAATATTTGAATTTTGTCAAATTAATTTTAAAAAAAATTAAAGATGCATAATACCAAGGCATGCACGCTCATGATTTGTTAAAGGATAATATGAAGAATCACCATAAATTGCAACAGCTATCCAGTCCGGATCTGATACAATCGCGACTTTCAGTTTAAGGCTGCCGTCAATTGCCGCAGAGTGGGTAATTCCGGCAAGCGCATCTATTCCCGCATGAACAAGTGCGTGTATTCTTTTTCCGCTTTTTTCTATAACATTATTCTGCAAAGCGCAACCGACTATTGATCTTAAAAACGAAGTCTTAATCTCACTGGTCAGTCCGCTCACACAGGTCACAGCAACCTTATAATCCCCATGTTGAGTTTTTATTAATTCTTTTAAAAGCTTTTCCTCTGACTCATCTGTTATCGCAGTCATAAGTGCTATTCTTCCGATACGATTGAGTTTTATATCCATACACGTCCCCATTAAATTAAACAACTAATATCATAATGAACAGAATTAAATCATAATTTTAAGGTTCTCTACTTTTTATAAAATTTCATTTCATAAATGCATAACACCCAGACATGCACGCTCATGATTTGTCAGTGGATAGAATGCTGAATCACCATATATTGCAACAGCTATCCAGTCCGAATCTGCTACAATTGCAATCTTTAATTTAAGACTCCCTTCAATCGGTGCAGAGTGAGTAATACCCGCAAGTGCATCAATACCTGCATGGACAAGGGCGTGTATTCTTTTATCATTTTTTTCAATGATTTCATTCTGAAGAGCACACCCTATAACAGATTTTAAAAAGGTATTTTTTATCTCACTCGTAAGACCACTGACAAAAGTCACAGCAAGCTTGAAATTAAAATCAGTTGCTTTTGCCAGTTGTTTTACAATCTTTTCCTCCTCTTCATCGGTCATGGCCACTATTAAAGCAACCTTGCCAATACGATCACACTTTAAATCCATAAAATTCCCCCTCTTAGCGGAGTAAATAAATATCAGTTTGATAATTAAATCAACCTTTTTATAAACTTTGAGAAGTAATTCCCCCGCAAACATAAATTTTTGCTGAATTTACCCACACACATGTTTTAATATAATCATAATTTCCTGAAAATTCAACTATACAGCCTGTTCTGTTCCCAGCCGGCAAATAATACATGCATAAAAGAGAGGCGGACAGAAAGTCTACTTCAAGGAGCAGCATCTTAAGGAAAGCATTGCCCCTGTTGAGAAAAAAATATATATATAAAATTTCATTTCCCGGCTGCCTGGTCAGAAATACCGCATCAGCCTGTATACAAGTAAAAGCCCGAGCAGAAGTATGATTATATTAATAACTATTAAAAAAATATAACCGGAAATAAAATAACATCTTCTTCTATCCTTCCTCTCAGGGCGCATCCTTAACTGCTCCGTCTGCCTATCAGTTTTTTTATAAAGATCTCCTCCCTCTCCATCTCTTCAAGCCTGTCCGATATATATTTTTTCGTCTCCTCACGGGCAGGGATGAAAATCTTTTCAAGGGCATTCACCCGCCGCTGGACTTTTTTAAGTTCCGCGGAAAGAAGAAAAACCTTTTTGGCCAGAGAGGCGTAATCCACCACAACTTTCAGCACCGGGGCGGAACACTCCCTTAGCATATCATAAGAGGCCCGGGTGCGGAACAACGGTGTGTTTAATCCCGGCGTCTCGGTTTCAACAGTGTGGTCAGGGACAGCTATCCCCATCAGTTTTGTCCATGCAGTATTTACTTTATAAATTACGCTTTCAGAAAATGATTTGAGCGCTATAACTTCAGCGCCGGAGTCCACTGCTGCAGCCCTGTACCCGGCATAAAGCTCCTCAAGGTTTTTGTTGAGTTTCTCCTCCGCCTCCTTTATGCTTTTGATCGTTTTCACTATCTCTATTACAAGAATCTCCCTCTTCTGGTTCAGGAGCTCAAAACCCTCGTACGCGAATTCCAGGTCCGCCTTCACCTTTCGCAGATTTGATTTTGTCGGAGCTATATCGATCCTGGGCATCCCTATACCCCTCCCCTGTCAGGAATGTAGTACTGCATAATGTCTTCCCTTGAGATACGATAAAGTTCCTCTGCCGGAAGATATGAAAGCATCCTCCATCCTATGGTCAGGGTGGTCTCAATGTCACGGTTCTCATCATACCCCTGGCTCAGGTACTCCTCTTCAAATGCCTTGCCGAAAGCAAGGTAGAGCTTGTCAATCTTTGAAAGCTCCTCCTCGCCGACTATAGCGGCAAGAGACCTTATCCTCTTCACCCTTGCGTAACAGGCAAAGAGCTGTGCTGCCAGTCCGGCGTGATCCTTTCTTGTCCTCCCCTCGCCGATACCGTCTTTCATCAGCCTGGAGAGTGATGGCAGCCCGGCAATGGGAGGATAGATCCCCCTGTTGAAAAGTTCCCGTTCAAGGACAATCTGACCCTCGGTGATATATCCCGTAAGATCGGGCACGGGATGGGATATGTCATCGCTCGGCATTGTCAGCATAGGGATCTGCGTGATCGACCCCCTCCTCCCCCTTATCCTTCCGGATCGTTCATAAATAGACGCAAGGTCGCTGTAGAGGTACCCGGGATAACCTTTCCTTGAAGGGATCTCCCCTCGTGAACTTGAAAGTTCACGGAGAGACTCGCAGTAGTTTGTCATGTCGGTAAGTATAACAAGAACGTGCATCTCAAGATCGTAGGCAAGATATTCAGCAAGGGTCAGGGCCGCGCGAGGCGTAATAAGTCTTTCAATGGAGGGGGAGTTGGCAAGGGACAAAAATACGGCCGAGTTGTCCAGTACCCCGCTCTCCTCAAGCGAATTGATAAAAAACCATGCCACATCAAATTTTACACCCATTGCGGCGAATACCACGGTGAACTCCTCCTCCGAGGTGAGTATCTTTGCCTGCCGCGCGATCTGGGCGGCAATTCTATTATGCGGCATCCCGCTCCCTGAAAATACCGGGAGCTTCTGGCCGCGTATAAGTGTATTCATTCCGTCAATTGCAGAAATCCCTGTCTGTATAAAATCCCGGGGGTACTCCCTGCTGTACGGGTTTATGGGAAGGCCGTTCACGTCCCGCATAATATCGGAAACAACCTGCGGCGCCCCGTCTATAGGCCGGCCCAGGCCGTCAAAAACACGCCCCAGCATCTCCCTGTGCACCGGGATTTCAAGTGTTTTGCCGAGAAAGACAGTTCGCATATTTTTCTGTGACAGCCCGGTCGTTCCCTCGAAAACCTGGACAACAGCTTTGTCCTCGTCCACCTCAAGGGTCTGCCCTATGCGCACCTCGCCCGAGGGGGTCCTTATCTCAACAAGCTCACCGTAACCCACACCCTTGACACCTTCAACAATGATAAGCGGCCCGGTAATTCCCGCTACATTCATGTACTCCCGCTCGGTCATGTAACATCCCCCTCCCTGGCCTTCTTCATAAGCTCAAAGAGTTCAGAATCTAGCTTAGACTCAAACTCATCGATCAATTCCTGTTCATCATTCCCAATCTCCGACTTGAGTCTTGTCATATCCGCCAGCGACGGGATTGAAACGATTTCGTCAAGTTCAACTCCCGCTTCAAGGAGTTCGTTCCCCTCCCTGAAAAATTTCACCATTAATTTCAAAAGCTTCATCTGTTTCAGAGGAGTGCTGTACATATCCTTGGGATCAAAGGCATTCTGCTGAAGGAACCCGTTCTTGATAAGCTCGGCGCAGTGAAGGACAAACCTCTCCGAGGCAGGAAGGGCATCGGGCCCCACAAGTTTTACAATCTGCTGAAGCCTCTCCTCCTCCAGCAGTATATTCAGGGCACCGGCACGGAGCTCCCGCCATCCCGTACCAACACCGTTCCACCACTCGCTTATATCATCCAGGTACTCACTGTAGCTCTCTATCCAGCTTATCGACGGGTAGTGCCTCGCGTCCGCCAGCACCTTGTCAAGGGCCCAGAAGCACCGCACGAAACGTGTTGTATGCTGCGTCACAGGCTCGGAAAAATCACCGCCCGGAGGCGAAACAGCCCCGATGATAGAGATGCTCCCTTCATGGCCGCACAGTGTATCAACAAACCCGGCCCTTTCATAAAACTCGGCAAGCCTTGTGGCAAGGTAGGAGGGGAACCCCTCCTCCGCAGGCATATCTCCAAGCCTGCTTGAAAGCTCACGCAGGGCCTCTGCCCACCTTGATGTTGAGTCGGCCATAATGGCCACATTGTACCCCATGTCACGGTAATACTCGGCAATGGTGACTCCGGTATATATACTTACTTCTCTTGCAGCAACAGGCATGTTTGAGGTGTTTGCAATCATAACTGTCCGTTCCATCAGGGGACGGCCCGATCTCGGGTCAACGAGTTTAGGGAACTCGTTCAGAACGTCGGTCATTTCATTCCCCCTCTCGCCGCACCCTATATACACAATAATTTCAGCGTCGCACCACTTGGCCAGCGCGTGCTGCGTCATGGTTTTACCTGTCCCGAACCCTCCGGGAATGGCGGCAGTGCCACCACGTGCCACAGGGAAAAAAGTATCAATTATCCTCTGTCCGGTTATAAGAGGGGTGACCGATTTTTTCTTATCACTGAAAGGACGGCCTTTACGCACAGGCCAGTAGCTGGCCAGTTTGCCTGAAAAGACCCCGTTCTCCGTTCTGACCCGGTACACCTCTTCCTCGATAGTGTGGCCTCCCCCTGGAACAATGTATTCAAGCTTTCCGGAAACCCCCGCTGGCACGACGATCCTGTGGATCACCGACTCGCTCTCCCTGATCCCCCCTATGACTGTACCCGGTTTTATTTCGTCACCCTCAACCGCAGTAACATCTATTTCCCATTTTTTCTCAGTATCAAGTGGGGACGCCTTAACGCCCTTTGTAATGAATGAACCTGAAATCCGGTCAAGGCTTATGAGGGGGCGCTGTATACCGTCATAAATATTGGAAATAAGCCCCGGCCCCAGAAGCACGGAGAGAGGCCTACCTGAAGTCGTGACCTCATCACCTGGCATCAGGCCGGTATTGTCTTCATAGACCTGAATTACCGCCACCTCGTTCTGGAACCTTATCACCTCGCCGATCAGCCGGTGAGGCCCCACTTCAGCCATGTCGAGCATACCCGCACCCTTCAGGCCCACCGCTTTTACAATAGGGCCGTTGACACTTATGATTTTCCCTGTGAGTATGGTCTCATTCACGACTTTTCCACTCCATTAATGTATTCATTCAATTCCTTTACAATAATCCTTTTTATCTCATCCATCCTGCGGTATACTATCCTTTCCACGGTATTATTGAAAACCACCTCGGATTCCTCATCAGTAACGATTGCCCCACCTGACTCCATATGTTCATCACTCTTTATCATCACCTCAAGTTTACAGCCCCGATCCCTTATTTCATTTTTTATCAGGTCAGAGTAGTTCATGTCGGAGGGGGAAAGGGAAACAGTCACGCGGCCCCCGGCAACATTCTCCAGGGCCGGCATAACACACTGTTTCAAAAATTCAGCATACCGGGAATCAGGCCTCAGGGCCGCGATGGAAAATTTTATAATTCTATTTATGAAAGCATCAACAACTTCAAGCTTCTGTTTCTTCATCTCAATTGAGGTGAGGTTCCTCATGCGCCCCTCCTCATAGGCAATAAGATCATCAATCTTTTTCTGTTGCCCGGCACGGAAACTCCCGACATCATTCTGAATCTCGTCACTGAACTTTCTTATCTCTCTCTCCGCGGATCTGTTTATCCCGTTGATTTTTTCATCAATACTATCACGGACAGATTCCACGAGCAGTGAAGGATCATTCTTAAGAGTTCTCCCGGGAACATCCGCAACTCCCGCATTATCTGTGGGCCTCATAAGGCGACCCCCAGCGCTTCGGTAATATAACTTGTAAGGGACCTGCCGAATCCCGGTTCATCATCAATGCCCGGTATCTCTATAATTATTCTCCGCACAGATTCAAGGTTCACTTTCCTTATTATCTCCCCGCAGTTTTCGGCACACTCCCGCGTCAGAAGTATCACGAAAGCGTCATCGTTCATAAGGAGTGACTTTAGTATTTCTTCTGAATTTGCCGGGCCGGCATTGAAACCCTCAATCCCGCATACCCTGAATGCGTTTACAGAATGCTCATCTCCTATGATAAAAATTTTATCCATAACACCTATATTTTATTCAAAAGCATAATAGCCACGATAAGGCCGTATATGGCAATCCCCTCAGCCATACCGAGAAACACAAGGGCACGACCCCCGATCTCAGGTTTTTCACTCATAGCCCCCATGGCAGCAGTGCCGATTCTCGCCAGAGCATAGGCGCTTGTAATACAGGAAAGCCCCACTGCAGCAACAGCCGCATAAGCGAAAAGCGCCCTGCCGTTCTCGGTCTTGACCATTTCAACCGCACCTTCCGCACCGGTTTCCGCTCCTGATGCCGCAGCAGCAAAAAACAGCGCAGTGCCAGCTCCCGCGATCATGTAAAAAACCGCCTTTAAAAATAATCCCTTTTTATTCATCTTCAACCTCCATCTAGTTCTCTTTAAACTTCAATGAAAAGGGGGCAAAGGGGATGCCGTCCCCCCTGAAAAACTTACCGAAAAACTCGTAATACTCAAGCCTCATCGACTGTATTGAACAGACCAGCCCCTCAAGCAGTATGATGAAAACATTGCCTATAATAATAGCTGAAACAGCCCCGACGCTTTTCATTGAGGGGTCAACAATCTCTGCAAGCGTAAAAACCGCGATACTTAACCCCGCATGGCTCAGGGCGAATGCCCCGGCACGTATATATGAAATAGTGTTCCCCACAAAATTCGAAAACATCTCGATAACTTCAACAAGGGACTCCACTGTATATTCAAAAATTCCGTGGGGGAAAACAGCCTCCCCGTGAAAAAGTATATACCCCAGGGGCCCTCTTATGACAAACAGCAGTGCCGGGGGCAGAAGCACAATCGCAAACTCCCCCGCATCGGGCAGGGTGCCGACCAGGACATAACGCATAACAAAAAATATAACTGAAAGATAAACCGCAAGACCGGCAGCACCCCTTGTTCCGAACAGGGCCTCCTCATAATGCCCTGCTATAATTCCATTAACAATACTGAAAAGAAGCCCGGCTGAAATAAAGACCACGCCCATTGTTATTGCCATGAGAAACAGCTCCATCATGTTCTCCATGGGGTGAAAGAGCAGAGCGGGGAGGAGGTGCTCATTACTGAAAACAGAGCCGTAAAGAAAACCGAACAAAACAGATGAAAGGCCGCACCAGATCATTATGCCGCCGAAACTGGCCATACCGCTGCTCCTGCCATGTTTTTTCCTCCCGAAACGCCATAGCATCACCCCTGCCGCGGCAAGAACCAACCCCTGGCCCACATCGCCGAACATAACTCCGAAGATCAGTGTATACGCAATTGCCGCGACAGGGGTCGGATCAACTTCACTGTTGCCCGGGGTTCCCATCATCTTAACAAGCAGTTCAAAAGGCCTGAATAAATTAATGTTTTTAAGCAGCACGGGGATGCCCCCCCTGAACCTGCGGTTTTCCTTTAATGTAGCTACCCATAAGTAAAAACTGTTGCCGAATTCATTCCTTAAAAGGTCCCACAGGGCGGATGAATTCTCTACATCAATCCATCCGCTTATAATCGCCAGTTCTTCTGAAAACCTGAGAGTAGATTCAGCTCCTGACATCCTGAGTAATATTGAATATACAGATAAGAAAAACTGCATCTGTTCTTCCTGTTTTAAAGATTCATTCTCATAAAACAGCTCCACCCGCTGCAGCCGATATTTCAGAGTTTCCAGGCGTTCTTCAATCCGCCTCAGAGCTTCCTCCCTGCCGGTCTGAAATTCAGATTGAGCCTCAGACTCTTCAAAACCGAATCTACTGAGAACTCTCAGAACATCCCTCCTTTCCTCCGCGGGAAACAGAACAAGGAGCATATTGCCGCTAAGATAATAAAACCACCTCTCGTTCATCTCTCTGACAATTTCCCTCTCCTCAACAGTTCCATAAATCGAGGAAATAAACTTCAGGTCCTTAATTCTGCTGAGTTCGAAACCGTTTTCACGCATCTTTCTTATTCTTTCTATATTCAGTCCGGCCTCCGCAATCTGTTCCTGCAGAAGGTTCCTCACCCTTTCATACTGTTCCTTCTTTGCCGTTATTCTCACAACTTCCCTGAGGTCATTACCCGCATGCCGTGAAAAAACAGCGTCCGGCTCATCAAGCAGCGAATCCATGTCAGGCCATGCTTCAGGCGGAGGTCCATCCTCTCCAAAAAATTTTTCCGCTATGGAAATAATCTTTTCAGCAACAGCAGCACCTGAAGAGAGAGGGCCTCTTTCTGCAAGATGGTCTGCCCCATCCTCACCCCTGAAGGGATCAAGATGCATAAGGCCGCTCCTCCCCAGCTCAACCATGAACTCACCATGCCGATCAGCCGGTACAAGGATATTAACTCTCCTTATATCGCTCTTCTTAAACATCACCCCTCACATATAATATCATCCATTATCATATCAGGCTCAAGTCCGAACCTCAGACCGTCAATGATCGTAAAAAGATTTCTTATCTGCCTGTAAAGCAGGGCCAGATAACATATTACCGTGTTTATTGAATGAAAATTCTCATGAAAAGTCCTGCTGAAATCACGAAGAAGAACACGCTCCATTACCTTTTCGGCTGAGAGTATCCCCGCGCCCCCTCCGGCCACCACATCAACATAATTATTTTTAACCTGCATCAGAAGAAACCTTTCCCACTCCTCGACAGAAGAACGCATAGCGAAACCGAATGCCCGGGGTATATAGACATTGGATTCAATATACCTCATCGTGCTCCCCTCATCCCAGGCGTATATATGCTGAAGCCTCCAGCTCCAGGCCAGCCTGAAATAGGCCGCCAGCCCGGATACTATCTTCATTGAGTCAGCCCCCCTGGAAAAGCTCATCGAATTGGGAAACTCTGCCGCGAGCCTCAATGCGGCCCGGTCTATCAGGAATTCCACCTCTTCAAACGTACCGGCCGAGTCTACAGTGAGTATGTCCCTCATCCAGGTGTTCGTGGTATATTTGAACAGGGCGGCGACATCGGTATTTTCTGAAAGCATCTCCCTGTCCAGCACGGCAAATTCGCCGGTATTGTACCAGACCATGGGGGACGGCATTCTCCCGAAAGCTTTTGCGTAAAGAGTTTTAAGATTTAACATTTCGAAGTAACGGAGAAATAAAATAAAAACCCTGCTGTATGAAACGGACGCTTCAGCCAGTGAAACCACCAGTTTTATCTGGCTATCGAAAAGTGACTCTTTTAATTCTGTATAATCATTTTTAATATTTCCGGCATTGAGTCCGGCTGCAACGGCATTAAAATTTCCGCTCCTTGCCATTTCGTAATAGTCCTTCCTGGTAAGGAGAAGACTGTGCAGCGCGTAAATCTTCGCATGAATATAACTGCTGTCAGCATAGAAATTCATAACTGCACCTGCCTATGTCCGGTTTTCAAGTATTACTGATACTATCCTCCCGGTTATTTTTTTTTCCAGTTCCGCATCATTAAGGACACGCTCCTGAGTGTCATGCGCCTCCTTAAGCTCTTTATCCATTCTGCTCTTAATTTCAGTAAGCCTCACTTCTTTCATCCTGCTGAATTCCTCTGCGATGCGGCTTAACTCGGACTCCTTTTGTGCTGTCAGAGCCTTCCGCTTCTCTTCAATCCTTTCACGGGCAGCCTGCCTGGCGCTCTCAAGCTGCTTTACCAGTTTCCCCTCCTCTTCAATAATATATATTATATCTGAATCCATAAACTCACCGTACACCTGTACTTTACCTGTTATTAAATTAATAAGGAAATGCCATTCGGTCAAAAAAATATCTCTGAATTGAATAATAATTCCCGGATTCCGGAACACCCTGAATCTCTGCTTTCAGCGGGCAGGGGGTATAATCCGGTCTGCCGGCCGTACAGGGGATTTGATTCGCATGCCGTTAAATAATCCCGCAGGGAGCCTTAATAAAAAAAATCTAAAAAATTAAAAAAAAGAGATAAAAAATGTCACAGATCCCCGTGAAAAAAGTATAAGTAGAAGAGGAGAGGAAATTCATGTATAACCCTTTTACTGAAATAGAATCCGATGATGATGACAAATCCCTCATAGGAAATGTTCTGCAGGGGGACCGGAAATCCCTTGAGAAGCTGATTCTCCGCAACCAGGGGTGGATATACAACATCGCGTTCAAAATGGTCATGGACCATGATGACGCAAGCGACATCACCCAGGAGATCCTGATTAAATTCATAACCGGCCTCTCAACCTATGACCCTGAGAAAGGAGCGTTCAGAACATGGCTCTACCGGATCGTGGCAAATCATGTTCTTACCATGAAGAAGAAAAAATTTGAAACGCGTATTCACGATTTTGACACCTACACCGGTCTTATAGAGAAGCTCCCGGACAACAGAACCTTCTCTCACCCCGAAGCGGGCATCCTTGAGGAGGAGCTTAAAACGGGCTGCCTCATGGGGATGCTGATGTGCCTCAACAGGAGGGACCGGCTTGTTTTTCTCCTGGGGGCCGTGTTTAACGTTAATGATGTTGCGGGCGCTGAGGTCATGGATATAACGAGAGAAAACTTCAGAAAGATTCTGTCCCGCGCAAGAGAGAAGCTTTACTCTCATATGAACGGTTTCTGCGGAGTAGCCAACCCGGAAAACCGGTGCCGTTGCTCCTGCAAGACAAAAGCTTTTTACGATATGGGGATGCTCGATCCTGCGAATACAAGGTATTACAAGCCTGACCGGAAAAAGGTGCGGGACATGCTTAACAGAAAGCTCCGTCATTTTGATGAATCTTTTTACGGCCCGTTTCTGGATATATTCATAGACCAGCCGTTCTACAAATCACCGGACATGGTGCAATGGCTGAGAGATATGCTGCGCCATGATGAGTTCCGGGGAATCTTCGACATACACTGAACAGTACAAATTATAAAGGAGATATATATATGGAGGATTTAAAAAAAAGAATCCGGGAATCTTTCCGTATGGAGATGATCGGAGCAGGACTGTACAGAGCTCTTGCGACACAATACAGAAACAGGCCTGAACTTAAAGAAACGTTTACCGAGTTTGCCGGGCAGGAGGAGATGCACGGTCGGATGTTCAGAGAACTTTACAGAAAAAATTTCGGAAAAAGAATCGGAAACGGAAAATTCTGGATGTTCACCGGAAGATCAGCCGCTTATATAATGGGGCCGCTCCCTCTTGAAAAAAAATTAAAAAAACTGAGTTCAGCTGAATCAGATGCTGTAAAAAAAATAGAAGAAACCCTGGCAGGAGAGTGCGACACAGGTCTCAGAAAAATAATAGAGAGGATACTCCCTGACGAAATAGCTCACGCCGCGTTGTACGGTAAAATTTTCAGTTAAAAACAGAGTAAAGGAGAATAAAAAATGAAGTTTTTAAGACTCACAATCCCCCTCATCCTTGCCGCAATACTGGCTTCATGTTCATCACAGAGTGTGAAAAATAAAGCAGGAGAAAACGCAGGTAAAGCATACAACTTCACCCTTCCGGACCAGAACGGCAGGATGACATCCCTGAGTGAAATCCTGCAAAATCAGAAAGGCGCTGTTATTGCCTTTTACCCGAAAGATGACAGCAGAAACTGAACCCCGGAATTTGCTGAGTTTCAGCAAAATATAAAACAATTCCATTCAAGAAAGATCAGGGTAGTCGGCATCAGCGTTGACTCCACTGAATCACACAAAAAATTTATATCAAAGCACGGGCTTAATGACATTATCTTTCTGTCAGATACGGGAAAGAATATCATAAAAAAATATAATACCGGGCACTGGCTCCTCCCTGTATCAAAACGGGTTTACATAATTGTGGACAGTACAGGAAAAATCATATACAGAAAGGACACAGGTTTATCCCTTCTTGAAAACCAGACATCTGTATTGCTTGATGAGATAGACAAAAAAATACGATAAGGCCTGTTAAAAAGGGCAGAGAATTTTTTCTCTGCCCTTCCGTATATCACCACTAATTAAAAATATTACTTTCTTTTAAAAACGATCTTTTCAGAATATTTTTTCGAATCGGAAACCCATTTCCCTTCAATCCTGCTTTTATTCACAACCCTGAGATCCATTGTGCCGTTTTCAAATCCTTTCGGTTTATTTTTAACATACCTGTATCTAATATTAAGATCATTGCCGTTCAGTTTACCGCTGCCTACCCATTTCACATCTTTACCATTCATGGTAAAAGTGGTATTAAAAAAAATACCCGCAGCAGTTTCAGTTATCTTCACGCTGCTGCTGATCCCCTCTATCACCCAGTTTCCCGCGATTTTGATCTTAGCGGATTTATCTTCCTTATCCTCCCTTTTCGTATCAGGAACCACGGCGGAAGAGCCTGTTTTCTTCCAGGATTTGCTCTGTCCCCCCCAGGAGGAGACAGTAATAGTGTTATTATCAAGAACCATAAATGAAGTTTCCATCGGCTTTATCGAGCTTACAAACTCCTCCTTAAGCCTGAGCAGATATCCCTCGATCTCACCGGTTAACTTCGAGTATTCTTTACCGTTAAAATACTTTACGCCTGTTACTTTTGAACCAGTCTGTTTTATAACATACTTCGCGTTAAAATACTCCCATGTGCCTGTAATATTGAAAACAGGATACCTTGTTGAATTGCTTATCTTCTCCCAGTTAACAGTGGAAGACTCAACAAAATGTGTGGAACTTTTTATTCTGGCAGTGGCTTTCTGCCCCACTGAGTATTGAATCCTGAGGTAATTCCCGCTTACAGTGAATTTTCCCGTATGCTCGTGTCTCTTCCCCCTGTAAAAAGAAATTTTCTTAAAATTGTAGTTGTCCCCGGAACCTGTAACAACTATCTGATAGCAGTCCTTTTTAACAAGCCATATACCGCTGTAATCAGCCGCCTCTGCATTAACGACTGCAAGGGGCAGCAATATAAAGAATGATATTAATACTTTTGCCATAATTTTCATAACAACCTCACTACACCTGTTTATTATCCTTCCACATAAGCCTTTTAATGACCCTGTCTTTCAGAACATAATGGACTTCCGCGCCGTTTTTCAGTCCCCTGTTCCATATTATGCCGATCTTTATTTAATATAAATACCGGATTTACAGAATCCGGGACCGGTCAAAAATTACAACCGGCCGGGAGGGATTTATAATTGATGAACACACATCTTAGCAAGAATTTTTTTATAAAAAAACCTTTATTTCCCGGATAATTTTAAAACGGCCTGTTAGGTTCTGTCACCTTTCAAAGTCTATTATGAACCTCGCACCTTCGTTCCTTTCAATCCGGATATTTCCCCTGATCTGTTTTAACAGCATACTCACAAGCTGAAGCCCGAATCCTGAAGATGTTTCACAGGTAACAGACCCGGGCAGGCCTATCCCGTTATCCTGATAAACAACAGTTATCATTTCACCTTCCCTTGCCACCTTCATTTTTATAGACCCGCCGGCACGGCCCTGAAAAGCATATTTCATGGTATTCGTTATCAGTTCATTTATAATAATACCAAGGGGGGAAAGAATATCTGCAGCCAGATCAATATCTTCTATATCAGTGGAAATTGCAACATCCTGAGCATTGGGAAAGATAGATACGATCTCTTTTATCAGCGCGGGGAAATAATCGATAACTGAAACATCGCTTTTTATCTCGGAACGGTATAACTTATCATACAGAACCATCATACTCTGCACACGCCCTGCTGAATCGCGTAGAACATTCTTTACTTCAGGAACATCATGCGCATCAGCTTCAAGGGCAAGCAGCCCGAATATGGTATTCATGTTATTCTTTATGCGGTGATGGACCTCTTTAAGGATAACCTCTTTCTCCTTAAGAAGGTTTCTTATCTGCAGGTCGGCAAGCTTCCGTTCTGTTATATCCCTCGAGACCCCTACCAGTGATATAAACTCACCGTCGTCCCCTATGACCGGAGTTCCCGTTGCCGCATGCCAGTGCCAAGTACCGTCGGCATGTTTAACACGGTACTCCGGGCCGGGCAATACAACGCTTGAATGAGACATCTGCTCCAAGTAATTAAGGCAAACATCGACGTCATCAGGATGCACCATGGGCTGAAAAAGGGTCCCCACAATTTCTTCAGGAATGTACCCTGTCACTCTTTCCCATGAGGGGGAAACATATGTAAAAATGCCATCCAAAGCAAGGTTCCATATCAGATCAGATGAGTGGTCCACAAGAAGCCTGTACATCTCTTCACTTTCACGAAGGGATTTTTCGATACGTTTACTCTCGGTTATATCCCTCACTATACAGACGAGCCCTCCGTTGTCAAGGGCCGTGAGAGAAAGCTCCTGATCAAAGCTGCTCCCGTCTTTTTTCTTCCCCACCGCCGAACCACGGTATGCTCCGGAATTCTTTAACTGAGGCATAATCTCATTATCAAACCGTAAAAGTTCATCGTTTCCGTAAAGTGCTCTCCAGGATCTGCCGATCAGTTCCCCGACATTTTCATAACCGTAAGTTTCAGCATGCGCCCTGTTCAGATATTTGTATTTCTGATCTGCATCAAGTATTGCTATACCGTCAATGGCCGCCTCCATTGCCAGGGTCTGGGCCCTGAGCCTCTCCTCGGTCTCCTTCCTTTCCGTTATATCTACCCCGACAGAGAGATAGCGGAGAGGCCTGCCGCGGTCATCGAAAAAAGCCCTGTTCCTCCACTCCTGATAACTTATCGAACCATCCGAATCAAGATGTGTCTGTTCATGAAACTCCGTGGGTTTCTCAGGAGAGAGTCCCCTGATGATCTGTTCAATTTTTTCCTTTTCAGAGGGGACTATAAAATCGAGAAAATTTTTCCCCGTAAGCTCCCTGCTGTCTATTCCCGCCATTTCGGCAAGAGCGGGATTTGCATAAGTCATGGTACAGTCAGGAAGGAAGGTGCAGATATACGCAGGGACATCCTCTGACAGACCGCGAAAGCGTGCCTCACTTTCAATCAGTGCATTCTCAATCTGCTTCCTTTCAGTTATATCTCTGCCAACACCGAGTATGCCCGCAGGTTTTCCGCTACTGTCCCGTATAAGCCTGAAAGAGGACTCACTCCAGCATGTTGAACCGTCTTTACGGATATATTCAAGCTCAATCACCCTGTATAGATCAAGATCAGGATCAGCAAGCTTTTCAGGCGCCATCTCCTCAGAAACCATCTTTATAAAACGTTCATACGACTCCCGGGTCATCCTTTTCTCAAGAGGTATATCGTTAAGTTCTTCAAATGAATATCCGTGCCTTTTAATAACAGAGGGAGTTACGTACACAAGCCTCATGTTCAGATCAGAAAGAACAACTCCCTCGGACATATTCTCTGTAATAAGGCGAAATCTTTCATTGATCTTTTTCAGTTCATCCTCTGCGCTCTTACGTTCAGTTATATCAACAAGTGTACCTATCACCGCCGGCTTGCCGTTAAAGATAGTGCGGGCGCTGTAGATCTCAACGTCACGCAGTTCTCCTTCCCTGGTTCTGATCCTGAACTCATAACGGTTGGATTCCTGCTCCCCTGAAATCCTGCTTCTTATATTATCCCTGACAAGGGGCCAGTCTTCATTATAAATCACGTCTTCCGGACCCATTTTATGTACAAGCTCACTTATGCCGTAGCCCAGTATTTCCGCAAGAGTTGAGTTCGCATAAAGAAAACGATCATCCTGAATAAAATAGATCCCCACAATGGCCCTGTCCGACAGGTTCCTGAAGATCTCCCGGCTTTCCTGCAGTGCGGCCGCCTTCTCCTTCTCTTTTATCCTGGACTCGAAAAGTCTGAATGCCATTTTTATCGAAGCATCAAGTACTACTATTCCGGAATTTTTAACAACATAGCCGTAAGAACTGATTTTTTCAGTTTTCTTCACTATTTCTTTTTCAATGTAGGAGGAGAGAAAAACAACCGGTATGTCATGTTCTTTTAAAATTTCAGCCGCTGTCTCAGTGCCGTCCATGCCGGATCCCATGTCTATATCCATCAGGATCAGATCGGGGGCCTCTTTGCCCGAAGCCATAATCTCTATTGCCTCTTCCCCGCTCAGGGCCATAATGACCCTGTAACCTTCACCCTCAAGCTGCCGCTTTTCGGCTGCAGCAAGCAAAGGTTCATCATCGACAAGAAGTATGGTTCTCTGTTTAATTTCACTCATAAAAATCTTTCCACTGCAACGGCTTACTGACAGAACAGAGGCACAGGCATCACCTTTAATAAATAGTACAATATAGAATATATTTAATATAACATCTTATTATTAAAATTACAACAATACCCGGGTATCAGCTGCTGATTAAACAACCGCTTCCATATCCCCCTTTCAATGCTTACGCAGCTGTTCAGCCGCGGAATGAATATTTCCCCAGGCTTTCAAAAGGGCCGGATTGTTCTTTATCAGGAATCAACAGACGCATTAAAACATTATATTGGCATAAAAATCAGGGTAATGTTAATAAGGTTATACCTGAAGCGGGTAATTGATACGGGAAACGACAATTCAGATCTTTATTTTACAGCGGAACGGAATTACAGGCATAATGCCGTCCCGCTGTATTGCAGGTAAAAAATTTTATTTTATTTTTATCCTGGAGGTTTTCTTACCCTTCCTGATCTTTTTCCTGTCAAGGGGCTCCCCATCCCATGCCTTTTCAAGCACCATGAGCATATCATTATAATCAAGCTCCTCAGGGTTGTATACCATGGCGCCGTCATTCAGAGAGAGGCGTGCGATATCGGGAAGACTCTCTCTCGGAATCATCATGTTTCCGTCCCTGTCCACAACCTCTCTGAGGCATGTGGCGTGTTTCCCTCCCGTTGCTTCACGGAGTTCTCTGTTCATCTCCCTTACTGCCGCAATGGCAAGAAGCGGCCTTTCAGCCGGTTTAGCGCTGTTATACACCTCCTCCCCTTTCAGGGGAAAAAGAAGCTCGCCCGTAAGGTGCCCTGTTTTATGCAGGTTATACTCAAGCCCGTAAGGGAGCAGTATGCTCATGCATATTCCGTGTGCCACGTGACAGATCGCCCCTATTGAATGCCCTATGGCATGGACCATGCCCACCATTGAATTTGAAAAACTCATCCCGGCAAGCGCCGAACCGTTAGCCAGGGCAAGGCGGGCATTCATGTCACCGGGCTTTTTCACAGCCTTCAGTATGTTCTCGCTTATAAGCCTGATAGCGGTAATTGCCGTGACATCACTTAGAGGATTTTTGGAAAGACATGTGTAACCTTCACAGGCGTGAGTAAGGGCGTCCATCCCTGTAAACGCTGTCAATGCCGCAGGAAGGGTTTTGGTCATCCTCGAATCAAGAACCGCAAAATCAGGAAGGAGAAAAAGAGAGGGGAAGAGCATCTTAACATCCTTCTCATGGTCTGCAATTACAGCTACAAGTGTCATCTCTGACCCGGTGCCTGAAGTTGTCGGCACTGCGACAAGGGGTTTCAGTCTTCTCTTCAGGGCGCCGAAGCCTACAAAGTCCATCAGGTTATCTGAATCCTCAGAGACAAGTATATTAACACCTTTCGCGGTATCAAGCACCGAACCGCCTCCCACCGCGATTATTGAGTCACACTTTGCCGCCCTGTATTTTGCGGCAATATCCTTCACTGTTTTTACATCAGAATCAGCCGGCACATCATCATACACACCGCCAGCCTTAATCTTTGTTCCCAGTGCCTGCTGCACCGGTTTTACAAGTCCCGCTCCCATTACACCTTTGTCTGTTATGATCATCGGCCTCACCGAATTCACGGAAGCGAGCATCTCCGGGAGTTTATCAAGGGCTTTATGCCCTGAAACCGTTCTCACTTTATTGCAAAATTCATAATATCCGGGTATCTGCATTATTATTCACTCCTTTATCAATATAAACATTTTCAGAAAGTAAATGTGCGCACGTATATAATCACACGACCGATATACTTTCTGAAGGGATTCATCTGTGACCACTTGGGATATCTTTTCACAGCAAGGCCTGTTATAATTTTAGGGAGGAGGTAGGTCTCCACGATATTAAGGATTCTTATAAAAGCCATGGTATCAGGGACATTACCTGACACAGCAAGCCTGCTGCGCGCCGAGGCGATGCACGTTGACTCCTGGAATGTAAACATCAGAATCGCCCCTTCAATGTTTTTCACCTTCATTTCAAGGGTTATCTTCTTCCCTTTAGGGTTCCATCCCATGTACTTGACCTTACCGTTTTTATCCTTGCCCACAATCATCCCGGGGCCTGAAGGGAGGACATGAAGGTGCATAATGAAATCATCAGGCAAAGCGGCAAACTCCTCTTTAACCTCGCGGTCAACTTTTGAAGCAGCCTGTATTGCGCGACCCACAATCCATAGCATTATTGCCACATATATTTTCTTTACAAGCTTTCCGCCGCTCTTTATTTCAGGATATTTATTAATATTCATTTTTCAGAACCTCCCGTTGACAAATCTCCCGCATAAGCTGATTCAAGAATTCGTCCGCAGGCATCTTTCCCGTATCGCTTCGCAAATCCTGCCTCAACTGCGGATACCGCATTGTCCAGTATATACTCAGGTATATTAAGAGATTTAAAATCGAGGGGGATATAACGCCTCATGCCGGCATAAAGTTTCTTCAGGGACTGAACAGCCATCTCTCCCCTTTCAGATTCAGGTGTAGCGCAGTAGGAATCAATTCCCCCGAGAGGAAGTAAAAGCTCACCCCTTACCCCCTCCTTCATGTTATTCAGCTTATAATCAAGCATACAGGGGAGCAGAATTGTCGAACATAAAAGCCTGCTGTGACCTGTTGCTTTTGCCACTTCCACTGCAAGTTCACTGCATCCACCCTCCGGAGCATTGGAGAAAACAATCCCGGACATCGCTATACCGTTAGCAAGAGCAAGCCGGTTTTTTGACGAGCGGATATTTTTTACGGCAGGTGAAATGTTTTCACTTATAAGCTGTATAGCCGCAAAAGCGAAGGAATCATTTAAAGGGTTGGCGTCACTTTCCGAGCAGGCCTCAATACTCCGCGCCATTGCGCTCAGCGCCGTAATTACTGTCTGTGATTTTTCCCTCTTTTTCAGCATCCTGGGATCAATAATCACTATATCAGGCATGAGTTCACCGGACTTGTACTTACGCCCGTCTATTTCACACATTGAGGACGTTTCAAGGCCGGTTGAATCAGATGTCGGTATAACGATAAAGGGTCGAAGATTTATCGTATCCGGCAGTGTATCAAACTGCAGAAGGTCATCGGTTTTATATGAAACCAGCAGGTTAAGCCCTCTGGCGACAGAGGCCACGGCCTCCCCTCCTGCCGCTATAATTGAATCGCAACCCCGCGCCCTGTAAAGCTCTGCCGCGTCTATAGCTGTTTTTGTTGAAGCGTAAGTCGTGACCCCGTCAAACACCCCTCCTATAACACATCCGGAATCACCGTAGGCGCTTATCAATGTTTTGATAACACCGTCATTCACTGTCGCTCTGTCCGTGATTACAAGGGGCTTTACCGCGTCCATACTCTGAAGTTCATACGGAATATTCTCCAGCGCTTTACTGCCTGAAACAATTCTCGTCTTATTAAAAAACTTAAAGTAATCCGGTACTTTCATAATATTTCACACCGCCATTTTTTTTATTTTAAGTTTCCTCAGGGTCCTCTCCCTGGGAATACCGTTTTTATCAAAACCTCTCACCAGGTAATACCGGTTCAGCATCTTCTCAAGAGGTATGGGCCTCTGTTTTGAATCACACTTCCGGAATTCGTTAAGCAGCCTCGCCGGCAGCGTATCATCCTTGCGTGATATCCCCTCGGCGCAGTTCATATGGCGCTCAAGGACCTGGGCCCTCTCCCCGGCACGGAGAAAAGATGTCATCCCCAGTCTCCTTCCGGTTACCGAAGACCAGAGTTCAGGCCAGATACTTATATCAACAAATCTCATTGCCACACCTGCCATGAGGTTCATCATGAATTTCAGTACAGGCCTTGGCGAATATTTCATAAGAGGAGTTTCAAGCTGGTAGGGGAATGCGGTAAACACGCATGTCTGCAGCCCATTAATGGCTGACATGATATCCTCCTGAAACTTGACAAGAGAGGCTTTGCTTCTGTAGGAATAGGCCTCGATCAGGTCCTGGTAAACCTCAAGGGCAAAAGAGGTTGAGGCCAGGTGGCATGCCCCCCTGTTTGCCACTGCGTAAGAAAGTCCCTGGCCGAATGATCCCCTTGGATCATAGGCGGCCATTTCAAGGCCCTTTACCTGTATCGCAAAATCCTCACCGCCGTATTTTTTTGAACAGTACCTTGAACCACGGGCAAGGTCTTTCCCAAGCCCCTTCATATAAGCTATCTCTTTGAGGATTTCAATCACTCCCTTATCTGACCCGAACTTCAGGCCCGACTTAATCAGCCCCCTTTCGGTTGCCTCCATTGCCCAGGCTATTGTGCCCCCGGCTGTAATCGTATCCATCCCCATGAGTGTACATATTTCGTTGAAGTCTGAAATTTTTACCGGGTCAAAAATTTCAAGGTTTGAGCCCATGAGCCCGATGGTTTCATACTCCGGGATCTGCCTTACCTCTCCCCCTATATTACCCTTGTGACCGCAGAGGATAGTGCATGGTTTGCAGGTGCTGTACGTGGTTTTGAACTTCTCAGCCATCTCCTCTCCGGAAATCTTATGGGCCTCTCCATGGGTCCCGCCGGTAAAATTCCTTACGGGGAGAATCCCCCCGGCATTATTAAGGTTTACATTTGCATTGGTGCCGAAATTGCGGTATCCATTTGCCGATACGTCATTCCTGTTTATATAATCCGTGGCTTTCTTCTTCGTTCGGTCGAACTTATTTTTCTTTACAGGTACAATCTTGAACTCCTTACCTTTTGCCACGATACCCTTCAGTTTTTTTGAACCGAAAACCGCTCCCATGCCTCCCCGGCCGAGAAACCTGTGGCCTGACGCCACATTTGCGTAACGGACAAGGTTCTCACCTGCAGGGCCGATAACTATTGCCTCACCCGGGTCCTTCGCAAGGGCCTGCTGTACTTTACGGGTGTCCATGCCCCACAGCTTTTTAGCGTCCCTGAACTCAACACCCTTTGAATCGATGTAAAGATAGACCGGGGATTTCGCCGTGCCCCTGATTAAAAGGCCGTCCCAGCCGGAAGTCTTCAGAGACATGCCGAAAGGACCGCCGCATGAACAGGAAGTCATTATCCCGGTCAGGGGGGACTTGGTAACAGCCGCGAACCTCCCCGAACAGGGAGCTCCCGTACCCATAAGCACACCGGTATGGAACGCCACCATATTATCCTCGCCAAGAGGATCAACTCCCGGCTTCATCCTGTCGTAAAGAAGTTTCAGCGCCAGCCCTTTTCCGCCGAGATAGAGTCTCAGGTCCTCTCCGGAAACCTCATAGACACTGAAGCTTTTTGCAGTCAGGTCAACATCCAGAATTCTGTTGCTTGTGCCTGTTATCTCCTGCATTTATTTCTCCTTCATTTTATAGAATTTTATATATTTATTCAGTATTTATTCCTTAACTCATTTCAGGTAAAAAACTCTTTATTACCCCAGCCGAAGGCGGCGGGGGTATATAATTTTTACTTTTTAAACTATAACATTTTACGAAATGATTAGGACTCCGTCATTCCGGTTTTGTCGCAGACAAATACCGGAATCTCATAAAACTAGTACTATGGGATTTCCCACAAAGGGACTTCCGACTGCATATACGTATAGTTCACCCGCCGCCTGAAATTCTCAGGCATGAAACCTCGGCTGAATCTTTAAACTTTGTTCTAAGGGAAATCCTTTCACCTCCTGAAAAAAAGGCGTAAGGAATGAGTATTTTCAGTCCCGCTTCAGCAAGAAAGCGTTTAAGTGATATTCCCCGCCTGGACTCAATTATTATGCCTGAATTGACATCATAATCACCAATCTCCAGTTCTTTTTCCAGACCCGAGTAAAGTTTCAGAGTTATAATTATACTGCTCATAAGATTAATATATATAATACTTTCAGGTTATACGACATGTTAATATTAACAGAATTAAGGAAGAGATCGTCCGAATCTATATATCCGGACAGTTTTTTTACTGAAATTAAAAGAACCCATATCCGGGTAAATTACGCCAGCGGTATTGACAGATAAGTCCCTTCCAGACCTGATGCAGGGGCGGGAGCCTGCAGGAACCGGAAAGGCCGACAGGCAACAGGCGTAATAAAGTATTGGGGAAAATTTTTCAGACTAATAAAATGCTTGTTACAGACAGTAAAAAATATATAATAATACTATGCGATTAAAAGATGAAAAAGTAGAACTGCTGAGAAACGTTGATATATTTTCACAGCTCCGTGAGTATGAACTCGATACAATTGCGAAATACAGCGACTTTATCACTCTGAAAAAGGGGGAACCGCTCTTCAGGCCGGGGGATGAATCATTTGAGCTTTATGTTGTCGGGAGCGGCAGGATAGGAATAATCAGCTTTGACGGAAACAGCGATGCCGTGATTGCACAGATTGCCCCGGGTGAATCATTAGGTGAACTCGACTTCTTCGGCAGGACAGAGAGAAACGCGGCAGCTTTTGCTGACGAGGACTCTTCGTTATTACGCTTCCCGGCTGCCGGCCACAGGGCCGAGGAGATCTTTTTCAGGCACTCTTTCATATTCGCACATGTGCTTTACAGGCTTCTTTCCACTGTATCAGAAAGGATATGGAACGTGAACAGGCTGCTTTTCGGCAAAACCGAATGGCTCAAGGGGCTGCACAGACAGCTCCTTTGCGACAAAATGACAGGCCTCTACAACCAGATATTCCTTAAAGAGGACTTTGTAAATCTGCTCCCGGGAATAGGCAGCAGCACTGCCCTGATAATGATAAAACCGGACAACTTCAAGGAGATCAATGACAGGTTCGGCCACGAGACCGGGGATGCGGTACTTAACCTTATGGCAATATTCCTGCAGTCAGAGCTGCTGGAGGACGACATCGGAGTGAGATACAGGGGGGACGAATATGCCGCCATCATCCCGGACGCTGACAGGGATGACGCCATAAGACGCGCCGAGGAGATACGGGCCGCATTCAACGGGATGGATCTCTCTGCAATGACAGGTGCGAATGATATTAAAATTCAGGTCAGCATAGGCATAGCAGTCTACCCCGATGACGCTGACAACAGCTCTTCCCTGGTGTCAGCCGCCCACAGGAAGATGTTCACAGCAAGGGAGAACGGAGGGGGGGTAACTGTAGCATGACAATTTCAGAAGAGCTGAAAAAAATTGACCTGTTCAGCGTCTGCACAAAACCGGATCTGGAAATAATAGAAAAATACACACAGATCAGAAATGCCGTAAAAGGTGATGTCATAGCGCGCGAGGGAGAAATCCCCTCCGAACTCTTCTTTATCACCCGGGGGAGAATAACCGGCTCCATGAAACTCCCCAACTCCGCGGAAAGAAAACTTGGCGATTACTGCGCCGGGAGTTTTTTCGGCGCATCCTCGGTCTTCGGCAAAAAACCTCTGACTGACACCTATACCGCATCTGAGGAGAGCACCATAGTTTTCGTCAGGGAGAAGGGATTTACAGCGCTCATAGAGTCAAACCCCTCGACAGCAATACTTTTATTCTCGATACTCCTGGGAAGGACCGTTAACGAGTTCAGGAAGACCAGCAGCTTCCTGGCTGATGTAGTGCAGTGGGGAGAAAAGGCAAGCTGCAGGGTAATAACTGATGAACAGACAGGGGTTTATAACCGCTCTTTTCTGGATGACGCAATTGAAAACTTTTTCAATATATCCAAAAGCAACAGCAAGCCGCTCTCACTTCTAATGCTTGATCTTGACAACTGCAGGAGAATTAATGAGACCATCAGCCATGACACAGGGAATATAATCATAAATAAATTCGCACAGATAATTAAAAACAGCATAAGCAGACACGGAATAATGGCCCGCTACGGGGGCGATGAATTCACCGTGCTCCTCCCCGAAACTGATCTGCAAAAAGCCTCGGAGATTGCAGAAAACATAAGAAAGACGGTCGAAGACCATGACTTCTCACCCCTCCTGGCTGACAGCGGAATAAAGGTAACAACCAGCATAGGTATAAGCTCATTTCCTGAAACAGCGGTAGACATTGCAGCCTTTAAGTCAAAGGCTGATGCCTCCCTCTACCGCGCGAAGGAGCTGGGGAAAAACAGGATAGAATATGTTGACTGAAAGCAGAACAGACAATCTGTCACTCCCCGCAGGCGGAGCATCAATAACAGAGCGAAAGCAGATATTTACTTCGCTGCATAATTCTTTCTGAACTGCAGAGGGGTCACGCCTGCTATTTTTGTAAAAGCGTCGTAGAAAGTCGACTTGGAGTTAAAGCCCGATTCATAGGCAATATTAAGGACTGTCCATTCTTTCTTTTCAATGAGAAGCTCCTTCGCAAACTCAACCCTGTAGGTATTTACAAATGTGTTGAAATTCATGTTCAGCCTTTCGTTAAGCAGCTGGGAGAGCTGGTGCCGGCTGATATCCAGCATGACTGCCGCCCTGTTTAATGTAATCTCCTCATCAAGGAATAGCTTATCATTAAACATAACCTCATCAAGCCTCTTCATAAGCCCGTCAACATCCACTCCTTTAAGAAGCGACCTGGAATAGGCCCCCTTCCTGACATTCATTGAGAGAAGCTGCAGGAAATGAGGATACCTCATACTCACAAGGTAGGTAAAAATAAAACATACCGATATAAGCAGAGCGCTGTATCTGATAGAATCGCTGTCACCCCCCAGGTAACCGGGAATGGCGAGAACAGTTGATATTGTTGAACCTATAGAATAGACAAAGGTTATATAAATAATACTCCTGTCCCCTCCCCCCTTAAGAGACGGCAGAAGAACCCTGACAAGGGCAAGATGATATAAAAGCAGCTGCAGTACCGCCCCGGCAGCTGTGACTTTAAATATCAATACACCGGTTGTGTTGTTATTTAAAAAAAAGTCACTTACAATGGAGATCTTCTCTTCATGCTCAAGGAGAACAAGCCAGGTATCCAGCCCGAACGACAGAAGAGCCGGGAGAAAAAAAAGATAGAACCTGCGGGGAGGCTGAACCCCGGGAAAGGCCACCACGTAATAGGCATAATAAAGGATGGGAGAAAAAATAAATATAACTGTGCCGTGATATGAAATCAGTTCAGGCCTTGAAAGAATCGCACGTGTCACTACAGAGTGAAACTGGAGCAGTATAATCCCCATTAGCGCAAACAGGACGAAAAGATTGATGTTTTCCCTCTTCCTGTTGCGTACAACAAGCTGCCCTGCAGCTGAAAGAAAGCAGGCGAACCCTGAAAAAAAGATGAATTTTTCCGCAGCAGAGAACATTATACAGCTATCCTTTTTCTGACAATATTAACGCGTGCCTTAAACTTTCTTCAAGCATTTTACATTTTAAATATCATTATTAATAATTCATAGTTCCTTTATGAATTTACTGCCGATTTGTTTTTTTCCGGATCAAATATTATTTTAAAAATGCAACTATTGCCCTGAAAATTATAAATTATGAACCGGACAGAGAATAGAATCCGCAAGAGAGACCTTTTGATAAAACCCCTGATAGCCATAATAATACTTTCAGGGGTTTCAATCGTCACGTTCCAGCATTTCCATCAGAGATGGATATCATCACTGACCGAGATGGTGGAAGAGCAGCACCGCCAGAATATATCCCAGATTGTACATGTGGCACGCAATACTATAGAGCCCCACATCCTGGAATACAGGGAGGGGAAAATAAACCGTGAACAAGCTCTCAGGAAAATAACCGCAACGGTCCGCACAATGAAATACAGAGATCAGTACGGGAACAACTATGTTTTCATGAGTTCATACAGCGGAAAAATGCTTGTACAGCCCTTTGAGCCGGAAAAAGAGGGATCTGACCAGTGGGACCTCAGGGACTTACATGGCCTCTATATTATACGTGAACTGGTAAGAGCCGCTCAGACCCGCCCTGAAGGATCTTTCGTAAAATATTACTACTATCTTCCCGGCGTGCATGCAGAACAGGAGAAACTCGCATATGTAATGGGGATCCCGGAACTTCATTGCTATATAGGTACCGGGATGTATATGAACCGGGCAATACTGGCCCAGAAGGATATATTGAAGAGGGTAAACCTGGCCTCAATATGGTTTTTTATAGCAATACTTATACCCCTCTCCGCAGCCATTCTATTCATACTGAACAGGAACCGGCTGCTGCTGAATGAAATAAACGTTCGTGAATCTGTTGAGGAGGAGCTGAAAAAGAGCGAAGAAAAATACCGTTCCATTTTCGAAAACATCCCGCAGGGTATTTTTCAGACCTCAACTGACGGACGGTTTATAAGCGCAAACAGGACACTGGCCAGGATGTACGGATATGATTCCCCGGAGGAGATGCTGGAAAAAACCTATAACATAGGGGAGCAGTACTATGCTGATCCGGAACAGAGAAAGGTGTTCCTTGAGCTTATGAAAAAAAACGGGCATGTTGAAAAATTCATAACAAGATTTAAAAGACAGGACGGGGCCATTTTCTGGGGCTCAAATAATTCAAGAGCCGTTACAGATGAAACAGGCAGGGTTCTCTATTACGAAGGAGCGATAGAGGACATAACAACTCTTGTTGAAGCTGAAGCAAATGCAAGGCTTGCGGAGGAAAAATTCTCCAAGGTATTCCTCACTTCACCTGAAGGGATTGTTATCACACGGCTTGAAGACGGCAAGCTTATAGATGTGAATCCGGGGTTTGAAAAAATTACAGGGTGGAGCAGAGACGAAATAACAGGACTGACCACCACTGACATAAATTTCTGGGATGATATATCATCAAGGCAGGAGATGCTCGATTCCCTTAAGGACTGTGAAAGTGTTTTATACAGGGAATTCAGGTTCAGGAACAGGGAACGAGAGCTCAGAGCCGGACTATATTCGGTGAGATCAATTGAAATCTCCGGCGAGGAATGCCTGGTATTTGTTATGCAGGATACAACTGAAAAACTTCGCATGGAGGAGGAGCAGCGGAGGCTTGAACAGCAGCTTTTCCAGTCTCAGAAAATGGACGCAATAGGAAAACTGGCCGGCGGTGTTGCCCATGACTTTAACAATATACTGACAGGGGTACAGGGCCTCGTATCTCTTTTGAAGATAAAGCTCTCCAGTGATGAACAGTCGGGCAGCAGGCTGACAAAAATAGAAGAGCAGGTTAGCAGAGGGGCCGGACTTACCCGGCAGCTGCTTAACCTGGCAAGAGAGGAAAAAAACGAGAAAAAAATTATATCCGTCAATGCTCTGGTTAAAAAAAGCACCAGCCTCTTTAAAGAGACGAGAAAGGGGATTGAAATCGATTTAGATATAGAGGACAATCCATTACCTGTAGAGGCGGACCCCGGGCAGATGGAACAGGTACTTCTGAACCTTTATATTAATGCTGACCACGCCATGCCTGACGGAGGTTCAATCAGCATAAAAACCAGCAATGTCACCATTGTTGAGCAGGATGCTCACATTTTCGACATTACCCCCGGAGATTACGTCAGAATCTCAGTTACAGATACGGGTACGGGAATGGACAATGAAACTCTGAAGAGAATATTTGAACCTTTCTTCACAACAAAATCTGAACAGGGCGGCTCCGGACTGGGACTTGCTTCAGCCTACGGAATTGTACGGAATCACGGTGGCATAATTAATGCCTACAGTGAACCGGGCGAGGGAAGTACATTCAATATACACCTTCCTTTATCTTTGAAATCATTAAATGACGATACAAGTCTGCCGGAAAGAACGATTTTTTACGGGAACGGGAATATACTGGTTATTGATGATGAAAAATCTATTCTTGAATCAGCCTCGGAAATGCTTTCCATTATGGGATACACTGTTTTACAGGCCGAATCGGGTAATGAGGCCATAAATATATACAGAGAAAAAACTGACAGCATAGACCTGGTTATTCTTGATATGATAATGCCCGGCATGAGCGGTTCTCAGGTACTTAAATCTCTGAGAGAGATAAACCCCGACGCAAAAATAATACTCTCAAGCGGTTATATACTGAAGGGTAATTCTATGAAAGTTATAGAACATGAATACAGCAGTTTTATCCAGAAGCCGTACAGTTTCATGGATCTTTCAAGCGTGGTGCACGAAGCGATCAATTCCTGAAATATTCGCCTGTTATTTTTTTTAACAGAACCGGCGCAGGCATAACCCTCTCCGGCACCATCCGGTCATTTTTAACGTGCCTCATTAATAAACTCAAGAAATTTCAGGTCACATTTTTTAAAGCATACATACCTGTTCATTGAATTCCCGTAATTCTGTATTATTATTTTTCCATCAGACCAGATGCCGGTTACAACTTCATTGTTACCGCTGCGTCGGGTCCCGTTAAATACAATATAGGTTTTCGAATCATCTTTGTTAAATGTAAATTTTCCCGAACTACTGACCCCGGCGCCGTTTATTGTATAATTATAACCGCTGCTTCCCTTTACTACGGTAATAGTGAGATCACAGATCTCCGTATCGGACAGCCTGTATATTCCGGCACAATCAGGTCCATTAACTTTCGTGTAATCAATAAGTATATACCTTCTCTTACCTTTCTCTGTTACTTTAGTAATTGTGGCTTTCATAACACTTATCAGTTCAGGAATATCATCCGGTGAATCCTTTTCCCACTCATCTCTGTTACCATGGATATCACCTGTCCAGCCTGAACTTGCGCTGTAAATATTTACAATGGCAGTATAGATATTATTCCCGTTATCACAAAGGCTTACTACCCGGGAAAAATCAAACTCCTCGCCCGTTGCTTCAGTCAGGTAATACCATCCGTCCCTGTACTCTATCCTTTTATCCTCAACAGGCTGATGCTTCGAGATTTTTCTGCCGAAGTATTTCATCACAGCTTCATCTATATATGAAGCTTTAATCTTCACCTGGTAATCATTCCCGACTTCAGCAAAGCGCTTATCATTGTTCCTGTAGTTATGAAGAACTCCGAACCTTATTAATACTTTATCTGTAATTTTATCTTTCTCAAAAGTTTCAAGGAACACCCCGGAGAAGTTACTGAAAAAGGTGTTCAACTGTTTCTTTTGGGGAGGGGTGAGTTTAACATCTTTGCCGCCTGTTCCCGCAAAGGCTGTACCGGCAATTATAAAAAACGATATAACGGCTGCTGATATAAGATTTCTTTTCATGAAAAGTTCCTTGTAAAAAATAAATGTCTGCTTGTCTCTTTTCTATAATGCTGCATAAACAATTCAAATAGCAAACAGTTTATGTAAATATAACTTTCTTGAGGTATTGTTCTTTGAACAGGACAATAAAAATATTTTAAAACGCCCTGACAGGCCTTGCATACTCATTGTAAGTGACACTCAACAAAATTTGAGCACCAGTGTCAAAATTCACTCCATAAGCATATGAAGAGTTTTGCAATGTTGAACTTATGTATCGTACACTAAAACTTCCAACAGAGGCCCGATTGTTATATAAAAAAACCAATTCAGTCTGGGATGGTAAATACCAGTCGCT
>ERZ795057.845-NODE-845-length-29654-cov-8.476300_pt1 | contig 29654 bp, 24 predicted proteins | sample MGYA00375141_ERZ795057 | MGnify/ENA primary metagenome ERZ795057 (study PRJEB30186, sample SAMN05720163) | activated sludge metagenome | isolation source: Anaerobic digester | place: Hong Kong | collected 2015-01-26 ...
AGGCTTGCCAGATATAATGAACTAAAAGACTATGTTGCATCTCCTGAATTCAGGGAAAGGAAGAATTACCTGCTTGACAAAAAGAGGTTTGAAAAGAGTGATATGTACAAACATATACAGGAATTCGACAGACTACAGAAGAATGAGGATATTATCTGGTACTTTAAGGTAAAAGATTCTGACAAATTCAATATTCTGAAAGAAAGAGAACTAACTTTCAGCGACGAGTTTGACGGAGATAAGCTTGATTCTGATAAATGGCTGACTAATTATTACTGGGGGGACAAGCTGCTCAATGACAGATATTCTGTTGAACCTGACCTTCAGGCCTACACTGAAAAAGAGAACTTCGAAATACGAAACAGTCTGTTAAAAATAATAACCAAACCTCAAAAAGTTCAGGGTAAAGCATGGACTGAAGGAGGTTTTATAATAAAGGATTTCAATTTCACTTCCGGTATCGTCAATACCGGAAAAAGCTTTCGTCAGAAATACGGTATATTTTCAGCCAAGGTCAAATTAGGCAATCCGGCTGCCAAATGTGCTTTCTGGATGCTTGCCGATAAAATAACGCCACATATTAATATCTGCCATACAAAAGAAGGTAAGGTCTTCTTTGACTTTTTTACTTCTTCCGGTAAAATGTTTAAAACATCAATAGGTGGAAAATATGCAAATGATTTCTTTATTTATACTCTCGAATGGACTCCGTCCAGGCTTGTATGGAAAATTAACGGGACTGAAGTTTTTTCTACCACTTCTGATGTCCCTCAGGAACCTATGTATATAGGTTTCTCCGGTGGTCTCGACAAACCGGTGAACAGTATGATGACGACTGAGATAGACTGGGTCAGAGTCTATCAGCCAATAAAATAACAAAATCCAAAGTCAGGCACATCGGAGCGAAGCGTAGATTCCGCGATAGCGGAAGAGCGCAGGGCACAGTAGGTACCAAAGTCGGCCAAACATAGACCACACCACCCTGTCAAATAGCCTGTTAAGCCCCTTTTAGGGGGTTTAGGGGTCAGAAAAGGCTCAGGGCAAAGAGCACAGGAAAAGGCTCAGGGCAAAGAGCACAGAGCACAGGAAAGGGCACAGAGCACAGGAAAGGGCACAGAGCACAGAGGAAAGGGCACAGAGCACAGAGGAAAATAGTAAGGGATTTGGGGGTCCGAAATGGCAGGCGGTAAGTGAATTTCGCCTCTTCTCTCCTTTTCTGTAACTATTTATAATTTTATCCGTCTTTTTACCGTAGTAATTATTATGACGGTAAAAGAGTACAACAGGTCTGTTGAAGAGTACGCCGATAATATCTACCGTTTCATCCGGGCCGATCTGAAGGATGATGAGCGGGCAAATGATATTGTACAGGATACCTACGAAAAACTGTGGAACCACGTTGCAGAACTTGATTATTCAGTTGTTAAATCGTGGTTGTTTTCCACAGCATACCATACAATGATCGATGTGATCCGTAAAGAAAAGAGAATCACCTATCTTGAAATCACCGACAATAATGATATGCCTGACGGATCACAATATTCCGATCTGAATGAGATCCTTCACTCAGCTCTTCAACGTCTGCCTGAAAACCAGAAATCTGTCATCCTCCTGCGTGATTATGAGGGATACAGTTACAGGGAGATAAGTGAGATAACCGGACAGACTGAAGCTCAGGTAAAAATTAATATTTACAGAGGCCGTTGTGCTCTGAAAACTTTTATCGGAAAAATTGAAACTGTTATTTAATATGCAGCCTGACAGGTCAAATTATGAACAATGGATCACCGCCTGGCTTGAAGGAAAACTGAGCCAGTCTGAGGTGGAACAGCTTCTGTCATTTCTGGAAGAGAATCAGGATATCCTTGAAAAGACAGAATTGGCAGGTTGTGAATGTCTGTCTGTCAACCCTGTTTCTATGCCCGGTAAGGATAAACTGAAACGATCAGCTGAGGAAATTAACAGATCGCAGATCGAATACCTGTCTGTTGCCTTTCTGGAAAATGATATCACCCCGGGCCAGCTTACTGACCTGGAACAGAACCTTTCTGTTAATCCTGAACACAGGAAAATTTTTGATGCCATCCAGAAAACCCGTCTCGATCCTGTCCCTGTCATATATAATGACAAACATCTTCTGAAAAAGCCGGATACCGTATGGCGCTTACTCCGTTACCCGGCTATTGTACTAAGTGCAGCTGCGACAATAGCTATTCTTGTACTAAGTGCAGTTTTTATACCGCGTTATCTGTCCCATAATACACAAGCCATAACTGAAAAATATCTGTCCGGAAATAATGCCGGACACGTTGAAATTACAGCTCCTGAGGTACTTCATGAAACTCTTGTAATTAACAAAGATTCATCTGAAGCTTCATCATCAGTTATGGGAACTACCAAATCAACGGGTTTTTCGGCAAAAGAACCTCTCCCGGACAGTTCTCCTGCACCTGACACTGTACAGGCTGTTGTTATCAGATCAACACCTGCGATATCACCTGTCACCACAGCTAATCTGAAAGCTGCTGTAAGTGACAGTAACGGAAACAATATTTTGTTATATAACGGCTACATCAATATAGCAGCAAACGAAAATGATCAAAGGAGCAATCTGCAACAATATCTTGCAGGATTCTTCCGGGAAAGGATCCTGAAAGATGAAGTTGTTACTGATGATCCCATTAAATCTTACGAAGTGGCCCGGGCTGGTATTGAGGGCCTCAACAGACTTCTTGGATGGGATATGGCACTTATAACAACAAACAATGAAGAAGGTGATTTACAATCATATTATTTCAGCTCAGGATTATTAAAAGTAAATATCCCTGCAAAAGATGAAAAAAACGGTTTGTAACCTTCGTACCGGTTAATTCGTCTTAAACGCAGAGAGACATTACAAGGTGAATAAATGAAAATATATTCTGACTTTAAAGATTAATACTGATGAAAAGAACGGGGTTAATTATTTTTCTGCTGACATGTATTATTTGCGTTTCCGGACAGGGATCATCCGCTGCCGGTTCAAAGGTCCATGAAAAAGAAAATTCAGATACCAACAGTATAGTAAGGGTGATTGCCGGGAACGACAGGGTGATTGTTGAAAGTGACAGCGGATCTGTAAAAATAATGGCTGGTAACAGAGAAATAGTTATCACAGATAAGTACGAAAACAGATTCCCGAAAGTTGAAATAGACAAGAGAACCCGAGAAGACAACTTATGTGATGACGAGGAAGAAGATCTCAAGGCAGAAAGAGAATGGAACAGAAGAAGTTTTAAAGGACATCTGGCAGGTATTGAAGCCGGTTTTAACAATTACCTGACTGACGGATATTCTGTTTCTCTTCCGGATAACATTAATTATATGTCGCTTCACACGAGTAAATCCCTTAGTTTTAACCTCAATTTTACACAACTGAGCATCGGACTGGCCCGGCATATAGGATTTGTTACCGGTTTAGGAGTAAACTGGAATAATTATGTCTTTGAAGGGAACAACAATATTGTGAAGGGAGAAAACGGGGTTATTGAAATGCTCAATCCTGATGGTGTACTTAAGAAATCAAAACTTACTACCATGTATCTTCAGCTGCCTGTATTGTTCGAATTGCAAATCCCTACTGATCATAAGCGTCTTAATCTTTCATTCGGGACAATAGGAGCAGTTAAATTGCATTCTCACTCCAAAATGGTATATGATAACGACGATAAAATCAAGTCTGACGATGATTTCAGTCTGAATATGCTCCGTCTTGCTGCTACCGCACGGCTGGGATATGAAAATTTTGCTATCTATGGGACATACTATATGACTCCTCTTTTCAAAACAGATAAGACTCCCGGGGGAACAAACCTCTTCCCCTATGAAATAGGTCTGGCATTTACCATTGATTAGTTTTTTTTCGTTCCTGAATATATTGAGAAGGCCGTCTCGCTTATTTTATGAGACGGCCGTCTCATTTTTTTCTTTCCTCTTATCCCGGTATATTACTTTTTGTATACTTTTATTCTGAATATATTTGTTCCAAACAATAAATATGATACCGGAAAACACTCTGTCGCAACGTGAATTAAAACGTTATTCAAGGCAAACCTCGCTTAGTGAAATAGGAATTACAGGGCAGGAAAAACTAAAGAAGGCATCTGTTGCAGTGGTGGGGGCTGGTGGACTTGGATGTCCACTGCTCCAGTATCTTACGGCAGCAGGGACAGGCAGACTGGGAATTATTGATTTCGATACAGTTGATGAAACAAATCTTCAGAGACAAATATTATACCGATCTGATGATCAGGGTAAACTGAAGACTATTATTGCCCGAAAACGTCTGGAACAACTTAATCCTCTGGTAAAAACCGAAATATTCAATATCCGACTCGATACATCAAATGCAATGATGATCCTTAAAGATTTCGATATTATTGCCGATGCCACTGATAATTTTGAAACAAGATATGTAATCAATGATTCATGTATCCTTCTGAATAAACCCATGGTTCATGGTGCTATTCATGAATACGAAGGACAGGTATCAGTCTTTAACTATGAAGGCGGACCAACATACAGATGTTTTAATCCGGGCGATAGTACCAGAAAATTAAAAAACCCTTCTGGCTCCGATACGGGAATTTTAGGCGTTTTGCCTGGACTTACCGGGACACTGATGGCAAATGAAATTATTAAGATGATTACCGGAGCAGGTATCGTATTAAATGGTAAAATATTAGTGTTTAATATATTGCATAATTCATTCTATTTGCTGGATATCAAAAAAGCTCCTCATGATAATATCTGACCTTATGTTTTTTATACTATATTACACAATATTTACCTTATACATTATTTTGAATATTAAATAATTAAACCCTGTATTATGAGACTTTTACTAATTAGCAATTCTACGAATCCGGGAGAACCTTATCTTGATTATCCAAAGAAAAAAATAGAGGAGTTTCTGGGTAATAATCCTGTAAAAGCTTTGTTTCTGCCTTATGCTGCCGTAACATTTTCATACGATGCCTATGAAAAAAAAGTATCTGAAAGGTTTCAGGAGACGGGTCATAATATAGTATCAGTCCATCAATATAATGATCCTGTCAAAGCTGTCAGCGAAGCATCAGCAATAGTTGTTGGTGGTGGTAATACATGGAAACTTATAAAAAATATTCAGGATAACGGACTTATTGATATAGTGAGGCAAAAAGTATTGGGAGGCACTCCTTATATAGGATGGAGTGCAGGTTCAAATGTAGCATGCCCAACTATTAAAACCACTAATGATATGCCTGTAATGGAACCTTCTTCCTTTAATTCTTTCAATCTTATACCCTTCCAGATAAATCCCCATTATCTTGATGCCAATCCGGCGGGTCATGCCGGCGAAACAAGAGAACAGCGTATAGAAGAATTCATAGAAGCAAATCCTGATGTTTATGTTGTAGGTCTGAGAGAAGGAACAATGCTGCTTATTGAAAATGAAGAGATAAATCTTTTCGGTCCACGTAAGGCAAGAATATTCAGGAAAGGAAACGCTCCTGTTGAAGCTGGTCCGGAAGATGATCTCAGCTTCCTCCTCAAAATACAATCTTAGTTTCATTCAAATAAACTAACTTTGTCGCCGTTATATGATCTGCAGTAATTAATTCTGCTCCGGGGATGAAATCTTATATTAAAATAATACGGATTATTGCAGTTATTGTAATTGGATTATTCATTGCACTTTTTACCTCTTCAATTATTATTCAGGATAAGGTTGCTGATATTATTCTCAGATCGCTCAACAGGAACCTGTTAACCAAATACGATTTTTCCACAGTAAAACTATCTTTTTTAAAAAAATTCCCCAAAGCTTCTCTTGATCTCAGGGATGTTGTCGTATATTCTTCCCCGGGTTTTGACACCTCCTGTTTTAAAGATGTGGATACCGATACACTTCTCTCTGCCGAATCGCTTATTATGGATTTTAAAATAACAGATATAATTGCCGGAGAATACAATATTGAAAGAATAGGGATAAAAAGCGGATCGCTTAATTTACTTACAGATACATCAGGACTGGTAAATTATGTTATAGCAGCAGGGAATAAAGGTAAGAACGGGAATATCTTCACACTCGATCTTAACAGGATAAACCTTACAGATGTTGCTGCTCAATACAACAATTTAGCTATAAACCTTTTTATTACAGGATTGGCTGAATCAGGACATTTGAAAAGCCGTATTTCAGGTGACCATATTGATTTTTCTGCAAAGGGGAAACTTAAAATTGAACATTTCAGGCTTAATAATTTCAGTATTACCAGAAATGTAGATGCCGATCTGGATGTTAATCTGCACCATTCGGATACGGGAACCACTTTTACCAATAGCAGTATTTATATAGACGATTATGATTTTGGGCTTAATGGTCATGTGTCTTCAGAAAATGTTCTTGATCTTATTCTGAGAGGTAATAACATCAGTCTTTCAGCGGTAAAAAATTACTTCCCTGAAAAATACACTAAAACCTTATTTGAATATAATCCCACAGGTATTCTCAATATTGAGAGCCGTTTCACCGGCTTGCTGAGCAGGACAAGTCCTCCTGAGATAAATATTATTTTCCGCTTGGATAACGGAAGTATCACATATGATAAATCAGAATTATCCATTGATAATTTGTCATTTAGTGGTCACTATACCAACGGATCCCAAATGATCCCCGAAACCAGTTCTCTTTCCATTACCGGTTTTGAAGGGAAACTTGGTTCAGCAACTTATAAGGGTTCCTTTCTGTTATCTGATTTTAATGCCTTGAACAGCAGGCTTATGATGACAGGAAGATTGTTTCCCGCTGAGATAATTTCATTTTTTAATTTAAAGAATATTATTTCGGCAAAGGGGACTATCGATTTTGATATTGATATAAAAGGAAATCTTCAGAGAAGACAAAAATACTCATTGTCAGATTTTTTTAATTTCAGACCGGAAGCTGAACTTAAATTCAAATCTTTTGGCATAGCCACAAAAAATAACAAATTTACACTTGAAAACGTCAACGGGGATCTTCTTGTTTCTGATACCACAATTGCCAGAAACCTGAGATTCACGTACAAAGATCAGCCATTTGAAATAAGCGGCAAACTGATCAGTTTTACTGACTGGATTTCGGGCAAGCCTGCTGTTATGAATGTCACTGCAGATGTATCCTCTGAAAATATCAGACCTGAATATCTGTTTTCAGACACTTTAGCTACAACTCCTTCAGGCGATAAAATGAAATCTACAATTATTCTTCCCGGAAATATGCTGATGGATATAAATTTCCGGATTGATAATCTAACTTATAAAGAGTTTTCTGCTTCTGACATCAGTGCAACAGTTAATTATTCTCCCGGTATGATAAGTTTTAAATCATTAAATTTATGTTCACTTAACGGGCTTATCACAGGTGATGGTTTTTTCGCTCAAAACAATGACAAATCATTCTTATTGAAGGGTGTTTTTGATCTTGAGAGAATTGATATAAACAATACTTTTTCCACATTCAATAATTTTGGCCAGAAATTTATTGTATCGGAAAATCTTAATGGATTATTATCAGGATCTTTGTCATTACTTATTCCTTTGGATTCTTTACTGAAACCCGACATAAAGTCTCTTGTGGCTGAAGGTAATTATATTGTTTCTGATGGAGCGCTTATTGATTTTGATCCGGTGAAAGAGCTTTCTTCTTTCATAGAACTGTCGGAACTGCAAAATATTCATTTCGAAGAACTTGAAAATGATTTTTTTATCAGGAACAATTCTCTTTTTATACCTCAGATGGAAGTAAATTCTTCTGCTGCTAATCTTTCTGTAAATGGCCGACACGATTTTGAAAATAATTATGAGTATCATGTTAAGATACTCTTATCAGAAATCCTGAGCAGGAAAATCCGTAAACCACGTCCAAATACTACTGAATTCGGGGCTGTTCAGGATGATGGTCTGGGGCGCACCTCCCTGCTTTTAAAGATAGCCAATAAGGGAAAAGAAGTAAAAGTCTCATACGATATCAAAGCTGCAGGGAACCAGATCAGGGAAGATATCAGAACAGAAAGACGGACACTCAGAAATATCTTTAATGAAGAATATGGAAGAACTCCTAATGATAGTCCTGATACTTCCAGTTCTACAGGCAAAACCCGACGCTTCAGGGTTGTTTGGGAAGAAAGGGAAGATAATAAATCAGAATAAAAAAAATCCAGATAGAAAATAAAAATCCATCTTTAATTGTTTTAAAGAATGTATAGTAAACTGTTTATCAGGTTTTGAATAATTACCGTCATAGAACATTATGGATGCTTGTACTCTTTATGCTTGCCGTAATGACAGGTATAGGGTCACTTGCCTATACTAATTATCTTGTTGATATATTGAAGGAAGAAGAAAGAAAGAAAGTTGAGTTATGGGCTGAAGCAACAATAATAATCAATTCTGCTGACACCGATGATAATCTTGAATTCCCGTTTTCAATAATTGAAAATAATACCACTATTCCCGTTATTCTGACTGATGAATTTGATAAAATAATAAGCTCGGGTAATTTTGATGCTGAGCGTATGCTTGATTCTGTTTATATGCAGGATCAGCTTAACAGAATCAAAAAGAGGAAAGATCCCATAATTATTAATCTGGGTAATGGTTTTATCAACAGAATATACTACAAAGACAGTATCATTCTCGCCCAGCTGATCTATTATCCTTATGTTCAGTTAACACTTATTATCCTGTTTATTCTGGTTGCTTATCTGGCTTTCCGCTCATCAAGGAAAGCAGCTGATAATCAGGTATGGGTCAGCATGTCAAAAGAGACAGCGCATCAACTGGGAACTCCAACCTCATCACTTGCCGGATGGGTAGAAATTTTACAGGAACGGCATCCGGATATTTCAATAACAGGTGAAATTGGCAGGGATGTCGAAAGACTGGAAAAAATAACTGAGCGTTTTTCCAGGATAGGATCAAAACCTGCACTGAAAAAAGACGATATTATTCCTATTATCTCACATACAATTGATTATCTTAAGACACGTTCATCATCGAAAGTGCAGTTTATTGCTGATTTTGACAGATCAAAACCTATTATTGCACCCGTAAACGCACCTCTTTTCGAATGGGTGATAGAGAATCTGGCAAAAAATGCCATTGATGCCATGGAAGGCAGTGGTATAATTATTTTCCGGGCCTTTGAAAATGGCAAAAATATAATCATTGATGTTACAGATACAGGGAAAGGTATTCCAAAAGGCTCTTTCAGAAAAATTTTTGATCCCGGATATTCTACGAAGCAAAGAGGCTGGGGTTTAGGTCTTTCTCTGGCTAAACGAATAGTGGATGAATTTCACTCAGGACGTATTTATGTACGCCAGTCAGAGCCTGGAAAAGGTTCATGCATAAGGATCATTTTAAAGAAATAATTTTTACATCCCGGCTTACAGTTATCATATTACAGCGAATGGAGAGAAAAGACATTGAAATAATGGCGCCGGCAGGATCGTATGAGTCTCTCATAGCTGCTATACAGGGAGGAGCTGATTCTGTTTATTTCGGTGCGGAAAATCTCAATATGAGAGCCGCTTCATCCCATAATTTCACTTTGGATGATCTGCGGAAAATTGCATCAATCTGTACAGCAGATGGATTGAAAAGTTATCTCACTGTCAATGTTGTAATTTATGATGACGAGATAATACAAATGCAAAAGATTATTGATACTGCCGCAGAAAGCGGTATCACAGCAATAATTGCCTCTGATCTGTCAGCCATCAGATATGCTCGCAGTATTGGGATAGAGGTTCATCTCTCGACACAAATGAACATTACCAATACAGAAGCCCTGAAATTTTTTTCACAGTGGGCTGACGTTGTTGTTCTGGCCAGAGAGCTCAATCTCCATCAGGTTAAGCATATCTCCGATTCTATCTCTGAACAGAATATCAGGGGACCAGGGGGTGATCTGATTAAAATTGAAATGTTCGCTCACGGGGCTTTGTGCATGGCTGTATCCGGCAAATGTTATCTCAGTCTGCATGAGAATAACCATTCAGCCAACCGTGGTAATTGCTATCAGACCTGCCGTAAATCCTATATCGTGACTGAAAAAGAATCAGGTTATCAGCTGGAGATAGATAATGAATACATTATGTCACCAAAAGATCTTTGTACTATAGGCTTCATTGATCAACTCTTAAATGCCGGTGTCAGAGTACTGAAAATAGAAGGACGTGCACGTTCACCTGAATATGTAAAAACAGTATCAGAATGTTATGACGAAGCAGTGAGAGCTGTTGAAGAAGGATCTTTTTCAGCCGAAGCTGTTGAAGGATGGAAAAAACGGTTGTCAACGGTGTTCAACAGAGGTTTCTGGGATGGATATTACCTCGGACAAAGCCTGGGAGAATGGAATACAAATTATGGATCGAGTGCAACCAAAAAGAAGATTTACCTGGGGAAAGTCACAAACTATTTTAAAAACATCAGTGTAGCTGAAATTAAACTTGAGAACGGTAATGTTGAACCAGGGGATCATCTGCTTATAACAGGACCTACCACAGGCGTTGTTGATCATATAGTACAGGAGATAAGAGTTGATCTTAAAGAAACAGAAAGGGCTCTGAAAGGAGAATATTGCTCAATAAAAACCAAAGACGTTTTAAGAAGGTCTGACAAAGTTTTTAAATGGGTCAATTCTTTAAATGATCAGAGGCAATAAAAGAAAAAGATCAGAATTTTATCTTATGTGATGCTTCAATTATCAGTTCTGCGTTATATTTTACATCGCAAACAGTATCGGATTCTACATAAATGATTGTCTCTGATGGTTTCCTTGAAAGGCTGTACATATAAGCCCTGTCATAATATCTGAGCATTATCCTGACAGCCTCTTCCATATTGCCCGACTCAATAGCTGTAAGCACTCTGTTGGTATTTTCGCCACCCAGTCGCTTACTGACTTTTGTAACGCACTCCCGCAGATGATCCTGGGGAAAAGAAGCATATTCCTCTAGCAGTCTCGGGATCCGTTTTTCGGCATCAATCATAAGAATGATTGCAGGTGCTGACTTTAACTGAGAATAAAAATTATCCGGCATAAAAACTGAACCTATATTTCTGCTTTCATCCTCAACCCACACCGGTTTATCCTGTTTTAACCTGGTCCATTCACCAAAGAGCCTGTTGGCAAAATGTTCTGAAGAAGGCTGCTGATCCTGTCCGAGTGCCCCAAAGGCAGAACCTTTATGCCTGGCAAGATATTCAAGGTCTATCACCTGATGGCTGCCGTTATTTAAATACCTTAATATTTCTGTTTTACCGCTTCCTGTCATACCACCGAGAACAATAATCTTTTTTTTCCTGTTATAACTATTAAGAATATGATGCCTGTAAGATTTATACCCGCCTTCCAGTATTTCCGTTTTAATACCACCCAATGAAAATAACCATCCCATTGTCTCTGAACGCATACCTCCTCTCCAGCAATAAACAAGAATATTATTATCCACAGCAAGGCTGAGAGCCTTTTCAAGCCGTGAATCAATTGCCGGTCCGATCAGTTCCAGCCCTTTTAATATAGCTTTTATCCTTCCCTCATTCTTATATGTTATACCTACGATCTCCCTCTGCTTATCATCAAACAGAGGTATGTTAACTGCACCGGGTATGTGTCCGGTTTTATACTCTCCGGGAGACCTCACATCTGCAATGGGGACAGAAGCAGACAATCTGAGAAATTTTACAATATTTGTCTTACCGTCAGACACTTCTGATAAAAATAAAAATTCTTATTATTCTTTATCTCTGACATTTCAGGATATAATAAACTGATAGAATTCCCTGATCCAAAAGAAAAAGACTAGACTATTCGGTGTTATTTGTTTTATTATCAGTCAGCTTTGAAATGTTTAACAAATAGTTTTCTGAGTTCATCTATTCTGACAGGTTTGGCAATAAACTCCCTTATACCTGATAATTCTGATTTTTTCTTTGTTTCGGGCATTGTGTCAGCAGTAAAAGCTGCAATTAATACAGAGTTGTCATGTTCAAGTATTTTTCTTGATGACTCAAAACCGTCCATCTCCGGAAGGAACAGATCCATAAATATCAGATCGTATTTGTTCTTTGTTGCTTTAAGGTATGCATCGTAACCATCTTCAGAAGTATCATATTTATATCCAAGTGTCTGAAGCATTGTTCCGAGCATCTTAAGATTCATTTTATTATCTTCCACGATAAGTATTTTAATATCCTTTTTGATATCATTACCACTTTCATCTGCCTGTTGTGACTGCAAAAAAGGGAAACATTCCTGAACAGCTGTTGTTAGTTTTACATTATCTACCGGTTTTAAAATATATTTATCAATACCCAGGGATATGCATTTCCTGTAATTACCCTTGATATCTCTTGCACTGATAAGTTGAACAATAATTTTTTTTGACAGGCCTTTTTCCCAGATAGCCTGTGCTGCTTCAAAAGCGTCAAAATCGTTTTCATCGACTATTATTAACAGGTTATACCTGTGGCCTGATGAATTCAGATTAGTTTTTATCTGCTCCAGAGTATTTTTCTGAAAAGTAGTAAGCGATATATTCATCCCCGACTTATGCAGAAGTGTAATTATTTCCTCATCTCTGTTCTGTTGGCCTGTAATTACCATAGCCTTAATTTTCGAAAATGAGTCTATCTCTTCAAGATTAACATCTTTAATTATCCTGTCGCTGGAACATACTACAAGGGAGAAGGAAATTTTTGTGCCTTTGTTCCCTGACAATCCCGACGGACTTTCAGCTAACAGATCACCTCCCATCAGTTTTATGAGTTGCCGGGCAAGGATAGCTCCAAGTACTGATTTATCATTGTTTTTGATCACTCTGGTTTCATTGTTGTCTATTGTATCTCCGAAGAGGCGTTGAAGAGTATCCTCATTGAAATAATGGCCGGTATCGAGTAATTCAAATTCCAGAGTAATAAAACCGTTATTTTCGTTTCCTGTGCGGCATTTCAAGATAATCTCTCCTTTATCTGTATTAGTAACAGAATGAATAATAAGATTCGTTAGTATCTGCCTTATTCTAAAAGGATCTGCAATAATATTTTCCGGAACGTTTTTTTCTATTATGCTTTTAAAAACAAGCTCTTTGTCATTTGTAAAAGTCTTTGCCAGTTCTGAACAGTAGGCAATTTCTTCCCTGAAATTAAAGGGTTTCTCATCGAGAACCATCTGCCCTGTTTCAATCTTTGAGAAATCAAGTATATCATTTATAATATTCAGAAGGATCTCTGTTGAGCGACGTAAAATGCCTATTGCATCTTTTATTTCACTGTTCATTTCGTAACGGCTTAAAACATCTGTTATTCCTATGATACCATTGAGAGGAGTCTTTATCTCATAACTCATTCTGGCAAGGAATTCGGATTTTGCCACATTTGCTTTTGCTTCTTTTTTCCTTGCAGTCTCAAGTAATGTAACATCTGTCAAAAGCTCCATAACAGCTTCTTCTCCATTAAAAGAAAGGGGTAAACTGTTTCTATACAGAATAGTCTCTCCCATTTGTCCGGGAAGAATGATGAATTGTTCGGGATTGAATGTACTACCCAGGTTTCTGGCAAAATAATATCCTGTTTTGGTTACAGATTCTTCTGGATAAAACTCACCTTCCATATCCTCTTCTCTTTCATAGGAAAAGAGTGATGCTGCTCTTTTGTTAACTTTCAGTATTTTCCTGTTCCGATCATGCAGAATGACTGCTACAGGCATCTCTTCTATAAGTCTGAAAAACATTTTTTCCGACTCTATTAATCTCATCTTTTCTTTTTTCTGCTCTTTAATATATTTCAGGAAAAACCAAATAATAGTCTGAATGATAATTAAAGTAGCCAACACAATAAAGATGGAATTTCTGAAGATATATTTCTGAAATCTGTCAGCCGGAGCAGAAAAAACCAGACCAATATCTCTTTGTAAAAGAGTTGTTGAATAATAAGAAGATATCAGATTTTTGCCTGTTTCATTAATTATTGCATTGTGTATCTGATCGCCGTTATTGCCTTTTTTAAGATCGTGTACAATTTTTTCCGTTCCGGAATAATTTACAGGTATTTCTGCATTATCATAAATAATTTCCCCTGAATCACTCATGACCCATTGCCACTGATAATCCTTCAGATTAAAAACTGAAAATAAGTCTCTGAAATATTTTTCATAATCAATTTTAACAACGATATTACCAATGGCAACATTATTCTTTATGAACGGAATGATATAATCTGATTCATTATTGTCTCTTAATATCTGTTCAATGTTATGAATATGGTTTTGGGAATGGAGTATAAATTTCTGTTCCAGCCATTCACCACTTTCCTCATCCCGTTTCAGAGTAAATTCGTTTTTCTCATTGTCAAAAATCCTGATATCAGTTACCATATCCTGGTATTTGGAAAAGAACAGTTTTATTTTTTCTTTTACTCTGTTCTGTAATTCGGTATCTTTAAAAAAGTCGCCCAGATCTTCTGTGAATATTATTTCATTCAGGTCACTTGAGAAATTATTATTTATATCATCGACTGAAAGACCAACTATCTGGGCCTGTCTGCCAAGTAATGTTGTTATATAACTGATTTGTCTGTTATACAGGTTCGTGTAATAAATGATATTTACAATAAGTATTAAAAGGAGTGCTGAGTAGACAAGGATTAACAGTTTTTTCATTCTCAATCAGATTTGCCGTCCAATGGGCATAAAGATACTCTTAAAAAATATATCATTTCTATCGCTCTATCTGTATTTTCTGTTCTCATCCTCAAGAATGCTCAGATAGCTTCTATATCGTAATGGGTTTATTTGTCCGGCCTCTACGGCCTCTCTGACAGCACATCCCGGTTCATCAAGATGAAGGCAATTATAGAAGCGGCAGTTTTTGGATATTTTGAATATTTCAGGGAAGAAATGGTAGATCTCATTTCTGTCCATATCCACAATTCCGAATCCTCTGATACCTGGTGAATCAATAAGATATCCTCCAAAGGGTAATGGATGCATTTCGGGAAATGTTGTTATGTGCTTACCCTGTTTATGATAATCGGATACTTCTGCCGTTTTGAGATTTAAGGAAGGGTTAAAAACATTGAGAAGAGTGCTTTTACCAACTCCTGAATTACCTGCCAGAAGGCTTATTTTATCTTTCATCTGATCCATAAGTTTTTCCAGCCCTTTCATATCTTTCAGTGAAAGCCGGAAACAGTTATATCCTATTTTTTCATAGACCGAGATCAGATTTTCCATTCTATCGGCTTCTTCTGTATCATAGAGATCTGTTTTATTTATTATCAGATTTGCAGGGACATCATAAGCTTCCGCTGTGACAAGAAAGCGATCAATAAATTCAACAGGTGTTACCGGAAGGATAATCGTTAACATAAGAAAAACCTGATCGATATTAGCTGCAATAATCTGTACTTCTTTTGAAAGATTTGATGCTTTTCTGAGTATGTAATTTTTTCTCTCCAGTATTTCTGTAATGACTCCTGAATTAGTATTGTCTTCAAAACGGAAAATGACCTTATCGCCCACGGCTACCGGGTTTGTTGTTCTGATGCCTCTGACACGGAAACTTCCTTTCAGAGTACATTCGATTGTCCGGCCCTCGCCGTATAATAACTTGTAACGGCTTCCTGTTGATTTTATGACCAATCCTTTTTCCAATATGATTTTTTGAACAACAAAAGTAATTATTCCGTTAAAATATCTATCTCCCAGTTTTCCATTGTACATTGTATGAGAAGAAAAAAGGTGTCTTTTTCAGACACCTTTTTTTCTTTTAAAATAAATAATACCCTAACTATCTGATGCCATCAGAAGAAATGGTTTATTTTCAAAGCTATGATAGAATGGTCTCAATCGATCTGTGTTATAGTGTTCTGCTACATCAACTAATTTCTTTGTTGAAGTGATAACTTTTATCGGTAAATTATCGTAACGGCCGTTTTTAAGAACGACTATTCTGCCATGAACTCCTTTCAGGATAAGGTCAAGAGCCAGATTACCATAGGCCATGGGGACAATTGAATCAATGGCATCAGGATCACCACCTCTTACCATATATCCCAGTTTCTGATTTATAACATTAATAGTTTTCCCGTTGTTATATTTTGACGACAATTCTTTAATCTTTTGTGATACCACATCACCGATACCTCCCAGTTTAGCGTGGCCGTAAGCATCTCTTTCACTATCGGCAAATATCATTTCTCCTCCTTTAAACATTGCTCCTTCAGAAACAAGGACAACTGCATACTTGCTAGGGTTGTTGTTCCTGTCTTCCACAAGAAGTTTTGTCAATAATTCAATATCAAATTTATATTCCGGTATTACACATCTGTTGGCAGATCCGGCCATTGTAGGCAGCATAGCTGTAAAACCGGCATATCGGCCAAAAACTTCCAAAACAAGAATTCTTTCGTGTGATCCTGCAGATGTTCTAAGACTGTTAGTCATCTGAATTGTTCTTGTAACACATGTACTGAATCCTATACAATAATCAGTACCGGGCACGTCGTTATCCATGGTTTTAGGAATTGCAACAACGTTAACTCCGTTTTCAAATAAATGCACTCCATAACTAAGAGTATCATCTCCACCTATGGGAATGAGATAATCTACTCCAAGCCATTCCAGGTTTTTTATAACCTCGGGAGTCAAATCATTCATCTCTTCATTATATTCACTCTGGAGATGGTTCGGTACAGAAACTTTTGGCATATGACTGGGCCGGGTCCTTGAAGTATGAAGAAATGTACCTCCGGTACGTCCTGCCTTATTGACAATATCATCTGTCAATATCTGATAGCAGGAACTGTTATCAACTTTATTGTCCCTGATAAGTTCTGTAATACCTGCCCAACCTCTTTTCAGGCCGATAACTTTGTATCCTTCCCTGTTTGCACGTATGGTGACCGCCCTGATAGCCGGGTTAAGACCGGGTACATCACCACCTCCGGTCAGAATAGCAATAATTCCTTTTGTTTTTTTTACTGATACGTTTTTCTGATTATTCGTTGTTCCCATTATTAAGATTTTTAACCATTCAAAGTAAAACAATTTAATTTTATTCTGAAAAACAAATAATAATCTTATTATTACAAAATAATTAAACAAATTTTCTGATATAAAAACAGAAAAAATGTTATGTCAAAAGCTAATAAAGTACTCATTACAGGGGGAAGTGGTCTCGTCGGCAAGTATCTGACATCATTGCTTCTGGCTGAAGGCTATATAGTAAAACACCTGTCACGCCGGCAGAATTCTTTTGGAACAGTCAGGGTGCATCAGTGGGATCCTGATAAGGGAATTGCAGATGATACAATCTTCAATGATATTGATTTTATCATTCATCTTGCCGGAGAAAATCTGTCGGGTAAACGTTGGTCAGCAAGACAAAAAGAAATTATTATGAGAAGTCGTGTTGATTCTGCCAGGTTATTATTTGAAAAAATTCATCAATCCGGACATAAGCTTAAAGCATTTATTTCTGCTTCAGCCGTAGGTTACTATGGTTCAGTTACTTCCGAAAGAATATTCAAAGAAGATGATCCTCCGTCTGACGATTTTCTGGGTTCGGTGTGCAAAGCATGGGAAAATGCTGCCGATCTTTTTGCATCATCAGGTATCCGCACAGTAAAGATCAGGAGTGGGGTAGTACTTGAAAAAAACTCCGGTGTCCTTGCCTCTTTGCTTGTCCCGGCTCATTATGGCATCTTTTCATATCCCGGTAAGGGCAACCATTATCTTTCATGGATACATATCAAAGATCTCTGTGCTATTTACATCAAAGCTCTTCAGGATGAAGAGATGTCAGGTGCATATAATGCTGTTGCTCCACATTATACTCAATACCGCAGGTTTATGCAAACACTGGCAATGGTAAAAGGGAAACGCTTCTTTCATCCTCCCCTGCCGGGATTCTTACTTAAACTATTCTTTGGTGAGATGTCACAAATGATACTTACAGGCAGCCGGATCTGTCCGGAGAAAATTATTCAGGCCGGATACAGTTTTTTGTTTGATAATCCACACAAAGCATTGGATGATTTACAGAACTGATTATTAAGTAAGACAGGGTTTTCCGGCTGGGTAAATTCAGAAATTGTCTGGAATAAATGTAAACTTATAGTTCTCTTTACCAGGCTCCCGTTATATGCTCCACAAATATTTTCACTCCTATAGCGATAAGAATAAGCCCTCCGATAATTTCAACTTCCCGGCCAAGTCTTTTCCCTGCCGATTTACCAATTCTGATAGCAATCATTGAGGCTAAAAATGTTATTAGACCTATTATGCCACCCGAAAACAATATTTTTATATTAAGCAGGGCAAAGCTTATCCCGACGGCAAAAGCATCAATGCTTGTTCCTAGCGCTGCTGCCAGGAGATCTTTCCCTTTTGTATAATCTCTTTTCTTCTCATGTTCTTCTCTGACAATACCTTCATATATCATTCTTATACCCAAAAAAGATAAAAGGGCCAGTGCAATCCAGTGGTCTGCAGCTTTAACCATGTCACTAAAAAAAGATCCCAGAAAATATCCCAGAACAAATAATCCCGCCTGGAAAAAACCCAGGAAGAAAGCTATTTTGAATGCTTCACGGAACAGGATCCCGTTTTTTATTACACCATAGGATAGAGAAAGGGCGAATGTATCAAAAGATAAACCAAGAGCAACTGCAACAATTGTCAGAAAATCCATTTACCCAAAAAATTGATGCACAAACATACATAAAAAATCTTTCACCCTTTTTGAAATTGATATATTTGCACACACTGTATTAATTGAAATGAGAACAGTTATCCAGCGTGTGATAAAAGCTTCAGTCAGTGAAGGCGGCCGGGTTTTATCATCTATTGGCCCCGGACTTGTTGTCTTTCTGGGGATAGAAGATACCGACAATGATGAAGATATTGAATGGCTTGCCTCCAAAATAGTAAGACTACGAATATTCGATGACAACAGGGGGATAATGAATATGTCGGTACTTGATACTGGTGGAGATATTATTGTAGTTAGTCAGTTTACTCTTCATGCAAAAACACGGAAAGGGAACCGTCCTTCATACATAAATGCTGCCCCTCCGGAAATTGCCATTCCCATATATGACAAATTTGTTTACCGTTTAAACGCTTTACTGGGCAAAGCGGCAGGAACAGGTAAATTTGGGGCTATGATGCTTGTGGAAATACATAATGACGGTCCGGTTACCATAATAATCGATACAAAAAACAAGGAATGATATATGCAGATATCTGACCATCCCTCTAATGACAGATCATTAAAAAGATCTGTTCTAACAGTATCTGCCGCAGCTGCTTTTCTCACCCCGTTTCTCGGATCAGCAATAAATCTTGCTCTTCCTTCAATAGGGAAGGATTTTCATACAACAGCCGTTGAACTGGGATGGATAGTCAGCAGTTTTATTCTTTCCTCTGCTATGTTCCTTCTTCCTTTCGGCAGACTGGCAGATATAAAAGGAAGGAAAAAGATATTCAAATACGGAATAATCCTCTTCACATTTTCAGCTTTTCTGATCATCTTTTCCTGGAATATAGAATCTCTGATCATTTTTCGGATAATACAAGGAATATCGGGAGCTATGATCTTCGGTACCAGTCTGGCAATACTAACCTCTGTCTTTGAACCTGGAGAACGGGGACGGGCTATGGGAATAAATACAACAGCAGTTTATGCCGGTCTTTCCAGCGGGCCTGTTGTCGGCGGTCTGTTGACCCAATATTTCGGATGGAGAAGTATCTTTGCTTTCCTTGTCCCTGTTGGTATTTTTTCCTATTATCTTGTTGTAAAAAAAATGAAACCGGAATGGGCAGAAGCAAAAGGTGAAAAATTCGACTGGAAAGGATCCGTTATTTATGGTATTTCTCTTGCCTCTTTTATGTATGGCTTTTCAAAGCTCCCAAACCCCTCAGGATGGATTTTCCTTCTTTGCGGCCTTATTTTCGGTTTGTCTTTCGTTTTTTTTGAAAAAAGAATAAGTAATCCGGTTTTTGATATACGGCTGTTATTGCACAACAGGGTTTTTGCCCTTTCAGGACTGGCAGCCCTTATCCATTATTCAGCTACTTCCGCAACAGGATTTTTTATAAGTCTTTATCTTCAATACCTGAAAGATCTTGATTCAAGAACGGCAGGTTTTGTTATGATCTCACAGCCTTTAATGATGGCCCTTTTGTCTCCTACTGCAGGAAAATTATCAGACAAACACAATCCCGGAATCATTGCCTCAATAGGGATGGGCCTCACAGCAACAGGACTTATCATGCTGTGCTTTATCAATGAAAACAGTCCCGTATCACTTATAATCTTTATGCTCATCATAATGGGAACAGGATTCGGCTTTTTTTCCTCACCCAATACCAATGCTATCATGAGTTCTGTGGAGAAAAAACATCTGGGTATTGCTTCGGGTGTTGTCGGTACCATGAGGATGGTGGGACAAATGCTCAGCATGGGTATTGCAATGATGTTACTGGCTTTATATATGGGACAGGAAGCAATTATACCTGAAACATACCCCGGGCTTATTTCAGGAATGAGAACAGGCTTCATGATCTTTTCAGGCCTCTGTATAATTGGTATTTTTGCCTCTCTGGCAAGAAACAAAAGGAAGATCTGAAACCTTTGGTTGATAATCTTCAGGGTGATCATTGTATCGGTTACTATCAGTCGAAACAGGGAAATAAACTATAATGAAAAAAAACTATTATTAAAACTAAAAACATTATATTAACCCCCTGCTTTTGGCTGAACATTATCACTATTATTTAAACCGGAAGAAGCAATGACTAAACTATATGAGAAACTCATCAAATCGTGTCCTACAGAGAGTGAAATCAGAAATGGACTTAAAAAAACTGCCTCAGCAGTTCCGGATCGTCCGGACAAACATCTGTTAATGAAAATTCTTAACCTGATAGATCTTACAAGTCTGAATTCCACAGATAACAAAAGCCAGATTTTAAGGCTTACCGGCACTGTCAATAGTTTTAAAAGCCGTTTCTCCAATATCCCCAATGTGGCTGCAATATGTGTATACCCTAATTTTGTTCCTGTTGTAAAAGAGAAGCTCACTGCAAAAAATGTCAGGATTTCTTCTGTTGCCGGGGCTTTCCCATCCTCACAGACATTCAGGACCATAAAAGTTGATGAATGTAAAATGGCAAAGGATAACGGGGCAGAGGAGATTGAAACAGTTATCCCTGTAGGTTCATTTCTTGGAAGTGATTATGCCTTTGTTGCTGAAGAGATACGTGAAATAAAAAAAGCCATAGGAGACACCACCCTTAAAGTAATAATTGAATCAGGTCTTCTGGTCAGCCGTGAATTGATATTTAAAGCTTCTACAATAGCTATGGATGCCGGAGCTGATTTTATAAAAACATCAACAGGTAAAACAAATATTTCAGCTACTCCCGAAGCCGCTTTTATTATGTGTCAGGCAATATCAGATTTCTATTCCGAGACAGGAATTAAAGTAGGTTTTAAAGCGTCTGGTGGTATTGTGTCTGCTGCTGAAGCATTTACTTATTATCAGATAGTGAATTATTGCCTCGGTGATGAATGGCTTAATAATAATTATTTCCGTATTGGTTCGAGCCGGCTTGCAAATAATATACTGTCTGAAATTGCTGGGGAACGACATGATCATTTTTGAACAGGACCCGAATACAATTTTACAGGATTCACTTATTAATCAAGCAGATACATCTGCTCAGAAACCCTTAATTTATTCTGATACTACAGCAGTAAAAGATACTCTTTCGGTTTTTTCTGATACCGTTGCAGTTATAACTGAAAAACAGACAGATACAAAAGCTGAAAAGGTTGAAACAGAAGAAATAGTTACTTCAGAATTTTTTGACAGCATATTTACCGGAAAAGAACAGGACTATAAAGAAAAATTCCCTTTCCATTTTATAGAAAAGAACAGGATAAGGGAACAGAAGACCAAAGAAGTCCTGATAAAACATCTGAGAGAGGGAATTAATATTACTGAAAATCCATTTCATCAGGATTGGATGATCATTATGATCCTTATTTCAGCTTTTATTTATGCATTCCTGGCTTCTGTCTCAGGAAAATTGGTCAGTGAGGTAAAGAATTTTTTTCTCTTCAGGGGAAAAGATAAATCATTTTCTGATACCTCCGGCTTATTTCAGTGGCAATCAACATTGTTTAATCTGGTTTCATTCATAAATCTGTCGTTGTTTTTATATGTTGCAGCTGTTCATTATGGGATTACCATATATCAGGCCTCAGAGATATTGTCGTGGCTTATTATATTGGTTATCATTATACTGCTCGTGACATTTCGCCATATAATATCTCTGGCAGCAGGTAATATCAGTGGACAAAGACATGCTTTCAATGAGTATATCCTTGTCAATTATTGGTTTTACCGTATTCTGTCTTTGGTTCTGTTTATTAATACCATCCTTCTTTTATATACAGAAAGTTTCCCTCCTGGATCCTTAATAAGGGCCGGATTTGCAATTATTATAATCCTTTATTTATTAAGGTTAAACAAACTTTTTTTCATATTTATAAAAAGGAATATTTCAATTTTGTATTTGATTTTATACCTTTGTGCGCTAGAATTTCTGCCTGTCGGGGTGTTAATTAAATATTTTACAGGCTTGTTTTAGGTCAGCGAATATTTGATCCGGAAAGTAAAACTAAAACTGTAAAAAAGTTGAAAATAAGAAAGGTCTTAGTATCGCAGCCAGAACCAAACAATCCGAAATCTCCATATTTCGATCTGGCAAAAAAGTACAATCTGAAAATTGATTTTAAACCATTTAACAGGATTGAAGGAGTATCGTCAAAGGATTTCCGTCAGCAAAAAATCAATATACTTGATTATTCAGCTGTGGTCTTTACCAGCAAGACTGGAATTGATCATTTTTTCAGAATATGTAATGAGCTCAGGATCTGTGTGCCTGATAGTATGAAATATTTTTGTATAACAGAAAATGTATCTTTCTACCTTCAGAAATACATTGTTTACAGAAAAAGAAAGATATTTCATGGTAAAGCAAAATTTCAGGATCTTATTGAAGTAATTGCCAAACACAAGGAAGATAATTTCTTTGTGCCCTTATCCCATCCACATAATAGTGAAATCTCTGAACTCCTTGACAAACACAATATTAATTATACAATCGGTATACTTTACAGGACAAAAAGCCGGGATTTTTCCAATTTAAAAGATTTTGATTATGATATACTGGTCTTTTACAGTCCATCAGGAATCAAGTCACTAAAGGAAAATTTTCCCGAGTTTAATCAGGGTGATATTAAAATTGCCGCTTTTGGTCCAACAACGATATCAGCTGTTCAGAAGGAGGGATTGAGAGTTGATATTAATGCTCCTAATGTTAATGCCCCGTCAATGACTATGGCTCTTGATAATTATCTCAAAGAGTATAACAGAAATCTTAAATAAGGTCTTTCTGACAAATACATACGCCTTTTTTTAAAGCCTGAGAGCTTAGAAATAATTTTCCGCTGAATCATTTTTAAATGAATATTAAAAGGCAAACATTCAAAAAGACAGAAAGGCTTTGCAGCCGGAAAATAATCACAGAGTTGTTTGAATCCGGGAAAACCTACAGTTATTCCCATTACAAAATCCTTTGGCTGCAACTGGATCCCGGTAAGATCCCTTTTCCTGCACAGGTTGCTTTCAGTGTTCCAAAAAAAGTCTTCAGACTTGCTGTTGTAAGAAATCTTATAAAAAGAAGGATGAGAGAAGCTTACAGAAAAAAAAAATATATCCTTTATAATTCTCTGTCCTCAGACAATAAATGTATTGCTCTGATATTCATTTTCAGAGATACATCAATACCTACTTATGAGGAAATAGAAAAAACAATGGATATAACTATTAACAAGCTCTCCTCGCGTATCAGTGAAATAATAAATTAGTGTTAAAGTTGTCTAAATAATCTCTTTACCAGCATTCTTAAGAAATTTTCTTAGTATTTTCGTCATTCTTAATCCAGTATTCTATAATGAAAAAAATATTTTTCCGTAAAATAACAATTTTTGTAAGCCTGATAATTATCGGAGGCATCAGTGCAGGTTTCTTTATTACACAGGAAAGTCGCGATTTCCGCATCGCAAAGAACCTGGATATCTTCTTTTCACTTTTCCGTGAACTGAATCTCTTTTATGTAGATGAGGTTAATCCCGACAAAGTGATAAAGACAGGTATCGATAATATGCTTAATAGTCTTGATCCTTATACTGTTTTTTATCCGGAATCAGAAGCAGACGAATTTGCATTAATGACAACCGGAAAATACGGTGGGATAGGTTCACTTGTAAGACAGAATGGCGATTATGTAGTTATCGTGGAAGTATATAAAGGTTTTCCGGCCGATCAGGCAGGGATAAAGGCTGGTGATATTATTAAGAAGATAAATGGTATATCAATAAAAGGACTAAGCACTGAGAATGTCAGTGACAGGCTGAAAGGTAATCCCGGCTCAGAAATTACAGTGACAGTAGAAAGAAATGGCCATGAATCGGATCATCCCATGAAAAGAGAAAGAATAGCCATCCCTCCTGTCCCTTATTTCGGAATGATTGATTCAAATACAGGATATATACGTTATATTAATTTTACAGAGGGCTCCCGTCAGGATGTTAAAAAAGCTCTTGATGAATTAAAAGCCAGAAACGCCACGCAGATCATCCTTGATCTCAGATCCAATCCGGGAGGTCTGTTGACTGAAGCAGTAGATATAGTAAATCTTTTCGTCGGACCGGGAAATAATGTGGTTTCCACAAAAGGAAAAGTTAAACAGTTTGATGAAGAGTTTAAAACAACCAAACCTGCTGTTGATGAGGATATACCTCTGGCAGTACTTATTAACAGACAAACAGCATCAGCAGCGGAAATCGTTGCAGGAGCCTTTCAGGATCTTGACCGGGCTGTTATTGTAGGTCAACGTTCCTACGGGAAAGGACTGGTGCAGGTAACACGTCCGCTTAGCTATAATACCCAACTCAAAGTTACTACTGCCAAATATTATATCCCCTCCGGAAGATGTATTCAGGCTCTTGATTTCTCCAACCGTAATGAAGATGGGAGTGTAGGTATTATCCCTGATTCCCTCATTTCTGAGTTCAAAACAAAAAACGGAAGAACAGTAAAAGACGGCGGAGGTATCAGACCCGATATAGAAATCACTCCTGAATCCCTTAGCCAGGTGGCAACAGAATTATATCTCAGAAATTTTATTTTCGATTTTGCCACTTCGTATTACTGGAACCATCCGGAAATAAAAAAACCTTCTGATTTCGTTTTTACTGATGATGATTATGATGACTTCAGAAATATGCTTATCGATCGCAATTTCAATTATAATACTGTGACAGAAACATCAGTAACAAAACTTATTGAAAGCGCAAAAAGAGAAAAATATTATGATGTTCATAAAGAACTGTTCGACAGACTAAAAACAGAAATTGTCCATGACCTGGATCATGATATGATGATTTTCAGGCCTGAGATCACCGAACTGCTCGAACAGGAAATAATCAGCAGATATTTCTACGAAGAAGCTTCTGTTGAATGGTCTCTGAAAAACGATGAACAGGTTAATGAAGCACTTAAAGTACTTAACGACACGGAAAGATACAGTTCGATACTTACAGGGACACAAGGTTCGTTGATAACAGCTTCGACCGATCCTGCCGGACAGCGGTAAAAAGTCTTTTAAGTGTTCATGTTCAAGGTCAGAACCCCTGGTTTTGTAACAATAATCATTAGATGTTGACAGGTTTATCCGGTGACAGATCACTATGTTTTCTGATCTTTAACCGCCTGCAAAAGGAGGTAAAAATATTACTCTGTCACCTTCCTTTATCTCAGGCTCTTCGTGAACTATCACATTATTTACAGCTATTCTGTAATAATAATGAATAAATTCAGGAAAATCATCTTCAACCCTGTATTTCAGGTCACTGAAAGATTTAATATTTCTGTAATGCTTAGATCCTGTATTCGCCACTTCAGCCAGAACACCAAAAAACATCACATAAACATTCATACTATAAATCTTTAATGTGCTTCCAGCCAGTTTTTGCCTGTTCCCCAGTCGACCTTCAAAGGAACTTCAAGCTTTGCGGCATTTGACATTTCCCCCAGAACCATTTCTTTCAACTGTTCCATCTCTTCTTCGGGAACCTCAAAGATCAGTTCGTCATGTACCTGCAAGATCATTTTGGAACTGAACTTTTCCTTTTTCAACCTTTCATGTATCCTGACCATGGCTATCTTGATAATGTCAGCAGCAGATCCCTGTATCGGTGCATTAATAGCATTTCTCTCGGCATTCCCTCTCACTACCTGGTTACGGGAATGGATGTCACGAAGATATCTCCTGCGACCAAACATAGTGGTTACATACCCTCTTTCCCTTGCTACACGGATACTGTCGTCCATATATGTTTTCACAGCAGGATATGAAGCGAAATATCCTTCAATAAGTTCTTTTGCTTCTTTCCTGCCAATTGTCAGGCGCTCCGATAAACCGAAGGAAGATATTCCGTATATTATTCCAAAATTAGCTGTTTTAGCCTTGCTTCTCATCTCCCGTGTTACGTCCTGTAAATCAACCCCAAATATCTTTGAAGCAGTAGCTGCATGAATATCACTTCCGGAAAGAAAATCGGTTATCATATTCTTATCTCCGCTTAGATGTGCCATTAGTCTGAGTTCAATCTGAGAATAATCAGCAGAAAAGAAGAGACATCCTTCTGCAGGAACAAAAGCTTTCCGTATCTCCCTTCCCCTTGTGTCTCTGACAGGTATATTCTGTAAATTAGGATTATTTGAACTCAGTCTGCCGGTTGCCGTGACAGCCTGATTAAAAGATGTATGGATTCTGCCTGTTCTTTTATCAATTAATAAAGGGAGTGCTTCAACATAAGTGGTCAGGAGTTTTTTCAGTCCCCGGTATTCAAGTACTTTATCAATGATCGGGTGCTTGTGTGACAATCGTTGCAGAATCTCCTCATTAGTTACAAACTGTTTCGTCCTGGTACGTCTTGCATTATTATCAAGTTTCAGTTTCAAAAACAGGATGTCGCCAAGCTGCTTTGGTGAAGAAATATTGAATTCTGTACCTGCCAGTTCAAATATTTCTTTTTCCAGTAAAAGGATATCATCTCTCAGTCCCGCTGTAATCTTTTTCAGTGCTTCTGTATCCAGTATAACACCATTTTTCTCCATATCGGCCAGAACCTGTATCAGAGGCATTTCGATATCCCTGGCCAGGGTTGTCAATCCTTCCTCTTCCAGTCTGGGCTGAAATATTTCTTTGAGCTGAAGGGTTATATCTGCATCTTCAACTGAATATTCTTTCAGCTTATCCGGCGGCACACTCCTCATATTCTTTTGTGATTCCCCTTTTTTCCCAATAAGGGTTTCGATATGTACAGGGCTGTAGGAAAGGTACAACTCCGAAAGAAGATTCATGTTATGCCGCATATCAGGTTCAAGAAGATAATGAGCTATCATGGTATCAAACAATGCTCCTCTTACTTGTATACCGTAATTAGCCAGTACCTGAATATCAAATTTCAAATTCTGACCTGTCTTTCCAATTCCAGCGTCTTCAAAAAGAGGTCTTATAACATTGAGTCTTTTAATAGTCTCTTCACGTGATCCAGGGAAAGTTATCAGATAACCTGATCCCTTTTCCCATGAAACCGCCAGTCCGACAATTTCTGTGGCAAGAGGATTAATTGAAGTAGTCTCCGTATCAAAGCAAAAATCCTTCTGTCTTTGTATTTTCTTCACCAGTTCAGCCACTTCATCATCTGAATCAACAAGATAATATTTATGTTCTGTGTCTTCAATAGTCTTCTTTGATGAAGATGATAAGTTTTCTTCCTGTTCAGAAAAAAGTGTGGTCTGGTATGAATCATCTGGCAGATATAACTGGTTTTTCCGGACTCCGGAAATTTCCTTTCTGTTTTCAGCAATAATTTTTTCTGCTACGGTTTTAAATTCCAGTTCATCAAACAGTTTCTCCAGTTTTTCAATATCAGGTGTCTCTTTGATAAGTTGCTTTTCATCAAAATCAACGGGTACATCAACAATTATTGTAGCCAGTTCTTTTGACAGTTTTATTTGATCTTTATTGTTTACAATGATTTCTTTTAATTTTCCTTTAAGTTCATCTGTATGTTTAAATAGTTCTTCCACAGATCCATATTCCGAGATCAGTTTTTTTGCTGTCTTGGGCCCAATACCCGGAGCTCCCGGGATATTATCAGATGAATCACCCATAAGAGCAAGAATATCTATTACCTGCTCAGGTTTTTCTATGGAGAATTCTCTTTTTACATCCTCAACACCCCATTGAACAGCATCATTCCCGCTTCTGGAAGGTTTATACATAAAGACATTATCAGTAACCAACTGGGCAAAATCTTTGTCAGGAGTCATCATGTAAGTCGTAAAACCTTTCTGCGATGCTTTTTTTGCCATGGTTCCTATAATATCATCTGCTTCATAGCCCTGAAAATCAATAACAGGTATTTTATATGCTTCAAGCAGTCTTTTGATAACAGGAACAGCATATTTAATATCTTCCGGTGTCGCATCCCTGTTAGCCTTGTAACTTTTGAATAACTCATGACGGAATGTGGGTCCGGGATAATCAAAAACCACTGCAATATGTGATGGTTTTTGTTTACGGAGAACCTCTTCAAGTGTAAGAAGAAATCCAAAGACTGCTGAGGTGTTCTGACCCTTTGAAGTCATTCTTGGATTTTTAATAAATGCATAATATGACCTGAATATCAGGGCATAAGCATCCAGGAGGAACAGTTTTTTATTATTTTCCGGCATAGATATTATTCATTATCCGAGGCAAACCATTCAGCATAAGATTTTGCCGTTTCATAAAGCCTCATACTGTGAAGACGGATACCGGCAGGCAATTCTTTCTTTATTCTGCCGGCAAAATCAACTATAAGATTTTCACAGGTAGGCTGATAATCAACAATGATCGTATTACCAAATGCCTCTGCAATTATTTCTCTTTTGTTATTGTCAAAATCTTTACTTAAAACCACAGAATGATCAAACTTATCTGTTATTTTCGTCTTCACCAGATAATCCAGATCAGTAAAATCCATTACCATCCCATTCTTTGGATTATTCCTGTCATTAAGCGGAATTCCCGACAAAGTTACGTACAAAAGATAAGAATGTCCGTGAACATTTCTGCAAGGACCGTCATAATTTACCAGTACATGAGCCATTTCGAATGAAAATTCTCGTGTTATTCTAATAAGTTGCTTCATGAACCTTGAATTGTTTTTACTTTCAAATTTAACTATTATTACGGATTAGCATGCATTTCCGCTTTTGTAATAATCTGAACAAAATATATTAACTATTGTTTAACAATCAGTTATTGAATTAATATTTACCTTTGCATCTTCAACTATAAGTTATACTGATTAAATGGAAGACAAAAAACAGATACTCACATTCCCTGCTCTTTTTGAAGCCACTCTTGAAAGATGTAGTGATTTACCGGCTTA
>ERZ795057.847-NODE-847-length-29627-cov-14.040985_pt1 | contig 29627 bp, 29 predicted proteins | sample MGYA00375141_ERZ795057 | MGnify/ENA primary metagenome ERZ795057 (study PRJEB30186, sample SAMN05720163) | activated sludge metagenome | isolation source: Anaerobic digester | place: Hong Kong | collected 2015-01-26 ...
ACCGTGAACTCGCCGTCGATGACCGCGATGACGATGCTGCCCGGCTTGGCCTCCACGGCCTTATCCACGATGAGGATGTCGCCCGGGTGGATGCCCGCATCGATCATGGAGGTGCCCTCCACCCGCACGAAGAAGGTGGCGGCCGGATGCGCGACGAGGAACTCGTTGAGATCGAGCTTCCTGTCGATGAAATCGTCGGCAGGGGAGGGGAAGCCCGCCGAGATGCCTGCCGTGAAGAGCGGGACCTCGAGCCTGGTTCTTGTCTCGAACCCCCAGATGGCGCTCACGCGTGTACCGTTCTCCTCTGCCACGGCAGGACATAGTAGCACCGGGGAGGTATCGTGTAAAGGCAGGGTGCGTTCAGGTCTGGGAAGGGCCCCATCCCCCCAAAAGGGGTTGGAGGGATGGGGGGCTGAAATGAGTGCGGTCCTGAGGGCGTCCTGAACACCGGGACAGGCCGTCACTTGTTATGCTCCTATTCTTTGCGCAGGGCGACGAGCTCGTTCTCCACCCACAGGGGTGCGGCCTCGCGGGCCTCGGCGTACGGTATCCTGCCGTGCAGGAACATGGCCTTGAAGTCGTGGAACATGTAGATGCCGAGGAAGACGTGGACGCACAGGAAGAGGGTGAGGAACAGCCCGAGGATCAGGTGGATCTCGCCGAAGGCATGCGCCATGCCGTGAGGCAGGAGGTGAGGGAAGCCCCACAGTCCCCATCCCGTGGCGATGAGGAGGGCCCCGCCGGTGAGCATGCAGGCCCCGAAGAGCTTCTGTCCCGAGTTGTACTTCCCCATGGGGGGGACGGCCACCTTCTTTCTGAGGAGGAATTTCTGGGGGTATCCCCCGAGCACGGCGAACCACTTCACGTCGTTGACCGTGACCGCAAACGAGCGTCTGATGAAGAGGACCACCCGGTCATAGGCGATGACGAAGAATCCCAGGGAACCCAGGGTCAGTACCACGCCCGCAACCACGTGGATACGCATGACGAGGTTCATGGCCGGCTCGTCGAACGCCTTGAAGAAGAGCGCCAGGCCGGTCAGCGCCAGGGGCAGGAAGCTGATCACCAGGATGTAGTGGAACATCCGTACCCTTAAGGGGTGCTTGAGAATGAGTGCATGATCGTCCATCGTGGGTTCTCCTTCCTAGGCAATGCCTTTGCTGCGGTTTATGTACCGTGTATGGAACAGCGCCTCGGAGATCTCGCTCAGCGGCGCATGGGCAAATTCATCGTAGATCTTCGTAACGACCGGGTTCCCGTGGCTGACGCGGATCTTCGCATTTCGGTCATCCAGGTAGAGACCGGCTGCCCGTGCCCTCAGATAGTTGTTCCTCTTTGTCACCCTCGATCTCACCCACACGGCAGGAAGCGCGGTGAATGCGGCTATTGCGCCGGTAATGGAGAGGAATTCCCTGCGTGTCACCTGGAACGGATTTTCCATGTACTGATAATCTTTCTTTCCCATGATATGTCTCCTATCTCCATGCAAAGAGAGGTGCGATGGCGCTCATCCAGCCGGAACCTTCGGGATGGACGGGCTGGCCTCCTCCGTTGATGCACCCGCCGGGGCAGTTCATGACCTCGATGAAGTGGTACGGGGATCTGCCGCTGAGGACCTCGTCGACGATCGCGCCGATGTTCTCCTTCAGTCCGTGCACCACTGCGACGTTGACCTGGAGGGCTTTCCCCGTCTTCGCGTCGATCAGGTTCACCGATGCCGACTTCACGCCCTTGAGACCCCGGACATCCCGGTATTCCAGAGGCTCCATCTCGGTGCCGGTGATGACGGCGTGCACGGTCCGCAATGCTGCCTCCATCACGCCCCCGGTGTTCCCGAATATGGTGCCTGCACCGCTGTATTCAGCCATGACCGAATCCCCGGCCGATCCCGGTTCCTTTGCCAGGTCTATGCCCATCTTCTTGAGCAGGCGGGCGAGGTCCCTGGTGGTCAGCACGGCATCCACGTCGGGGAAGGCCTCGCCGGAATATGTCCCTCCACCTGCCGCGAGGTGATGGTATGCACTGATGAATTCAGGCCTCGAAGCCTCGAATTTCTTGGCCGTACACGGCATGATGCCCACGGTGAAGACCTTACCCGGCTCCACACCCCATATCTTCTGGGCCCCGTAGGTCTTGGCGAGTGCCCCGGCCATCTGCTGGGGCGATTTTGCGGAAGACAGGTGCGGGATCAGGGCCGGGTGGTTCAGTTCCACGTATCGTACCCAGGCCGGACAGCACGACGTGAACTGCGGGAGCGGTCCGTGCCCTTCCTCCGGCGCTTCACCGCCGGAGAGCTCCCCCTGGATCCGGTGGAGAAGCTCAGTGCCTTCCTCCATGATGGTCAGGTCGGCGGCGAGATTGTTGTCCAGGATCTTGAACCCCGCCTTTTCCATGGCCCCGTACATCCGTGCGGTGGCAAGCGTTCCTGCGGGCAGGCCGAACTCCTCGCCGATGGCCACCCGTACCGCCGGGGCGATGATCCCCACAACGGCGACATCTTTGTTGTTCAGCCTGGTGAGCACGGTCTCCACCGCGTCCACCGTCTCGAAGGGCGCTCCGAACGGGCACGACACCAGGCACTGGCCGCAGTTGATGCAGCGGTCGGCATCGATACGGTGCACAGCACCGAACATCCCGGTGATCGCCCCGGTGGGACAGTGCCTCTTGCACGAGTCGCACCCCTTGCACGTGGCTTCATCAATGGCGATGATCCCTGGTATCTCGCCTTTCTGGAAACTCTTTGTTGCACTCTCCATGATATCATCCCCCCGGAAGTTTTCACTGCCATGATTGCCCAGTGTATATTCTAGCCTTGAGCTTCCCATCTCGCCTCATGGCAAGACACAAGGTAATCAAGACAAACGAGCAGTAACACGAAAAATATTTTAGTGTCAATATAAACATAATAATAACTCGAAAGTAACACGATCATGATTCTTGGTATCCTTAGCGGTGGAGTACCGGGCGGGAATCCCTGTGTCTTATAAAATAACCAATGATAATAAGTGAATATACGGCAAAGGAATATTCATATTATGAACTTTGTAACATAACAGTTGACCTGTAAGCATTCTTCTGATTAATGATTCATTAGTCGATATGTTCACATTTACATATCACGATTCACGCAGGGAGGGGACGGAAGGGTTCGACAAGGTTTCTGAATCCCGTCGTCCTTGAAGAGGTGAAAAGGGAGACTTCGGCTCATAAGGGGGGCTTCTGAGGCATCGGGAAGCCTGAGCCGAGTCGAACACCAAAAAGAAGACCAAGAAATGAGGGGGTACTATGGGTAGAAATCGGGACGCAGAATACCGCAGCAGGGTGAGCGGCTACTACCGCCAGCTGATGGAGCAGTGCCAGGCTCACATGGATCTTATGGACAACGAACTGCCCCGGGCCAGGGAAGACTTCGGAGAGGTCTTGAAGGAGCGGGGCGTGACCAGGAGGGACTTCCTCAAGTGGACCTCCGCCATGACCGCGGCGCTCATGCTGCCGCCCATGTTCAAGCCCCTGGTGGCACGGGCGGCCGAGAACTTCAGCAGGCTGCCGGTGGTGTGGCTCCATTTCGCCGAGTGCACCGGGTGCTCCGAGGCCTTCCTGAGGACATCGTACCCCAATGTCGATGACATCCTCCTCGACACGATCTCGCTCGAGTACCACGAGACCCTCATGGCCGCTGCGGGCAAGCAGGCGGAGGAGTGTCTGGAAAAGGCTCTTGCCGACTTCCCGGGCAAGTTCGTATGCGTCATCGAGGGCGCCATCCCCATGGGATTGAACGGTCAGTACCTGAGGCTCGGACCCAAAGGCAAGACCGCCATCGAGATCGCCAAGGAGGTCACGTCCAAGGCGGCAGCAACCATCTGCATCGGCAGCTGCTCGTCCTTCGGCAATGTCCAGGCCGCCAATCCCAACCCGACCAATGCCAAGGGCATCTCTGACGCCATCGGCATTCAGACCGTGAACATCGCCGGCTGCCCGCCGAGCCCGCAGAACTTCGTGGGTACGGTGCTGCACTTCCTCATGTTCGGGGCACTGCCGCCGACGGACAACCTCGGCAGGCCGGTATGGGCCTACGGGAAGCGCATCCATGACTACTGCGAGCGCAGGCCGCACTACGATGCCGGCGAATACGTTGAAGAGTGGGGCGACGAGGGTGCAAAGAAAGGCTGGTGCCTGTACAAGATGGGCTGCAAGGGGCCCTATACCTACGGCAACTGTGCCAAGGTGAGGTTCAATGACGGAACGTCCTGGCCCATCATGGCGGGCCACGGCTGCATGGGTTGCACGGAGCCCGGGTTCTGGGACACCATGGCTCCTCTGGAGAAGCCGTTGACCGACAAACCCATCGGCGGCTGGGGAGTCACGGCCCGCATCGACAAGCTCGGCCTGGCACTGACAGCGGCCACTGCTGTGGGCATCGGAGCCCATATCATCGGTACCGGTGCAATGAACCACGGCCAGCCCAGGAAGCCCGAGTCCGACGACAAGGCGGACGAGGGTTCCCACGAATAGACCCATAGCCCACTGGAGGAGAGAACATGGCACAGAGAATAATCGTTGATCCGATCACCAGGATCGAAGGTCATTTGCGTATAGAAGTCGAGCTCGACGAAGCCAACACCATCAAGGATGCCTGGAGCAGCATCACGCTCTGGCGGGGTATCGAGACCATCCTGAAGGGACGCGATCCACGGGATGCACCGCTCATGGTGCAGCGATTCTGCGGCGTGTGCACCTACGTGCACTACGAGGCGAGCATCCTGGCCCTCGAAGATGCATTCGGCATACGACCCCCGGCCAACGCACGGCTCGTGAGGAACCTCATCCACGCAGCCCTGTACATGACAGACCACATCATGCACTTCTATCACCTGCACGGCCTCGACTGGGTGGACATCACCAAGGCCATCACCGCCGACCCGGCCAAGGCCGAAGCGCTGGCAAGACAGTACAGCGACAACCCCTACAACTGCGCTGAGAGCCACTACCGTGCGGTCCAGAAACGGCTCGCCAAATACGTGGAGTCGGGCAGGCTCGGACCCTTTGCCAATGCATACTGGGGCAACGGCTCATACAAGCTCTCTCCCGAGGCCAACCTGGTCATCGTGTCTCACTACCTGGACGCCCTGCAGGTATCCAAGGTGGGCGCGCAGATGATGGCCATCTTCGGCGGCAAGAACCCGCATCCCCAAACCCTTGTGGCGGGCGGAATCACCTCCGCCATGGACATGCTGGATGCCCACCGGATCGGCGAGTACCAGTTCAGGCTCAACCAGCTCAAGAACTTCATCGAGACGGCCTACCTGCCCGACCTCATCATGGCGGCAGGGGCATACAAGGATGAAGGGCTTGCAGGCGTGGGTGCAGGCGTCAAGAATTACGTCTGCTACGGCGGCTTCCCGCTGGACGACCAGTGGAACAAGACCCTGCTGCCCAGGGGCGTCGTCGTGAACGGCGACATCGCGAACCCCCAGCCCCTCGACGAGGCAAAGATCGCCGAGGAGGTCACCCATTCCTGGTACAAGGGCGACAAGCCCCTGCACCCCTATGAGGGTACGACCGATCCGGAGTATACCGGCTACGATGCCAACGGCAACGTCAAGGGCGACGAAAAGTACACATGGTGCAAAGGCCCGACCTACGACGGCCAGCCCTTCGAAGTAGGACCCCTGGCCCGTATGGTCCTGGGTTATGCCCAGGGCGACGAGCGGATCAAGCCGCTGGTGGACAGCACCTTGCAGGCCACCGGGCTGCCGGCCGCCGTTCTCTTCTCCACCCTGGGAAGGACCGCCGCCAGAGGCCTGGAGACCAAGCTTGTCGCGGACTACACCCAGAACTGGATCAACGAGCTCATTGCCAACATCAAGGCAGGCGACACCAGGACCTGGACCCGCTGCGATGTCCCCAAGTCCGGCAAGGGGCGCGGCATGGTGGAGGTGCCCCGTGGCGCACTGGGACACTGGATCGTCATCGAGGACCATGTGATCTCCAACTACCAGGCCATCGTACCATCCACCTGGAACTGTGCACCGCGGAATCAGGAAGGAAAGCGCGGGCCCTATGAGGAGTCGCTCATCGGCACGAAGCTTGCCAACGCGGACCAGCCGCTGGAGATACTCAGGACCATCCACTCCTTCGATCCCTGCATGGCGTGTGCAGTGCACATCATCAGGCCCGATACGGACGAGATCAAGCAGTTCCGTGTCCTCTAGACGAAAAGGAGGGCTTGAGACGTGGATACGAGAATAGCAAAGAAAGAATGGAGCCTGGCCATACGGGCGAACCACTGGATAATGGTGCTGGCCATATTCGGCCTGATCGTCACGGGCTTCTACATCGCACGCCCCTTCACGGTCCTGGCCGGTGAAACCATCGACAAGTTCATGATGGGCTATGCCCGCTATTTCCACCTGATGTTCGGGGTCACCCTGACCTTTGTATTCATCTGGAGGATCTACCTGATGTTCTTCTCCAAGTTCCATGCCGACTGGAAGGATTTTCTGGCATGGACCGACTTCAAGAACTTCTGGACCCAGATCAAGTTCTACATCTTCGTGTCTCAGAAGAAGCCGGAACACAACTACCTCTATGGACCGCTCCAGTCGGTGGCCTACGGGGGACTCCTGTTCATGCTGCTGATCCTGATCGTCACCGGGCTCATCCTGGCAGGAGTGGACTACAGCTCAGGATTCATCGGCACCGCCTACTTGGTGCTGGACCCTCTCAAGAATGCCATCGGCGGGCTTGCGGTGGTCAGGATCATCCACCACATTTTCACCTGGCTCGTGATCCTGTTCGTGCTGGTCCATGTCTACATGGCCTTCTGGTACGACATCGTGTTCAAGGAAGGCACCATCTCTTCCATGATCGGCGGGAGGATCTTCAGGAAGTCTCACGAGTAGAGCAGGACAAAGGGGTGGCAACACCCTGTGAATGATGGTAACAGGGGGAAAGGTCGCATCCTTTCCCCCTTTATGCATGCTTAAAGGCACCCATGACGGAACAAAAGCAGATCACGGTACTCGGGCTCGGCAGCATAATCCTCAAGGATGAGGGTTTCGGTGTACATTTCATACGGTGGTTCCTCGAAAGGCACCGCTTTGAGGATGACATCCGCATCCTCGACGGCGGTACCCTGGGCTACAGGCTCCTGGACATCGTCACGAGTTCGAGCGTTCTCATCGTGGTGGATGTCATCAAGCTCGACGAAGAGCCGGGGGCCATGTACCGATTCACCCGTGAGGAAATGAAACTGAGGATGCCCGACCCCACCACGGCCCACGAAGTGGAGTTTCCGGACGTCCTCGCCATGGCGGATCTCATGGATGAGTGCCCGGAAGTCATCTTTTTGTGTATCGTACCTGAAAGCTATGGTACCATGGAACTCGATATGTCCCCTGTCATGACCAGCGCATTTCCCGCCATGGAGAGGCTCCTTCTCGGAGAACTCAGGAAGGTCGGCGCAAACCCCCTTGGGGCTTCCTGATGCACGAGATGTCCCTGGCCTCTTCCATGATGGATATCATAGACGAGTATGCGGGAAGGTACGGCTTCGGCAAGGTCACGGTCATCAGGATGTCCTTCGGGGCATTCTCCGGGATCGACAAGACGGCCCTTCGGTTCGCCTTCGAGATCATTGCCAAGGGAACAAGGGCCGACGAGGCCGAACTCGTGATGGATATCCGGCCCGTTGTGGTAACATGCCTTGCATGCGGCCGGGAGTCCTCCTCGGATGAGTTTCCAGGTATCTGTCCATTGTGTGCCTCGGACGAGGTGGTCATCACTGCGGGCACCGAGGAGCTGAGATTAGTGGATATGGATGTGGAAGAGGTGAACGGACCATGTGTATCGGATTCCCCGGAAAGATCATGAGCATTGACGAGAACAACTACGCCGTCATCGACATCGGCGGTACCAGGCGGGAGGTGTGCCTGGACATCATAGACGAACAGGTGGGTATCGGCGACTTCGTGCTGTGCCATGCCGGCTTTGCCATCCACAAGGTGGACGAGGCCGAGGCGGCGGAAAAACTGGCCCTGCTCAGGGAGCTTCTGGAGGCATGAAGTACATCGACGAATACCGCGACGGTGCCATAGCCGAGCATCTCAGGGAGAGGATAGAGCAGCAGGCTCGTCGGATCGGCAGGGCGGTGACCCTCATGGAGGTCTGCGGCAGCCACACTTATGCCATCGGCCACTTCGGGATCAGGAAGATCCTGCCTGAGAGCGTCAGGCTCATCTCCGGGCCCGGATGCCCGGTGTGCGTGACCTCGGGCAGGGACGTGGAGACCGCCCTGCTGCTGGCCGGGAGGAAGAAAGTCATCTTCACCACCTTCGGCGACATGCTCAGGGTGCCGGGCACCGGCGGCGGAAGCCTGGCCAAGCTCAGGGCCGAGGGCGCCGATATCCGGGTAGTGGCATCCACCCTGGAGGCCGTCGAGATAGCCAAGGGGAACCCCTCGAAAGAGGTCGTCTTCATGGGCATCGGCTTCGAAACCACCTCTCCCACGGTGGCGGCCATGGTGAAGACCTGCACGGGCAGGGGCATCGGCAACTTCTCGGTCTTTTCCGTGCACAAGGTCATCCCCCCCGCCATCAGGGTGCTCCTTGACGATCCCGAGCTCGCCATCGACGGCTTCATATGCCCGGGACACGTGAGCACCATCATCGGCTTCGCGGGATACGCCGATATCCCCGCACGAGGCAAGGCTGCGGTGATCACCGGATTCGAGCCCGTGGACATCCTGGAGGGCATCTCCATGATTCTTGCACAGATCATTAACGGTGCATATGCCATCGAGAACCAGTATACCAGGGCGGTGAAGCCCCAGGGGAACACCAGGGCCATGGAGTTGCTGGAAGAGGTCTTCACAAGGGCTCCGGCCGAGTGGAGGGGACTCGGGATCATCCCGGGCAGCGGGCTCGTGTTCAGGGATGTCTTCTCATCCTTCAACGCCCTGGCCAGGTTCGATGTGCCCATCCTGGAGACGACCGACATCATGGGGTGCATGTGCGGATCGATCCTGCGGGGAGTGGCCACACCGCATGACTGCCCGCTCTTCCGGCATGCCTGCAACCCGCAGAACCCCATAGGACCATGCATGGTATCCCGCGAGGGCACCTGCTCCACCTATTATAAGTGTCACTAAGCGAACAAGGAGGGAACGTGGCAACCATCAGTGTCGTGAAACAGGTCCTGGACGCCAACGACAGGATCGCCCAGAGCAACAGGGCCATCTTCGATGAGAAGGGCATCTATGTCATCAACCTCATGAGCTCCCCGGGGGCGGGCAAGACCACCCTCGTGGAGAGGACCATTGAAGGACTCAAGGACAGGTACGCCATCGCGGTGATCGAGGGTGACATCCAGGATACCCATGACGCCGAGCGGGTGGCCAGGCACAATATCCCGGTGGTGCAGATCAACACGGGCGGCGGATGCCACATCGATGCCAACATGGTGCGCGAGGCCCTGCCCGGCCTGACGCTGGACGGAGTGGACCTCCTCATCAACGAGAACGTGGGCAACCTGGTGTGCCCGGCGGAGTTCAAGATCGGCGAGAACGACAAGGTCATGATCCTCTCCACACCCGAGGGGGCGGACAAGCCATCCAAGTATCCGCTCATGTTCCACGAGTCGTCGGCCCTGCTCATCAATAAGATGGACCTCATGCCCCATGTGAGCTTCGACCTCCCCAGGGCCAGGGCGGATGCCCTCAAGTGCAACCCGTCCCTGCAGATCTTCGAGGTGTCCTGCAGGACCGGCGAAGGCCTCGATGCATGGCTGAACTGGATCTCGGGCAGGATCGAGGATTATAAGAAAAGCCGTACGTGAGAAGAAGGATCCGCTTTCAGTATATCGGAATCGTCCAGGGTGTCGGGTTCAGACCGTTCATCTATCGCCTTGCCGTGGCCTGCGGCCTGGCGGGGTTCGTCCGCAATGCCGTGGACGGCGTGACCGTGGAAGTCGAGGGTCCTGCCCCTGACGTGGACCGCTTCGCAACCGAGGTCGTCTCCCGAACTCCCCCCCTGGCGGAGATCTATGACGTCCGATCCGAGGACATCCCGCCCTCCGGTGAACAGGGGTTCAGAATCGTCGAGAGCGCCATGACGGGGCTGCCGGACGTGGCGATCTCTCCGGACATCGCCACCTGCGACGAGTGCCTCTCCGAGCTCTTCGAACCGGGCGACAGGCGGTATCGCTATCCGTTCATCAACTGCACCAACTGCGGTCCCCGGCTCACCATCATCCGTGACATCCCGTACGACCGGAGGCGCACTTCCATGGCGGTGTTTCCCCTGTGCGAGCGCTGCTCCCGGGAGTACGGTGATCCGGCCGACCGGCGTTTCCATGCCGAGCCCAACGCCTGCCCGGTGTGCGGGCCCCGCCTGAGTCTCCTCGATGCCCAGGGCAGGCCGGTGAAGACGGCCGACGCCCTCGCGGATGCACTCAGGCGCATCAGGGCGGGGGAGATCCTGGCCGTCAAGGGCCTCGGCGGGTTCCACCTCTGTGCGGACGCATGCAGCGACGAGGCGGTGCAGCGGCTGAGACAGCGTAAGTTCCGGGAAGAAAAGCCCCTGGCCATCATGGTGAAAGACTGTGCGGCGGCCGCAGACCTTGCGCATGTATCCGACGAGGAGAGCCGTCTCCTCATCTCACCGTCGCGTCCCATCGTGCTGTGCGAGGCCAGGACGCCTTCGAGAGTCTCGCACCTGGTGGCCCCGGGCATGGGGACGCTCGGCATCATGCTCCCCTATACGCCGCTGCACCACCTGATGCTCGATGCAGGGTTCACGGCGCTGGTCATGACGAGCGCGAACCAGACCGACGAGCCCATCTGCATCGACAACGACGAGGCCGCCAAGCGCCTGGCCGGAATCGCGGATGCTTTCCTGGTGCATGACAGAGAGATCCTGGTACGCTGCGACGATTCGGTGGCCATGGCTGCACGGGGGAAGCCCTACCTCCTCCGGCGGTCCCGGGGGTACGCACCCAGGCCCGTGCTCCTGAGAGAGAGGCTGCCCGAAGTCCTGGCCGTGGGGCCGCACCTCAAGGCCACGGTCTGCATCATCAAGGGCTCCCGGGCATTCCTGTCCCCCCATATCGGCGACCTGGAGACGCCGCTCGCCCGGGATTTTCTCCATGAGACCGTGGAGATGATGCAGCACGTCGTGCAGTGCCGGCCCGGGGTCGTCGCATGCGACCTGCATCCCCGGTACTACTCCGGCAAGCTTGCCTCCATGCTGGGGGCTGGGGAGGTCATCGCGGTCCAGCACCACCATGCCCACATCGTGAGCTGCATGGCGGAGAACAGGATAGGCGGGAAGGTCATAGGCCTGTCCATGGACGGTACGGGGTACGGCGAGGACGGGCGCATCTGGGGGGGGGAGTTCCTCATCGCCGATGAGACCTCTTTCGAGCGGGCGGCACACCTGAAGTACCTGCCGCTTCCCGGCGGGGAGGCGGCCATCAGACAGCCCTGGAGGACAGGAGTGAGCCTCCTGCGGGACGCCTACGGCGATCAGTGGCCGGATGTGGCGACCATGCTGGGGATAGTCCCTGGCGGATATCCCTGCGACCAGCTGGACATGGTCCTGAAAACGGGCATGAACAGCCCGCTGTGCTCCAGCCTGGGCCGGGTGTTCGACGGGGTGTCGTCCATCCTTGACCTGAGGAGTTCGGTGAGCTTCGAAGGCCAGGCCGCAGTGATGCTGGAGGCCGCGGCCAGAGGGCATGCAGGTGAGCCCCTTGCCTACGGGATCGTAGACGGAGCGCACGGGTTGAGCCTCGATCTCGCGCCGGCCGTCAGGGCGGTCGTGGAGGGGAGGCTTGCCGGCAGAGACGGGGCCTCTCTCGCAGGGTCCTTCCACGCCACCCTCGTCAGGGCCTTTGTGGACATGACCTGCAGGATCAGGGACCGTTCCGGCATCGACCGTGTGGCACTCTCCGGCGGCTGTTTCCAGAACCGCATCCTCCTCGAAGGGTGCGCAGAGGGGCTCGAGGAGGCGGGTTTCACGGTCTTCACCCACCAACGGGTGCCCGCCAATGACGGCGGCATCGCCCTGGGACAGGCGGTCATCGCCGGATACCGCGTGATGAAAAGAGGGTAATAACAACTGGGAAGAGAAAGGGGGTTTGTCATGAAGAACGATGCAATTCTCCTCGAACACGGCAGCGGCGGGATGCTCATGAACGAGTTGATCCGCAGTACCTTCATGCCCGTGTTCAGGAACGAATATCTCGACCAGATGGGCGACAGCGCCGTGATCAGAATCGGCAATAAAAGGGCCTGCTTCACTACGGATTCCTATGTGGTGGACCCCATCTTCTTCCCCGGCGGTGACATCGGATCGCTTGCGGTACACGGGACCGTGAACGACATAGCCATGTGCGGAGGCAGACCGCTCTTCATGAGCGCGGGCATCATCCTGGAGGAGGGCTTCCCCAGGGAGCACCTCGATAGGATCGTCGCCTCCATGGGCGATGCAGCCCGAGCCGCCGGGGTCCAGGTCGTCACCGGCGACACCAAGGTGGTGCCCAGGGGTTCGGCCGACAAGATCTTCATCAATACCTCGGGCATCGGGATCGTGGAATACAGGCCCACTATCTCGGCAAAGTCCATCAGAAAGGGCGATGCCGTCATCGTGAGCGGCACCATCGGCGACCATGGGGCGGCCATCCTGTGCACGAGGGAAGACCTCGGCTTCAGGTCCACCATCCTCTCCGATTCGGCCGCCCTGAACGGTCTGGTGGCCGCTGTCCTGAAGGAATGCAGGAGCATACGTTTCATGCGTGACGCCACCCGTGGCGGGTTGGGTGCCGTGCTGGTGGAGGCCGCTTCGGCGTCGGGGCTGGCCTTCGAGATAGAGGATCAGCGCATTCCGGTCCGCGACGATGTCCGGGGACTGTGCGAGATCCTGGGGCTCGACCCCCTCTTCATCGCCAACGAAGGGAAGATGGTGGTCATCTGCTCGGCAAGGGACGCCGGGAAGGTGCTTGAGGTCATGAAGGCCCACCCGCTGGGAGCGGATGCAGCCGTCATCGGGCATGTCACCGGAGGAACCCGCGGACGCGTCGTGCTGCAGACCTTCATTGGCGGTTCCCGGGAGCTGGACCTGCCGGAGGGAGAGTTGATACCCCGTATCTGTTGAGAATCAAGACTCAATTTTTCACCCACGGTTTGCCGATGAGCATGGGAGGCAAGGCTCACCATCTTGACTTGACGGGAGCCGATCCTATAAAGGTACTAGTGAATCTGGAAAGAACGAGGTTTTCATGTTTAATCTGAGATTTCAGGAAGTTATTGGTCTTCTCCTGGGCCCTGACGCCCACGAGGAGAGGCTTGGGGTATGCTATCCTCCGCTCGACGTGTATGAAAGCGCTGACGGGCTGTGCATCGAGGTGGAGATCCCCGGGGTGAATCCCGACGACGTGAACGTGGAGGTCATCGGGCGGGCGCTGGTGATCACGGGCATGAAGAAGGATATGCTGGCCAACAAGGGAGTCCGGTACATCCGCATGGAAAGGGGCTTCGGCAAGTTCACGAGGGAACTGGACATCCCCGAGCGTTTCAACCTGGAGAAGATCGAGGCCAAGTTTGCCGACGGCATCCTCAAGATCAGGGTCACCAGGGTCGAGGACGGGGTAAAGAAGATCAAGCGAATCGAGATATCGTAGGAGACGGATGAATGGAGAACGAGAAGCAGGCAATAGAGATACCAGAAAACATACCGCTTCTTCCCATCAGGGACGTGGTCATATATCCCTACATGATCCTGCCGCTGTTCGTGGGCAGGGGCCTTTCCATCAAGGCGGTGGACGAGGCGCTGAACAAGGACAGGTACATCTTCCTGGCCGCCCAGAAGGACTCCACCATCGAGGAGCCCTCCGAGGACCAGATCTATACCGTGGGAACGGTGGCCATGGTCATCAGGATGCTCAAGCTGCCCGACGGCCGGGTGAAGATCCTGGTTCAGGGCGTGGCCAAGGCCCGCATCAAACGGTTCATCAAGGACGAGAAGGGATTCTTCAGCGTCGACATCGAGAAGATCGAGGAGCCCGAGCTCAAGGAAATCACCGTCGAGGTCGAGGCCATGATGCGCACGGTCAAGGAACAGTCGGAGCGCATCCTCCAGCTCCGCGGCATCGTGTCCCCGGATGCGCTGTCCATCCTGGAGGCCATCGACGACCCGGGCAGGCTCGCCGACCTGGTGGCTTCCAACCTGAGGCTCAAGGTGGACGAATCCCAGAATGTGCTGGAGATCGTGGACCCCGTGGAGAGGCTCCGCCACGTCAACCAGCTCCTGTCCAAGGAGATGGAGCTCTCCGAGGTCCAGGCGAGGATCCAGTCCCAGGCCAAGGAGGAGATGAGCAAGACCCAGCGCGAGTACTTCCTGCGCGAGCAGCTGCGCGCCATCCAGCAGGAACTGGGCGAGGTGGACGAGAAGGGCAAGGAGATTGAGGAGTACCTCGACAAGATCAACTCCGCAGGCATGCCCGAGGATGTGAAGAAGGAGGCCACCAAGCAGATCGACCGGCTGAAGATGATGCACCAGGATTCCGCCGAGGCCAACATCATCAGAACCTACCTCGACTGGATGACCGACCTGCCGTGGGGCAAGTCCACCCAGGACCGGCTCGACATCAAGGCCGCGGCCAAGATACTCGACGAGGACCACTACGGCCTGGACAAGGTCAAGCAGCGCATCCTCGAGTACCTGGCCGTCAGGAAGCTCAACCCCGAGAAGAAAGGCGCCATCCTGTGCTTCGTGGGGCCCCCGGGCGTAGGAAAGACCTCGCTGGGCCGGTCCATCGCGAGGGCACTGGGCAGGGAGTTCTACCGGCTGTCCATCGGCGGCGTGCGTGACGAGGCGGAGATCAGGGGCCATCGGCGTACCTATATCGGCGCCATGCCCGGCCGCGTCATCCAGGGCATCAAGCAGGCCGGCTCCAACAACCCGGTCTTCATGATCGACGAGGTGGACAAGATCGGCTCGGACTTCCGCGGCGACCCGTCATCCGCCCTGCTGGAGGTGCTGGACCCGGAGCAGAACTTCTCCTTCCAGGACCACTACCTGAACGTGCCCTTCGACCTGTCCAAGGTCATGTTCATCACCACGGCCAACCTCACCGACCCGATCCCCGGTCCGCTCAAGGACCGCATGGAGGTCATCGAGCTGCCGGGGTACACCGACCAGGAGAAGCTGCAGATCGCCAAGCGCTACCTCGTGACCAGACAGGTGGGTGAGAACGGCATGAAGGTCAGTGACGTGAAGTTCTCCGACGAGGCCATCCTCGACCTGATCAACCACTACACCAAGGAGGCGGGCGTCAGGAACCTGGAGAGGGAGATCGGCTCCATCTGCCGCAAGGTGGCGCGCAAGATCGCGGAGAAGAACGGCAAGCGCAGGAAGCTTTACCGGGTATCGGCCAAGAATGTTTCCAATTACCTGGGTGTGTGCAAGTTCATGCCCGAGCAGGAGCGCAAGGAGCACGAGGTGGGCGTCTCCACCGGCCTCGCATGGACCCAGTTCGGTGGCGAAATCCTCTACATCGAGGCGTCCGTGCTGCCGTGCCAGGAGGGCAAGGGCGGCCAACTGGTGCTCACCGGTCACCTGGGTGACGTCATGAAGGAGTCCGCCCAGGCCGGCATGACTTACATCCGTTCCCGGGCCAAGCAGCTCGGCATCTCGGAGACATTCAACAAGGACAACGACATCCACGTCCATATCCCGGCGGGGGCCATCCCCAAGGACGGGCCGTCCGCGGGCATCACCATGGCCACTGCCGTCGTCTCGGCGCTCACCAACCGGGCCGTCCGCAAGGACATCGCCATGACCGGCGAGATCACACTTCGCGGCAAGGTGCTCCCCATCGGCGGCCTCAAGGAGAAGACCCTGGCGGCCCACCGCAACAAGATCTTCGAGATCATCATCCCCAAGGAGAACGAGAAGGACCTGGAGGAGATCCCCCAGGTGGTCAAGAAGAAGCTGACCTTCCACCCGGTGAACTCCATGGACGATGTGCTCCAGCACGTGTTCGTGCAGCAGGAGAAGGCGGTGAAGAAGGCGAAGCCGAAACAGGTCAAAGCGGGGCGCAAAAAGACCTCGCCCAGAAAATAAGCACAGGGGTCAGGGCAGGCACTCCGGCTCTGACCCCTTGTCGTTTCAAAGAGCCTCCAGAACCCCCCTGAATATCCCGGCAATGGCCGGACCTGCCTTCTCCGCATGGGCGATGACGGACTCGATGGGTGCGGGCACGTAGTCGTCCGGGTCGTTGTTGTTGGTGACGGCCGATACGGCGAGCACCTCCATGCAGCAATGCACCGCCTGGATCACCTCCATGACCGTGGACATGCCCACGGCATCGGCTCCCAGACGCTGCAGCATCCTGGTTTCGGCCGCGGTCTCCATGGACGGGCCCATGAGCTGCACATAGACGCCCTCGTGGAGTTCGATGGCGTTCTCCCTTGCATGCCTCCTCGCCAGGTCGGCAAGCCTGCGGGAATAAGGTTGCGTCATGTCGGGAAAGCGCGGGCCCAGCGAGTCCTTGTTCGGCCCCACCAGAGGATTCCTGCCCGTGAAGTTGATGTGGTCCGTGATCAGCATGGGGCTGCCGGGAACAAGGTCCTTCCTCAGCCCTCCTGCAGCGTTCGAGATGAACAGGTGCTTCACGCCGAGCAGCTTGAAGACGCGGATGGGCAGGGTCACCTCATCGGCAGCATATCCCTCGTAGAGGTGGAACCTGCCGCTCATGACGAGCACCTGCCTGCCGCCGAGGGTCCCCGCAAGCAGCCTGCCCGAGTGGCCGGTCACCGTGGACCGGGGAAACCCCGGGATCTTGGCATAGGGGATGGCTTCGTGGACATCAAAGTCCCGTTCCATGGCACCCAGGCCGGTGCCGAGGATGATAGCCGTCCGTATGCCCAGGAATGACTGGAGTACCTCTGCGGCCCTGTTCTCCCTGTCCATGGCGGTCAATCCAGGGGAATGGCCTCGTCGATGAGCATGATGGGTATCTCGTCCTCGATGCGGTATCTCAGCCTGCACACATTGCATATCAGTCCGCTCTCGTCCTCTTCCAGGACAAGCTCGCCCTTGCACTTGGGACAGACGAGGATGTCCAGCAGTTCTTTGTCAATGGGCATAGGAAACCTCCTTGAACGTCTATGGCATTGAGGAAACATGGTTGTCAAGGATGTGTGATGTGGATTCAGAACAGATAATTATTAGAGATCAGAGGTTGGCCTGGTTTAGTGGGTATCGTATAGTTATCGGATAAATCTACAATAGTGATTGAGCATAATATACACATTTGAATACGCGTATGTTATTAGCTGCCTCACTTCATGCGACGCGCTGCTCTCTCATCATCTCCGCAGGGCTTTGCCCGAAATAGCGTTTGAATTCACGACTGAACTGGGAGGGGCTCTCATATCCCACCTGGTCGGCAGCGATGTAGGCTTTTATATTCTCCTGTACGATTAAATCCCTTGCCTTGGTCAGCCTGACTTTTTTCAGATACTGCATGGGAGAATCCGACGTGATCTCCTTAAAAGCTCGATGAAACGCAGATGGGCTCATGCGGGCCATACTGGCTAACCGCTCCACATCGAGTTTTTCTGCATAATCATTTTGCATGAGCTTCAATGCCCGAGCCACCTGGGAAAAAGCACCGCTGTGCATGGCCAGAGAATAGAGTACCTGTGCCTGAGTGCCGAACAGAGCACGATACAGAATCTCACGTACCAGACCGGGGCCTAAAATCTGAGATTCTGCCTCTGACTGCAGGCACTTGATCAGCCGCATCGTCGCATCCGCCATATCTTCATCCATGACTGCCGGACCGATCCCCCGAGGCAAGCCCTTTTCATTGACACTGCCAATCTCTGCCTGAAGCCCCAACCGGCCGATCAGGTCATTCAACTGGCCCATATCAATGTCTATGTAGAGGCCAAGCAAAGGTTCCTCCGGGCTTGCAAAGGTTTCGCATTCGAACGGCATGGTTACCGAGGTCACCAGGTAATTGCTGGCATCATATTGAAACTTCTGGCCACCCAGGTAACCGATCTTGTGACCTTGGACAACGATGCAAATACCAGGGTCATATACCATTGGTCTCCGGGGTATATGCTGTGTTTCTTTAAAAAAACGCACCCCTTTGAGCCGCGATTCAGAAGCCCCGCCATTGGCTAATGGAATGTTCTTTAACAGTTTGGCCATCTGTGACATGGAAAATTTCTCCTTGTTCCGTATGTCAGTTTTAAACAATATAGTTAACAATAAGGCAACCAAAAATGAAGATGTAAGCAGGAATAGGCAATATATTGAGAGAATCAGGTATTTCAAGTCAGTTTGCCAAGCTTTATTATCCTTCTCAACACAATCAGCAAAGCGAGCAAAGGAGGCTCCTGATGAACTTTGAATACCACAACCCCACCCATCTTATTTTCGGGGCTGGAACGCTCTCGCAACTGGGTGAAGTAGCGCGCAGGTATGGTAAAAAAGCCCTGCTTGTAACCGGCGGCGGCAGCGTCAAGCGCAGCGGAGTGTTCGATCGTGCGGTGGCGAGTCTTAAGGATGCCGGTGTTTCCGTGGCAGAGTGCTCCGGTGCCGAACCCAACCCGAGAATCACGACCGTCAGGCGAGGTGCTAAAATCGCCCGGGACGAAGGCTGCGATGTGATTATTGCGCTGGGCGGCGGCAGCACGATGGACGCCTCCAAGGTGATTGCAGCGGCCGTCTTATACGACGGTGACCCGTGGGACATGATCTTTCATGGCCAGGAGAAAGTATATATTCCGACAACAGCCCTTCCGATTATCACCGTGCCGACCCTTGCGGCAACGGGATCGGAAATGAACTGCGGTGCTGTGATTTCCAATGAAGAGACGACGGAAAAATCCTTTATGCAGACCGAATGCCTGTATCCACAGGTTGCCCTGCTCGACCCTGAACTGACGGTGAGCGTCCCGAAAAACCAGACGGCATACGGGGTCTGCGACCTGATTACCCATGTCACCGAAGGGTATTTCAATGGGATCGACAACACCCCGATTCAGGATCGATTTGCCGAAGGCGTGATCCTAACCGCCATGGAGTATGGCCCTAAAGCCATCGCCGATGGGAGCGACCTGAACGCTCGGGCGCAGGTGCAATGGGCGGCGACGGTCGCCCTGAACGGTTGGGTTCAGGCGGGAGGCGGCGGTGTGGGATTCCCCGTGCACATGATCGAGCATACTGTCTCAGCCTACCACGACATCACGCATGCCGCGGGACTGTCAATAATCAACCCTTCGTGGATGCGCTTTGCCGCAAAGGCCAACACAGCCAAATTCGTCCAGTTCGCTGAGCGCATCTTCTGCCTTTCAGCAAAGAGACCGGACGACCTGGAATGCGCCCTTACCGGGATCGACCACTTCGAGGAATTCCTCAAGTCCATTGATTGCCCGACACGTTTTTCGGAGCTGGGCATTGATGGCACATTGATCGAGACCTATGCCAAGGAAACTCTTCGCATCATCCACGACGAAAACGGAAAACTCCCAGGTCGTCCGGCAATGACTAGGGCGGATATTATCGAGGTGCTGCGTTCGGCACTGTAAAGTCAAAAGGAAAAGACGAATATGAAAAACGACATTCTTATTGCCTATTATTCCTGGTCCGGAAACACCAGGAAAATTGCCGAATACATCGCGCGCGAGTCGGGTGGTACGTTATTTGAGATCGAACCTGTTCAAGCGTATACCACCGACTACAACGCCGTGGTTGCACAGGCAAAGGAGGAAATGAAGGCGGGCTTCAGGCCTGAGTTGAAGGCCATGCCGAAAATTACCTCGTATACAGTCGTATTTTTGGGAACTCCCATTTGGTGGCATACAATGGCACCGCCGCTGGTCTCGTTTATTGACAGCTTTGATTTGAATAGAAAGACAGTGGTCCCTTTTCACACGCACGGCGGAGGCGGGGGCGGTTCATTCGAGAAGGATATCGCAAGAATGTGCCCGGACTCGACAGTCAAAGAGGGATTCGGCGTATACAACAGCGGAGGACGTGAGACCATAGGGCAGATTGGTTCCTGGTTGAGGTCCATAGGGTTACAGTCTCTAAAATAAAATTACACAGACGAAAGGAATGACAAAATGGAGATTATACGAAACGGAACACAGGCCTCTGTAAAAGGACCGGCCGACTGGTTTACCGGAACGGTTCGTATTGATCCATTGTTTCTGAAAGCAGAAGACCCGGCACGCGCCACCGGCGCCAATGTCACCTTTGAACCGGGAGCGCGGACTGCCTGGCATACCCACCCCCTTGGGCAGACGCTGATCGTTACGTCCGGGTCCGGACGGGTGCAGCGCGAAGGCGGACCCATCGAAGAGATCCACCCCGGTGATGTGGTCTGGTTTCCTCCGGGTGAGAAACACTGGCACGGTGCATCACCCGGCACGGCCATGACACATATCGCCATCCAAGAAATGTTTGATGGGTCATCCGTCATGTGGATGGAAAAGGTCAGTGACGAGCAGTACAGTGCCAAGTCTTAATAAGATCAAGAAAGGGATCTCTAAAAACAGGAGATAAATAAACATGCAAAAACGAAAATTAGGAAGCAGTTAGCCAGTATGGGCCGCAGTGAGAAAGATATCGGAAAGCTATGTCCCGATGCCATGGTACTGCAGGGACTTCCGATCAGAGGCAGCAGCGTTAAAGAAGCTGAAAAAGATGTCGCGGACTGGCTCAGGCATCTTGAGAGCACATAAAGAGATTGATGCAATGAAGAAATATTTATTTGCCATCATAGTGAGCGCGCTTTGCGTCATCACCACAGACCAAAATACTTTTGGAGCAAATGAGGGATCGACCATGACGCTACGTATTAAAGTCGGAAAAGAAGTGCTGACTGCAACGATGCTCGATTCGGATGCGAGCCGTGACTTTGTTTCCATGCTTCCTCTGACGCTGCACATGAAAGACTATTCGGGAACTGAAAAGATCAGCGACCTTCCGAGAAGAATGTCCACGAAAGACGCACCAGACGGTTATGACCCTTCAGTAGGCGACATCACCTATTATTCGCCGTGGGGTAATCTGGCTATTTTCTACAGAGATTTCGGCTATGCCAAGGGGCTCATCAAGCTGGGAAGTATTGACGGCGGCATAGAGAAACTCGCAGGCTTGCACGGTGACTTCGAGGCGGTATTTGAATTGATGGATTGAAAAATACATCATCAATCATACGGCATGAAACACCCTTAGCGCATTGTATTTACTAAAACAAGTTAATTTACTCAATTGATGAGCAAATTTACTCAATACAAGTGATCTTTAATAGTATGTGCCATACCCTCTGCTCTGATACAGGCCGCTGTGCACCATATATTTGAAACATAGATCATCAGTCTCCATCCATCAACCTTCGACATGGAAGAGGATCTCTCGCTGCACTCGAAATGACACATGATACCGTACCCCTGCCCGGCACCTGTAATGTACGGACGGATCGCTGTCCCTACTGCTCAAAATACGGGTAACCCCTCAGCCCTTCCTCGTACATCCTCATGATCTCCCGGCGCTCCTGGGGAGTGATCAGGTTCTCACGGATGGCCTGTTCCGCCGTGGTCCTGAACTGCTTGGTCATGGTCTTCGGCTCGTACTCGACGTAGGACAGGACATCGGCCACGGTGTCCCCCTCGATCTCCTTGACGAAGCTGTAGCTCCCGTCTTCATGCACGCGTATGCTCACCACGTTGGTATCGCCCAGAAGGTTGTGGAGGTCGCCCAGGGTCTCCTGATAGGCCCCCACCAGGAAGACGCCCAGATAATAGTCCTCGTCTTCTTTTACCGTATGCAGCGACAGGGCGCGGCGTACTCCCTGCTTGTCGATGAAATGGTCGATCTTCCCGTCCGAGTCGCAGGTGATGTCCGCAAGGATGGCGTTTCTCGAAGGCTTCTCATCCAGGCGGTGCACCGGCATCACCGGGAACAGATACCCGATGGCCCATGAATCCGGCAGGGACTGGAACACGCTGAAATTGGCATAATAGGTGTCGCACAGGGCGGTATCGATATCCACCAAATCCTTGGGCACCACCTTCAGGTGCCTGACGTTCTCGCTCAGGGCCTGGATGATGTTCCAGAAGATCTTGTCGCCCAAGGCGCGCTGCCTCATGGTGAGGTCGCCGACCTTGAACATCTGGCGGATCTCGTCCCGGTAGTACAGGGCGTCGTTGTAGCACTCCTGGAGATTCCTGATGGTGAGCGACCTGAGAACCTCCAGCATGTTGTGGATGATCTCCGGGGTGTCCTTGGGCAGCTCCCCGGGCACGGAGTCCGTATCGATGGAGCTCGTGTCGAAGATATTGAACAACAGCACCGAGTAATACGCCACGGTGGCCCGGCCGGATTCGGTGATGATGGTGGGGTGGGCGATGTCGTGCTCGTTGAGGATTTCCATGATGGCCTCGATCACGTCCGCGCAGTACTCGTCCAGGGTGTAGTTGCGCGAGTTCATGTAATTGGTGTGGGACCCGTCGTAATCCACGGCCATGCCGCCGCCCAGGTCGAAGTAACCCATGGGTGCGCCCTCTAGCACAAGGCCTGTGTAGACCCGGCAGGCTTCCTGGATGGATGCCCTGATGTCCCGGATATTGGGGATCTGGGAGCCCAGGTGGTAATGGAGAAGCCCGAGGCAGTCCAGCATGTCGCACCTCTTGAGCTTCTCGATGGCCTCGATGATCTGGGAGATGGTCAGGCCGAAGATGCTCCGGTCACCTCCGGACTCTGTCCAGTGCCCTCCTGCCTGGGTGGAAAGCTTCAAACGGACGCCCAGGAGGGGCTTGATCCCCAGCGCCTCAGACCGTTCGAGGATCAGGTCCAGCTCTCCGGGCATTTCCAGCACGAAGAAGCACTTGAACCCCATCTTGCAGGCGTACAGCCCGAGATCGATGAATTCCCGGTCCTTGTAGCCGTTGCATACCAGGCAGGCCTCCTTGTCGTCGAGGAACGACAGGGCTGCGATCAGCTCTGCCTTGCTGCCGGCCTCGAGCCCGTGATGGTAGAACTTGCCGATACGGGTGATGGTCTCGATCACCTGCTTCTGCTGGTTCACCTTGATAGGGTAGACCCCTTTGAATTCCCCCTTGTAGTCGAACTTGGCGATGGCCGCGCGGAAGCTCTCATGTATCTGGATGATCTGTGAGTCGAGGATGTCCTCGAAACGAAGGAGCATGGGCATGTCATACCCGCGTGCCCTGATGCCGGAGATGATCTCGGGAAGGTTGACGGACACGTCTTTCCTGTCTCTCAGCGGTGTGACCACCACATCCCCTTTCTCGGAGATGCTGAAATATCCTGATCCCCATTCCCGGATCTGGTAAAGATCGGCGGAATCTTCCACGGTCCATCGTTCCATGGTGTGTTTCAGGTTCATGAGTGCGCTCCCGTTCTTACTGCCGCCAAGATGAGTGAGTTTTTTGCCTTTCATCCGAGCCTGCTCCTGTAATCGTCGTACCCGAACCTGCGTACGGTCTCATAGCTCCCGTCTCCGTGCAGCAGCGCGAGCTCGGGCAGGGGTGTGCCGTTGAAGGTGTTGTTCTTCACGAAGCTGTACTGGAGCATGTCGCCGAACACGAGCCTGTCGCCGGGCTTCAGTGGTTCTGCGAACGAGTACTCGCCGATGATGTCGCCGGTCATGCAGGTGTTGCCGGCCAGAATGCAGGTGTAGGGCAGTTCACCAGGAGCGGCGGCGCCCAGGAGCGGCGGCGTGTACGGCACCTCCAGGACGTCGGGCATGTGGCAGGCGGCCGAGGCATCACAGACGGCGATGTCGGTCTCGTTGTGAACGATATCCAGCACCGTGGATGCCAGGTACCCGGCATCCACCACGAGGCCGCTCCCCGGCTCCAGGATGACCTCCACGCCGAAGGCTGTGCGGAAATCCCGGATGGCCCTGATGAGGGCATCCACATCGTACCCCTCCTTGTTGATGAAATGCCCGCCTCCGAAGTTGACCGCCCCGACGCGCCTGATGAAGGGGGCGAATTCGCCCGCCACATGCTCGATGAGGCCCACGGACCCGTCGTGGAGCGATTCGCACAGGGTGTGTACGTGGAGGATGTCGATCCCCTCCCAGGGGAGCCTTTCGAGGTCTTCCTTCAGCACGCCGAAGCGCGAGCGCGGGGAGCAGGGGTCATAGAGGTGGCCGCCCAGCGTTGCCTTGGAATAGCCGGGATTGATGCGGATGCCTGTCTTCTTCTCCGGTCCGGCGGCCTTCACGTCAGGGAGAAACCGCCGGATCTGATCGACGGAGTTGAAGTAGATGTGGTCGCTTATCTCCAGCAGCTCGGCGAGGGTGCCGGGTGTGTAAGCCGGCGAGTAGACATGCACTTCCTTGCCGAACTCTTTCCTGCCCAGGCGGGCTTCATGGACGCCGCTGGCCGTGGTGCCGTCCAGCGAGCCGCGCATGAGCTCAAACACGGCGGGCAGGGCGAAGGACTTGGTGGCCAGCAGGACGCGGCATCCGGCCGACGTTCGTATATGGGACGCAACGGCCATGTTCCTCTTCAGGAGGGCAGTATCCACCACATAGGCCGGTGTGGCGATCTGCGGGAGTGCCGCCTCTAGACGCGGGGGCAGGGCTGTTGTCATGCCTCGATCAGCTCCTGATACGCATCGTCGTCGAGCTTCTGCGCATGCCAGGGCAGCCCCTGACGGGCGACCTCTTCCAGGAAGGGCTCGGGCGGAAGCTGCTCCACGTTGAACACACCCTTGCCGGACCAGATGCCTTTCATCATCATCATGGCACCGGTCATGGCCGGCACGCCCGTGGTGTAGGACACGGCCTGGGCGCCCAGCTCGCGGTTGGTCTCGGCGTGGTCGCACACGTTGTAGATGATGTACGCGGTCGGCCTGCCGTCCTTGATCCCCCGCAGGATGACCCCGATGGAGGTCTTGCCCGTGTAGTTCTCGGCCAGGGAAGAGGGCTCGGGCAGGAGGTGCTTGAGGAACTGCAGGGGGACGATTTCGACCCCCTTGTACATGACCGGGTCGATCCTCGTCATGCCCACGTTCTGCAGGACCTCCAGGTGCTTGATGTAGTTGTCCGAGAAGGTCATCCAGAAGCGGATCTGCTTGACGCCCCTGATGTTCCGGATCAGCGACTCCTCCTCCTCGTGGTAGATGAGGTAGGACTTGCGGAGACCCACCTCGGGGTACTCGATCATGCAGGAGACGCTCAAGGGGTCGATCTCGATCCAGGTGCCTTCCTTCCAGTACCTGCCGCGCTGCGTGACCTCCCGGATGTTGATCTCCGGATTGAAGTTGGTGGCAAAGGCCTTGCCGTGGCTGCCGTCGTTGCAGTCGACGATGTCGACGGTCGTGATCCCGTCGAGCAGGTTCCTCTGGGCATAGGCGCAGTAGATGCTGATCACGCCAGGGTCGAACCCGCAGCCGAGCACCGCCATGATGCCCTTGTCGCGGAAGCGGTCCTGGTAGGCCCACTGCCACGTGTAGCTGAACTTCGCCTCGTCCTTGGGTTCGTAGTTGGCCGTGTCCAGGTAGTGCACGCCCGTGGCCAGGCATGCATCCATGATGGGCAGGTCCTGGTAGGGCAGGGCCATGTTGACCACCACATCGGGTCTGACCTCCTCGATGAGGCGGATGACCTGAGCCGCATCGTCCGCATCCACCTGCGACACGGTGATGGCAGAAGCGCATTCCTTCTGTACCTTGATGCATTTATCCAGGGTTCTCGAGGCAAGGTGGATCTTCTCGAAAACCTCGCGGTTCATGGCGCATTTCTTCGCCACCACGGATCCCGCCGCACCGGCGCCGATGATGAGTATGCTGTTCATGACTGGACACCTCCTGTTTCTGAGACTTTGTTCCGCTGATAGTCACCGATGGCTTGTGGCGTTGCACCTGCGGTTCAGGGCTATCAGACATTCGCGTACCACCTTTGCCGCCACGACCGCCGATACACCCGACGGGTCGAGCTGCGGGGCGAGTTCGACGACGTCGAGACCCACGATGCGCAGCCTGGTGATCATGGAGACCAGGGCGGCAGCCAGTTCATTGAACATCATCCCGCCGGGTTCGGGCGTTCCGGTGCCGGGCAGGACGGACGGGTCCAGGATATCGAGGTCGCAGGTGAGGTAACAGGGTCTGGCCCCGACCCTCAGGGCTACTTGATCGGGTGCGGACGCCAGGTCGGTTACCGTGTCATGCTCCTCCCGGGTACACGACCTGATGCCGATCTGCCTGATGTTGTCCTTTCCCAGGAGGTCCATCACCCGGCGCATGATCGTGGCGTGGGAGAACTTCATGCCCAGGTAATCGTCCCGCAGGTCCGCATGGGCGTCCAGGTGTATGATTTTCAGGTCCGGGTATGCACGGGCAGCGGCACGGATGGCCCCCAGGCTCACCAGGTGCTCGCCGCCAAGCAGGAACGGGGTCTTCCCGCCGGAGATGATCTCCCGGGTACGTTCTTCTATGATGTCCAGTGCGGGGTTCGGGTCGCCGAGCGGCAACTCCAGGTCGCCCCTGTCCATGAAGGAGCAGTCTTCCAGGTCCGCCGACTGGATCGGTGAAAAGGTCTCCAGCGCGTATGAGGCCTCGCGGATCGCACCGGGACCGAAACGGGACCCCGGCCTGTAGCTTGAGGTGGAGTCGAACGGTGCGCCGAAGAGGCATATGGCCCCATCATGCCTGGATGCAATGAACGTGCTCATCGCAGAGTACCCCGTTTTTTCAGAAGCTCGGCGGGGCTGAGATCCAGAGGATCTTTGCCGCTTTATCCGATCGGTTTTCTATCCAGTGCTTCTTGTTCGATGTGTAGTAGAAAGAATCCCCAGTCGCGGCACGGTGAATCTCCTTGCCGACATTGATCACGATCTTGCCGGCGAGTACGAACCCGCACTCATCGCCATAATGAGCCCTCTCCTGGTAGGTGCTGGCCCCGGGCGCCAGTGTCACCAGGAGGAGGTCCATCTCACGATCCTGGGCCCCGGCGATGAGGACCTCCCGCTTCACGCCGGGCTCTTCCTCGTCCTTGATGGTGACGCGCTGCGTGCGGTGGAAGACCACCACCTCCTGTTCGTCCTCGTCGAAGAATTCGTTCGCATTGGTGTCAAGGGCGTTCAGGATGAGCTCCAGAGTGTCCAGGGACGGCGACTGGAGGTCCCGTTCCAGGAGCGATATGAAACCCTTGGTGAGGTCCGCGCGGTTGGCAAGCTCCTCCTGTGTAAGCTCTTGTGCTAACCGGAGATTTTTTATCTTCTCGCCGATCTTCACCTTGTCCTCCGAGACACTTTAGTGTGCCTTGTTGTTTATTGTAATAAACAATGTAAGGCGACTCTTTAAGGCAAATGCACCCCCCTGTCAAGTTTTTTTTCGCCCGTGAGGAAGCAGGCCCTAAGCCGGGTTCCTGCGGCAGTATATGTTCCCCGGTCACTCTGGGGGAAGGTTTGCCCCTGCCTTCCCGGGGAGGTGTGGCCGGATCAGGCGGGAGGGGAGTTCAGGCCGCCTTGTACCTGGAGCCGGAGTATCGTACGGTGCCCACTGGCCGGTAGGGATCGTGCTCGAAGACGAAGGTCCAGTTGTTCCTGACGGCCTCGGAGAGGATCTTCTTCTTGGTCTCCAGCACGGTCAGCGGGTAGAGGTCATAGGCCATGATGCAGGGGAGGTGGACATGGGCCGCCATGGGGATGAGATCGCCGGGATAGAAGACCTCCTCGTCGATGAGCACGCTCATGTGCCCGCGGGTGTGTCCGGGCGTGGGGATGAGCCGGATGCCGTCGGCCGCTTCCTGGGGCGGATCGACAAGGCGCAGTTTCTTTCCGAGCTTTTCGAGGTCGACAGGGCGGTAGCCATCCCCGCCCAGCGGGTTCTCACCGTGGGCGTCCTCCCATTCCATGCGGGAGACGATCACCTCGGAACGCACCTCCATGTCCTGGATGCCGCCGCAGTGGTCCCAGTGGAGGTGCGTGCAGATGAGGCAGTCCACCGGGTCCGTCAGGATCCTGACCTTATCGAGGCTGGTGCCCATGATGTCCCAGTCTTTTTCGGTGTAGAGGGAGCCGAGTCCTGCCTCCACCAGGATGATGCGGTCGTCCTTGACGATGCGCAGGACATTGGTGGCCATGACGATGCGGTTCTTCTCGTCCGCAGGGCACCACCTCTCCCACATGGCCTTCGGAACCCGGCCGAACATGGTCCCGCCGTCCAGCAGGAAGTTGCCGCAGTTGATGATCTCGATAGTGGTGCCCCGCCGTGTCGTGATGGTGTTGTCCATACGGCTGCATGTACCACCAGGTTCAACCGGTTGTAAATACCTGCAGGCGGATCCCGTGACGGCATTGTCTTTCCAATTCGGATATCCTATACAATAAAGGAACAGATGAACCCGACGAACAGGAATAACAAAACCTACACCATCCGCAAGCATCACCTCCTCTTCCAGACCCTGGTCATCATTGCCGGCATGGCTGGGCTGTTCGGGCTGCTGGGCTGGATCCTCTTCGGGAATGCAGGCATGCTCTGGTCGCTGGCCATCGCCGTCATCCTCTTCGTCACCATGCCCCGGGTATCGCCCTGGATGGCGCTTCGTATGTACCGGGCGCGGAGGCTTACCCCCCAGGAGGCGCCCGGGCTCATCGATCTCACCGGCAGGCTCTCCCGCAGGGCCGGCCTGCAGACGGAGCCCCAGATCTTCTATGTGCCGAGCCGGGTCATGAACGCCTTCAGCGTGGGTTCCGCATCGGCATCCGCCATCGCCCTGTCCGACGGCCTCATCCGCTACCTGAGCTGGCGGGAGATGGCGGGCGTGCTGGCCCACGAGATCAGCCACATCAGGAACAACGACCTCAGGCTCCATGCCCTGGCGGACCTCATGACCAGGATCACGTCCCTGTTCTCGTTCCTGGGACAGGTGCTCATCGTGTTCTACCTGCCCCTGGCGCTCTTCTCGAATACGGATATCCCCCTGGTCCCCATACTCCTCCTCATCTTTGCCCCCACCGTGAGCATGCTCCTCCAGTTCGCCCTGTCGCGGACCCGGGAGTTCGATGCCGACCTAGGGGCGGCGGAACTCACCGGGGACCCCATGGGCCTCGCTTCGGCCCTGAAGAAGATGGATCACTTCGAGAAAAGCATCTGGAACCTCCTCTTCATGCCGGGACGCAGGAACCCCCAGCCCTCGCTGCTGCGGACCCATCCCCATACCAGGGAACGACTCGAACGGCTCGCGGCCCTGGCGGATGGAAAGGACTCCGCATCCGTGGATCTGGACGACCCTGACAAGCTCGCACCGCATATCCCGAGGGTGGAGCGGCCGCCTACCTGGAACTGGTTCAGGCCGTGGTATTGAGGGAAATATGCACAGAGCAACAGGGTGTATGGAAACCTGACCTCCCCGATCTGATCATCTCAACTGTCTTTGATTGAGATGATCAGATCGGGGAGGCCAGCGCCAAAGGCGCTGCGATGCCCTCCGCCCCCCATTTGTTAATCAGGGAGATCCTAAGGAAAAACCTTTTTCTTTTGTTTCCGATAAAATGGCCTGGACAGGGTAGTCGAGCGCCAAAGGCGCTGCGATGCCCTTCGCCCCGTTCCCCTGTTTTCAGGTAGATT